>Ga0335081_10002410_pt1 | contig 29473 bp, 16 predicted proteins | sample Lox_Sample_35_FD_206713 | JGI IMG/M metagenome (GOLD analysis project Ga0335081, IMG submission 206713) | Soil microbial communities from Loxahatchee National Wildlife Refuge, Florida, United States - Lox_Sample_3.5 | ecosystem: Environmental > Terrestrial > Soil > Wetlands | place: USA...
CGCTGCGGGCACGCTGATCAACAACTCAGCAACAATCAGCAACCCGGGAAACATCGGAGGGACGCCTACAGCACCAACGATCACGGTCTCGGTCTCACAGATCCCTTCGACGGGAAACAAATCGCTCTACCTGTATGACAGCACATCCACACCGGCCTACAAACTTTCGCGAACGCCGGTCCCGACGAACCCCGTGCCCGGGAATATTGCACTCGCTTCAGGCGCAACTCAGACATGGACGCTGAGTCCCGTACTCCAGTCCCAGGAAACCCTCGCCACCTCGATCAGCAACACCATTCCCGTCACGCTCTACCTGACGAGCACCGCCGCCACGACCGTCGCAGTTTCCCTTGCATGCTCTTCCGGCGGTACGACGATCTCGAGCGGCAGCCTCAGTATCGCCGCCCTGGGAACGCAGACGGCCGAGGTATTCAGCCTGTCGCTGAACGGGGTGAATCAGACCTGCCCCACGGGCAGTTCCTGGCAGCTCGGCGTAAAAAACAATACGGCAGGAACCGTCAGGGTCTACCCTGCCTATGGTTCCAACCGCTCCGTCATCAACCTGCCTTGCCAGAACGTCATCACGGTCATGAGCGTCAACGCGTACAGCACGGCCTATCCCGGCACAACGGTACCCGCCTACTTCAGCCCCGGCACCACGATCTACACACGCGCGACCGTAAGCGACCCCTTCGGGAGCTACGACATTACCTCGGCAACGGTCACGATCAAGAACACCAATAACACGGTCGTGGTGAACAATGCCGTCATGACCCAGGTGTTCGACTCGGGAGCGGCGACCAAGGTCTTTGAATACGCGTACACCACCCTCCCATCCTCGGGGCCCAACGGGTCGTGGACGTTTACCGTAACCGCGCAGGAAGGCCTGCTCACGGAAATCCCGGTGCCTCCCTCGGACAACAGGACCGGTACGTTCCCCGTGGTAGCCCTGTTCCCGAGCCTCGTGGTCGTGAAATCGGTCGTGGTCAGCTCGGATCCCATCAACGGCACGAGCAACCCCAAGGCCATCCCCGGAGCGGTGATGCTCTATACGATCACCGTCACGAACAGCGGCTCGGGCACTGCGGACAGCAGCTCCATAGCGATGACCGATCCGATACCTGCCAATACCACGATGTACATCGACCCGACTCCTTCCAACTCAGTGACCTTCTCATGCAGTGCCGCGCCCGCTTGCGGGCTGACATGGAACTACGCAACGAATGTAACGTACTCGAACCAGGCCGGCGGCGGACCGCCGTTCACGTATACGCCATCGACCGGCTATGACCCGAACATCAAAGGCGTCCAGATCATCCCGACGGGGGTTCTGAACGGCGGCAACGCCAATTTTACCGTGACCTACAAGGTGCAGGTGAATTGAACACGGTGTCCATATGGAAAAAATACTAAAGGAGGGATACAAGATGAAAACAGTTGTGCAGGCGGCAATAGTAGTTCTACTTCTCATGCCCGCGGCGGCCTTCGCCCAGAAAAGCGCGATCCAGCTGAAATCAGCGGCGGAAGTCGATGTCATGGAGAAGAACGCGAAGGGCGAAATGGAGACGAAGCGGAAGGACGTTTCCCAGGTAAAGGTCATCCCCGGCGACGTCGTCATCTTCACCACGACGTACACGAATACGGGAAAAGATCCGGCAACAGGCGTGGTCGTCACCAACCCCGTTCCCGAGCACATGGTCTACGTGGCAGGGTCAGCGGAGGGAAAGGACTGCCGCATCGAATTCTCGGCGGACAACGGCAAGACCTTCGCTTCCGTGGACAAGCTCACGGTGACCGCGAAGGACGGCAAGGTGCGCAGCGCCGGCGCGGAGGACATCACGAATATCAGATGGACCCTGCTCAAGCCCCTGGCTCCAGGCGCAGCAGGCAGCGCTGCGTTCCGCGCAAGGCTCAAATAAGGGTTGTCTGAAAAATAACAACCGATATTGAAATGGAGGATTACGCCATGGAAAAGAGAACAGAGAACGCGAGGAGGTGGAGGCCCAATCATATTTATGAGAACGATCCCTGAACAATAAAACGAAGGAGGACAGACATGAACGATTTCGAACACAAGGAACGGAATACGAGAACGATTCTCAACTATAAAAAAAGGAGACAGACATGAGAACGATGCATTTGAATAAGCTGGCGATCGTCCTTTGTATAGCAGCCTTCGCCCTCATCATGCCGCAGCTGGCCCAGGCGGCGGGGACGGCAGCCAACACGACGATCAGCAATACCGCGACCGTGAGCTATGTGGTCAGCGGCGTCACCCAGAGCGCAGTGAGCGGGTCCACGTCCTTCAAAGTGGACATCAAGGTCAACCAGACCGTGAAGAATATCACGGGCTCCAACATCGTGGCAGGCCAGACGGGCACGACCGCCGTCCTGGTATTTACCGTTACGAACAACGGCAATGCGACCCAGAACTACGCTCTTTCAGCCGTTGCGCTGGGGAATACCATGAACAATATCAGGTTCTACAAGGACAACAACAATAACGGCCTGGTGGATGGCGGTGATACGCTGTATGCCGATGCAACCACCTTCGGCAGTCTCGCCTCCGATGCGACCTACACGGTGCTGCTCGTAGCGGATGCTCCTGCAACCGGCTGGACCCAGACGAACGGGAGCACGGCGCCTTATGCACTGGTTGCTCAGACCACGAACGCCGGCACGACAACGGTAACGACCCAGCCGGGCGGCGCTGCCGGAAGCGGAACGGCCGTTGTGTTTGCCGATGCTGCCGGTACGTCTGACGCCCTTCATGACGGTCAGCACTCAGCGACCGGGACGTATACCGTATCAACGGCAACCATAGCCGTAACGAAGACGTCGGTCGTGTACTCCGATCCGATCAACGGGACCTCGAGCCCCAAGGCGATTCCCGGGGCAGTCCTTACCTACACCGTGCAGGTCTCGAACACGGGCTCCCAGCCGGCGACGAGCGTGGCCATCTCGGACAATCTGAATACGGAAATCACCAACGGGCACATCGCTTTTAATACGGCCTTTCTCGATGGCAGCAACAACTGCGGCGCGGGGTTAGGAGTCGTCGTGAATACTGTGTGCAAAACGAACACCAACGATGGAGACGGCGTCGACTTCGGCATAACCGGTGCTAATACCGTGACCGTGTCAGGCCTCACCATTCCTGCCAGCAGCAGCGCGACCATCAAGTACCAGGTGGTCATCCAGTAGGAGGCTTAGCGCTCCCTGCCCTTTTCCGGGGCAGGGAGCATGATGTCTATCCATGCGGGGCCGGCTTCTGAAATACAGGGCAGCACTGGCGGCGCTTATAGCCCGAACAGGCGCAGTGCGCCCTGAATCGGGAGCGGCCCCCCGTTTTTCATCCGCACTCATTTTCTTATTCGTCTTTATACTTGCATTTACTTCTCTGCTCCATTCCAACGCCGGCGCAGCAACCCCTGCCGGCACGGTCATCAACAATGTCGCGACGGTCACGTTCATGTATGGGTCCCTGGGCGGCCCGCTAACGGCCAATTCCAACATGACATCGGTTACCACCATCGCGTCACGAACCACGGCAACAATCGAACTCATGCAGTATGCTCCTTCCGCGCCCGGCGCCCAGAATGTCGTGGTCGGGCCGACCGCGTACAGCACCAGCGGTGCGTCAGCCGGCCCCTTTGTCCCTGAGGCGCCGCCGATGGCCGCCGGAGGCGCGCCGATCAATCTCGCAAACCCGCTCCCCCTGGTCCCGGTGACACTGTACCACGCTGGCGAGCCCGTGTTCATCCGCTTGACCGACCATGACCAAAACCTCAACCCCGCAGTTGCGGACACGGTGATCGTCACGATCCGGGACAACGCGACCGGCGACAGCGAGGTGCTCCGGATCACGGAGACAGGTCCGAACACCGGCGTGTTCACCGGATATATCCAGACAGGTCCTGGACCCTCCGCGAGCGGAAACGGCACCCTGAACGTAACTACGGCCTCGATGGTGACCGCCTCCTACACCGACGTCGCCGACAACACGGATGCCCATTCCGCATGGGCGCTGGTCGACCCTCTCGGCCTGGTCTTCGACAGCATGACGGGCCAGCCGGTGAATGGGGCGACAGTCACGATCATCGACTCGGCAACCAATCTGCCGGCGACCGTGTTCGGCGATGACGGTGTTTCATCCTTCCCGTCGAGCGTCATCTCGGGAGGCTCCGCCGCGGACAGCAGCGGCAAGGCGTATGTGTTTACGCCGGGGGGGTTCCGCTTCCCGTTCATCAGGCCCGGCCAGTACCGCCTGACCGTCACGCCGCCCAATGGATACCGGGCGCCGTCGGGCGTTCCCACATCGTTCATCCAGACTTTGCCGGGAGGCCCCTTCGCGATCGTGCCAGGTTCGCGGGGCGACGCATTTATCGTGAATGCGGGCCCGGCCGTCCGCATCGATGTTCCCATCGACCCTGTTTCGGGAGGTCTGTGGCTTATGAAGACAGCCGGCAAGGCCACCGCGGCAACCGGCGATTTCGTCCCCTACACGCTCATTCTGGAGAATACCGTCTCCTCCGCAATCGCGCCTGCTGTGTCCGTTGTTGACCGGCTCGCTCCGGGGTTCCGGTATCAGAAGGGATCGGCCCGTATAAACGGCGTGCTGCTCGCCGACCCTGCTGTCTCCCCCGACGGCCGCGGCCTCACCTTTGCGGTCGGAGACCTCGCTCCGTCAGCCACGGCAACGATCACCTATGTGACCGGGGTCACGGCAGGAGCCAGGCCCGGGACGGCGATCAACATGGCCTCTGCCGTCAGTTCCCTGGGGGCCTCCTCGAATATTGCGACAGCAACGGTCCAGATCGTCGAGGACCTCTTCCATAGCACGGCTACCATTGCCGGCCGCGTGGTCATAGACGGATGCGGCGACCCGGCGCTCCCGGGAGACGGCCTGGCCGGCGTCAGGATCTACCTCGAGGACGGCACGTCGGTCGTGAGCGACAAGAACGGACAGTTCCATTTCCCTGCCGTAAAACCCGGGTCCCACGTGGTGCAGCTCGACACAGTGACCGTCCCGGAAGAGTATGAGGTCGGGCTCTGCGAGGACAACACGGCCTTCTCCAACCGGGCTTTCTCGCAGTTCGTCGACCTCCAGGGCGGCACGCTCTGGCGCGCCGATTTTCATCTTGTACCGAAGCCGGACACCACGGGCGAGATCGGCATCGAGCTCCGCTCGGCCCTGAAGACGGGCGGCACCGGCACGCGCGCCGAGGCCGGCAAGGAAGTCATCTCCTACGCGGTCCCGCTCCATGCGGGTTCAGTGCCGGCACGGGACCTGCGCGTGACCGTCATGCTGCCGGAGGGAGCAACCTACCTTCCAGCGACCAGCGCGCTGAACGCCTCTCCCGTCGACGACCCGCAGATCACGGGGGGGGCGGTCACGTTCAGGATACCCGAGGCAACCGCAGGCTGGGAAGGAACGATCCGGTTCGAAGCGCTGGTCCCGGTCGGGGGCCCCGCCGGAGAACTGACCACGCGGGCCGTGCTCATGGCGGACACGCCAAGGGCCAGGAACGTGCGCACACCTGTCGTGGAAACGACGATCAATCGCGTCATGATCGAACAGCATCAATCCGTGCCCGACATCGTGCTCCGTCCCCGCTTCGCTTCGCTCAGCGCTGCGCTTACGGAGGCGGACAGGAAACAGCTCGACAGCATCGCCAAGAACATGGACCGCATCGTCGTGGAGCGCATCACGGTGACCGGTCACACCGATTCTCTGCCGATCCTCCACGGCGGCAGGAAAAAATTCGCGGACAATTACGTCCTGTCGCGCGCGCGCGCCGAGACTATCGCAGCGTATCTTGCAAAGGCCCTCGGACTCCCGGACGACCGGGTCACGATCATCGGGAAGGGACCCGATGAGCCCGTGGCGACGAACAAGACCACAAAGGGACGCACGCTGAATCGCCGCGTCGAGCTGCAGGTCGAAACGAAACAGATCATCTATACCGCGGAGCTGCATGGCAACAATGACAGCAGCGGCATGAAAGTTGTTGCCACCCGGGGCCTGCCGGCCGGCCGGGCTTGGAAGTCCGCGGCCCCCGGTGTTGACCCGCCCGCGATGGACCCGAAGACGATGCCGGAATACGATGCCGCATGGCTCGAGACCGCACAGCCCGGAACGGCGTGGCTCTGGCCTGCTGAGGGACGTCTTCCCGTGATCGCAAACACAAAGATCGCGATCAAGCATGATCCGGGCTCGCGCGTCAGGCTCCTGCAAAACGGGGCTGAGGTGGAGGGAATCTACTTCGAGGGAACCGCAAGAAAGGCGGACAACACGCTGGCGGTCAGCGTCTGGAAGGGCATCCATCTCTTTGACGGGGACAACCGGTTCGAGGCCGTCCTGCTCGATGCGTCCGGTGCGGAAACGGGCCGCGTAGAGCGTATCATCCATTATTCCGGCCGGCCGGTACGGGCGGAGCTCGTGCCCGAACGCTCCCGCCTGATCGCCGACGGCAGAACTCCGTCGGTGATCGCCGTCCGTCTGTTCGACAAGGACAGCCGTCCTGCGCTGGAGGGAATCCGGGAAGACTACGTGGTGGACCCGCCCTATCTGCCGCAGAAGCGGGTCCAGGAACTCCAACAGTCTCCCCTCACGGCCGCGGCCACGGACCGGTTGAAGTATGAAGTGGGCGAAAACGGCATCGCGCTCATCGAACTCGCCCCCACGACCCAGACCGGCCAGGCGGTCCTGCGGTTGACCTTCGAGAATAGCACCCAGGAACTGCGCGTCTGGCTCAAACCCGAAGTCCGCGACTGGATCCTCGTGGGCCTTGCAGAAGGCACCGCGGGGTACAACCGGGTGACGGGCAACATGGAGACCATGGCCAACTCGGGGGCAGAAGACCGGTACTATAACGACGGCAGGGTGGCGTTCTATGCCAAGGGCCAGATCAAGGGTGAGTGGCTGCTGACGGCGGCCTACGAAAGCTCAGCGGCGAACGCGACGGGCAACCGGAGCATGTACCAGACCATCGATCCCAACAAGTACTACACGCTCTACGGCGATTCCACGGATACGCACTACGACGCGGCGAGCGCCAAACGCATCTACATCAAGCTCGAGCGCGACCAGTTCTACGCGCTCTTCGGCGATTACGACACCGGACTCACGGTCACCGAGCTCTCCCGGTACAGCAGGAACTTCACGGGGTTCAAGTCCGAGTTGAAGAGCGACAAGGCGGACGCCACCGTGTTCGCGAGCGAGACGAACCAGGCCTTCGTCCGGGACGAGATCCCCGGCGACGGAACGTCCGGCCTGTACCGGCTTTCGCGCAGGAACATCGTCATCAACTCGGAAACGATCGTTATCGAGACCCGTGACCGTTTCCACAGTGAGGTGATCCTCTCCACCCAGCAGCTCAGCCGTTATCTTGACTACACGATCGACTACGACTCGGGCACGCTATTCTTCAAGTCGCCGGTCTTCAACCGGGACAGCAACTTTAACCCCATTTACATCGTGGCAGCCTACGAGTCATTCGACGCATCGGACCTGTCCTATAATTATGGAGGCCGGGGCGCGGTCCGGCTCATGGACAACCGCGTCGAAGTTGGCGGCACGTACATCCACGAGGGTCAGGTCGGGGGAGCCTCGGACCTGATCGGGACCGATGCGACCGTGAAATTGAGCGAGACGACAAAAGCCAGGGCCGAGATCGCCGAGACGAGAAACAACGATCCCCTGGCCGGCGGTACGGCCTCCGCGTATCTTACGGAAGTGACCCACCAGTCTGCCCGGTTCGACGGTAAGGTCTACGTGCGCGAGGAGGAGCAGGGCTTCGGCCTGGGACAGCAGAATGTGAGTGAATCCGGAACGCGCAAGATGGGCGTCGATCTCGCCTACCGCTTCACGGAAGCGGCCAGCCTCAGGAGCTCGGCCTTCCGGCAGGAGACCCTGAGCACCGGCGCCGTCCGCGACGTCGGCGAGCTTCAGGGCAGGTACGCCGCCTCGGGCTCGGAATACTTCGCCGGGCTGCGGCATGCCGAGGATTCCTTCAGCACCGGCATGGTCGAGGAGTCGGACCAGATATTCGGAGGGATCCGGTACCGCGCGAATGACCGCCTGACCCTGCGACTCCAGCACGATGAGACGGTTGGCGGCCGCGGCGAGAACGCCGATTACCCCACGCGGACGACCATGGGAGCCGACTACAGGCTGAATACGAGCTCGACCCTCTTCGTCGACGAGGAACTCACCAGGGGCGACGATCGGAGCACGGCGACGACGCGGGTGGGTCTGCGATCCTCGCCCTGGACGGGCGCACAGATCGGTTCGACCATGGAGCAGCAGGCGACCGAATCCGGGACCCGGCTCTTTTCCACCACGGGGCTCAAACAGAGCTGGCAGATCAGCAAGGAATGGAGCGTTGATGCCGGGCTCGACAGGTCGTCTACGATCCATCATTCGGAAACGTTCCTGCCGAACCCCAACGTGCCGCCCGCTTCAGGAGGCGAAGACTTTACGGCCGTGACGCTCGGCGCGGGATACCGCCAGGAACACTGGTCCTGGACCGGCAGGATCGAACACCGCGTCTCGGACCTTGAACGGAGGATCGGAATGTTCACGGGTGCCAACGGCGAGCTGATGCCGGGATGGGGATTGGCCGGAGCGTTCCAGGGATTCCGGACCGACGGAATAACGGGATCCAGCAAAAAGAACGAGGACCTGCGTCTGGGCTTCGCCTACCGCCCGCCCCAGGCCCGATGGATCATCCTCGACCGCCTTGATCTCATTGTTGAAGAGCAGGAGGACTTCGTGTCCGCAGCGTACAACAACCGCCGCGTGGTCAACAACCTGAGTGCAAACTACAAGGTTCCCAACATGGGGCAGGTCTCACTGCAGTACGGAGCAAAGTACGTCGGAGAAACCATAGACAGCCAGGACTTCCATGGCTATACGGACCTGATCGGTCTGGAGGGCCGTTACGACATCACCAAGCGCTTGGATGTGGGTCTCCGCGGCAGCACGCTCCGCTCGTGGAGTGCCGACCAGAAGCAGTATGGAAGCGCCCTCTCGGTGGGCGTGACCTTAAGCACCAACCTGTGGATGAGCATCGGATATAACATGACCGGATATAGGGACCGTGATTTTTCGAAATCCGAGTTCACCGCCGCCGGCCCGTTCATCAAACTGCGGCTCAAGTTCGACCAGGCCACGGTGCGGGAAGCCGCCAAGTGGGCCACCGGACAGTAGTGCAGGATGGATTGCCGTAGTACCCTGAAAATACCCCATCAAATATATTGACAATTAAAGTTTGTTTATGGTATTTTTTATGTGTTTCTATTCGCCCCGTGCGCTTTTGAACAGCCTGCCCCCGTCGCCAACACCGCGTTCTTCCGAAGTGACGATGGGAGTGAGGAATTCGCTGGGGCTTCATGAGCCGATCACATGCAAAAGCAAACTATCCTGCTTATACAATCTACACTGACGCGGGGAAATGACACCCAGCGCCTCCTTGAGGGGAACGGCTACAAGGTTTTCGTGAGCGGTTCTGTCCTTACTGCGCTCACAATAACTCGGCAGGAAGTCATCGATCTGATCCTCCTCGATGTTGCGCTCCCCGACATCGAGGGCCTTGATCTCTGCCATCGGTTCAGGAAGCGGCCTGATACACGCTCCATTCCGATCATCCTGATCACCGCGCGGGGGTATACGCCGGAGCATATGGCAGACAAAGCGTATGGTCCCGACGATTATCTGGCGAAACCGTACACCGGAAGCGAACTCAGGAACCGCATCGCGTGTGTGCTCAACGGAAAGACGGTCGCTGTGGAGCAGGATGTGAAACAGCGCCTGAGACCGATGCCGACCGTTGATGCCACACAACAGGGTTCGAACGGGGCAACAATCCAGTTCCCGGAGCCGCGTCCGGCCCTGATCACCGTGATGCAGCAGACACCCAAGCCGAATCTGAAACTCGTTCCGAATGCGCCGCCGGCCCACCGTTCTCAGCCTGCATCAGCAGCGGCACGGAAACGGGAATTGACACCCGAACAAAACGTGAAGCCCGGCCCCTTTCTTCATGCAGTGCCTCCGGCTGACTTGATGCTGATCTCCAAACAGGGCCCGGAAGACATTCGAAAACCTGAACCGGCGCCCTCTCACGGACGAGGATCGAATCCGGAAAAACAGTCAGAGTTACATCAGGATAATCGGTCGCCTCCGATTCTTTCGTTCGCTGGCACGGGAGATACTGTCGACGATCCCGCGACGGGACTGTTCGGGCGTCCACAATTCGAGGCGATGTTTTCTAAGGAGTTCAAGAGGGCCGTACGCTTTCAACAGCAGATGAGCTGCATGCTGATCAACCTGGACGGTCAGAAGATGATGCGCAGGGCCGACGAAGGCCTGGTTAAGGCGATCATCGGGCTTGTTCAGAAAACGATACGGGAAGTGGATACCGCTGCGTGGTGGTCTGGAGAAGCCTTCATCGTGCTGCTTCCGAACACGATCCGCAACGATGCACTCCAGGCCGCGGCACGGATCCTCGAGGCCGTGGCGAACCACCCGTTTACGTGGCCCGACGCAACGAACGTCACTATGAGCATCGGAGTCGTGGGTCTGCCCGACCATAAGATCGACAGCGAACAAAAGATGATCGATGCTGCCGATGCGGTCTGCCGGCGGGCCCAGGAGCTGATGGTGCCGCCGCCAATCGACATGTCATCCATGAAACGCTGATCGCCCGGGCCTCCTCCCGCCTTGAGAACGAACGCAAATGATCCCCGTCTTCCTGTACCTGGATCCCTTCCTGCAGTCTTTCTCGGTCGAACTCACCGTTGGACATTCATAAAGAATGCTGGGCTATTCACGTGACAACACGGGAACGGCTGTCAGACCCGCATGTCCTGCCGTCCTTTACTCAGCTCTCGTTCCTGGATACCGCGTGTAGCCTTCGATCATCAGGTCGTCGCCGACCTTGCTGCAGGAAAGGTCCCTGAGCCTTACCGCATGAGCAAGCCTCAGGGGCGACGAACCGCCGACCGAGCAGATCGAATCGCTCCCGGTCATGAGTATCGGGGCTACGAACAGGACGACCTTATCCACGATGCCCGCCTTCAACGCCGAAGCATTGACCTCGGACCCGCCTTCGATGAGAATGCTCATGATGCCCATCCTGCCCAGCTTCCGCATGAGATCCCGCAGGTCCACGCGGCCGTTCTTGCTCCTGGCCCGGATAACTTCCGCGCCGGACTTTCGCAGCTTGCCGATCTTGCGTGTCGATCCGGAGAGCGTCGCAAGAACCGTTCTGGCCGGAGACTTCTGGGTCAGCACGCGGGCATTCAGCGGGATGCGGAGCGAGCTGTCGACGATGACGCGGACCGGGTCTTTCCCGCCCGGGACCCTGGTAGTGAGCGATGGATCATCGCTCAGGACGGTATTGATCCCGACCAGAATGGCATCATGAGAATCGCGAAGCTTGTGTCCTTCCTTGCGGGCCTGCTCTCCGGTGATCCATTTCGATTCTCCTGACGAGGTCGCGATCTTGCCATCCAGGGTCTGGGCCAGCTTGAGTGTCACAAAGGGCATGCGCGACGACACATGCTTGACAAAGGCCTCGTTCAGTTTTTTTGCCTCGGACTCAAGCACGCCCGTCGTAACCTGGATGCCCTCTTTCCTGAGCCGCCGGATGCCGTCTCCGGATACGTTCGGATTGGGATCGATCATCGCCACGACGACCCGCTTGATCCCCGTTTCAACAACGAGCGGACAACAGGGGGGCGTTCGCTTGTTCGTATGCGAGCACGGTTCGAGCGTGACATACAAGGTCGAGCCTTTTGCCGAAGAGCCGGCTCTCATGAGCGCGTTCGCCTCGGCATGGGGTTCGCCCGCCTTCCGGTGATAGCCCGAGGCGATCACCCTGCCGTTCTTGACGATTACGGCGCCGACCATGGGATTCGGACTGGTCCGTCCCCTGGCCTTCTCGGCAATCCGGAGCGCCATGCGCATGTATTTTTCGTCGGGAATCATCATGACCTCTCTGAACCGCACACCAGTATACCATAAGCCGGGACGGCTGTAAAAGAGCGGACAGAGAAATGGACTTTGAGATCCCCTCCCTCTGCCCTTGGGATGTACGGTGCGCGAAGGTCGGTGGCTGCCGTAATTCGTTCCGGAGTGTGCTATCATTCAGGTAAGAAGGAAAAAGGAGAACGGGAACCCATGCGGGCGACCGACATCGCATTCGTGCTTCAGCTTCTCGCTGTTCACCTTACGGCAGGCACCCTGCCCACGGAGGGTATCGCAATGGAACCGCTTACGATCACGAGCCCGGCCTTCAGGACCGGAGAGCTCATCCCGTCAAAGTTCACCTGTGACGGCCAGGATGTGAACCCCGCCCTGGCCATAGGCAATGTCCCTGCGGGGACGAAGTCCCTGGCGCTCATCATGGATGATCCTGACGCTCCGAACGGCACCTGGGTCCACTGGGTCCTTTGGAACATTGACCCGGCGATGCGGGAAATCAAGGAGAACAGCGTGCCAGCCGGCGCGAAGCCGGGGACCAATGATTTCCGGAAGACCTCGTACGGCGGCCCCTGTCCTCCTCCGGGAACGCACCGTTATTTCTTCAAAATGTATGCATTGGATACCATGCTGGACCTCGGCTCCGGCGCAACGAAGGCGGCTCTGGAGAAGGCGATGAAGGGCCACGTCCTCGCGCAGGGGGAACTGATGGGCCGGTACAAGCGGAGATAACCGCTTCCCCGGACGCCATTGCCTATCAGGGGCTCGTCCGCTCGTTGAATTCCTTGCGGCCGCAGTTTTTCTCCATTCGCGTCTGTCCGCGTCTGATCCGGTTTTTCGCCGCGCCCCTTCGCCTCCGTGGCACATCCTTTTCATGAACAAAAAAAGGGCGGCTTATTCAGCCGCCCTTCGATCCATTTCCTGCACGCATCGCTTACTTCGATACCGATCCGCCCACTCCCTTTTCCTTGAGCTTGGCATGGGCCGCCGCGAGCCGCGCAATCGGCACGCGGAAGGGGGAGCAACTCACATAGTTGAGCCCGGTCTTGTAGCAGAACTCGACGCTGACCGGATCGCCGCCATGTTCGCCGCAGATGCCGACCTTGAGGTTGGGCCTGGTCTTGCGGCCTTTCTCGACGCCCATTCTGACAAGGACGCCCACGCCTTCCTGGTCCAGGGTCTGGAAGGGGTCCTTCTCGAGGATATTGTTCTCCGTGTAGTAGCCGATGAATTTGCCGGCATCGTCGCGGCTGAAGCCGAAGGTGGTCTGGGTCAGGTCATTCGTGCCGAAAGAGAAGAACTCGGCCTCCTTCGCGATCTCGTCGGCGATGACGGCCGCGCGAGGCAGCTCGATCATGGTGCCGATCAGATACTCTACCCTCACGCCCTTCTTCTCCATCACCTCTTCGGCGGTCTTCTTGATCAGTTCCTTCTGGTTCTGGAGCTCCTTCTTGATGCCCACGAGCGGCACCATGATCTCGGGTACCACCTTCTTGCCCTTCTTGACGACCTCGCAGGCCGCCTCGATGATGGCCCGCGTCTGCATGCGCGTGATCTCCGGAAAGACGATGCCGAGGCGGCAGCCGCGGTGGCCGAGCATGGGGTTCAGCTCATGGAGCGCCTCGACGCGCTGGAGCAGCTTCTCCTTCTTCGTGATCGACGCTTGGGGCGCCTTCTTGGCCTGCATCACCGCGACTTCGACCATGAGGTCCTCGCGCTTCGGCAGGAATTCATGGAGCGGCGGGTCGAGGAGGCGCACGGTGACCGGGTACCCGTCCATGGTCTCGAAGAGGCCCTTGAAATCCGAACGCTGCATGGGCAGGAGCTTGGCCAGCGCCTTCTCGCGCGCTTCCGTGGTATCGGCGAGGATCATCTGCTGCACGATGGGCAGGCGCTCCTCGGCGAAGAACATGTGCTCCGTGCGGCAGAGCCCGATGCCCTCGGCGCCGAACTGGCGTGCCATCTTGGCGTCGCGCGGGATGTCCGCGTTCGCCCGGACGCCCATGGTCCTGATCCCGTCGACCCATTGCATGAGCGTTCCGAAGTCGCCGCTCACCTCGGGGTCCTTGGTCGGCACCTTGCCGAGAATGACGCGGCCCGTGCCGCCGTCGATCGTGATGTAATCGCCCACCTTGACCGTGTGTTTCCCGACGGTGAATCTCTCGGCCTTGAGGTCGACCTTGACGGACTCGCAGCCGGCCACGCAGGGCTTGCCCATGCCGCGGGCCACGACCGCCGCGTGGGAGGTCATGCCGCCGCGTGCCGTCAGGATGCCCTTTGCCGCGTCCATACCGTGAATGTCGTCGGGCGTCGTTTCAGGCCTGACCAGGATGACCGGGCGCTTCTTGGCCCACTTCACGGCCTCGTCTGCAGTGAAGACCGCCGTCCCGGAAGCGGCGCCGGGAGACGCGGGTAGGCCCTTGGCGATCACCGTTATCTTCGCCTTGGGATCGATGATCGGATGGAGCAGCTGGTCCAGCGAGGCGGGCTCGACGCGGAGCACGGCCTCCTCCTTGGAGATGAGGCCCTCGCTCACCATGTCAACAGCGATCTTGATCGCCGCCTGGGCGGTGCGCTTTCCCGTGCGGGTCTGGAGCATGAAGAGCTTGCCTTCCTGCACGGTGAACTCAAAGTCCTGCACATCACGGTAGTGCTTCTCGAGCCGTGACGTGATGTCCCGGAGCTGCCGGTATACCTGGGGCATCTCCTTCTCGAGGTCAGCGATCGGGTGGGGCGTCCGGATGCCGGCCACCACGTCCTCGCCCTGGGCGTTCGTCAGGTACTCGCCGTAGAACTCCTTGGCGCCCGTGGAAGGGTCCCGCGTGAAGCCCACGCCCGTCGCCGACGTATCGCCCATGTTGCCGAACACCATGGCCTGAACGTTCACGGCCGTTCCGAGATTTCCCGGGATGTCGTTCAGCTTGCGGTAGGTGATGGCGCGCGGATTGTTCCATGAGCCGAAGACCGCGTCCCTGGCCATCATGAGCTGCTCCCAGGGATCCTGCGGGAACTCGCGCTTCGTAATCTGCTTCACCTTTGTTTTGAACTTGTCGACGAGCCCCTTCAGGTCCTCGGCGTTCAGATCGATGTCGAGGCTCACCCGCTTCTTTTTCTTGACTTCGTGGATGATGTGCTCGAACTGGTCCTTCTCGATGCCCATCACCACGTTCCCGAACATCTGGATGAACCGGCGGTAGGCGTCCCAGGCAAACCGCTCGTTGCCGGTCCTTCGGATCAGACCCTGGATGGTCTGGTTGTTCAAGCCCAGGTTCAGAACCGTGTCCATCATGCCCGGCATGGAGAACTTCGAGCCCGAGCGTACCGACACCAGCAGCGGGCGGGCGGTGTCGCCGAACAGGAAGCTTCCGCTCAGCGCGTTCTCGACCTTCTTCATGTACTCGCGCATTTCCCCGTCAAGGCCGTTGGGCACCTTCTTGCCCAGCTCATAGAAGAGGTTGCAGACCTCGGTGGTGATCGTAAAGCCCGGAGGCACGGGAACTCCGGCGTTGGTCATCTCCGCGAGGCCGGCGCCTTTCCCGCCGAGCTGGTCTTTCATCGCCCCCGTCCCGTCAGCTTTTCCGCTGCCGAAAAAATATACGTATTTCTTCGCCGTAGCCATGTGACTGTCCCTCCCTGGAAATAGTTAGCAACCGCAGACGAACTCAGCAAGACAGAAAATCAACAAAGCTTCCTGGGAATCCCTTTTGTCGACATCCCTGCTTATCCGTGTTCATCCATGATTACCATAGATGATCTATTTTTCTTCCGTGCTCAACACGAGCCGTGAGAAATCGGCGATCCCCGAGAACAGGCCCGTGATGCCCGCGAGGAGCGCCAGGCGGTTGTTCTTCACGTCAGCGTCCTTGTCCATGACCATCACCGTGTCAAAGAAGGAGTCAACGTGCCTGCGGAGCGATGCGATGTCCGTCAGGGCGCCGCGAAAATCAAGATCCGCCGTCTTCTCCTTCACCTGGTCCCTGATCTGCATGAACGCCTCGTAGAGCGCTTTCTCCGCATCGAGCTTGAGCAGGCTCTTCTTGACGGCGCCCTCGAAGGGCCTGGGAAGAATATTCCCGGCGCGCTTGAGCGCCGTGACGAGGGGCTGATAATCTTCCGACGTCCTGAGCGCATCGAGGGCCCTCACCTTCTCGCGCCCGATTAGAGGGTCGTCAAAATCAACGGATAAGGCGGCATCCACGACGTCTGAGCGGAATCCCTCGGAAGCAAGCAGGCCGGCCAGCCGCTGACGAATGAAGTCGAGCGTGTCCGCCGCGATCTTTACCGCATCCTGTTTTTTCGCGCCATATGCTCTTATCGACTCGCCAACAAGTCCCTTGAGCGACAGCCGGAGTCCGCGATCGAACAGCATGTTCAGGATCGCAACGGACTGTCGGCGCAGCCCATAGGGGTCCATGGACCCGCTCGGTATGAGCCCCGCGGAGAAGCAGCCGGTGATCGTGTCGATCCGGTCGGCAATGCCGACGCAGACGCCTTCCAGCGATGAAGGCAACCGGTCCCCTGCGGAGCGCGGAAGATAATGCTCCAGGATCGCTTCCGCCGTGCGCGGGTCCTCGTCCGAACGCAGCGCATACTCCCTGCCCATCACGCCCTGAAGCTTGGGGAACTCCCCGACAACGCCGGTCAACAGGTCCGCCTTGCAGAGATGAGCAGCCCGCTGGGCGACTGCGTGGTCGGCCTTGAACAGGCGGGCAAGGTACACCGCCAGCGTCATGATGCGCTCCGTCTTGTCATAGAGCGTGCCGAGCTTTTCCTGGTAGGTGACCTTCTTCAGCCCCTCGACGCGGTCCTCGAGCGAATGCTGCAGGTCATGGTCGAAGAAGTATGCCGCATCGGAAAGACGGGCTGCGAGCACGCGTTCGTTCCCGGCACGGACTACCTCCATATCCTCGGCGCGCGTGTTGCTGATCGTGATGAAGCAGGGCAGCAGGCTGCCCTGTCCGTCGATAACGCTGAAATACCGCTGGTGTTCGCGCATCGCGGTGATCAGGACATCCTTCGGCACCCGGAGATAGTCCTTATTGAAGCCCCCCATGACGGCAACGGGATATTCCACGAGATTCGCCACCTCGTCGAGGAGGCCCGGATCGTCGAGCACGGCACCGCCTTTTGATTCTGCGAGCTCCCTGACCTGCTTCATGATGCGCTGTTTTCGCACTTCCGGATCGATCACTATGTAGTTCGGCTCGGTCTGCAGCTGGTAGGACTTGAAATCCTTAACGAGGAACGCGCCCGGGCTCATGAACCGGTGGCCGCGCGAGACGTTGCCGGACTTGATCCCGTTCAGCTGAAAATCTATTATCGAACCGCCCCAGAGGGCAAGGACCCAGTGGATCGGTCGTGCGAACCGGATGTCCTTGTCCATCCAGCGCATGCTCTTGGGGAACGGGATTGAGAGAATGAACCCCGGCAGCGCCTGCCTGAGCCAGTCCGCCGTGTCTCCGCCCTTCTCATCGATCCGTGCGGCCAGGTATTCACCCTTGTCCGTCGTTTTTACGGAAAGGGACTCCACGGGGACGCCGTTCTTCTCGGCAAAGACCTGGGCGGCCCTGGTCGGCCTGCCCTCGGCGTCAAAAGCGATCTTCCGGGGAGGCCCCACGACCTCTCTTGAGACGTCATCCTGCTGCTCACCGAGTTCGGGAGCGTACAGGACGAGACGGCGCGGCGTGCCGTATGCCTTGATCTCTCCGCCCGGAGATACGCGGCCCGAAGCAAGAAGCGCGGCAAAGAGCTCTTTCATCTTCAGGAGGGCCGGCTCGATGAACCGCGACGGGATCTCCTCGGTGCCGATCTCTAATAAGAATTCTTTAGCCAAGATAACTCCAGATCAATAGCTACGGAAACCACGGATGAACACGGCAAGGCGAAAACCGATTTATAATCACAGATGAACACAGGTTAACACAGATTTTAAAAAGACATACGATAAGTCAGGAACAAACGTTATTTATCATTACAGGTCAACACGGATTAACAAAGGAGACGGTTTAAAGAACCACTAACATGTCACATCTGATCTATTGCTTTTATCCGTGTTCATCTGTGGTAAAAAAAATTTATGATTCATTTCTTTAACCGTGTTCATCCGTGGTTATACCCGTTCTTTATTTCTTCAGCATCGGGAAGCCCTTCGCCTCCCGGTCGGCCAGGTACGCGTGAGCGCAGAGCCGGGCCAGCTTCCGCACGCGCCCAATGTAGCCCGTTCGCTCGGTCACGCTGATCGCGCCCGCTGCATCGAGCAGGTTGAAGGTATGCGAGCATTTCAAACAGTAGTCATACGCCGGGAACACCACACCCGCCTTGATCAGCTTCTCGCTTTCCTTTTCATAGGACTCAAACTGCCGGAAGAGCATCTCGCGGTCAGAGAGCTCGAAGTTGTATTTGGAGAACTGCACCTCGGTGTCGTGATGCACATCGCCGTACTTCACATTCCTGGTCCATGCGAGGTCGTAGACGTTGTTGACGCCCTGGAGATACATGGCAAGCCGCTCGATGCCGTAGGTAAGCTCGGCAGAGATGGGTTTCAGATCAATGCCGCCGACCTGCTGGAAATAGGTGAACTGCGTGACCTCCATGCCGTTCAGCCAGACCTCCCAGCCGAGCCCCCAGGCGCCGAGGGTCGGCGATTCCCAGTCGTCCTCCACAAAACGGATGTCGTGCTTCATTGGGTTGATCCCGAGCTGCAACAGGCTATCGAGGTAGAGATCCTGGACATTCTCGGGATGGGGCTTCAGGATGACCTGGAACTGGTAGTAGTGCTGCATCCGGTTCGGGTTTTCTCCGTAGCGTCCGTCGGTCGGCCTGCGGGAGGGCTGCACATACGCTGCACTCCAGGGCTCGGGCCCGAGGACTCTCAGAAACGTTGCGGGATGGAAGGTGCCCGCACCAACCTCCGTATCATAGGGCTGGTGGATGACACATCCCCTCGAGGCCCAGTAATTCTGCAGGGTGAGTATAAGATCCTGAAATGTCAAATGATTGCCTCTGTCCGGAATGCCGCGAGAAAATAGAAATGTGCGAAAAAAACAGAGTGTTATTATACAAAAATGCCTGTTCTTGTCAAGAAAATATAATGTTATTTAAAGGACTTATGGGGATGTATCTGGTGAGGAGAAGGCGGGGAAAAACGGAATGGGTCTATACCTGCCACATCATTGCTTCGAAGTCATCGGTCGGAACCTTGAACTGGATGAATCCCCGATACGGCCACTTCTCGACCTCGGAGCCCGAGCGTTCCACGGTGACAAAGATCTGAACATCGTCATTCGGCTTCACCCCCAGCATTTCGAATGGTACAGCCAGCTCGATGATCTCGTTGGCGGCGACGGTGTTGACCTGACCAACTGGCGTCCTTGTCCCGTTTTCTCCCCGATGGAAAGCCGCCGTCACGCGCCGCTCCTGAGGAACGACCCTGATCTCGATATCGTAGCCCTTGGGGTTCAGAAAATTGACGAAGAATGCCAGGTCGGACACCTTCTCGTCCCTGAGGCTCCCGCTGGGATCGAGGCGGATGAACAGGTTCTTCAGGTCGAACCCGTAGTAGATGTGCGTGATGATCGAAGCGCCGCGGTGCATGGCGCCTCCCCCCTGGCTTACATCGTAGAACCCCGCCGGCAGCCATTCGAAATAGTTCGTTACCTGGCCGTCGATGACGGGCGAGATGAAGGCCGTCAGTTCAACCGTCGGCAGCGCATGCCGGTCCTCGCGCAGGATCGATATCTGCAGTTCGTCGGGAATGTCCCTGCCGATGAGGCGATAGACGTTCATGAGATGGGTCCTGAACAGGAGGTCGAACTCCTCATCGTTCTCCGAATAATGATCGTCGCCGTACCACCAGCACCAGTCGCTCCCTTCGGCAATGTATATCTCCTCCCAGGCGCTGGCTGTTTTCACCGGATCGCCGTCCTGCGATGCATACTCGGCGAGGGCCTGTCGCGTCTGGGTCAGAAGGTCCCATGCCCGGTTGTCCTCCTCGTGACCGATCCAGATCCGGTAATTGGCGTTGATCCAGGACCCCGCATGCAGCCGTTCGATCACGTCCTGGGCCGGGTGCTCCTTCAGGTACTCATTGACGCTGACGCACTTGAGCCCTTCCTCGCGGCTCAGCTTCTCGTAGAGATACAGGAAAAAATCCCTGCCATCGTTCTGGTAATACTCCCAGGCGTTCTCGCCGTCGAGGATGATCGAGACCAGGTGCGGCGCGTTGCTGACGCTGCGACGCACGCGGTGCAGACGATCTATGAGATCGTGGACCGCGTTCTTGTAGTCCCATTTCGAGTACACGAAGCCGACCAGGTCCGACAGGGTGTGATCGCGGAAGATGACAGAGACGCGCTGGTCGCCTTTCCCGGCAAGATAGGGCCTGTAGAGCACCTCCGGGTTCTTCATGATTCCGGCAAAGTCCCTCTCGATGTGGACGCCCAGGGAGCGGGCAAGGACCCCCTCATCGGTCCCGATCCATTTGATCCCTGCGCCCGCGATCAACGGCACCACTTCCTCCGCCACGGACCCTTCGGAGGGCCACATCCCGGCCGGCCGGGAACCGAACAGCTTCTCGTGATACTCGATTGCGCGTTCGATCTGGGCGCGGGCGTCCTCGGGATGGGCGAAGCGGTTGACCGGCAGGTGAATATCGGGGGTCGCGATCTTTGCCAGGTCCGTATCATAGAGGAGCGGAAGGATCGGGTGATAAAAGGGCGTCGTCGTAAGTTCGATCCGGCCCATGTCGGCAAGTTTCCGGTACTCTCCGATGATGAGCGCCATAACCTCGCGCTGTTTCTGCACGAGGAGTGCCTTCTCGTTCTCGGTGAAGCCCGAGCCTTTCTGGATCAGGTCTTTCAGCAGCGGGTCGTTCTGCTTGAAGAGCGGGTCGAACCAGGTCAGGTTGAACCAGACTTGGAGATCGCGATAGTCCTGGACCGTGTAGTAGCGGGTCGCGTTCTGAAGGTCGTTGGGAGAAACACTCTGTCCCCGGCGGTCGAGCAGGTCCCAATAGGCCGGATAGGGCCTTATCATGGTGTCCCAGTTCGCCATGAAAGAGTTCTTGAGCAGGAAGAGCTTGTCTTCAGGAGCGAGGTCGGCGGCCGGCTTGAGGGTAAGGAGGAGAAACTTGTCCGTCGCGTTGTTCTCGACGTAGTCCCTGATCTGTTTCAGGAGGGACGGCACCAGATTGAAGGTCTGATGGATGGCCGGGAAATCGGTCAGGAGCGCCGGCATGTCGTAGTAGTCCTTGATCCCGTGTAACCGGACCCAGGGGAGGATGTAGGAGCCGGTGATGTCGTCCTTATAGTACGGCTGGTGCATATGCCAGACAAAGGCTATGTATAGTGGTTGGTCGGACATAGTAACGAGGGGAACGAAGTATTGAAAGAGAACCGCTGTACCAGCATCAGACAACGTTCCGGGGCCGGCGGCTCCTGGTCAGAAAAACATTCCTTCACGGAGTTCAGTATGAGATGAGATACGGCCTGGCATAATCCGGCAATCAGTTCGATTTGTAATAGTACACTATCTCCCCGGGACGCGCAAGCCCCAGTTTATCCCGCGCGATACGCTCAATGCAGGCCGGGTCGGTTTTCAGGTTCTGGACCTCTCGTTGAAGCTTTGCATTGTCCTGTCTCAGTCGCGCGATATCCCCCGCAAGGGCCTCGTGCTGCGCCTTCATCCGGTAGTACTTGACCAGTCCCATTTCTCCGAAGACAAGGGACACGAGGAGATAGCCAGCCGCGATGACTCCCGCCGCGATCAGGAGTTTTATTCTGATCGCCGACCGGGAGCCCCGCGCCGCCTTTATGTGGTTACGTTTCCGCATGGAATGGAAAGGGTTATGGTCCCTGCTGCAGAGATGCTCTCCAGCTGCCTCCGGACACGCCCCCTGGCAACGGTCTGCAGGTCGAAAAAACAAAACCACGAAGACCTGTTCTTCGTGGCAGAGGTGCGCGGCTTGCGTTCATGGGGAATGATGCCCGCCCGATGGCAGTCCGGATTATTTCTTCTTGGTGGTCTTTTTCGCCTTCTTTGCCGGAGCCTTCTTTGTCGCCATGTGTGGTTCACCCCCTTTCATCATGAGAACGGATGGGATCAACGTATGGTACGATACCCCGACGGAATCAATGAAACGGGTTCATACAGGAGACGATGAAAGGTAAAATTCGCCGGGGGCTTCACACCCCCGGCGGGCCCCCACTGAGGGGACACACTACAAAACTACTTCTTTTTGGTTGCTTTCTTCTTGGTTGCTTTCTTCTTGGCCTTCTTCTTGGCTGCCATTATTTGTCCACCCCCTTTCGGCATACCGCATTCAGACTGAGCGGCCTTATTTATCTTGAAACAAGCTGAGGAACATCGTTCAGCAGTGACATCTGCGAGAATTTTTCTCTGATACGGCCATTCACCAGCGCATTGAATTCTTCCGCATCCTTGATCGCCTGGTTTGCTTCATACCGGGTGATGATCCTGCCCGGTTCTTCCATGAAGTTCTGGTATTTTCTGCGCATCCGGTCGAACTTGTTGATCATGCTTTTGTACTGGTCGCCCAGAAGTATGCCGGAGGCGGTCACCACCGTCTTATGGGTATCCCTGCGGGAGCTTTTTGGCCTGAAACCCTCGGACAGGATCAGCGCCCTTGCGGACCTTGCCATCGCCTGGTACGCAGCGGCGAATGCCCACTCTTCATCCTTGTCCTGGAGGAGCCGGCTCGTGGAGAGATCCCGCTCCGCCCGGGTGACGAGTGAAATCACTTCGGCCACTTCAGCCGTCCGCTCCTCGACGATCCCCATTTCTTTGAGGGTGCTATAGTTCATCTTCTTTGCCTACCAGGAATATTTTCTTGCCTTTCAATATCTCCCGGATGAACGGGTCCCGTGATTCTTTTCGCTTGCGGTATTCCTGCTCGTCAAAGACCAGGTAATCGATTTCCCGCTTCAGCTTTTCCTCCAGCCCCATCACCATGTCGTTCAGTTCCGTGATGTTGGCCTGTCCGATGACCATCAGGTTGATGTTGCTGTCTTCTTTCTCGGTTCCCTTTGCATAGGACCCATAGATGAGCGCCGCCCGGACGCCCTTCAGCCTCGAGAGGGATGCCTTCATCGCGCCCTGGGCCCCCGTCGTCTTGAAGATCAGCCCCTTCATTTCCGAGAAGATCGGCGATCCCTTGTTCACGAAATAGTATTTCTGTACGCCCCGGTTCTCTTTCGCCAAGAGCCCGATCTTCACGAGGTTGTCAAGTTCTCTCTTGATCCCGGCTGCATCCTTGCCGATATGCCGGGCGATTTCCCTCAGGTAGAACTTGTCATCCGGATTGTTAAAGAACAGGCCTAAAAGCTCCGCTCTTGTAGAAGAGAAGAGTTTTGTAAGCACGTTTCGTTCTCCTCGTGGACAAATATACAACGATAGTGTATCTTTTGTCAACATAAAAAAATAAGAAATTATCTTTCGTGTAGTTAGACAATTTGTCAACATGCTCTAATCGCATTTTTTAAATGGTCACAAAAATAAAATTAATATATCCAAAATAACCATTTTTACTTGTTGAGCGCTGTTCTCCGGCGATGACAAAAATTCCGCGCTCTCCGGTGTCCGCACTCAGTGAAGCAGCATGTCCTCGCGATCATTTCGTCAGTTTTCCCCTGCAAACAGGCATGCACGTGTGCAAAACGCGAATACTTCATTCCGGACCGCAGACGCTGAAAATCGTCCAGCGGCAAGAAATCGGAGCACGTCTTCCTCATGCCCATGCTCGTTCCCGGTTGTAATTTGTCATCATCGCCCCCGGCTCCGTTTCCGTTCAAACATTCTCCGCTGATTTCTCTTCCTCTCAACTAGCATCTTATGGTATATTACTACGATCGGATACATTGACATATTGTCCTCACCTCGATTGGAGATGTATGAACTTTAGCGAACTGGACTTACCCTACGAAGTGCGTCAGGGCATTGAGAAGTCGGGATTCACCGCATGCACGCCGGTGCAGGAGGAGGTAATCCCGCGCGCTGTCCGCGGAGAAGATATTGCGGCGCAGGCGCAGACCGGCACGGGCAAGACCGCTGCTTTCCTGATTTCGCTCTTTTCGCGCATGACGCGCAATCCCGTCCAGGATTGCAGTGAATCGCCGCAGGCCCTCATCATCGCTCCAACCCGCGAACTGGCCGACCAGATATTTCATGAGGCGGAACGACTGGGGCAGTTCACCGGCTTCCGATTCCTTGCCGTGTACGGCGGGGTCGACTACCAGAAGCAGATGGATATTCTCCAGAAAGGCGTCGATGTCCTGATAGGGACGCCGGGCAGGCTGATCGATTATTTCAAACAGCACGTCTACAGCCTGAAAAAGACGCGCTACCTCATCATCGACGAGGCCGATCGCATGTTCGACATGGGCTTTATCGACGACCTGCGGTATCTCATCAAGAAGATGCCGCCCTATGCCAAACGGCAGTCCATGCTCTTTTCCGCGACGCTCTCCTACCGCGTCATGGAACTGGCCTATGAGCACATGAACCTGCCTGAGAAGATATCGATCACGCCCGAAAAAGTCACCGTGGAGCGCGTCGAGCAGGTCCTGTACCACGTGGGCAAGCACGAGAAACTGTCGCTGCTGCTCGGGATCCTGAAAAAAGAAGCGCCCGAACGGGCGCTCATCTTCGTAAACACGCGCCGCGCCGCCGACATGGTAGTTGAGCGCCTGAACCGCAATGGCTGGAACGTAGCGGCCATCACGGGCGACATCATCCAGAAGAAGCGGCTCAGGCTGCTTGCGGATTTCAAGGACGGAACGCTGCCGGTCCTCGTGGCCACCGATGTGGCGAGCCGCGGCATCCACGTTGAAGGGGTGACCCACGTGATCAACTACGACCTCCCCCAGGACGCGGAGGACTATGTGCACCGGATCGGCCGCACCGGCCGCGCCGGAGCCAGCGGCAGAGCCGTCAGCCTGGCCGACGAGGAATACGTCTACTCGCTGGAGGAAATAGAAAAGTACATCGGGATGAAGATACCCGTCGAATGGGCCGACGCGAGCCTCTATGTCCGGGAGATCAGAAGAACCCAGGAAGAGAAGGCCCAGAGCGACAAACTGCGCGCCGCCCTTCCGCCGCAGCCGAACCGGAACAGACGACGCTCCCCTCCCCGAGCCAGCCAGCGGTCCTGAGCACAACCGTGCTATACTTGAAGTAAGAGAATCAGGACTTCTTTGGTCCTTCATGGGCCGTGCACCTCTCTGCCGCCGAACTGATTCTTCCGGAGGAGGTGTTTATGACATTCATCATGCAACCCACCGAACGTCCCTGGACCAGGTTTTACGAAGCAGGTGTCGCGTCGAGCCTGACCTATCCCCGTATAACGCTTGGCGGTGCCCTTTCGGAGACCGCGCGGAAATTCCCCGACCAGACAGCGCTCCTCTTCTACGGCAGGAAGCTTTCCTATGCGGAACTCGACCGGCTTGCGAACCGCTTCGCCCGCGCGCTGGCGCGCCTTGGCGTGAAAAAAGGCGACCGGGTAGCGCTCATGCTTCCGAACACGCCGCACATGGTCATCGCCTATTATGGCACGCTCAGGACCGGCGCCGTCGCCGTGCCGACCAACCCGCTCTATCACGAGCATGAACTCGAGGTGCAGCTCCGGGACAGCGGCGCTGAGACGCTCGTCGCGCTCGATCTGTTCTACCCGGTCATCTCCCATGCCCTGCCTCGGACGCCGGTCAAACAGCTGCTCCTGGGCAGTGTGAAGGATTTCCTCCCCTTTCCGAAAAACCTTCTGTACCCGATCAAGGCACGGTTGGACAAACAATGGGTCAGCGTCAGGCGGGCTGGAGGGGTCCTCGATTTTGTCGGGACAATGCAGCGCGAGCCTGATACGCCGTTCGAGGCCGACGTGCAACATGACGATGTGGCGCTGCTGCAGTACACCGGCGGCACAACAGGTATCCCCAAGGGCACGATCCTGACGCACCGTAACCTGATCGTGAACGCAGTCCAGAGCAGGGCATGGCTCACGCTCCGCGACGAGGAGAAGACCGCCATTCTTGCCGTGATCCCCTTCTTTCATGTCTATGGCATGACCACGGCGATGAACCTGGGCGTGCTGATCGGCGCAGAACTGATACTCCTGCCCAAGTTCCATACGAAAGAGGTCATCCGGGTCATCGAGAAGGAGCGCCCGAAGATATTCCCCGGGATCCAGGCCATGTATCTTGCGATCGGCCATTATCCCGGCATCGAGAAGCACGACCTGTCGTCCCTCAAGGTCGCCATTAGCGGCGCGGGGCCGCTCATGCGCGAAGTACAGGAGCGGTTCGAACAGGTCACCGGAGGCAGGATCATCGAAGGCTATGGGCTGTCCGAGGCCTCTCCCGTGACCCATGCCAACCCGCTCTTTGGCAGCAGGAAGGTCGGCAGCATCGGACTCCCCTGGCCGGACACGGATGCGCGCATCGTGGACCTGGAGACCGGAGTGAAAAACCTGCAACCGGGAGAGGTTGGTGAACTGGTGGTCAGAGGCCCGCAGGTGATGCAGGGTTACTGGAACAAGCCGGAAGAAACGGCACAGGCCCTGCGCAACGGCTGGCTCCACACCGGCGACATCGCCAGGATGGACGAGGACGGTTACTTCTACATCGTCGACCGGATCAAGGACATGATCAAGACCGTGGGTGAGAATGTCTATCCCCGCGAGGTGGAGGAGGTCCTGTATACGTACCCGAAGGTGAAGGAAGCAGTCGTGATCGGCGTCCCGCAGGAGTTCCTGGGCGAGGAGATCAAGGCATTCATCGTGCTCAAGGACGGCGTGACCGCGAATGCCGAGGAGATCATCGCATACTGCCGGGAGCAGCTTTCGAAGTTCAAGGTGCCGAAAGAGGTCGAGTTCCGGAAGGAGCTTCCGAAGACGCTCGTGGGCAAGGTCCTGAGACGGGTGCTCAAGGACCAGGAACTGAAGAAAATAGAAAAGGCATAGCACGGGGGACGCGGATATCCGCAGAGAGAGGCTGATCAGAGGAAAGGTGCAGTGAACCGGCTTTGGGATTGTTCGATCGGCGCTCGTCTGTGTTCATCCGCGTCCCCCGCTCGAGCTTGAGGTCAACATGAAAGAAGTGGTCATCATAGACGGTTTCCGCACCCCTTACGCCAAGGCCGGCACGGCATTCAAGGATGTCCACCCGGTCGACCTGGGAGCAGCAGTTGCGAAGGAGGTTATAGCCAGGACCGGCATCGACTCTGCGCTGATCGACGAGGTGATCGTCGGGAATGCCGGCATGCCCGCCGACGCTGCGAACATAGCCCGCGTCATCGCGCTCCGCGCCGGCATCCCCGAACGGACCCCCGCCTACAGCGTCCAGCGGAACTGCGCTTCCGGGATGCAGGCCGTGGCAAGCGCGTACGCCCAGATCCTGGCCGGCATGAGCGGGATCGTGCTGGCAGGCGGCGTGGAATCCATGTCTTCCTACGATTATTACATGTCCCGCAGGCTCCGGGACGCGATCACCGCCGTGCGGCGCGGCAGGACGGCGGGCTCGCGGATCAAGGCAGTCCTCTCCCTCAGGCCGAAGGATTTTCTGCCGGTCATAGGCCTCATCCAGGGGTTGACCGACCCGATCTCCGGGCTGATCATGGGTGAGACCGCGGAAGTCCTCGTCCGCGACTTCGGCATCACGCGCACGGAGCAGGATGAGTATGCCCTCACGAGCCATCAGCGGTGGACGGCCGCGAACGCCGCGGGGAAATTCAGGAACGAGGTGGTCCCGTTCTACGTGCCGCCGAAATTCGAAGCGGTTGAGGAGGACATCGGCCCGCGAAAGAACCAGACCCGGGAGGCGCTCGCGAAGCTGCCCCCCTACTTCGACAAGCGGACCGGGACCGTCACGGCGGGCAATTCATCGCCGATCACCGACGGCGCGGCAGCGGCGATCGTCATGATCGCCGACAGGGCGGCAGCGCTGGGATACAGGCCCCTCGGTCATATCAGGGCCGTGGCGTTCGCGGGCTTCGACCCTTCGCGCATGGGCATCAGCCCGCTCTATGCCACGCACAAGGTGTTGAAGCTCGCCGGAATGACCATGAAGGACATCGAGCTGATCGAACTGAACGAGGCCTTCGCCGCGCAGGTGATCGCTGTCGAGCGGGCGGCCGTGTCGCGGGAGTATTTCGCACGCCATCTGCCGGGCGAAGAGCCGATCGGCGAGTTCCGCCGCGACATCATGAACGTGAACGGCGGCGCCATCGCGGTAGGGCATCCGGTGGGCTCGTCGGGGCTCAGGATCATCATCACGCTCCTCAAGGAGATGGAGCGCCGGGGCCTCGGGACCGGCCTTGCCACACTCTGCATCGGCGGCGGCCAGGGCGGAGCCATGATCTTGGAGAGAAAGTAAGTGCAAACCGAGAACGGAATCCAACCGCGAAGCCGCCAAGAATGCGAAGGAAATCTAAGATGCTTTTATTCCCCTTCTTGGCGACCTTCCCGCCTTCGCGGGGAGGCTTCGGGGTTCAATGTTTGTATGATATATAAGGAATAGGGTACATGTCAGCCTTCAGCTATGAAATAGACAAAGACGGCATCGCGGTGCTCTCGTTCGACCTTCCCGGCGAAAAAGTGAATAAGCTGATGATGGCGGTCATGGACGAACTGGACCGGCTGCTCGATGAGCTCGCGCACAAGGACGGGGTCCGGGCCATGGTTATCCGGAGCGGCAAGGACGGGCACTTTATCGTCGGCGCCGACATCGCCGAGATCAGGGACATCAGGGATAGCGCGTCAGGCGAAGAACTCGCCCGGAGAGGCCAGGCGGTGTTCGCGAAGCTCGAAGCCCTGACCTTTCCGACCGTTGCCGCGGTGCACGGCCCCTGCATGGGCGGCGGACTGGAGCTCGCCCTCGCCTGCACGTACCGGGTCATCAGCAATGACCAGAGAACCGCCCTCGCCCTTCCCGAAGTGAAGCTCGGCATCATCCCCGGCTTCGGCGGGACGCAGCGGCTGCCGAGGCTGGTCGGGATCGCGAATGCCCTCGACATGATCCTGACGGGCAAGCCAACGCACGCACGGAAGGCAAGGCAGATCGGGCTTGCCGACGAGGTGACCTATAAGGAGATGCTGCTGGAGCGCTCGCTCTCCCTGGCACGGAAGGCTATGGGCTTGCCGAGGCCGTCTGGAGTACGGTCAAGGCAACGGATGTTCGCCGTATTGACTGAAGGAAATCCCCTGACAAGGGCCATCATCTTCCGGACCGCCGAGAAGAACGTTCTCGCTGAGACGCGGGGCAACTACCCCGCCCCGCTCGCAGCGCTCGACGCCGTCCGATACGGATTCTCGCATACGCGGGAAGAAGGCTACCGCCATGAAGCCGAACTGCTCGGCAGGCTGGCCCCGACCGGGGTCTCGAAAAACCTGATCTCCGTCTTTTACCTGAACGAACTGCTCAAGAAGGATCACCATCCCGTCCTTCCGGACATCACCCATGCGGTCGTCATCGGCGCGGGTGT
>Ga0335081_10002411_pt1 | contig 29471 bp, 29 predicted proteins | sample Lox_Sample_35_FD_206713 | JGI IMG/M metagenome (GOLD analysis project Ga0335081, IMG submission 206713) | Soil microbial communities from Loxahatchee National Wildlife Refuge, Florida, United States - Lox_Sample_3.5 | ecosystem: Environmental > Terrestrial > Soil > Wetlands | place: USA...
GCCTGTCGCGAAACGTGGAAATGCTTCGCATCCTCATCGCTGATGACCAGTAAGACGTTGTCGCCCAACATGACTGTCGTACCGTAAGGCGAATCCGTGGTCGTGATGTTCGCCAGGTCGGTTTCGGGGGTATAGATCAGCTTGCGGAACCGCTCGGAGGCAGCCTGGGCACGATCTTGCGCCGTAAAACTGCCGATGCCCTCATAGATCCTGAAAACCTCGTTGCCCTCCACCGTGACGGGATAGCCGGCCTCTTCATGCGTTGTCTCCAATGACTGGGTCTGCTGCGACCACAGAGGATTCGCCGCCAGGAACAGGATGAAGAGCCAGCCTGCTAGAAATGCCCGGTGAGAGAGTCTTTCGGCGGAGCGGACCATGTGCCCTCCGGAAACCGCAGAAGGTGAGCTGCACATTCTGCCGCCATGTTAGGCCATGTATAGGGAGGACTCAAGGAAGGAGATCAGGTGGGCGCCGGCCAACACCGTGATAAGCATTTCGGTATCCCGACCCAAACCTGGGAGATGGCTATTTTGGCATCGGCTGCAGCTTGGCCTGCGTCTTCTGCTGTCGCGCTTGCAGCCACTCCATCCAGCGGTCGAGCCCCTCACCTGTCATGCTGGAAATGTCGATGATTTCCATCCCCGGATGCACACGGCGCGCATTCTCGCGGGCCAGGCCGGCGTTGAATGGAACATGTGGTAACAGGTCAATCTTCGTCAGCAGCATCAGCTCGGACTTGAAGAAGATGGAAGGATACTTCAGCGGCTTGTCTTCGCCTTCGGTAACACTCAGCAGGACAATCTTCGCATCCTCGCCGAGATCGTAGCTGGAAGGACAAACCAGGTTGCCGACGTTCTCCACAATCAGCAGATCCAGGTCCTCCAGCTTCCAATCCCCAAGATGCCGCTGGATCATCTTTGCATCGAGATGGCACGTCCCGCCGGTGGTGATTTGCTTCACCGGAAATCCGAACTTCGCCAGGCGCTGTGCGTCGTTTTCAGTTTGCAAGTCGCCGGTGAGCACGGCAGCGCGCGCACTTTTGTCCATGCGCTCCAGCGTTCGCTCCAACAGCGCGGTCTTGCCCGAACCGGGCGCGCTGATCAGGTTCACGCAAAGCACACCATTTTGCCGGTAGCGCTCGCGCAATTGCTCGGCGAGAAGCTGATTTTCGTTCAGGACTTTCTTTTCAACAGCGATGCGCTCCATTTAGTCCACTTCCATGTAGGCAATATCCAGTTCTTCTCCGCTGATACACTCGGTCGCAAATTCCCCGCACAGCGGACATCGCGGGTCGAACTCGGTCATGCGAAATTCGTACTCGCACTTCGGGCAGCGCTGGACCCGGGGAACCAGCTCCAACTCCAGCGCCAGCGGCTCCATCGCCGTGTCCTTTACCAGGACCTCGAAGCCGAATTGCAAAGCATCGCGGTCGACGCCTGCAAGCTCTCCAATCTTAACCCCAACCTTGGAGATGTGTTCGCCGGGATGACGTAGAGCCTCTTTCTCAACCGATTCGAGGATGGAGGCGGCGATGCCGAGTTCGTGCATGGAAATCTGTCGTGCCGGCTCGTCTCGTTATTTATCCAGTGCCCACGATAGACTCAAGCTAAGCCCGTCCGGCCCTGTTGGCATAAGATCGACGCAGCGCCCCCTTGCAACGAACACTTTCCCGGTTTCTTGCCGGGCTTGCGCATCCTCTATACGAACATCGTCGATCACCGCAATGACGCCGTACTCGGCCAGCAAATCCGAACGGTTCTTCATTATTTCTGCGGCAAGATCAGCCGGACAAAGAAGATCAAAATCTACTCCAGCCAGGACTCTCGGTTTACTCTCGAATTGCACTGCGTATCCATCAGCCTCACGTCTAATGTCGCGTACTCGGGCATAGAAGAATACCGGGCGTCGATCAGGTCTAACCAGTCGAGGCTGCAAATCTGCCGTGTAAAGGCTCGGGCCGCCGACTGCGCCTCCTAGATTCTTCTGCCAGTCTGTCACCGCGTCCCGGCCAGCAACAAAAGCAGTCACCCTGCGCCTCAGGTCGTCCAGCATCCGTTGTTTCTGCGCTTCCTGCGCCCACTGCTCCGCCTGATGCCTTTGCCAGTGATCCCATGCCAGCAGCAAGGCTACTGCAAGGAAAGCGACGACAGCGTATCTCCTTCGGTTTTTCACGGGGCGGCCTCGGCCCCCTTCCCCGGGTGTTTCTCTTTTAGGAGCTTCTTAGCGGTTCCCCATCTTGACCTAAGTGCTCGAATCACCTGACCCAAGAGCAGGAAGATCGCAGCAGCCAGAAACAAACTCATACCGGCAGTAATGCTGACCCAAGATGTCATCAGGAAATTTTCGGCCACTCCGAAGGGCTGGGTCGTTTCTGGGCTGGGAGCTTGGGTGTTCTGTTTGGCATCTGTATCGTCCGGGCGAAAGTCAAGCGCCTCGCCACCCTTGCTGCTGGATGCGGAACTAGCAGTTCCTGGAGTTGCGTGGGCCGGCCGACGATAAGAATAAACCGCCAACAGTGCATTGAACACGGGGGCCAGCAGCAGCGTGAACAGGATCGCTGAGAGCAGCACAAAAAGTCCCACGAACAGGAGGCGTCGCAAGAGCAGCATGCACAGCGATTGTAGCCCTGCAAAATCGAAATACCCAGAGGTAAGCCAGCGGCGAGACCCCCGCTGCGCGGCTGGATTATTGCTGCTTCGATTTCCCTGCGGGGATTTGCCGGCGCACATGATCCAGCAGATGTGTACCCGCGCCACCCGGCGAGAAGTCGCGTTCCATTTCAACGTCCCAAACAGCTAGATCGCGCTCGGCAACCCAAGCAGCAAGCTGCGCTTGTTCCTCTTCCGGAAGAGCTTCAATAGGGCGTTGTATCTCGCGCAGAGTCACATTCCTATTCTAGTGCGAGTCCTTCTGCTAGCAAGCAGCGATGTCGGTGCTCCCGGGAACGGCAGACTCGGGGGGCATCAACGCAGAGTCAGAATGTCCATAATCGGACAACCCTGCGACCACCGAACCAACTTCATCATCGCCCTTTGGTGGTTTTCCTACGACAACGGTTATTTTCCGGAAACATCTTTCCGCGAAATGCGTCTATCCCTAAGTAGGTGTGGCTGGTCTCGTTTCTATTGGGGTTCAACGCAGAACAGGTAGCGCACCACCATGACAGAGAACTTGCGACTTCCCTCGAGCGCCGGTTTCAGCCGCGATCTCACCAGACGCGGCGGCCATACGCGTCGGATTTGGTCGCTCAATGGTGTGAAGCGATGGGGCCGCATCTGGGCCATCGGTTTTGTGCTATGGACGGTGCTGGCCTTGCTCGGGGCGGCCGGCGCCCACATGTACACGGCGTCGGTCGGCAGCCCGGAAACCTGGGCGCAGCTGCTGACCTGGAATATGACGGTCACGGTGATATGGTCCCTGCTGACACCGCCCATCTACGACCTGTCGCGGCGTTTTACCTTCGATCGCAGCAACTGGAAAAAGGTGCTGCCTCTGCATCTTGCCGCCAGCATCGCACTGACCATCCTGGCAGCCTGCATCATCGTCTGGCTGGAGCCATTGGTCACCTGGATTCCGGAGGCGCATCTGCCGTTTTCCTCGCACATGCTGTCGCGCGCCTTCATGGATTTCCAGCGCTATTGGTACATTCTGCTCATCACGCAGGCCATCGGCTATTACAGCAAGTACCGCGAGCGAGAGCTGCAGTCTTCCCAATTGGAAGCGCAACTGGCGCACGCTCAGCTGGAAGTGCTGAAGATCCAGCTGGAGCCTCATTTCCTCTTTAATACGCTGAACTCCATTGCCGCTCTGGCGCGCGTCGATGGGCCGGCGGCGGAGAACATGACGCTGCAGTTGGCTGACCTGCTGCGCTTCTCGCTGGACGCCATGGGCGTACACGAGGTGCCGCTTAGCCGCGAGCTCACCATCCTGCAGAAGTACATCGATATTCAGCAGACCCGCTTCCAGGAGCGGCTGCAAGTTGAGATGGACATCGCCGGCAACACCTTATCAGCGCTGGTGCCGAACATGATCCTGCAGCCGCTGGTGGAGAACGCCATTCGTCACGGCATCGGCCCGCGCCGTGCCCCCGGCCGGGTTTGCATCTCCACCCGCCAGGTCTTCGACGAGCTGTGGGTCGAGATCAGCGATAACGGCCTCGGCTTTACACGCTTCGGCGGCGAGGTACCGCCGGAGGGCGTCGGCTTAAGCAATACTCGCGCCCGCCTGCAGCAACTCTATGGCCACGATCACAAACTGAATCTGGAAGATGCGCCCGGCGGAGGCTGCATCGTCAAAATTCACATTCCCTTCCGCACCTATTCCGAGGAGGTCAGTACCACGCATGCCCATTCGAGTGTTGCTTAGTGACGATGAAGCTCTGGCGCGCGAACGCCTGCGCAGCCTGTTGGAAGTGGAAGACGATCTGGAGATCGTAGCCGAATGCGCCGATGGGAAGTCGGCGATCTCCACCATCAAGCGCGAAAAGCCCGACCTGGTCTTTCTGGACATTCAAATGCCGGAGGTGGACGGCTTCGGAGTTGTCTCGGCCCTGCGCGTCGAGCAGATGCCGCTCATGATCTTCGTGACCGCCTATGACCGCTACGCCATGAAGGCATTCGAGGTGCATGCGCTCGACTATCTGTTGAAACCGGTGGTCAAGGAGCGGCTTGCGGAAGCGCTGGATCACGCGCGCAAGCAATTGCAACATCCCTCGGAGGGGATGTTCCAGAAGCGTGTGCTCGATCTGCTGGCCGAGCTCGATTCGCGGCAGAACGCGCCGCAACGCATCGTGATCAAGGCCGACGGCGAGATTGTCTGCCTGAAGCCGAACGAGATCGACTGGGCGGAGTCCGCCGGCAATTATGTGTGCCTGCATGTTGGGGGCAACACCCATATCCTGCGTGAGACCATTACGTCGTTGGAATCGCGGCTGGGTCACCGGCAATTCATGCGCGTGCACCGCTCCACGCTGGTGAATGTCGACCGCATCAAGACGCTGCGGCCATCGCTGTACGGTGACTATGCGATTCTTCTGCGCGACGGCACCAAGCTGACGCTCAGCCGCGGCTTTCGGGAGAACGTGCTGAAGCGATTGGGGACTGCGTAGAGAAGCCGCCTTTCAGTATTGGCTATTCGCTTTCGTTACAGTAGGTGCCCCGTTCCTAGGCCGTCATTTTGGCCTGGGGCGGGGCTTTTGCTTGAACCATCCGGAACAATTGAGCGGCGCATTACGTAACGCGGGAAGACACTCGCCTAAGACTTTACGTGAGGAACGGAGGCCGATCATGGCCGAGCCCAACGTGGCTTCCCGCCGCGGATTGCTAGCCGGTGCGGCTACTTTTCTTGCTGCGATAGTCCTTCTCATGTTTTCGAACGGCCGCTTTCCCATTGCCTTGTGCGCCTGGCTGGGACCAGTCTTCATGCTTCATTTCACTCGCGCCGGAAAAGGATTCATCCGGTTGCCGCTGGCCTTCCTGGGCCTCAGCTTTGCCTTCGGTTATCAGTTTTACGGAATGGCCCCGCTCGATGGTATCGGCTATGCGATTTTTTCCGCCTCATTCGGCGCCGTGCTGTTGTTTCCCTATGTGTTTGATCGCTATCTGGGCCTTCGCTGGCGAGGTTTGACCCGAAGCCTGGTGTTTCCTCTGGCGATGGTCGCTGCGGAGTATCTTGCCTCCTTCAATCCCTTTGGAACCTGGGGCTCCATCGCCTACTCGCAATACGAATCCCTCACCCTGTTGCAATTGCTGAGCATCACTGGATTGTATGGAATTACATTCCTGGTTGGCTGGTTTGCCTCGGTTGCTGAATCGCTTTGGGCGGCCGGATTTGATGTCCGCAAGGCCCGGCGCGAGGCTACAGCTTTCGCGCTTTGCTTGTTTGCGGTGCTTCTGTATGGAGGCGCCCGGCTGGCGTTGTTTCCTCCCGGTTCAGAAACCATTCGCGTAGCTTCCATCACGCGTCCGGATGAAAAACTATTCCCCTACCCTCCCGGCGCTAACTTGAATCGACGCGTCATGATGGGTGAACCGCTTAGCGATGCGGAAATAGCTCAACTCCGGCAGCGATCGAACCGGATCGCAGATTTCCTGTTGGAACGAGCCGACCTGGAGGCGCAAGCCGGCGCAAAGGCGATCACGTTCGGAGAATTCAACTTTCCGGTGCTCCTACCATATGAGCCCGAGTTGATTCATCAAGCCGGCGAGCTCGCACAGCGACGGGGCATTTACATTGGCTTGCCTCTGGCTGTTTTCAACATCGGACATAAGCCATCGGCCGAAGACAAGTTGGTGATGATTGAGCCTTCGGGTCAGGTGGCGTGGGAGTACCACAAAACGAAACTGCCTCCCGGTGAGGAGGCGGTCGCCGCGCCCGGTTCGGGGCAGCTCCCTGTTACGGCGACGCCTTACGGACGGCTGGGCGCAGCGGTCGCTTTCGACATGGACTTTCCCGCCTTACTGTTGCAGGCCGGGCGCAAGCACGCCGACTTCATGATTGTGCCGGAGAACGAATATCCGCAAATCGATCCCATGCACTCGCGCATGGCACTTTACCGGGCAGTCGAAAACGGCTTCAATTTTCTGCTGCATGCCAGTCAAAGCCTGTCTCTGGCCTGCGACTATCAAGGACGTGTTTATGCTCTGATGGATCACTACCACGCGGCGGATCGCGTCCTGGTCGCACAACTGCCCACCAAAGGTGTCCGTACGATTTATTCTCGCGGGGGTTATCTCTTTCCCTGGATCTGTATCGTCGGGCTGTGCGTGGTATTGCTGGCGACGCTAGTGCGTGCGCAGCGTCGGATCTGAACAGGCTGTCCGGAGCTTAGCGAAAAGAGCATGCAAATCCCCACCCAAGCAGGGGAAGCTTGGGTGGGGCACTCTCTGGATCATGCTCGCGCGAGCAGCGACGGAAGGTCAGCCCTTGTATCCCGCTCCGCGTAGCGCCTTGCCGAAGCACTCGATGAAGTTGGTTACGCTCTCGGTGGTCGCCAGCGGTCCCATCAGGCCAACGCGAAAGACCTTGCCGGCCAGTGGTCCAAAGCCGCCCGCGATCTCGATGCCGTTTTCCTTCAGCAGCGTGGCCCGCACTCTCGCGTCGTCCACACCTTGCGGCACTTTGGGCGTGTTCAGGTTCCAGATGCGGTGCTCGGGCGCAACCAGCATCTCCAGACCAAGCGCCTCGACCTGCCGCACGAACTCCAGATGCGCTTTGCGATGGCGCTCCCAGCGATTCTGAAGGCCTTCTTCCTCGATTAGCGCAAGGCCTTCGCGCAGGCCGAAGAACATGGTCGCCGACGCCGTGTGATGATAGCGGTGCGACTGAATCAGGTAGTCGGCGATGAGATTGATATCGAAGTACCAGGAGCGATTCGGCGTGGTGCGCGTCTTCAGCCACTCCATGGCGCGAGGCGAGACGGTGATCGGCGCCAATCCCGGGGGGCAGCTCAGGCCTTTTTGCGAGCAGCTATAAGCGATATCGATTCCCGTCTTGTCGACTTCCACCGGCATGGCGCCCAGTGAGGTAACACAATCGGCGATGACCAGCGCGCCCACTTCATGCGCGGCTTTGCAGATGGCTTCGCCGCGCTGGAAGGCGCCGGCGGAGGTCTCCGCCTGCACGTACGTCACAACCTGCGGCTTCTCGCGCAGGATGAATTCGGCCACTTCCTGGTCGCTGAAAACTTCACCCCACGGCTTTTCCAGGCGCACGACATTGCCACCCTGGCGGCGCGCCATCTCGGTCTGGCGATCACAGAAGTAGCCGTTGGCGAAGATCGCGACTTTGGTTCCCTGCTGCACGAAGTTGCTGACTGCGGTCTCCATGCCGCCGCTGCCGGTGGCCGAGATGACGAAGGTCATGTCATTCTTCGTGCCGAAGACAGCGCGCAGCAGTTGTTGAATCTCGCTGGAGATTTGAAAGAAATAAGCATCAAGGTGGCCGACGATCGGTTGCGCCATCGCCTGATACACCCGCGGATGTACCTGGCCGGGGCCGGGACCGTACAAAAGCCGTTTCGGGGGATGAACAACGACATTTTCCATAAGAGCAGTCGGTTCTGCGACAGTTGCCATGCGGCGACTCCTTACCATAGTAGTGGATGCTCTCATTCTAGTGGCAGTTCCGGCAGCAGAATGTGACGTGTGAACGTCATCGTGGTGTAACGACACGGGGTCAAAACTCGCGCGACGGGAAAAAATGTCCAGCGGATTTCCGCTGACCGGAGTTTTCCCGATTCGGGCTCGTGGTGCTACTGGTTGCCTCCCGACCGTCTTCGGTTTGAATTTTGCCATCCTGCTAGTACACTTTTTCGCAACCCCGAGTTCAGGTGGAACCAATGGGCGCGCTTCGTCTCGCCGCGGTCAAATACTGTGCCGCCACCGTAATGGTTGGCTTGGCGGCGCAATCCCTTGCCTGGGGCGCGTCTTCGCAGAACATCAAAGGAACGGTGCAAGATCATAGCGGAGCGGTGATTGCCCGCGCCCAGGTTGTGCTGCACGTTGAAGGACAGAACTTCGGGCAGACGACTCAACCGGATGGGAGCTACGAATTCGGTGGAGTGGTGGGCGAGTCGGGAACCATCGAGGTGAGCGCTCCCGGATTTGCTACCAGCACCACGACATGGAAAGCGGGCACGAACCAACTTACGATCACACTGCAAGCCGCCAGCGTTCAGCAGAGTCTTGACGTCACCGCAACCCGCACCTCGATCCTTCCCACTGGAGTCGACAATGTCGAGTCGCAACCTGATGCCGTGGTTGTGACCGACACCCAGCTGGAAGAATGGGGACCGCTGACAACGGACGACAAGCTGCGGCTGGTCCCGGGCTTTTCGCTGCTGCGGCGCTCCGGCAGCCAGACGGCGAACCCTACTTCGCAAGGGGTATCGCTGCGCGGGCTGGGCGCCAGCGGCGCCAGTCGAGCGCTGGTGCTGGTGGATGGCATCCCGATCAATGACCCCTTTGGCGGGTGGATCTACTGGGCGCGGGTTCCGCAGTCTTCGCTCAACCAAGTGCAGCTTGTTCCGGGAGGGGTATCGGCGCTTTACGGCAGCGACGCGCTCGGCGGCGTGGTGAATCTGGAGACGCGAACGGCGGTGCAGACGGACGCCGACATCGAAGGATCGTACGGCAATGAGAACTCGCCCTTCGGCTCGGGCTGGGGCGCCATTCGCTTCGGCCAGTGGGACATCTCGGCGGCCGGCGAAGGATATCGCACGGACGGCTACATCGACGTTCCCCAGAGTCTGCGGGGCACCGTGGACATACCGGTCAACGAGCAATACGGCAGCGGAAACCTGAAGGTCGAGCGCCTCATCGCCGATCGTGGCCGGGTTTTCCTGGAGGGCAACCTCTACGGCGAAGACCGGCAGAATGGTACGCAACTGCAGATCAACGACACCACCATTCGCCAGTTAGCGTTCGGCACCGACTACAACAGTCCCTCGGCCGGCCTGTTCACCCTGCGACTATACGGTGGCACGCAAAATTATCACCAGACCTTTTCCTCCGTAGCTCTGAACCGCGACAGCGAATCCTTGACCGACAATCAGTATGTTCCCTCCCAGCAGATGGGGCTGATCGGACAGTGGTCGAAGCAGGTGGCAAGCCGGCTGACGCTGTTATCGGGACTCGATGGAACGTACGTGCAGGGCGTCAGCCTGGAGACCACATTTTTTTCCGGCAATCCTACGGCGCACCTTTCGAATGGGGGTACGCAGGAGGCGTTGGGGGCCTTCGTTGAAGGCATCGTGCAGATCACGCCGCGGTGGTCGCTGACGCTGGCCGGCCGCGAGGACCTGTGGAGCAATTACAACGCGCATTCCTTCCGATTCCCTACCCACGGCTCGCCGACTATCATTGACTACCCGGACCGCGGGCAGAATGCGTTCGATCCCCGCATCTCGACCTCGTACCGGCTTGGCAGCCGCGTGGTGCTGTACGCATCGGGCTATCGTTCGTTCCGCGCGCCTACCCTGAACGAACTTTACCGCTCCTTTCGCGTGGGGAATGTCGTGACCAATGCCAATGCCTTTCTGCAGGCCGAACACTACTCCGGCGGTGAGGCCGGCGCGCGCACTACGATGATGAACAATCGCGTTTCCATCCACGGAACATTTTTCGGCGGGGTGGTTACCGACCCGGTAGAGAATGTCACCCTTAGCTCGACACCCACGCTGATCACTCGCATGCGGCAAAATCTCGGCAAAACACAATCCTGGGGATTTCAGCTAGGCACGGACATCCGCTTCACCAATCGCCTCACGCTGGCCGCCGGCTACCAGTTTATGAACACCACCGTCGCCAGCTATCCAGCAAATCCGGCCCTGGTGGGCAACATGATCCCCCTGGTGCCGCAAAGCATCTTCACTTTCCAGGGCACTTGGGCGGCACCTAAAATGTTCCTTGTCGCCATCCAGGGGCGTGCCGAAAGCAACGAATTCGACGATGACCAGAATCTGTTTCCCCTCGGCTCGTGTTTCGTGCTGAGCGCCACCGTGTCGCATCCCTTGCCCAAAGGCTTCGACATCTTCTTTCAGGGCGAGAACCTAACGAACGACGAGTACTTCATCGCCAAGACCCCAACGCCAAACATCGGCCAGCCCATACTGGTGAGGGGCGGCTTCCGGTGGCATAGCCGCCGCTAGACCACGCGACTCGGCATGCGGCGACCATGCTGGCGTCCCGGCGCGCCTTTCCCGCCGTTACTTTGTAATGCAAAGTGCTTGACGCCATCGAGGAACTTGGGTTACGCTGTCTTCCGTGTCCGACCTGCGACCTTGCCGCCGAAAAACTCTGCGCCCTGGGCCGATCGTCGAGCCCAGCCCGCTGGAGCATTTGCAGGTCATCCGCCAAACCATGGAACGCAGCTCCGCCTTCACCGCTGTTCCCGGCTGGGGCTTCTGCGCCATGGGGGTCACGGCGCTGGCCGCTGCTCCGATTGCATTTCGCCAGACAACCAGCGACGGCTGGCTGGCGGTTTGGCTGGCGGAAGCCTTGGTCGCGGTGACCATTGCGCTGATCACCATGCATCACAAAGCGACCAGGCTGGGCACGGAAGTCCTGTCCATCTCGGGCAGGAGGCTGTTCATCGGACTTTTGCCCGCGCTGGCGGCTGGCGGCCTGCTGACGATCGCGCTGATGTGGAGTGGTCCGCTGCGTCTGATTCCGGGGCTGTGGCTGGTGCTCTACGGGGTTGCGGTAATGCAGGCGGGCGCTTTCTCGGTTCGCGTAGTTCCTGCCATGGGAGCGGCTTTCGTCGTGATCGGTGCAATCGCGTTACCCTTGCCGTGGTTTTGGTCGAATGGGATGTTAGCGGCAGGCTTTGGCCTTCTGCACATTGGGTTTGGAATTTTCATCGCCAGGAGACATGGTGGCTAGACAGGCCGTTAACCCCACGCGCAGGCCTGCTCATGCTTCGAGCGGTGCGGCCCGCGTCCGTCACGCCGGCGGCGCGGAAGCCGTCCATCTCGACCCGGTGATTCATGAGCGCGTGCGGTTGGCGATTATCAGCGCGCTCGCGGTCAACGATTTGCTCAGCTTCAACGACCTGAAAGGTCTGCTGCAAATCACCGACGGCAACCTGAGTGTCCATGCACGTAAGCTGGAAGACGCCGGCTATGTGCGCTGCACGAAATCGTTTGTGAGGCGCCAGCCGCGGACCGAGTTCAAACTGACGGCCAGCGGACGGCGCGCGTTCGACGCCTATCTGGAGCGGATGGAAACCGTGATACGCCAGGCGCGGCAGGGTTAGGAACGTTACCCAGGAAGTTTGCCACCATGAACGCGCAACAAGTCAATCGCGTTAGCAGCAAAGTTGTGCCCGTGCTGGCTTTGGCTGCGTTGCTTGCGGTACTCAGCGGATACTTTCAATCGCCACAACCGGACGAAGGTACCTCAGCGCATATTTTTCAGCTGTCCGTGGTCGCGCTTGTACCCATGATCTTACTTTTCCTGGTGACAGCCGATTGGAAGCACGCGCGGCGAAGTGCGCGGCCGCTGGTATTTCCGGCTGCCGCTTTGGTCCTCGCCTTCGCAGCCCTGTTTTATCTGGAGCACTACTTCTATCCACAGCACTACCGATAAGCATTATCAGCTGATTTATGTACCGCAATGTAAATCTGGACGCGCATTTGGGCGCGCTGCTGTTCCTCGGCAGTGCCGCCCTGTCCATCGTGTTGCTGATAGCCATCTTCACACTGGCTTTCTGGCGAAGGGAGTGGCTGCGATACGCCGTAACCGCACTCGCCGTTGTGATCGTCGGCTATGGCGCTCTCTTGCTGGCTTTCTCGCTGTTAAGCCATGAGCGCACCCTTCCGCGGGGCGAAGAAAAGTACTTCTGCGAACTTGACTGTCACCTGGCGTATTCGGTGCAGAAGGTCGAGCGCGTCAAGCGGATCGGCGACACCGTCGCTAATGGTGAGTTTTATATCGTGACGGTTCAGAACCGTTTCGACGAAACCACCACTGCTCCGTGGCGTCCGCGTGAGCTGGCGCTGAAGCCCAACCCGCTGAATCTCGCACTGGTGGAGGCGTACGGAGATTCGATCCCGCCGTCGCCACCGGGCCAGAAAGCATGGAACGCCTTACATGGCACTTCGCCATACTTGTTTACTCCAATCAAGCCCGGCGAATCCATTGAAGCCACCTTCGTCTTTGACGTGCCGCCGGCAATGCATTCACTGCGATTACTGGCGGCGGAGGCGGAGTTTCCCGCTCCGCTGCTCATCGGCGACGAGAGCAGCTTGCTGCACAAGAAAACCTACTTCGGATTGTAGGGAACGGAGCGCCTCTGGCCTATTCCGCGCGCAACGCCGTCACGGGATCGACCTTGCTGGCCCGCTGGGCCGGAATCAACACCGCGACCAGTCCCACCCCAACCAGCAACAGAACGGTCACGACGGCGGACATCGGATCAGCAGGCATGGTCTGGAAGAGCAGGGCCCGAAGCAAGCGACCGGCCGCTACGGCACCGAGTAAGCCTGCCGCAGTACTGGCCAACACGAGAACGGCGCCTTCTTTCAGGAACAGGGCCACGACTTGCGATCGCTGCGCGCCAACCGCCATCCGTACAGCGATCTCGCGTGTACGCTGGGTCACCGCATACGCCAGCACCCCGTAGACGCCGATCGCGGCCAACCCGAGGGACAACAGCGCAAAGGAGCCGAGCAGCAGTGCGGAAAGTCTCGGCCGTGCCAGGGAGTCGGCGAGGACGGAGTCCATTGTTCGGACATCGGAGACACTCAGATCGCGGTCCAGCGACGATATCGTCTGCCGTATCGCGGGGGCCAGCGCCAGGGGATCGAGCGTCGTGCGCACCAGCAGAATTTGTCCATTGGGGTAGGCAGCCATATAGATAACCGGCGCGTCTCCGGCCTGGACGCCCAAATCCTTCGCATCCGCAACAACTCCGACAATGGGCACGGCGTTGGGATGCGGCGTCAGCACGTTCATCAGAATGCGACTGCCAATCGGCTCGCGGCCTCCAAGGTAGCGCCGCACGAAGGCTTGATTCACGATGAAACTACCATTTTCGTCATCGACGTCCTTCGGCGCGAGCTGCCGTCCTGCTGACAACCCGATGCCCATGGTCCGAAAATACGAGGGGCTGATGGTGCGCAATTGAGTCACCGGGAAGTCTCCGGGAGCCGGCGGAGGCGCACCTTCGATGGCGAAGCGTGTCAGCGATTTCGACGGTGTGAGCGGAAGAGCGTTGCTGATGGCAGCGGAGATTACGCCAGGTATCCGCTCAATTTGCTCCTGCAAACGCCACGCGAAAGTCTCCACCTGCTTGGGATCGGAATACACGTTCGCAGGAAGGTCGATCTTGACGGCCAGCAAATGATCGGTGCGAACGCCGGGATCCACGGCTAGCAGCTTTTGCAGACTGCGCAGCAGCAACGCGGCGGTGAACAAAACGACGACCGCTAACGCCATCTCGCCGCCGGCGATAAGAGCGCGTGCGTTTGCATGGCCACTGCTTGTAGTCCGCTGGTTATCGCGCAAGCCCTGGTTTACCGCCGGCGGCGCTGCGAGTGCGGGAAGTACGCTGAACACAACGCCAGTCACAATCGCGAGCATCGCGGTAAACGACAGCACCGGCCAACTCAGTTCGATGGGCTGCATGGCGACAAATTGGGGATTGCTCATCTGCGACGAGCCGTAGGCCAATAGCGGCATCGCCAGCATCGCCAGCCCCATCCCGGCGATCGCTCCCAGCGCCGATAACAGCAAGCCTTCGATCAGGAATTGTCGCAGCAGGCGGGCCCGCGTCGCTCCCAGCGCCGTTCGCAAAACAATCTCTTTATGGCGCCGGGTGGCGCGCACCAGAAGTAAGTTCGCGATGTTTGCACAGGCAATGAGCAGCACCAGCATTACCGCTCCGAACAAGGTCAGCAACGTGGGCCGCAGCTGGGCGACGAGCGCATTCCGCAAGGGGGTGAGCTGCACAGCGATGCTGCGGTTGGTCGCAGGGTAGCTCTGCGCCAGCCGGGCAGCGATTGTGTTGAGTTCCAGCGCAGCATCCTGGCGCGAGGTTCCAGCCTTCAGGCGGCCGATTACGTCCACAGCATGATACTGACGATTGGTACGTTCATCTTGGTCGAGTTGCGCCAGAGGCAGCCACAGATCGATGTCGACCGGATACTGTTGTCCTGCAGGCATCACGCCGGCAACACTGAAGCTCTGGCTATTTACCTGGACTGTCCGGCCCACGACCAGAGAATCGGCGCCGAAGAGGCCCTCCCACAAACGGTGGCTGATCACGACAACGTGGATACCGCTATCGCTGTCCTCCACCGGCAGGAACGCCCGGCCAAGTTGCGGACGAATCCCAAGGGCGGGAAACAAATCGGCCGAGGCATAGGCCGTCTTTACCGACTGCGGATGACCTGCGACGGCAAGCTGTGCGTATCGCTGGTGCGTATCGCTGTATGCTGCAAGAGTTTCGAAGCTGCTGCACTGGGAGCGCCAGTCGAGAAAATCCTGATAGCTGGCCGAGATCGCGCCCGCACGAGGGTGTATCTCTCGGATGAGGACAAGTTGTCCCGCGTCTCGGAAAGGCAGGGAGCGCAGCAGCAGTGCGTACACCGCGCTGGCGACGGCCGTGTTGGCGCCGATTCCTAAGGCCAAAGTCAACAACGCCACGGAGGTGAAGCCGGGCGACTTGCGCAACTGTCTGGTCGCGTAACGCAGGTCTTTCAGCAGCCAGTCGATGGCAATCCTCCTGGTCCGGTCACACGGCACAGCCGTGGAAAAGGATAATTGTTGCACTTGGATTTCCGAATCAATTACAGACAACTGCACAAGAAAGAGACCCGGGAGAACCTCTGGTTAAGGAAAATGTGTCCACAGGCGAACGTCGCAGGTCAGGATCGGACACACGCGGATCAGCCCATGTGTCGTCAGCACTTTGCCACTCCCGTTGCGCGCTGTAAACTTCCCCTTCGTCCCAAACCATCGTCATGATCTGGTTCTCCATCTTTTTCTTCTTGTCCGGGCTGTGCAGCATTGTTTACGAACTGGTATGGCTGCGTCTGTCCATGGCGAAATTCGGCGTCACCACAGGTTTGGTGTCGATTGTTTTGTCGGTCTTCATGGCCGGCCTGGGAGGTGGTTCCTGGCTGGCGGGAGTGCTGGTGCGGCGACATGGAGATCGGCTGCGAATATCGCCGCTTCGAATCTACGGGCTGCTCGAACTTCTCATCGGTATCTCAGCCCTCGCCGTGCCCGTGGAGCTGGCGTTTGGAAGCCGTCTGCTGGAGCGGATGACCGCTGGTTCTTCGGTTTCGTCTGCCACGTTTTATTTGTGGTCGGGAGCGTGGTTGGCGCTGACGCTGGTGCCCTGGTGCGCCTGCATGGGCGCGACGATTCCAGTGGCGATGTTTGCCATTCGAAACTATCCAAAGGGCGAGCCGCAGCGGTCGTTCAGCCGATTGTATCTGGCGAATGTGATTGGCGCCGTTGCCGGCGCGGGAGTTGCTCCGGCTCTGATTGAGCTCTATGGATTCAGGCACACTCTCTACGTTTGCGCCGTTCTGAACTTTCTGATCTTTTTCTCTGTCCTCATTGTGTCTACTGCGCGGGCACACGATGCTACGGCCGCGATGGCAGTAGTTTGTCCGCCGCAGCATCCGGCCGGTTACATTGAGCGCGACAATTCCGCGCTCCTGCTGCTGTTCACTACCGGACTGACAAGCCTGGCGATGGAGGTGGTCTGGATTCGCATGTTCACCTTCTACATCGGTCCGCTGGTGTATTCCTTCGCCCTCATTCTGGTGGCGTATCTGGCAGCTACCTTCATCGGCTCGAAGATCTATCGCATCTGGAGCCGGCGTCACCGCGAACATGAAAGCAGGTTGTTATGGGTTTCCCTGGCCTTTCTGGGTTTGCTGCCGCTGCTTACGGCCGACATGCGCTTGCCCATCTATCGGATTCTGCGGGTCATTTTGGGTGTCGCCCCGTTTGCCGGGATCATTGGATTCCTGACACCGATGCTGGTGGACCGCTGGTCGAGTGGGGATCCCGACCGCGCAGGTCGCGCATACGCCGTTAACGTATTCGGCTGCATCCTGGGGCCACTGCTGGCCGGCTTTGTGCTTCTTCCCTGGGTCGGCGAGCATACCTCCATGCTGCTCCTGGTGCTGCCGTGGTTCGGGATGGGCATCCTCGGCAACAGAAAGAACTTGCCGGCACGGCAGATCGCGGCTACTGCCGCGCTGCTGATCGCTGCCCTCACGTTGTTTTTCTTCACCAAGGATTACGAATCGCTGTATAGCGACGGCGTGATCTTGCGAGACAGCACGGCGACGGTGATTGCCGCGGGAGACGGTATGGACAAGGACCTCATCGTCAACGGCATCAGCATGACCGCGTTGACGCCGATCACCAAGATGATGGCGCACTTCACCCTCGCACACTTACAGCAGCCACCGCGAAACGTGCTCATCATTTGTTTTGGCATGGGCACGACGTTTCGCTCGGCGATGTCGTGGGGAATTCCGGTGACGGTGGTTGACCTGGTGCCCAGCGTGCCGAAGCTGTTCACATACTTCCATCCCGATGGCGGTCCCTTGCTGTCGTCGCCGCGAGCGCACATCGTGGTCGACGATGGTCGCCGCTTCCTTGATCGCTCACGGGAGAAATTCGATGCCGTGATCATCGACCCCCCGCCTCCGATCGAGGCCGCCGGATCGAGCCTGCTGTACTCGCGGGAGTTCTATTCGCTGGTGAAGGAGCATCTCAGTCCGGATGGCATTGTGCAGCAATGGGTGTTCGGAGGCGATCATGCGGATAGAGCGGCCGCAACCCGCGCGCTCATGGACGTCTTCCCCTACATTCGCGTTTACCAACCCCTGGACACCACCCCTGGCCTGCATTTACTGGCCAGCATGCGCCCCATTCCGGACCGAACTGCGAAGGGATTGGTGGCACACATGCCTGCCGCCGCGGTTGTGGACATGATGGAATGGGGACCAGCGACGACTCCTGAGGAGGAGTTTGAGCTTATGTTCTCGCGAGAAATCTCGCCCACGGACCTGATCGCGCTTTCCCCGAAGACCCCGGCTCTACAGGACGACCGACCTATTAACGAGTATGATCGGCTGCGGTGGGTCCTCCTCGATCACGTGGCAGCGAGCCGTGCGTTGCCCTAGCGCGGGACGATCTCGGCAAGCACAACTTGGGAACGCAGTCTGATTTACACTGGGCGGTAGAAACGTGGCCAACCTGTTGAAACGGCCACCGTTTCATTGACAATCCTGTTGCGCATAGTCTATTCTTAGATCTTTCGCAGTCCTGCGTTTGCCCGCCTGAAGGTCTCTGCGCGTCCAGCGCCTGAACCGAGCGGCTCTTTCGCGGTTTCAAATTCTGGGAGAGTTTAGAGATGTCAACCTATTTCCCCAAGGGGGAAATTGCGCGCAAGTGGTTTGTCATTGATGCCGACGGCCAGACTCTGGGCCGTCTGGCCAGCCGTGTGGCGCGCATTCTCTCGGGCAAGGACAGCCCCAAGTACACGCCGTTTCTCGACACTGGCGATCACGTAATCGTGATCAACGCGGGCAAAGTTCGCATCACCGGCCTGAAGGCTGACAGCAAGGTCTACTACAAGTATTCAGGCTATCCGGGCGGCATGAAGGCCGAGGAGTACAAGAAGCGCTTCGAGCGCAAGCCCGAGCAGATCGTGGAAGAGGCGATCACCGGCATGTTGCCGCACACCAAGCTGGGCCGGTCGATGGCCGGCAAGCTGAAGGTTTACCGCGGCGATAAGCATCCGCACGCGGCACAGAAGCCGGAAGCGATTGCGGCGGCGGCGAAGCGGGTGTAATCCTTATTAGCGGGCTAAAGCCCGCGTGTTTCTTTGGATGAACTTACGGCACGCCTGAAGGCGTGCCCCTTCAAAACTTTGGAAGGAATGTAGGGAGCAGGCTTCCCAAGAACAACGATGGCAGATCAGGTTCAGTATTACGGTACCGGGCGGCGCAAATCGAGCGTGGCCCGCGTGTTTCTTCGCCCGGGCAGTGGCGAGTTCAAGGTCAACGGCAAGGCCTTCGATGAGCACTTCGTCACCGAGGCACAGCGCATCATGGCGAAGTCGCCCTTCGTGCTGACGGAGACCGGCGCCAGCTTCGACATGACTTGCACGGTGAGCGGCGGCGGCGTCAACGGGCAGGCGGGCGCGGTACGCATGGGCGTTGCCCGCGCGCTGCAGGAGTTCAATCCTGAACTGCGCGCCAAACTGAAGGCGGAAGGCTTCCTGCGCCGCGATGCGCGCAAGAAAGAGCGCAAGAAGTACGGGCAGAAGGGTGCGCGCAAGCGGTTCCAGTTCTCGAAACGCTAGTAGCCAGTACCCAGTAGTCGGTAGCCAGTAAGAACTGGCCACTGGCGGCTGACTACTGGCAACTGCTTGCTCTTTGGTTCCGGGGGCGAGTGATCGACGCAACATCCAACCGGAACGAATCCTTCCCGTCCTCGCATCGCGGCGGGTTGACGGGAAAAGCAATCCAGCCCACTCCGGCGAATGCGATTCCGCATTGGTTGGGGATTCTGGAAACGGAAGAGGGCGGGATGCAAGCCAACCGAGGAGGTAGCTTGGCGAATATCACGATGAAGGAGTTGCTCGAAGCCGGCGTTCACTTCGGGCATCAGACGAAACGATGGAACCCGAAGATGAAGGAATACATCTTCGGCGAACGCAATGGGATTTACATCATCGACCTGCAGAAGACGCTGAAGATGTTCAAGGAAGCGTCCAAGTTCGTGCAGGACCAGGCGGCCGGGGGCAAGCTGGTGTTGTTTGTCGGCACCAAGCGCCAGGCGCAGGACGCCATCGCGGAAGAGGCGACGCGCTGCGGCATGTTCTACGTGAACCAGCGCTGGCTGGGCGGACTGCTCACCAACTGGGTGACGGTGCAGAAGTCGGTGAAGCGGCTGAAGGAACTCGACGAGATGGCCACCGACGGCCGCTACGAGCTGCTGCCGAAGAAGGAAGTGGTCAAGCTGGAGCGCGAGCGCAAGCACCTGCAGGCTAACCTCGCGGGAATTAAGAATCTGAATCGTCTGCCCGATACGCTGTTCGTGATCGACTCCAACAAGGAGCAGATCGCGGTCAAGGAAGCGCGGAAGTTGGGCATCCCGGTAGTCGCCGTGGTCGATACGAATTGCGATCCGACGGAAGTGGATTACGTTATCCCGGGCAATGACGACGCGCTGCGCGCGATCCGCCTGTTCGCCTCAAAGGTTGCCGACTCGGTGGTCGAAGGCTCGCAGGCTGCGACTGACAAACAGATGGCCGACATCTCGGCGGGGGTGCAATACAGCGAGGCGGCCGAAGCCGCTGCCGCCAGCCCCGAAGGCGAGGAAGGCGCGGTGGTTGCGGAGTCGACGATCGACGATTCTGAGGAAGTCAGTATGGAAGAAGTGCTGGGCCGGGGTGGCCGGCGCGCGGAAAATACCAGCGCCTAGGTCGGTCCGCAACGAGTTTCGAGGCCCGCGCGAGGCTTAGGCGCGGGCAGTTTTTTGCAGACGCTTTTCGCTATTCGCCTTTCGCTCTTCGCCAGAACAAGCGAAGCGGAATAATGAAAAGTAAGAACTATGGGCTTCACAGATTGCACTGTTGCTTCTCTGGCGAAAAGCCAACAGCGAAAGGCGAAAAGCGAGTTTTCGATGGGTACTACAACCGTGAATATTTCCGCTGCACAAGTAAAAGAGCTTCGCGATAAAACCAACGCGCCCATGATGGACTGCAAGAACGCCTTGACCGAAGCCAAGGGCGACGTCGAGCAGGCGATTGTCATCCTGCGCAAGAAGGGCATTGCCACTGCCGCCAAGAAGGCGACGCGCGCCACCAGTGAAGGCTCGGTGGCCAGCTACATCCATGCCGGCGGCAAGATCGGCGTGCTGGTCGAGGTCAACTGTGAGAGCGATTTCGTCGCCCGTACCGATGACTTCAAGAACCTGGTGCACGACATTGCTATGCACATTGCCGCCACCGATCCGCGCTTCATCCGCAAGGAAGATGTCACTCCAGAGGCATTCGAGAAGGAGAAGGACATCTACCGCGCACAGGCGGCGCAGACGGGCAAACCGGCTCCGGTGATCGAGAAGATTGTTGAGGGCAAGATGGGCAAGTTCTACGAGGAGGTCTGTCTGTACGAGCAGCCCTTCATCAAGGAGCAGACCATCACTGTCTCGCAGCTGATCGCCACCGTGATCGGCAAGCTGGGCGAAAACATCTCTGTCCGGCGCTTCGCCCGCTTCAAGGTCGGCGACGTGGGCGAAACAGTTGCCGTCAGTAAGGCCGGCGACCAGGCCGGCGAGTAAGTCTCCATTCGGAAACGAACGCGGGGCGGGTTGAATCCCGCCCCTCTGCATGCACTGGATACGCGAACGCCGATCCGTCCCTTCCGATCCGACCTTACATCGTAATAACCACTCGGAACTGCGCCTTGCCGCTCATCATTCGCGCGTAGGCCTCGGCTGCCTGGTCGAGGGGATAGGTTTCGATCATCGCCCGCACGCCGGTCAACACGGAGAAGTTCAGCGTGTCTTCCGAGTCGGCGGGTGTTCCCGCAGCCCAGCCCTGCAGTGATTTGCTTCCGTTGATGAGCTGGACGGGGGAGACCTCGATGGGTTCGAACGCCGCCCCCACCACGAGCATCTTTCCGTTCGGACCCAGGCCATCAACAAGCTCCGACATCGCTTTCGAGCTGGGAGCGGTAGCCAGAATCACCTGCGCGCCACCCAGCTTCTGCAGTGCCTCCGCCGGCTTCGTCGCCACGCTGTCGATGTAGACTTGGGCTCCGAGCTTCTTGGCCAGCGTCGCGTTCTCCGGTCCGCGCCCGATGGCCGCGACGTTATAGCCGAACTTGTTCGCGAATTGAATTCCCAGATGGCCGAGACCGCCAATACCCTGCACCGCGACCAGGTCGCCGGGCATGGCTCCGCTGTGGCGCAGCGAGTTGTAGGTGGTGATGCCGGCGCAGAGCAGCGGCCCGGCATCGACATCGCTGAGCCCCTCGGGTATGGCGACGAGCGCCTCAATGGGAGCGACCATGTATTGCTGATAACCGCCGTCGTAGCTGATGCCCGTAATTTGCCCGTTCCGGCAGTTGCGGAAATCACCGCGCCGGCACTCCCGACAGGTATTGTCGTGCCCGCCATGCCAGCCGACGCCGACTCGCTGCCCCACTTTCCATGTGGTGACATCAGCGCCTACCTCGTCGATGACGCCTGCCACTTCGTGGCCGGGAATGCGCGGAAATTGCATTCCGGGCCACAAGCCCTCTTTCGTGAGCACGTCGCTGTGACAAACGCCACATGCCTGCACCTTGATGCGCACTTGGCGCGCGCCGGGCTCGGGAATCTTACGCTCAGTAATCTCGAAATCTGCTCCCGGCTTGGAAACTACCGCAACCTTCATGGTCGCTATTGCGGCTGTCGTTGCCATAAAACCTCCAATCCTGTGTTAGCCATTGTTAAGTGAGTTCAGAGCAGGCGCGGGGAAACGTCACCCGAAAGGCGGGCGAGCTTGTGTGGCAGTCTACACCAGCCCCGTGAGCTGAGGCAGAGATCGTGTTCAAAATCCGGCGACTAATTTTCACTTGCGCCGCCTACATTCGATCCTTTACCGCCTCCAGAAGCGCTGGACCGACTTCTCCAGCTTGAACTCCCCCATCCCGCGGATGCGAGCCAGGGCGGGGCGAAACTGAGAAGACCGGAAGACCCGTTGCAAAAGCTCGTCAATACCGTCCATGAAAAAGGGCTCTTTAACCACTCTAGCGCACGCGCGGGTAAGACTACTTGCGTAAAAGGTTGCCCTGTGCGGCAGTTGGACATCCGCTATCCCGCGTCAGGGTCCACCGCGCGTAGCCTCCATGACGCCGCTCACCGTTCCTGACTCGCCCACTCCTGCTACACTGAAAGTGGATTTACAGCTGGGTTTTTCTTATCCATGGACGCTCCCGTTTACAAACGCATTCTCCTCAAGCTGTCGGGTGAGGCGCTGGCCGCCGGTCAGGGCTTCGGTGTCGACAACCAGCGGGTGCACGAGATCGCCGCTGAACTGGCCGAGGTCCATCGCCTCGGGGTCGAGATCGCCATCGTGGTAGGCGGAGGCAACTTCTTCCGCGGCGTCGCCGAGCAGGCCAAGCACATGGACCGCGTCTCCGCCGATCACATGGGTATGCTGGCTACGGTCATCAATGCGCTCGCCCTGCAGGACGCGCTGGAGAAGCAGGATGTCTTCACCCGGGTCATGAGCGCCATCGAGATGAACCAGGTCGCGGAGCCCTTCATTCGCCGGCGCGCGATTCGGCATCTGGAGAAAGGCCGCCTGGTTTTATTCGCGGGAGGCACTGGCAATCCGTATTTCTCCACTGACACCGCAGCCTCGCTACGCGCGATGGAGATCAAGGCGGACGCCATCCTCAAAGCGACCAAGGTGGACGGTATCTACACCGACGATCCGGTGGTGGTGAAGGACGCGACCATGTTCGATCGTATCAGCTACATGGAAGTCCTGAGCCGCGGACTGCGGGTGATGGACGCTACCGCGATTGCGCTCTGCCGCGAAAACAATCTTCCGATCGTGATCTTCAACCTCAACCAGCGGGGCAACATTCACCGCGTGGTCATGGGTGAGCGGGTGGGTTCTCTGGTCAGTCAGGGATGATGCTCCGACGATACGGCGCTCGCTACCCGTAATCCAAGAGATGGCGGACGCATCATTTCGTGGCTTGAACCGCCGCCAGACACTGCCCATAAAGCTCCAGAAGATGGCGCGCGTAATCTTCAGCTTTGGACTCGCCGCCTGCCTGGAATCCCGCGCCCACCGATCCAGCCTTGCCATAGCCAGTGGTCACCGCCACAAATTTCATAAGATCCAAGGCGATGTCTTCGTCCCGCCGTGTACCTACGCCTGCATTCTGCGCGCTGCGTTCCTCCATAAGAGCCGGCCTCCTGAGTCAATAGCGAAAATCATAGCAGAGGCGCGGAGCTCAGACTTCCAGCCCGACATGGCATACACGGCCAATGATGTGCTCGGAGTAGTTCTTGCCGCGCTCGATGGGAAGGACTTCCAACTGCTGCCTGGGATCTCGCGGCCGCAATATCAGCCGATCGTCGACCAGCGACGCGTAGCCTAAAAGGCATCGGTCGCCGGAGCGCACCGCGTACATGTTCGGCCTCACCCCGCGATAGGGCCGCAGCGAACTGTAGTGGCGATCGATCAGCAACGTGACGGTGGAGGGCTCGAAGGAGAAGGTCCCGCGCGCGCTCTTGAGGTCCATCCGGATCAACACAAACCTTAGCCAGTCGCGGCGGTCTTCGGCATCGTGCGATTTCAGGCGCCGCAGAAACGACTTGTTGAAGGTCCGGGTGCCCAGAATCTGATCGGGAGCGAAGCGCGCCAGCACGGCATTCTCGACCGCGACCACGGCAACTTTCTCGACCCCCTCACCGGCGGCGGACAACTGAGCCCGGCGGCGAATGTCCTCGTCGTTGACCAAGTCCAGCACGCCAATTCCCAAAGTATCCAGCAGGCGGTCCATCGATTCCAGACTGAGTCCGCGGCGGGCATTGAGGAAATTGGAGAGATGTCCTTGCGGAAAGTCAGCGGCCCGGGAAAGACCGATTCCCGTCAGCTCGCCCCGGCCGATGCGTGCGCGAATGTGGGCTCGCAGTTCGTCCTGCAGATTTTGAAGTTTCATTGAATTTGCTTGAAGCAATACATGTACTTTAGTCGTACGTCTAAAGCAATATTTTTGTTGACTCTTCTGGTTCCCTGTGCCAAAGTCAAACTGTCCCCCGGGTTCTGTGATCTGGCCGAGGTTGACTGATGAAGGACACAGAACCGAACATCGAAGACCGGAGCTTTGCAGAGTTCCGGCACAAGATCCGGCAAGCCGATTTGCTCTCCGCCGCGATGGAAAAGCTACTCCGCAGTCTGCGCTTCTCGGGCAGGCTCAGCGTCGTTGTGCAGAACGGAAGCATCTTGAAATCCGGATACGAAGAGGGCTATTTCACCCGTCGCGGCGACGAGCGAATGCTCTCCTGACACCCCGGGCCGGTCCGGAGCACAGCGCGAGAATCTTACTTCGCTCTCATTCGCTCAAATCTTCCAATCGCGCCGGCCATCACACTTCACCGAACCAAATAACCGAAGCAGGTCATCGTAACTGAAACGAGCCCTGTGCACGCGTCTCGGATCTATAGGGAGGCGCGCCGCCGGGTTTCGTTTTTGCTCAACGCTTAGGGGGACTCGAACATGCAAGAGACGACTTACGAATTGAAGTATTGCGAACGGTGTGGATCGCTGGGCCTACGCCGGTCGCAATCGGCCGAAACCTACTGCCTGCCGTGTGGGCAAATCCTGACCAACTCTTCTGCCTTCCCTGACCACCCAAGCCGCGGCGCGCTACTTCGCAAGCCCAAGAGCGGCCCACGAACTTCCTTGCAACTTCAGGCGGAAGCATCCCTGTCGCTTCCATTTGGGAGGCTGCAATGAGACGCTTTACGATCGCCGCCCAAAAAGCGCAACTCCTGCTCCTGGAACCGGTGGTTCCGGCGGACGACGGCCCGCCGCCGCAAGCCGATCCCCGGCCCGAGATGCTCTGCTTTCGCGGCCAGACGCTGGCTCTGGTGCGGCATTTCTTCGAACTCTCCTGCCAGGTGGGCCGCTTGCCGTCGCTGCTGGGGCGGGAGTTCTTTCGCGCCCGCGTCTCGCATCACAACATTCCCAGCTTCGAAGAGCAAGCAGTGTTTGCGCGGGACATCGAGCTTTGTCTGGCAAAGCTCAGTGATGATCACGCCGAGATCATCACCCTGGTCGGGCTCTACGACTTTTCGCAGGACGAAGTCGCGGAGATGCTGCGCTACTCCAGGACCGTTGTGCACCGGTGGTTCTCGGAGGCCCTCGATGCCCTCAGCGAGATCTTCCTGGCGGCTAGGATTCTCTCGGAGAACCGTCCCGACCGGCGGCAGCGGCAGCTGACCAACCGCTCTCTTCCGGTTGACGTGGCCGCTCTGGGGAAGAAGCCGGCGCAGAGTGTTGGGCTGACGCCGAAGCATCGATCCCGGGATGTGACGGATGACAGCGCCGCGTTCGACGGCCAAGTTCTGCCGGCGTGACCGAGCCATGACCAGCCGTCTCCCAGGTTCGCTCGTGCCGCCGCGCAAGCCGCGTAATCCTCGCGCGGATGCGGACCAATCCAGTATGATTACGGTGGTACTTGGCCTTATCTCCGATCGCGGCCAAGTCTACCGTCAGTGTTCGTCGGGAAGTTCCTGCATCCAACCTTTCGCGGAGAACGACGATTATGAAACAGCCTAAGAAAATATCTCTTATCGTTCTGGCAGCCGCATCCATCGCACTGATATTTGGAGTCGCAGGATGCAACAAACAGAATCCTGAGCAAAACACCGCGCAGAACCAACCCGCGCAGACCGACCAGTCGCAGATGAATCAGCAGCAGGCGGACCAGTCGCAGAACGGTCCCAACACGGACAATCTGGCCCCCGTCGGCAATCAGCCTGCTCAACCCAGCGCGCCGGCTCCCAAGAGCATGCCGGCGCAACAGCAAGCCCAGCAACCAGCGCCGGAACAGCAGCAACCCGCGGCTCAGGCTCCTGCCGAGCAGCCGGCTCAACAAGAGGCGTACTCTGGAACGGACGAGACCGAAACGCAAGACAACAGTTACGGCCAACCGGCGGTCCAGGCGCAGCAACCGCCGCCGCCGCTGCCGCAATATCAGCAGCCGCCGTGTCCCGGGCCGGGCTATCTCTGGACGCCCGGCTACTGGAGCTATGCTCCCGCCGGTTATTACTGGGTTCCCGGCGCCTGGACGCAGCCGCCCTCCGTTGGCTTGCTGTGGACGCCGGGATACTGGGGATTTGTCGGCGGCATCTACCGTTATCACTACGGATACTGGGGCCGCTACGTTGGCTTCTACGGCGGCGTTAACTACGGATTCGGTTACATTGGCACCGGCTATCAGGGCGGCTACTGGAACAACAATCGCTTCTATTACAACCGCTCGGTCAACAACGTAAACGTCACCAACATCACCAACGTCTACAACAAGACCGTCATCAACAACGTCAACGTGAACCGGGTCAGCTACAACGGCGGGCCGGGCGGCATCAATCGCCGGCCGTCGGCCGCGGAAGCCGCAGCGCTGCGCGAGCGGCGCATCCCGCCGATGACCACGCAGATCCAGCATCAGCAGAGCGCGGCGCAGAATCGCCAACAATTCGCTTCGGTGAATCGCGGACGTCCGGCGCAGCTGGCCGCGGCCAAGCCGATCGCGGAAGGTAAGCCGATAGCTCCGGAGATCCCGGGTCGCGCGGGACCGGGCGGACCGGGACGGACCGCGCCACCGAATCGTCCGGCAGCAACCCCACCGCCGGGACGCGCCGAGCCGATGGCGAAACCGGCGCCTCAGCCGAGGCCGGGAACTCAGCCCGCGCCCAATCGTCCGCAGACCCAAGCCAGGCCAACGCCCGAGCAACAGCCACAACCGGGAGCGAAGCCCGCGCCACAACAGCGGCCAGAGAACCAGGGGAGACCGGCTCCGCAGCAGCGGCCGGAGTCACGTCCGCAGCCGCAAACCAAGCCGGCTCCACAGCAGCGGCCGGAGTCACGTCCGCAGCCGCAAACCAAGCCGGCTCCACAGCAGCGACCGGAGCAGCGTCCACAGTCACAGGCCAAGCCGGCTCCGCAGCAACGACCGGCTCCCGAAGCCAAGCCTCAGTCGCGGCCTGCTCCGCAGCAGTCGCGGCCGGAAGCTCGCCCGGCTCCGCAGCAGCGGCCTCAGTCGCAAGCTAAACCTGCTCAGCAGAAGCCTGAGGACAAGAAGAAGCAGCAATAGCGGCGGCTAGCCCGCGGCAACTTACGGGCGGGACCTGGGGTCCCGCCCTTTCTCCCAGCAGCGCTCGACCAGCATTCCCCTTGTTGGCGTTTTCAGCGGGTGACAAGACGCGCCCATTCTGGCTATAACAGACAGCATGACCGAAGCCCTCAGCCGGCGGTTGAAGCAGCCGCAATTTGCCGATCCCATGCTGGAAGCCGTGCTCAGCGTCCTGGTCGCGGCCAGTTCGCTGAATGACCGGATGGACCGGCTGTGCGACGAGTACGGCATCACGCGGGCGCAGTACAACGTCCTGCGAATTCTGCGCGGAATTCACCCGGAAGGGCATGCCCGCTGCGAGATCGCCTGCCGCATGATCGACCGCGCCCCCGACATCACCCGGCTGGTCGATCGCCTGGCCGCTCGCCGACTGGTGAAGCGTGCCCGGGGCAGCGAAGACAAGCGGCAGGCCGTGACCTTCATCACGGCCAAGGGAATCAAGCTGCTGGACGCTATGCGGCCCCGGGTGGACGCAATGTACGGCCCTCTCAGCCGCCTTAGCCAGGACGACTGCCGCGAACTAAGCCGGCTGTGCGCGATGATCTTCGAAGCGGAAGACACTGACCTTCCGAAATCCTCTTAGGCTCTACTGTCGGCTACGGCGGAGAGCTGCGACCCGGGTGAAAGCGACGGCATAAGCCGCAAACGGGAGAACCCTCCCTTGCGGGAGGGTTCAGTGGTCGTGGTCTTGGCCTGAACTCGGAAGCCGGGGGTCACGAGCCGCGCTCATACTCGTGCTTCCGCGTGGCGGAAGCGTCTATACGCGCTGGACGTTGGCGGCCTGGAAGCCCTTCGGTCCCTTGGTCAAGTCGAACTCGACCGTCTCGCCCTCGTTCAAGCTCCGGTATCCATTTTCCTGGATGGCGGAGAAGTGCACGAAGACGTCCTCGCCCGTGGACCGTTGAATAAATCCATAACCTTTGGCTCCGTTAAACCACTTGACTGTACCTTTCTCTCTCACAACCCGCTCCTTTCGAACATACTGCATGGTATCACCCCCTGCTTCGCGGACGTTCCGGTCAAGCAAAGCCTAACTCGCACTTGGTGGGCGCGGGCGTAGCCTGGGAGCAAGCCTGGAAGACGTCTCAACGTTGCCGGGAAACAAGGGTTGCGGCTCAGTTCGCAGCTTTTCTGCAATGAGAAAAGGCCCACGGACATGCTGTGGCAGAGCACTACTGCTCTGTCAAAGCAGGCTCCTGGAACCCGTGCAATGCGTAAATTGAACTGCTGACAGAAACATCAACCCAAATCCGCGTTTCGGTGGAACCGAAAGCCCCCTCTTCATTATGAAAAGGCGAGCACACGATAATTACAGGGAACTCCCGTTTTTTGCAAGTATTTCTTGCAGAGGAACTTCGTCGAGTTCCAGATTGGCACAATGCGGCGTGCCACACTAGGAATGGACGCTGCGCGTGGGCCCCACCTTAACTCTGCTAGGATGAAGAGAATGACGATGAGCAGTGCTGGCGAACCGGGACACAGGTCGTCCAACCCGCCGGGGACGAGCCCACCAGCCTCCTCCAGCACTACCCAGGCACAAACTCCTAAGGCGCTAAATCCAAAAGACTTGCGATCGACATCGCTACGGCCTGGCACAGCCGCCCGACGGCTGATGGCGGAAGACACTCATCAGGAGTTGTTCCAATACCTTCCCGAGACCTACAGCCTGTCGCACCGGCTGCGGCGACATGGCTGGTCGGCGCTGCGCTATCTGATGCAGACCGAGGTCCACACCTACGCCTTCTCGGTGGCCGCCAATTCGATCCTGTCGTTCTTCCCGTTTATCGTTCTGCTGCTGACCGTGGTGCATCGCGTTTTCCACTCGCAGGCGATGTACAACGTGGTGCTGGAACTGTTGCGCGACTACCTGCCGAGCAACAAGGACTTTGTCATCCGCAATCTGCAGTTTCTGGCCAGCGTGAAAGGGCGCGGGCAGATCCTGTCGTTTGTGATGTTACTGATCACCTCCACCGGCATCTTCCTTCCGCTCGAGGTGGCGCTGAACAGTATCTGGGGATTCAAAAAGAACCGCTCTTACCTCAGGAACCTGCTGGTTTCGCTGGGGCTG
>Ga0335081_10002412_pt1 | contig 29462 bp, 27 predicted proteins | sample Lox_Sample_35_FD_206713 | JGI IMG/M metagenome (GOLD analysis project Ga0335081, IMG submission 206713) | Soil microbial communities from Loxahatchee National Wildlife Refuge, Florida, United States - Lox_Sample_3.5 | ecosystem: Environmental > Terrestrial > Soil > Wetlands | place: USA...
CTGCGTTCGTGGCTGCGGCCGCGGGCGCCAAAGTCGCCAAGCACGGTGGGCGTTCGGTGTCGAGCAAATCGGGGAGTGCGGATGTGCTCGAGGCCTTGGGTGTGAACATCGGGCTCGCGCCGGATCAAGTGGCGCGCTGCATCGACGAAGTGGGCCTCGGCTTCATGTTCGCTCCCAGCCATCACAGCGCCATGAAACACGCGGCTCCCGTCCGGCGCGAGCTCGGAGTGCGTACGATCTTCAACATCCTCGGGCCGTTGACCAATCCGGCCAGTGCGCGCAACCAGGTTCTCGGGGTGTTTCATCCCGATCTCGTCGGCATCCAGGCGCGGGTCCTGCAGCGCTTGGGCAGCCGGCACGTGCTGGTGGTCTATGGCATTGAGGGGTTGGACGAGATCTCGGTGAGCGGCGAGACCATGGTGGGCGAGCTCAAAGACGGTGAGGTGCGCGAGTACATGATCCATCCCCGGCAGTTCGGTCTTCGGGCTAGCCAGGTCAAGGACATCCAGGTTGCCAGCAGCATGCAGTCGCGCGAAATGCTGCTTTCGGCGCTTGCGAATCAGCCGGGGCCGGCGCGGGATATCGTAGCCGTGAACGGCGGCGCGGCGATTTATGCCGCCGGGCTGGCCGAGTCGTTGGAGGCCGGGGTGCAGAGGGCCGGCGGTGTGTTGGCGAGCGGGGCGGCGCGCCGCAAACTCGACGAATTGGTGGAGTTCACGCAGGCATCCGCTCGGGGCGAGTAGAACCAGACGCACCGAATGCAGCAGGCCCGCCGAAGACAAGATCGCCCCAGCGAAGCGTCGGTCGCAGCGGTTTCGTGGCCAGCGCGTGCCGCAAGGACTTGCTGTCTGACTTGCCGCGTCCAGTCCCGCTAGAAAGTGCCCGACATCCTCGACAGGATACTGGAGGTCAAGCTACAGGAAGTCGCGTCCGCGCGCCGGGCGAGACCCCTGGAGCTGCTGCGGCGCGAAGCGGAGCTGGCTGCGCCGCCACGCGATTTCATCGGCGCGCTGCGCTCCCGGATCGCAGCCGGCCAGGCGGCGGTGATCGCAGAGATCAAGAAGGCGAGCCCGAGCAAGGGGCTGCTGCGGGAGGACTTCCGGCCGGCCGAGATCGCCGCCAGCTATGCCCGGCATGGCGCGGCTTGCCTGTCGGTGCTGACCGACGCCCAGTTCTTCCTCGGCAGCTCCGAAGACCTGCGTCAGGCACGGGAAGCAAGCGGGCTTCCGGTCCTGCGAAAAGACTTCATCGTCGACGCCTATCAGCTGTTCGAGGCGCGCGCCATGGGCGCCGACTGCGTGTTGTTGATCGTCGCTGCGCTGGATCTCAGTCGCCTACAGGAGCTCGAGGCTGCGGCGCTGGCGCTCAACTTGGCGGTCCTCGTCGAGGTGCACGACAGGGGGGAGCTGGAGCAAGCGTTGCAGCTTCGAACCCCATTGATCGGGATCAACAACCGGAACCTGCGGAGCTTCGAGACCCGCTTGGAAACCACGCTCGGACTGCTGAGCCATATCCCTCCGAACCGGCTGGTGATCACCGAATCTGGCATCGCCAGCCCCGCGGATGTGGCGCGGCTGCGCGAACGGGGCATTCAGAGCTTTCTGGTTGGCGAGACGTTCATGCGGGCATCCGATCCTGGGCAAGAGCTGGCCCGTCTTTTCTATCCCGGCGCAATTTGACATTTGTTTCACAGTTTGGTTGTTGCAGTAATGCAACAATCGTTGCATTTTTCTTGCTTTAACCCCCCAGATTTTGTTGTGGTTTGGCAAAATCCGCACACTCTCCCAGCACCCGGAGAGTGAGTTTGCGAATGTAGCCTGCCAGGGGAAGAAGAATCACGGCAGCCCGCATCCGTAATTCACATTAAGCCTCGATAGGAGATGGTATGAAAAAGAGTTTAATCGCACTGGCTGTGGGCGCTGCGTTTGCGGCACCGGCAGCCTACGCTGATGTCACCATCAGCGGTGCCATCAATATGGGGTTGGCATACAACCACCAGGGCGGTGGCACCAGTCAAGCGTCTAACAGCCTCGTCACGATCAACGCCCCGCAATCAGGGGGTGTCTCCCGCACGGGGATCGACACCAACTATTCCAACGTCACGATCGGGTCGTTGGAAGACCTGGGCGGCGGGCTAAAGCTCGACTTCGCCTTCCAGATCATCGCGCCGCTGCAGCAGAACGGCTCGCTCGTCAACCGCGATAGCCACATCGGCTTGGTGAGCGACAGTTGGGGTGGGGTCTGGTACGGCACGAATGAAAACTTGTACGAGCGCTACCTGTACACGGTCGACCCGTTGGACGGCGCGGCCGGCATGGGCGGCAACCTGCAGATGCTGGGCTCGCCCGGGTTCGGCACCGTGTTCGATGCACCGACCAACAATCCCGCAAACTGCACGAACGTCAATGGTAATGGTGTAAACGTCGGCTGCGCAGGCTTCTATCGCCGTACGGAAAACACGCTGTGGTACGATAGCCCGAACTGGGGTGGCTTCACGTTTGGTCTGTACACGACATTACAGGCCTATAAGCAGGGCAATCCCGTCGCGAGCCCGGGGGTAGGGACCGGGAATACCCCGCCGAACCCGTGGGTCTACGGCCTCGGCGGAAAGTATGTCGGACCGCAGATCCCGATCCAGGCGTGGGCCGCTTACGAGCGGCACAAGGACCTGTATGGGATTAACGCAATTACCTCCGGAATGGGTCTTGGGACTAACGGTAACGGCACCGGCACCACGGGTACGAGTTCGAGCGATTACGCTGCCCAGATCGGCGTGGGTTACACCTTCGGCGACGCGTTCGTATACATCAACTACGAAGCGCTGAAGTACACCGAGGATGGGCTCACCGGTCCGGTACTCAATCAGTACAAGCGCCGTGCCGCGTCGATCGGCCTGAAGTGGAACCTGGCGACCGGATACGTCGGCGCCCAGTTCGATATGGCCAACAACGGCAGCTGCTCGCTCGCCGACGGCACCGCCTGCGACGCCGGTGGCACCCAAGGCAAGTTCTTTGCCCTGGGCTACTATGCCACCCTGTCGAAGCAGACTCAGGCCTACGTCGTGGGCAACTACATCAAGAACGGCAACCTGCAGTCGTACCTGCCGGCTGGTGGCGGTACTGCTGCGGGTCCCAATCTTGGCGTGAGCCTGGGCTCCAACATCTGGGGCGCGACGATCGGCCTGAAGCACACCTTCTAAGCCAGAGCTGTCCAGAAAATCGGACAACGGCGGGCGCCTTCGGGCGCCCGCTTTTTTTCGCCCGTTCGGCCTACGGCTCGATTCCAGCGCTATCCATCGACGACGCCGAGGCGGCGATAAGCGGCCCCGATTGCATGCCGGAAGCGTGTCAGGTGACGCCAGAACACGAATGCGCCGCCGATGCAGCAAACGCCGCCGGCGAGCAGCGTGTGTTGCGCGCCGATCCGGCCCGCCAGCGCTCCCGCCGTCAGCGCACCCAGCGGGGCGACGCCTAGAAAAGCCATGGCGTAGAAGCTCACCACTCGTCCGCGCTTGTCGTCGTCGACGACCATCTGCAGCATGGTGTTGACCGACGCGGCGGTGACGATGATGCCGAAACCGACGCAGATCATGAACAGCAGCGAGAGTGACAGGCGCGTGGAGAAGGACACCAGCACCAGTCCCACGCCGGCGGCTGCGGCGGCGCGCGGGATCAAGCGCTCCAGCCCGCGGACGCTGCTGCGCATGGCGAGCCAAGAGGTGCCGGCGAGAGCGCCCAGCCCTGCGGCACCGACCAGGAAACCTAAAGTATGTGCCCCGCCGCCGAGCACCTCCTTTGCGAACACAGGCATCAGCGTGACGTACGGAGAAGCGGCGAAGCTCACCAGTGCCACCATGGGGAGGAGCATGCGGATGGGGACAGAGTTCCAAGCGTAGCGCAGCCCGTCCGCAAACCCCCGCCGCAGACCTCCGGGCACGGGTCCGCCTGTGCGGGCAGGGATGCGCAGCGCGATCGCGGCGGCGAGAACGGCCGTGTAGCTCACCGCGTTGATCAGGAAGCAGGTGCCCTCGCTCACCACCGCGAGCAGCATGCCGGCGAGCGACGGACCGAGCAGGCGGCTGGAGTTCATCAGTAGCGAGTTGAGCGCGATGGCGTTGGGCAGGTCGGCGCGATCGCCTACCAGCTCGACCAGCAGGGACTGCCGCACTGGGCTGTCGAACCCCATGACGGCGCCATAGAAGAACGCCAGCAGCAGGACGTGCCAGACTTGCACCAGGCCGGTGAGCGTGAGCGCCGCGAGCGTGGCCGCCTGCAGCATGAGCAAGCTCTGCGTGATCAACAACAGGCGCTTGCGTGCAATACGGTCGCTCAGCAGCCCGGCCACCGGGGCGAGCAGCAGAATCGGGAATTGGCCCGCGAAGCTCGTCAAGCCGAGCAGCAGCGGGGAACCGGTCAACCGATAGACCAACCAGCTCTGGGCGATTTGCTGGATCCAGGTGCCGATCATGGAGGTCCCCTGACCGGCGAAGAACAGACGGAAGTTGCGATGGCGGAATGCCCGCAGGGCGGGGATGCTTCGCACGCGCTGGCGGAGCGAGGGCACCGAACGGTCTTGCGGACGACGTCAGCCGGCCTTGCGCCGGAGCTGTTCCAGCTGTGCCTCCAGCTTCTCGAGCGTGGCCTGGAACTGCGCGAGCCTGTCGCGCTCCTGCGCCACGACCGCGGCGGGAGCGCGCTCAACGAAATCCGAGTTGGCCAGCTTGCCACGGGCTTTGGCCGTCTCGCCTACGATCCGAGTGCGCTCTTTTTCCAGGCGCGCCAGCTCGGCACCCAGATCGACTTTGACCTCCAGCATGAGTCGCACCTCCCCGATCACGGCTGTAGGTGCCTCGGCATCGGGCAGCACCTCTACCACGCTGGCATAGGAAAGCCGCGCAAGCGCCTGCATGTAGGGAAAGTAAGCGCCCAGCTTGGCGCGCTCGCCGACAGCCAGGAGCGGGATCCGCTCTCCCGGGGGAAGATTCATCGCGCCGCGCAGGTTGCGGCACGCGTCGGTCAGCTGCTTGAGCTCGGTCGCCTGGGCTTCGGCCTGCTCGTCGATCTTTTCCGGCTGGGGTTGCGGATAAGGCGCGATCATCACGCTCGCTCCCGGGGTCGCGGCCAACGGCGCCACCTTTTGCCACAGCTCTTCGGTGATGAACGGGATCAGCGGGTGCGCCATGCGCAGCACCGCGTCCAATACCCGCACCAACGTCGCCCGCGTTCCGCGCTGCTGAGCCTCATTACCCTGCGCAAGCTGGACCTTCGACAGCTCCACGTACCAGTCGCAATACTCGTCCCAGACGAAGCGATAGATCGCGTTCGCTACATTGTCCAACCGATAGTCGGCAAATCCCTGGGCGAGCTCTGCCTGCGTGCGCTGCAGCCGGCTGACGATCCAGCGATCGACGAAGGACAGCTCGACCGGCAGCGCCGGATCCTGCCCGCAGTCCTTGCCCTCGGTGTTCATCAGGACGAAGCGAGTGGCGTTCCACAGCTTGTTGCAGAAGTTGCGGTATCCCTCGCAGCGCTTGAAGTCGAAGTTGACGTTGCGCCCGAGCGTGGCGTAAGCCGCCATCGTGAAGCGCAGCGCGTCCGCGCCGTAAGCGGGGATCCCGTTGGGGAACTCGCGCTTGGTGCGCTCCCGGATCGTCGGCGCATCCTCCGGCTTGCGCAGTCCTACGGTGCGCTTTTGCAGCAGCTGTTCCAGCGAGATGCCATCGATGAGGTCGACCGGATCGATGGTGTTGCCCTCGGATTTCGACATCTTCCTGCCTTCGGCGTCGCGCACGATGCCGTGGATGTACACGTGGCGGAACGGTACGCGGCCGGTGAAATGGGTCGTCATCATGATCATGCGCGCGACCCAGAAGAAGATGATCTCGTAGCCGGTGACCAGCACCGAGGAGGGCAGGTACAGGTCGTAAGCGATGGCGTCTTCGCCTCTCGGCGCAGGCCATCCCAGGGTGGAGTGGCAGACCAGTGCGGACGAGAACCACGTGTCCAGCACGTCCGGGTCGCGCGACAGCGTTCCGCTGTACCCGGCCGCAGCCGCCTGCGCGCAGGCGCTGGCTTCGTCTCGGGCGACGTACACCCGACCCCGATCGTCATACCACGCCGGGATCTGATGCCCCCACCAAAGCTGGCGCGAGATACACCAGTCCTGGATGTTTCGCAGCCATTGCTGATACACGCCGACCCAGCTCTCGGGATAGAAGCGGACCGCGCCTCGCTCCACCACCTCGATGGCCACTTGGGCGATCGACTTGCCCGGAGACAGGGTTCCGCCCGGAGCTGCCTTGGACATCGCCATGAACCACTGGTCGGTGAGCATCGGCTCCACGATCTCGTTGGTACGGGCGCAGCGCGGAACCATCATGCGGTGCGGCTTGATCGACTCGATCAGGCCCTGTGCCTCGAGGTCGGCGACCACTCGGCCGCGCGCCTCGAAGCGGTCAAGCCCCCGGTAACGCGCCGGTGCGTTCTCGTTGATCCTGGCGTCCAGCGTGAGGATGCCGATGGCGGGAAGGCCGTGGCGCTGGCCGACTTGCCAGTCGTTGAAATCATGCGCCGGTGTGATCTTCACGCAGCCGGTGCCGAACTCGGGGTCCACGTATTCGTCGGCGATCACCGGGATGTGCCGGCCGCTGAGAGGCAGCTCGACTTGGCTCCCGATCAGTCCACGGTAGCGATCGTCTTTCGGGTTCACCGCCACCGCCACGTCGCCAAGCATCGTCTCCGGACGCGTCGTGGCAACGACCACGTGACCTGCGCCGTCTGCGCGGGGGTAGCGGATGTACCAGATTTGCCCCTGCTCCTCCTCGCTTTCGACCTCGAGGTCGGATACGGCTGTGCCGAGCTTGGGATCCCAGTTCACCAGCCGCTTGCCGCGGTAGATCAGGCCCTGCTCGTACAGGCGCACGAACGTCTCGGTCACTACGGGCGATAGGCGCGCGTCCATGGTGAAATACTCTCGCGCCCAGTCGCAGGAAGCGCCGAGGCGACGCATCTGCTCGCTGATGGTCGAGCCCGACTGCTCTTTCCACTGCCAGACCCGCTCCAGGAACTTCCCGCGCCCTAGGCCTGCACGCGATTCGCCTTTGCTCTCGAGCTGGCGCTCGACCACGATCTGTGTGGCGATGCCGGCGTGATCCGTGCCGGGAAGCCAGAGCGAGTTGAACCCTCGCATGCGGTGGTAGCGGGTCAGCGCGTCCATGATGGTCTGATTGAATGCATGACCCATGTGCAGCGTGCCCGTCACGTTGGGCGGGGGGAGCTGGATACAGAAGGCGGGTTTGCCCGCAGCGAGCCCGGCGGCGAAATAGCCGCGCCGCTCCCACTCGGGATACCAGCGGCGCTCGATTTCTTGGGGCTCGAAGCTCTTTGCGAGGTCCATGTCTTCTACGAGGTAGGAAAGGGACGAATCACCGCTTCGTCGTGGCGAGCTTGTGTCCGGTGGCCCGCTAGGACGCGGCGGAGCCGAGATCGTGCGTGCGGATCTCGTAGCCACGGTCTCGGTAGAGGCGGAACCGATTTCGGGCCAACTCGCGGTCGGATGGATCCCGCGTCACGATCTCGATCACCCGCTCGAAGCGGCTGAACACCAATGGGCATTCGTCGCACAGATTTACAAGCACCTGCTCGTGCACCAGCGGATCGGTCACGTGATCGACGATGATCGGAGTGACCGGGGCCAGCCGGTGGTCTCTGCGGCAATGGGGCAAGAAGCCGATCGCCGGTTGCGTCCACAGCAGCTTCCCCACCCGCTCGGTGGCGACCTCATCGGGCGTGAGGACCAGCAGCCGGAGGTCTTTCGCCAGCGCCTTCGCGGCGAGCGTGCACAGCGTCTGCAGTTTGTTCTCGGCGTGCGTGTAAAAGTCGATCTGGGTCATGGCTCAGGCCGGAGGTTAGGCGCGAGATCGTCGCCGATCGCCGGACCGGCAAGAGCGTATTGCCTCCGGCTTCACTTGGTCTAGGTGCGCCGGATCAAGAACATGCTGAGCAGGGGCACCGGCCGGGCGGTGGATCCCTTGTCCCTTCCGGAGCGCCACGCAGTGCCCGCGATGTCCAGGTGTGCCCACTTGTAGCTCTTGGTGAACCGGGATAGGAAGCAGGCGGCGGTCACGCTCCCCGCCGGCCGCCCGCCGATGTTGGCCATGTCCGCAAACGGACTCTTAAGCTGCTCCTGGTAATCCTCCCACAGCGGCATGTGCCACGCGCGGTCCCACGCCTCCTGTCCGGCCTGCAGCAGTTCAGTTGCGAGCTCGTCATCATTGGCGTAGACACCGGATGCGACATGCCCCAGCGCGATGACACACGCGCCCGTCAGCGTGGCGATATCTACAACCGCCGCGGGTTTGTAGCGCTCGGCGTAAGTCAGCGCGTCGCACAGGATGAGCCGGCCCTCGGCGTCCGTGTTGAGGATCTCGATGGTCTGCCCAGACATGCTGGTGACGATGTCGCCCGGCTTGATCGCGTTGCCGCCCGGCATGTTCTCGCACGACGGAACGATGCCGATCAGGTTCAACGGCAGTTTCATCTCCGCGACCGCCTGGACCGTGCCCAGCACACTTCCGGCCCCGGACATGTCGTACTTCATCTCATCCATCTCGGCGGAGGGCTTAAGTGAGATGCCTCCCGTGTCGAAAGTGATGCCTTTACCGACCAACACCACCGGCTTCTCGCCTGTTGTCCCGCCGTGGTATTCCACAACGATCAGCTTGGAAGCCTCGCGGCTGCCCTTTGTGACCGCGAGCAGCGCCCCCATGCCGAGCCGGCGCATGTCCTTCTCTTCGAGGACCCGGCACTTGAGGCGGTACTTTCTCGCCAGTTCCCGCGCCTGGCGCGCGAGGTAGCTCGGGGTACAGAGGTTGCTTGGGAGATTGCCCAGGTCCTTCGCCAGCGCCATGCCTTGCGCTACCGCCGCGCCGCGCTCCAGCGCGCGAGCGACCGCAGGCGCCGGCTTCGCAAGCATCCCGAGGCCGAACTTCACGCTGTGCTTGCGGTCCTCCTTCTTGCTCTTGAGGCGATCGAACCGGTAGGTGGCTTCACCCGCGCCGATCGCGAGCTGCATGGCTTGCCACTCGGAGTTCTGTCCCTTGACCGGCAGTTCGGCGAAATAGAACATCGCGTCGGCGGCGCCACTGTCGGCCACGGCACGCACCGCGTTCCTGACTGCTTCGCGAAATTGCGAGGGCCCAAATGCCTCTTCCTTGCCCAGCCCGACAACCAGCACTCGATCCGCGACGACTCCGCCGGGTCGGTGGAGCCAGTGGGTCGAGCCTGGCCGGCCGCTGATGTCCCCGCTGCGCATCAACGCCGTGAGCTGGCCCTTCGCGGCACGATCCACGCTCTTGGCCGCCTCGCTCAGGCGGTTCGACTCGAACAGACCGACCACGACGCAGCCCGACTTCTGCCGCTCCGGGCTCCCGACAGTTATGCTAAATTTCACCCTGCGCCCCCGCTTTCACGAATGAATTTAACCGCTTAATGATGGGCGATTATCACGTCAGCGCTGCCTGAAAGTCAAAGCGACAGGCAATGATCTTCCTGCGTTCCACGCTGCGCGAATTTACGACAGCAGGCATCGGGGTGTTTCTGGTGCTGCTCGTCATCACCTTCACCACGCAGCTCATCCGCCTTCTGGGGTTGGCCGCGCGCGGCGGTATTCCGACCGACGCCGTGCTCATCCTGCTCGGGTTCTCGGCTCTTGGGTACCTGTCGATCCTGCTCTCCGCAGCGCTGTTCCTGTCGGTGCTGCTGACCCTGACGCGGGTGTACAAGGATTCGGAGATGGTCGTGTGGCAGAGCTCGGGCCGGGGATTGGTGTCTTGGTTCAGGCCGGTCGCTCTGTACGCCGCGCCGATCGTGTTCCTGGTGGCTGTATTCAGCTTTTATCTCACCCCTTGGGCCATCGGCAAGACCGAAGAATACCGCCATCAGCTCGAGAACCGCGACGACGTCTCGGCCGTCGCACCGGGCGCATTCAAGGAGTCGAAAAACGGCGACCGAGTGTTCTTCGTCGAGAAGGTCAGCTCCGACTTGAGCCAGGTGGCGAACATCTTCGTGCAGTCGTCCCAGAACGGACACCAGGGAGTGATGGTCGCGCAGCGCGGCTACACCGAGCTCGCCGATAACGGAGATCGTTATCTCGTACTGCTCAACGGCCGGCGGTACGAAGGCACACCAGGGCAGGCCGATTACCGCATCGTGCGCTTCGAGCGCTACTCGGTGCGCATCGAGCAATCCGAGAGCAAGTCCTTTTTCCCGACGCAGAAATCCTTGCCCACGCGAACCCTGATCGACAACTCCACGCCGCTCAACCGGTCGGAGCTTACCTGGCGCGTGGGGCTTCCGGTGTCGGCGCTGGTGCTCGCCTTCATGGCCATCCCGCTGTCGGCGGTAAACCCGCGAACCGGGCGCTTCTTCAACATCCTGATGGCGGTGCTGCTGTTCATGATCTACAGCAACCTGATCAGCATCTTCCAGGCGTGGGTGGCGAAGGACGAGATCGGCCTTCCCTTGGGGATGTGGGGCGTGCATGCGGCGATGGCAGTACTTCTGCTCCTCTTGATCTATCGGCGGATGTTCGGCTTCCGCTTTCGCTTCCTGCGCACCGGATGAGGGTCCTGCGCCGATACCTAACCCGGCAGGTCGTGGCCAGCATCGTGCTGGTGCTCACCGCGCTGCTGATGCTGTTCGCCTTCTTCGATCTAATCTACGAATTGAAGGACGTCGGCGTGGAGGGCTATCGCCTGACGGCTGCGCTGACTTTCGTCGCGTTGAGCCTTCCAGGCCATCTGTACGAGCTGCTCCCAGTGGCGGCTCTGATCGGCACCCTGTTTGCACTGGCTCAGTTGGTGATCCATTCCGAGTACGCGGTCATGCGCACGTCGGGCGTCTCGATCGTCAACATCGCTCTCGCACTGATGCAGACCGGACTGGTGTTTGCCGTCGGCACTTTCGTCACGGGTGAATATCTGGCCCCGATCTCGGAAGAGGCGGCGCAGAAGCTGCGCTTACGGCAGACGAGCAGCGTCGTCGCCCAGGCGTTCCGCTCCGGCCTATGGGTGAAAGACGAGGACAGCTTCGTCAACGCCGCGCGGGTCCTCTACGACGCCACGCTGCAGGACGTACGGATCTACCGCTTCGACGACCAGTATCGTCTGCGTTCCATCAGTCAGGCGCGGGAAGGCAAGTTCGTACGGCAGAACTTGTGGCAACTGAAGGACGTCGTGCAAACCCGCTTCGAGGACAACCGGACCTCGGTCGTGCAAATGGCTGAGACCGATTGGCATTCGGTCCTCACACCGGCCATCTTGAGCGTGCTGCTCGTGCCGCCCGAGAAGATGTCGCTGTGGACGCTGTTTTCCTACGTGCAGCACTTGCGGGAGAACCGCCAGGAGTCGGCGCGCTACGAGATCGCGTTGTGGAACAAGATCATTTATCCGTTCGCCGTCTTAGTCATGATGGTGCTCGCCTTGCCCTTCGCCTACCTGAACGTGCGCGAAGGCGGCGTGAGCACCAAGATCTTCGCCGGAATCATGCTGGGGCTGGGATTTCATCTGCTCAATCGGCTGTTCGGCCACCTAGGGCAACTGGCGGCGTGGCCACCGATCTTCGCGGCCTTCGTGCCGACGGTAGTGTTCATGGCGCTGGCCGTATGGATGATCCAGAGACTGGAGCGACGCTAGCGCCTGCTCTCGACCACCATGCCGCTTACCGTTGCCGTCGACTCACGAGGAACAGGCGCGTGCCGATCAGGCGATCGTGCAGAAATTGGCCGTCCCGGTCCACGAACGTCCATAAAAACCCAATCCCGCATAGGAGCAGGCTAGCGAGCGCCAGCGCAAAGCGTCCCACTGCAAGCGAGACCGGCATCCCCGATCCGTCGGCACGGCCGACGCGCACCGCCCAAGTCTTCATCGCCAGCGTCTGACCGCCCCTGTGCCAGCAATAGACGAAGTAGGCGCCCACCACGACGAGCAACCAGAGTTGGAGCAACGGGCGGGTCCAGGAAGCGCGAAGCCCTGCGGTGGCTGCGGTATACAGCCATCCTGCTATGAACAGAACCGGGACCAGCAAGACAGCTTCGTACGCGAGGCTGGCGAAGCGACGCCACCGGCCGGCAAGCTCCAGAATCGGGCCGCAGGGTGGCGTCGATGCGACGAGACCGTTCTGTGGATCTGCGGTTACCGCTTCAGGAACGGTAGGGATCCTGTGCATGCATCGGTGTCGCACTCCCTGATCCGGCACGTGCGGACCCCAGGCATCAGTCAAGTGCGATCGGGTCTCCTGCGCTCACGCGCGTGGGTGGTCAGACCATTTTATCGCGCGTTCGGCGCCTCCCGTCTGGGAGGGGCAAGCTTGGGCCGGCGATCCCGGCCGTCGCTCGTCAGTCGAAATCCTGAACCGAAACCGACTTGGCCGAACGTCCGGGATGCGCTTTGCGCAGCGCGTGCTTTTGTTCTTCGGTCAGCTGCTCGTATTCGCGCCACTTGCGGTGGATCTCCTCGCGCTTCTGGGGCGACATCTCCTTGAGCTTCTTGTATCGGGCACGCACCTCCGCGCGCTGTTCGGGCTTGAGGCTGGCCCATTGCTTCATCCGCGAACGCAAGCGCTCCTGCTGTTGCGCGCTCATCCTGGGGTAGCGCTTGGCGATCTCGATCCATTTGTCGCGTCGCTTGGGCTCGATGTGGCCCCACTCGTCGGAAAGAGGGGCCAGGATGCTCTGCTGTTCCGGCGTGAGCTGAGACCAGTCCGGGCCACTCGCCCGCACCCCGGGCTGGACGGCTTGCACAGGCCCGCTGAGGAGCAGGCCTAGCGCGAGTACGGCCGCTAATCGGTAGAGCGGTGATCGGAGAGCCAAGCTTCGAATCCCTGATCCAGGTAGGCGGTTACCGGAAGCTCGTCGGAAAGCACCTGGGCGTCGAGGTCAGCGAGGTCTGCTGGAGGTGTGGCGTGTTGCTGCCAGTACAGCACCGCCGCCAGGCAGAGCGCCAGCACGAACGTCGGCACCAGGACTCGGTGCCGAAATGACCGTGAGGATAGATGCAGCGAGCCCCGCCGATCACTTTCTTGACCCTGGGTCAGAGCCGCCTCGCGCGCCAGGCGCAACCGGTAGAGAACCCCTGGCGGGAGCTCGTCCAAGCCCTCGTCCAGCTTCCTGGCAATGCGTTCCGGCAAGTCGTCGCGGGTCATAGGTCGATACCCTTCGCCTTCAGGAACTGTGCCAATGCATGTGTTGCCCGGGAGCAGTGAGTCTTCACACTGCCCTCCGAGCACCCCATCACTTCGGCGGTTTCCTGCACGTCGAGTTCTTCCCAGTAACGCAGGAGAAAAGCCTCGCGTTGACGGCGGGGCAACTTCTCCAGCGCCTGCTCGATCAGTCGCATGACCTGCGAGCGCTCGAATTCCCGGGCGGGACCGAGAGGTCTTCCTGGACCTTCGACCACCTCCAGGGTATCGAGGGGATCGTACTCTTCCTCCTCGTGCTTGCCTCGGAGGGAGGACAAGAGGGTACTCCAGAGCGACCTGACTTTCAGCCGGCGATAGTGGTCGCGGATGGTATTCTGCAGAATGCGTTGGAACAGGAGCGGAAGCTCTTCAGCGGGCTTTCCGGAATATCTCTCGGTAAGCTTGAGCATGGCATCCTGCACGAGATCCAGGGCGAGGTGCTCGTCCCTGACCGCGAAGACTGCCTGCTTGAACGCGCGGCGCTCGACTTCAGCCAGGAAGGTCGCAAGCTCTTTTTCTGTCGCCAGAGGAGGTTGCCTTGTTGATCGAAAGCGGGGAGGGGCCAGCGCAGCGCGCATGGTAGCAAAACCCTCCCCGCCCGTGCATCCTCAGCAGCGCCCAAGCCGGCCTTCGTTCGCGCGCATAACGCCCTGTAACGACGCGGATTTGTTGAAGGCTCCCGGGGCGTCTACAATAGGCTCAAACGCTGTCGCCGCCGCCTCGTGAATCTTACCGACCACTTCTTGATCGCCATGCCTAACATGGTCGATCCAAACTTTGCCAAGTCCGTGACGTACATCTGCGAGCACAACGATCAGGGCGCGCTGGGAGTCGTGGTGAACCGGCCCATCGACATGACCCTCAGGACGCTGTTCGAGCAGATCGAAATCCCGCTGTCGGACGATCACCGGGGACGCATGCCGGTGTACTTCGGCGGCCCGGTACAAGTTGACCGCGGGTTCGTGTTGCACCGGCCCGCGGGCGAGTGGCAGTCCACGCTGTCGATCAACCAACAAGTCGGATTGACGACCTCCCGCGACATCCTGCAAGCGGTGGCCGATGGAAGCGGCCCGGAGCAGATCCTGGTCTCGCTCGGCTACGCCGGGTGGGCCCCCGGGCAGCTCGAGCAGGAGCTCTCGCAGAACGCGTGGCTGACCGTTCCCGCCGATCTGGACGTGATCTTCAACCTTCCCCCGGAGCAGCGGCTTTCTGCTGCGATGAAGCTGCTCGGCGTCGACCTGGCGCGCCTGTCCGACGACGTCGGACACGCGTGAACCCGATCCCAGGTGTCCAATGCGGCGTGACCACGACGAGCCAAGACGACAACCTTAGCCCGACGGCAGAGCCTCGGGCCGGCGGCACCGTGTTGGCCTTCGACTTCGGCGAGAAACGCCTCGGCGTCGCAGTGGGGGAGCTGTCTCTCCGGATGGCACATCCCTTGAAGACGATTCACGCCAGTGCCGACCGAGAACGCCTGCGCCGCGTGGCGTCCTTGGTCGAGGAGTGGGCCCCGGTGCTGCTGGTCGTCGGTCTGCCCGCAAGCCTGAATGGTGCGGAGCACGCGCTGAGCGCCCGGTGTAGGGCATTCGCCGAGCGGCTCCAGGCCCGATTTCGCATCCCCACGTGCCTGGTCGATGAGACGCTAACCTCGCATGCAGCCGGTCAAGCCTTGGCCGACGCAGGGGTGCGTGGGGCCAGGCAAAAGGCCGTCGTCGATCAGGTGGCCGCCCAGCAGATCTTGCAGACCTTCTTCTCCTTGCCCGCCGATGACGCCGCCTGACGCCGAGCGCTTGCTGGCCGCCCTGGCGGAGCAGATCCGCCGCGACCTGAAACCGGAGACGGCGATAGTCGGGATCTACACGGGAGGAGTGTGGCTCGCGCAGCGGCTGCACGAGATGTTCGGGCTCGCCACCCCGATGGGCACGATCGACGTCGCCTTCTACCGAGACGATTACCGGAAGACCGGACTGCGCACCGGAGTGAAACCCTCGGATATTCCGTTTCCGGTGGAGGACGCCGAAATCATCCTCGTCGACGACGTGCTCTACACGGGGCGCACGATCCGTGCCGCGATGAACGAGATCTTCGACTACGGGCGGCCGAGGTCGATCCGACTCGCGGCCCTGGTGGACCGCGGCGGCAGGCAGCTTCCCATCTGCCCGCAGTATGTGGGTGCTCAAGTGCAGGTGGAAGGCGACGAGCTGATCGAGCTGCAGCGCGACGAGTCGGGCAGACTGGTCCTTAGGGTGACACGGCGTGGAGAGTGAGCGCGTGGCGTTCAACCCGCAAATCGGAACGGACGGCAAGCTCAAGCACCTGTTGACGATCGAGGGCTTGCCGATGGAGGTGCTGCTGCACGTGCTCGACACGGCCAAGTCCTTCATGTCAGTCACCGCGCAGGAGGTGAAAAAGGTGCCGCTGCTGCGAGGCAAGGCCATCTTCAATTTGTTCTTCGAACCGAGCACGCGCACTCGCACGACCTTCGAGATCGCCGCCAAACGCCTGTCTGCCGATGTGGTCAACCTCAACATCGCTACCTCGTCGCAGACCAAGGGGGAGACGCTGCTGGATACGGTCGCCAATCTGACCGCCATGCACGCCGACATGTTCATCGTGCGGCACAGCCAGAGCGGGGCTGCACACCTGATCGCGCGGCATGTCGGACCCGGGATTCACGTGATCAACGCCGGAGATGGACGGCATGCACATCCGACCCAGGCGCTGCTGGACATGTTCACCATCCGGCACTACAAGGGGGGCTTCAACCGGCTGCGCGTCGCAATCGTCGGAGACATCCTGCACTCGCGCGTCGCCCGCTCCGAGATCCATGCGCTTACCACGCTGGGAGTCCCAGAGGTCCGCGTGATCGGGCCGCGTACGCTTCTGCCGCGGCAGGTGGAGAAGCTGGGCGTGCAGGTCTACCACGACATGGCGGTGGGTCTCGAGGACGTGGACGTGATCATCATGCTGCGGCTGCAGCAGGAGCGGATGAGCGGCGCGCTGCTGCCGAGCGCAGGAGAGTTCTTCAAGTCCTACGGCCTGACGCCGGAGAAGCTGGCGCGCGCCAGGGCCGATGCAATCGTCATGCACCCGGGGCCGATGAACCGGGGCATCGAGATCGATTCGGCCGTGGCAGACGGCCGGCAGTCGGTGATCCTGCCCCAGGTCACCTTTGGGATCGCGGTGCGCATGGCCGTGATGAGCATTCTGGCGGGCAACTGAGTGCTGCCGTCGGTTGTCGGGGTTCGGTTCGCCCGCCGAGGCCGGCGCCGAGAATCGACAGCCCAACAGCGAGAGCGAATCGCCGATCGATGAACATCGAGCTGCGCAATGGCCGGGTGATCGACCCGGCCGCGGGCGCCGACAGGGGGGCCAACGTCTACATCGCCGAGGGGCGTATCGCGGCGATCGGGGCTGCGCCGGCGGGATTCCGCGCGGACCGCGTCATCGACGCCACAGGGCTGGTGGTGAGCCCCGGATTGGTGGACCTGTCGGCGCGGCTGCGCGAGCCCGGGCTCGAGTACAAAGCGACCCTGGAGAGCGAGACCCAAGCGGCCGTGGCCGGTGGCGTCACGAGCCTGGTGTGTCCGCCGGACACCGATCCGCCGCTCGATGAACCGGGCTTGGTGGAGATGCTCAAGCACCGCGCGCGCAGCCTGCATCGATCTCGCGTGTTCCCGCTCGGCGCGCTGACGCAGGGGTTACATGGTGAGCGTCTCACCGAGATGGCTGAGCTGCACGATGCGGGTTGCATTGCGTTCAGCCAGGCGGACGCGGCGTTCACGGACCTGCAGGTGCTGATGCGGGCTCTCGAGTACGCAGCCACGTTCGGGTATGCAGTTTGGCTGCGGCCTCAGGATGCCACGCTGTCTCGTGGTGGTGTCGCGCACGACGGTGAGGTGGCGACCCGTCTGGGGCTGCCGGTGATCCCCGTGTGCGCCGAGACGGTGGCGCTGTCGACCATGCTGATCCTCGCTCGAGAGACCGGTGCGCGCCTGCATCTGTGTCGGATATCGACTGCGGAGGCGGTGGAACTGGTGCGCCAGGCCAAGCGATCGGGTCTCGCGGTGAGCTGCGATGTGGCGATCCACCATGTCCATTTGACCGAGATGGACATCGGATTCTTCGATTCCAATTGCAACCTGGTCCCGCCGCTGCGCGGCTTGCGTGATCGAGACGCGCTGCGCGCAGGACTGGCCGACGGGACGATCGACGCCATCTGCTCGGATCACACGCCGGTGGACGAAGACTCCAAGCAGCTTCCTTTCGCCGAAGCCGAGCCCGGCGCCACTGGGCTGGAGCTGCTGTTGCCGCTGACGCTCAAGTGGGCCCGAGAGGCAGGCGATGCGCTGCCGATGGCGCTGGCGCGGATCACGACGGCGCCCGTGCGGATCCTCGGGATGGAGCTGACCGGGCTCGCTCCTGGGCAGTCGGCCGACCTCTGCGTGTTCGACCCGCAGGCCTGGTGGCGAGTGGAGCCCTCGGCGCTCTACAGCCAGGGCAAGAACACACCGCTCATGGGCATGGAGCTTCAGGGACGAGTGCGCTACACGCTGGTCGACGGCGCAATCGTGTTCGAAACCAACTCCCGTTGACGATCAACCCGGGGTCCTTGAGGTTCGAGAAGACGCACCCATGTCGTGGTGCATCGGCGGTCACGTCAAACGCTTCTTCCAGCTATGAATCCCCTACTAGACTTTAGCGGCCTGCCACGCTTCGCTGAGATCCAGCCCGAACATGTCACGCTTGCTGTCGACCAACTGCTGCAGGAGAACCGCGCGCTGGTCGAACGCCTCGCTGGCGATCCCGCGCTGCCGACTTGGGACGGATTCGTCGGCCCGCTGGACGACGCCAATGAACGGTTGGCGCGCGCCTGGGGACAGGTCGCGCACCTGAATGCCGTCATGAACAGCCCGCAGCTGCGCGAGGTGTACAACGCCAATCTTCCCCGAATCAGCCAGTACTACACGGAGCTGTCCCAGGATGACCGGTTGTACGCGAAGTTCAAGGTGCTGCACGGGTCAGCGGCGTTTTCCGGACTGACGCAGGAGCAACGGAAGATCGTCGAGAACGAGCTGCGCGATTTCCGCCTGGGCGGCGCCGAGCTGCCGTCCGAGCAAAAGCCTGAGTTCAAGCGCCTGCGCGAGCAGCTCGACAAGCTGTCCTCGCGTTTCAGCGACAACTTGTTGGATGCCACCAACGCTTTTGCACACTATGTGACGGATCGGGCCGTGCTCGCCGGCGTGCCGGAGGACGTGCTGCAGGCGGCCGCGGCGGCGGCACGGCAGGACGGCAAAGACGGCTGGAAGCTCACTCTGCATATGCCATCTTATCTGCCGGTGATGCAATATGCCGATGATCGCTCCTTGCGCGAGCTGATGTATCGCGCCTACGTCACTCGTGCCGCGGAGTTCGGCAACCCCGAATGGAACAACACGCAGCTCGTCGACGAGATTCTCAAGCTGCGGCGGCGTTTGGCGCAGCTGCTGGACTATCGGTGCTATGCCGAGGTGTCTCTGGAGCCGAAAATGGCCGAATCGCCGGCTCAGGTTCTGGCGTTCCTCGAGGACCTGGGGAAACAGGTGAAGCCGTTTGCCGAGCGCGACTGGCAAGAGCTGTCGGACTTCGTGCGCTCGCGCCTTGGGTTGGAACAACTGGCCGTCTGGGATGTTGCGTGGGCCTCCGAGAAGCTGCGGCAGGAGCGCTACGCATTCTCGGAGCAGGAGGTGAAGCGCTACTTCCCAGAGACGAAAGTCCTACCGGGCATGTTCAGGCTCGTGGAGCTGCTCTACGGCGTCCGCATCACGCCCGCGGCGGCGCCGACCTGGCATCCCGATGTTCGCTTCTTCGATATCCGCGATGCGGGCGGGGGGCTGGTGGGTCAGTTCTACGTCGACCTGTATGCCAGGCCGTCCAAGCGCGGAGGGGCTTGGATGGACGATGCCGTCAGCCGTAGGCGGATCGGCGGGCGGATCCAGACGCCGGTGGCCTATCTGAACTGCAACTTCTCCGCTCCGCTGCCCGATGCACCCGCATTGTTCACGCACAGCGAGGTGATCACGTTGTTCCACGAGTTCGGCCACGGGTTGCACCATCTGCTCACCCAGGTCGAGCAGCGCGGGGTGTCCGGCATCCACGGCGTGGAATGGGATGCGGTCGAGCTGCCCAGCCAGTTCATGGAGAATTTCTGCTGGGAATGGGAAGTGCTCGAGGCCATGAGCACACATGTGGAGACCAGCCAGCCGTTGCCTCGGCGGCTGTTCGACAGCATGCTGGCGGCGAAGAACTTCCAGAGCGGGCTGCAATTTGTGCGACAGCTCGAGTTCGCACTGTTCGACATGCACCTGCATTTCGATTTCGATCCGGACGCGACCACCACGCCCCTGCAGCTTCTCGACCAAGTGCGCCGGCAGATTGCGGTCGTGTTCCCGCCTGAGTACAACCGGTTCCCCAACAGCTTTTCGCACATCTTTGCCGGCGGCTATGCGGCCGGCTACTACAGCTACAAGTGGGCGGAGGTGCTTTCGGCAGACGCCTTCAGCCTGTTCGAAGAACTCGGCGTGCTCAATCCCGAGGCGGGGCGTCGCTTCCGCCGGGAGGTCCTTGCAGTGGGGGGCAGCCGACCCGCGTTGGACTCTTTTGTCGCATTCCGGGGGCGCGCGCCGAAGATCGATGCTCTCCTGCGCCATAGCGGCATGGCGGTTGCTTGATACGCCGGGTCACGCAGGGTTGGGAGCGGGTCCATGATCAAGGCCATAGTTGCTATCGTTTTCCTCGCGGTGTCCGCCGGCTGGGCTGCTGCGGGCGAGCTGTACAAGTGGGTAGACAAGGACGGCAAGGTCCACTATACCGACCAGCCGCCCGGGCAGGACGTAAAGGCGCAGGAGCGCCGGAAGTTCGGGGACAAACCGGGCACGGGTCCGCTGTCCTATTCGCTGCAGATCGCGGTGAAGAATTTCCCCGTGACCTTGTACAACGCGGACTGCGCAGATGCCTGCCCCAAGGCAACGGCATTGTTGAAGAAGCGGGGAGTCCCGTTCACCGACAAGTCGGCACGCGATCCGGTTTTCGCGGAAGAGCTGAAAGCACTCACCGGCGGCAAGCTGCTCGTCCCGGTGCTCAAGGTAGGCAAGCAGGTGCTCACAGGATTCGAGGAAGGAGCGTGGAACACCACGCTGGATGCCGCCGGTTATGCGAAAGCAGGAACGGCCGCGGCCCGCGCGCCGGCGACGACCGCCAGAGCGCCTGAGCCCAAGCCTGTGACCAAGCCCGAGGAGGATGACGACGATGACGACCCCTCTGACGATGAGGAGGCCCCGGGCAAATAGGTGCCCGCTTCGACTCCGGTGAAGCTCGTCACTTGGAATGTAAACTCGCTTCGAGTCCGCTTGCCACAGCTGGTCGAGTGGCTGGGCCGCGAGCAGCCCGACGTCATATGCCTGCAAGAGACGAAAACGGAAGACGCGACGTTCCCCGCCCAAGAAGTCCGGCAAGCGGGTTTCGAGCCGCTGTTCTCCGGGCAAAAGACGTACAACGGCGTGGCGCTGCTTACGCGTGCGCCGGCCTCCGAGGTCGTGACCGCGATACCCGGCTTGGTGGACGAGCAGAAGCGCGTTCTCGCGGCCACCGTGAACGGGTTGCGCGTGGTCTGTATCTATGTCCCGAATGGGGAGAGCATCGACTCCCCGAAGTACCGCTATAAGCTGGAATGGTTGCAGGCCCTGCACGACTGGGTGCGGCAAGAACTAGCCCACCACCCCCGCCTGGCCTTGCTCGGCGATTACAACATTGCGCCAGAAGACCGCGACGTCCACGACCCTCGGCTGTGGGAGGGCAAGGTCCTCTTCAGTGAGCCGGAGCGTACCGCGTTCCGGGGCCTGCTAGACCTGGGCCTGGAGGACAGCTTCCGTTTGTTCGACCAGCCCGACAGGACCTTCAGCTGGTGGGATTACCGGATGAACGCGTTCAAGCGCAACCTCGGGCTGCGCATCGACCATATCCTGCTGTCCCAGGAGTCGGCGCGGCACGCGTCCGGAAGCCGGATCGACAAATCGGCCCGTGCCCAGGAGCGGCCGTCGGACCATGCGCCGGTGATCACCGAACTGCGCGACAGCTAAGCGGCTCCGGCCAGCGCAATACCGCTGTGCGGCCCGCCCAGCCTCGCGCTCAAACCGCAGGACGCGGAACCGGCGGGCTGAAGGCGGTCATTCGGACACTCTCACCGCGGCCTCCTTGCCTTCGATGTCCAGTTCTTGAATCTTGCGGGTGAGTGTGTTTCGGCCGAGGCCCAACAGATGTGAAGCCTCGATCCGGCGTCCGCCGGTGTGTGCCAGGGCCTTGGTGATCAGAGCCCGTTCGAACTGGCGCGCCATCTCGTGCATGATGTTTTGTTCCCCGCGGTTGAGCGCATTCTCCGCTTCTCTCTCCAGCGCACTGACCCAGGTTTCGGTGGTCATCGCCCGCTGATCGGCTCGGAACTCCGGCGGGAGGTCCTGGAGGTCGACGTTGACGCCGGGCGCCATGACGGTCAGCCAATGGCACAGGTTCTCCAGTTGGCGCACGTTTCCAGGCAGGTCATGAGTCGAAAGGTACTTCACCGCCGCGTCGGTGAGCCGCTTCGGTTCCACCCCGAGTTCCCTCGCGCTCTTGGCCAGGAAATGCCGCGCCAACAGCGGAATATCCTCGCGCCGTTCGCGCAGCGACGGCAGCCGGATACGGATCACGTTCAAGCGGTGGAACAGGTCCTCTCGGAACAGCCCCTGTTTCACACGGTTCTCTAGATCTTGATGCGTGGCGGCGATGATGCGCACATTGGCCTTGATCGGTTGATGTCCGCCCACGCGGTAGAAATTCCCGTCCGACAGCACGCGCAGCAATCGTGTCTGTAGATCGGGTGGCATGTCGCCGATCTCATCCAGAAATAAAGTCCCGCCCTCCGCCTGCTCGAAACGACCGCGCCGCATGCTCTGAGCGCCGGTAAAGGCGCCCCGTTCGTGGCCAAACAACTCCGATTCGAGCAGGTCTTTGGGGATGGCCGCCGTGTTGATCGCGATGAACGGCTTCGCCGCACGCGGACTGTGACGGTGCAGCGCGCGCGCAACCAGTTCTTTACCGGTCCCCGATTCTCCGTTGATCAGCACCGTCGCATGCGATTGGGTGAGCCGGCCGATGGCGCGGAACACCTCCTGCATCGAGGCCGCCTGCCCCAGGATCTCCGGGCCCGTTTCGGCGACCTCCGACACTTCGTCCTGGCGCAGGCTCTCCTCCATGGCGCGGCGGATCAGGTCCACGGCATGGTCGACGTCGAACGGCTTCGGCAGATACTCGAAGGCACCGCCTTGGAAAGCCGCGATCGCACTCTCCAGATCCGAGTACGCCGTCATAATGATGACGGGCAGGTTCGGATACCGCTCCCGGACCCGCTGCAGCAGATCCAGACCCGAGCCGCCGGGCATGCGGATATCGCTCACCACGACCTGCGGTACGGACGAGTTGAGCGCGTTGAGCGCTTCCTGAGCGGACGAGAACAGTTTGAAGCTGATGTCCTCGCGCATGAGCGTTTTCTCGAACACCCAGCGGATGGAGCGGTCGTCGTCGATGATCCAGACGGGTTTCATGGTCGCTTTCGCCTATGTCTTTGGCGCAGAGCCTCAACTTCCTCCGGGATGCAGCGGTAGGAGAATGGTGAAGCAGGTGCGGTCGGCCTGGCTGTCGAGCTCGATGACTCCTTGGTGCTGGCTGATATAAGTCTGGGCCAGCGTCAATCCCAGTCCTGTGCCTCCCTCCCGCCCCGACACCAGCGGGAAGAAGATCTTGTCCTGAAGGTGCGCCGGGACACCGGGACCGTTGTCGATCACCTGGACCATCAGGCCGAGGCGATGGAGCCGGCGCGCCAATGTGACTTGACGCGCGACGCGTGTGCGCAGAAGGATCTCGCCGTTTCCCTTCAGTGCCTGCGCCGCGTTGCGCCCGATGTTGAGAAACGCTTGGATCAGCTGCTCCTTGTCCCCTTCGATCGCCGGCAGGCTGACGTCGTAGTCCCTTTGGATTCGGACCCCGTCCGGGAACTCGGCCAGGATGAGCGCCCGGACGCGCTCGAGCACATCGTGGATGTTGAGCGCAGCGAGTTGAGGCGGTAGCTGTGGGCTGAGCAGCCGATCCATCAGGCCCTGCAGGCGATCGGCTTCCTTCATGATCACCTGGGTGTACTCGGTGAGCTCCGGCCGTTCCAGTTCGCGCTCGAGCAGTTGGGCCGCGCCGCGCAGCCCGCCCAGCGGGTTTTTGATCTCGTGGGCCAGATTGCGGATGAGCCAGCGACTGGCTTCGGTCTGGTCCTGCAGGCGCTCCTCCCGGGCAATGCGCAGCTGTTGCTGGAGCTCCGTGAACTCGAGCACATACCCGCTCCAGCCGTCGACAGGCGTTACCGTGCAGCTCACCTCGAACTTCTCTTGTGCCGCGTTGGCCAAGATCAGCTCGTGCTGCACGTAACTGCAATTGCGTTCGTCCGCCTGCTGGATTGCCGTGGCGAGCAGCGTGGCGTTCGCAAACACGTCCGAGAGAGCGCGCCCGACGACGCTCCTCCCGCTGAACTTGAACAGGTTTTCCGCCGCCGGGTTCGCGTACACAACGTCCTGCTCACGGGTCAAAGCGATCACCGGTGTCGTCAGCGCATCCAGGCCGGAGGTGGAGAATGGCCGCATGCGACTTTCCCCATCGGGCGAATCAAAGCCGCCATGGAAGATAACGCGCTTGTCCACTTCGCTATTGTGCATCGCAGCGACGCGGGAGGGAACCGTTGTCTAGGTGAAGCCGGATGCGTGACGGATCACCTCCGCGCGCGGCGGCGATGCCAGCGGTGTCTGCCTCCGCGTAGCATGAATGCCCAGGCGCGGCTACCTCAAGTTGGCGAGCTCTTCGCTGAGCGACTTCACGCTCTTTTCGTGCAGCGTGACGGCGTCTCGGTAGGGTCTGAGGCGCTGTTCGAGGTCGGCATCGTTGGCCGCGGCCATCCGCGTTTGCTGAGCGAGCGCTCGCTTCGCTTCGGCGAGGGCCAAGCGTTCGCGATCGAGGGCTTCCTCTATCGTCTGCCGGGCGTCGTCCTGGTGCCGGGCAGACATCGGCGCTCTCGACGGCTTCCCGTCGCTGGGTGCGGTCGCGTGCGTCGCCTGCTCGGGGCTTTCTCGGGGAGACGTTTCGGTCGAGACCGGAGGCGGAAGCTGAAAGCAGGAGACCTTGCGAGCATTCTTCAGCGGCACGTTCGAATAGATCGTCCGCCCGTCCTTGTCGACGTATTTGCAGGTGTCTGCCGCGGCGGTCCAGCTGAGCAGCAGACCGATCCAGCCGAGCGGGATGGCAATCCGAGATGCCAGGTGCGACATGGCGATAGCCGTGACCGGCCGAGTAAGCCTCGCGCAGTCTAAGGCGGTCCTCAGCGCTAGGCAATGTAGGCCTCATTGCTCCGAGAAACAAGAAAAGGGCGGGTGTTTTCCCGCCCTTCTCGGGGCGCGCCGGCGCAAGAAATCAGGCGCTGTAGTACATCGCGAACTCGATCGGATGGGTGGTCATGCGGAAACTGGTGACCTCTTCCATCTTCAACGCGGCATATGCGTCGAGCATGTCGTTGGAGAACACGCCCCCGCGAGTCAGGAACTCGCGATCGTTCTCGAGGTACTCGAGCGCCATCTCCAGCGACGAGCACACATTGGGGATCTTCTTCGCTTCTTCCGGCGGAAGATCGTAGAGGTTCTTGTCTACCGGGTCGCCGGGATGGATCTTGTTCTGCACTCCGTCCAGACCGGCCATCAGCATCGCTGCGAAGGCGAGATACGGGTTGGTGGTTGGGTCGGGGAAGCGCACTTCCACGCGCCGGGCCTTTGGGCTCGAGACATACGGGATTCGGCACGCAGCAGAGCGGTTGCGGGCGGAGTAGGCGAGATTGATCGGCGCTTCGAAGCCCGGCACCAGGCGCTTGTAGGAGTTGGTCCCGGGGTTGGTGATCGCGTTCAGAGCGCGTGCATGCTTGATGATCCCACCGATGTAGTAGAGCGCGAATTCCGACAGGCCCGCGTATCCGTTCCCGGCGAACAGGTTCTCGCCGCCCTTCCACACGGATTGATGGACGTGCATGCCCGAACCGTTGTCACCCACGATCGGTTTGGGCATGAAGGTGGCGGTCTTGCCATACGAGTGGGCGACGTTCCAGACCGTATACTTCAGGATCTGCATCCAGTCGGCGCGCTGAACGAGAGGAGCAAACCTGGTCCCGATCTCGTTCTGGCCCGCGGCGGCCACTTCGTGGTGATGGACCTCCACGACCACGCCTTGCTCTTCGAGCGCCAACGCGATAGCCGAGCGGATATCCTGGAGCGAATCGACAGGCGGGACCGGGAAGTAACCGCCCTTGATCGGCGCACGGTGACCTTTGTTGCCGCCCTCCAGGTCGGCCCCGGAAGACCAGGGCGCCTCCTCGGAAGTGACCTTGACGAAGCAGCCCGACATGTCCACGTTCCACTGCACCGCATCGAAGATGAAGAACTCGGGCTCGGGGCCGAAGTAGGCTACATCGCCGAGCCCCGTGGACTTGAGATAGGCTTCCGCACGCTTGGCGATGGTTCGCGGATCGCGATCGTAGCCCTTGCCGTCGGTCGGCTCCAGCACATCGCAGGTGAGGATCAGTGTCGGTTCGTCGGTGAACGGATCCATGCGTGCACTGGCTGGATCCGGCATCAGGAGCATGTCGGAGGCCTGAATGCCCTTCCACCCAGCGATCGACGAGCCGTCGAAGGCGTGGCCGTCATCGAACTTGTCTTGCCCGAAGACTTTCACGGGAACCGAAACGTGCTGTTCTTTTCCACGGGTGTCGGTGAACCGGAGGTCAACGAATTTCACCTCGTTGTCTTTGATCATTTTCAGTACGTCGGCTGCCGTCGCCATACAGGTCTCCTAAAGGAAAAAATCGCTATCGCATTTCTCGAGCGAGAAGCGGATCGGGTTTTAGCAGAAAGCGTGCCCAGCATTTTTTGCCAAAATACTATTATATTACAATGGGATGCGAGGATATGCTGGAGATGCTGCCGCCCTGCCGTGGTGCGCGTTTTTTGCGTCCGCACCGAACCGGTGCATGATAGCAACGATAGGGAGCCGTGGCCATTCAATCTTGCTTCGCACGATCGAGATCGGACCGGCTCTAAGTCTCACTTGGTGATTCCGATTGGAGGCCCCATGCCCACGATTTCAGAGATTCTCGAGGCCGCGCGACAGCGCGGAGTGCAGAAGAGTTTGTCTTATCAGGGCGCCTTGGTGCCGCAGGAAGCCCACGAGTTGCAAACGCGGGCGCCGGGCACGAAGCTGGTCGACATCCGGACGCGCGCCGAGTTGACTTACGTCGGCCGCATTCCCGGCGCCGTGGAGATCGAATGGCAGGTCTACCCCGAGGGGCGCCTCAATCCCAGCTTTCTCGCGGAGCTCCAAGCACAGGTCGACAAGGAATCGTTGGTGATGTTCATCTGTCGCAGCGGTGCGCGCTCACATCACGCCGCCGAGGCCGCTACAGCGGCCGGCTACACGCAGTGCTACAACGTGCTCGAGGGATTTCAGGGCGACAGGGACGAGAACAAGCATCGGGATACGGTCGGCGGTTGGCGCGCGGCCGGCCTGCCATGGTATCAGAGTTGAACGCCACGACCCTACGTTACTGTCCAGTTGACGAGCTTGGTGTACGCCGTGATCAGGACGAGCAGCCCGAAGCCGATCCGGTACCAGGCGAACGGGGTGAAGTCGTGCCGCGCGATGTAGCGCAGCAGCCAGCGCACGCAGAGGAACGCCGATCCGAACGCCGCGATAAAGCCGACCGCGAACGGTTCGAGATCGGGAGCGGACAGCAGTGCTCGATTCTTGACCAGCTCGTAGCCCGATGCCGCAAACAGTACTGGGATGGCGAGGAAAAACGAGAACTCGGTCGCGGCTCGGCGCGATAACCCGAACAGCAGCCCACCGACGATCGTAGACCCGGCGCGCGATGTGCCCGGAATGAGGGCGAAGCACTGCGCCAGCCCGACCTTGAGGGCGTCCTTCCAGGTCATCTCTTCTACCGAGTTGACGCGAATTCGGTGGTTGCGCCGTTCGGCCCATAGGATGATGAGGCCGCCGACTATGAAGGCGATAGCGACGGGTACGGGCTTGAACAATGCCGCCTTCACCGCCCTGCCAAACGCCAGACCGAGGACCGCGACGGGCAGGAATGCTACGAACAGGTTCGCGACAAATCTTCGTGCCGCCCGCTCCGACGCCAGACCCCGGAGCACGTCAAACAGCTTGGCGCGGTATTCCCACACCACTGCGAGGATGGCGCCGCATTGGATCACGATCTCGAACACCTTTCCCTTCTCGTCGTTGAAGTCGAGTAGGTCGCCGGCCAGGATGAGGTGGCCGGTGCTCGAGACCGGGAGAAATTCGGTTAAGCCTTCCACAACTCCCAGGATGAGCGCCTTGAGCAAGAGCATCGTATGCATGGCGCGCGCATTCTAACCGACCGCAGGCCGCGGAGGAGCGCACTCCGACTGAGTCGCGGCTCGGAGCAGGCCGCCCGCCGTGTTGACTGTCCTTCTCGCAGGGAGTGATCATCGTCACACGACGCGCACCGGTCCGCCTCCGGCGGCGTGCGACACGGTCTGCGCCGTGTTGCACGGGAAGGCTGAGGCAGCCTCAGGGGTGCTGCACGGCCCTGCGTCGCATGTACAGCCCGAACAACGTCTGGTTGAGATCGCGCAGGCGTTCGCGCTGGGCGATCAAGGCCTTGGTGTTGCCTTGCCGCTCCAGAGCGAATAGACGCAGCAGGAGGCTCACCGCCGCGGGCGCAGCACCGTCCGGGAAGGTCATGTCCGCCAGCTGATTGCAGACCGCCGGATGCTCCAGCACATACCAGGCGGGAAACCAGGCGGGAAGTTCATGCTCCGGCACCTCATCCCAATCGCACGCGAAGCCGAACGCACGCCAATCCCGCTCCAGCAGCTCGTCACCCAGCTCGGCAATCAAGGCGCCGACGCTTTGCGGCTGGCACCAGGCGAGCCAGAATAGCGAAGCGCGTGCCGCTTCCAGCCCACGCAGCCGATGACGCGCGACGGTAAGCCAGCGGAGCGCGTCGGGGGTCGCCTCCCAGTTCGGAATCGACAGCGCCGCTTCCTCGCTCACAGCGAGCTCATCGCAGCGAAGGGAGAGCCAGGCACGGTGCGCGGTCGGATTGTCGGGATCGTACCCAAGACCGATGGCCGCTGCGGCCAGCTCGCGATAGAACCCGTTCAGAAACGCCCGCGCTTCGGCTCCGAGCGCAGACTCCGCCGCGGGTCCGATCTCGTTCTGGAGGCGCGTTACAGCATCCGCGATCGCCGAAATATCGCCGCTACGCACCTGCCACCGCGCCAGAGCGCCGGTCAGTGTCGCCAGCGCGGGCAGGCTCGGATGATCGGGGCCCGTGCGTTCCAGCTCGCGCAAGTACTCGAGCGCACTCTGGGTGTCACGCGAGCGCAGGGCGGCGGCGAGCTCGTTGGCGAGCACAACCGCCCGCGAGTCGAGGAACAAGTCGAGCTGGGTGGGCGCAGGACGGATGACCGTTCCGATCAGGCGAGCCCTTCGAACACTTCGGCCGGATCAAGTGCGATCCCGAGGCTGAGCAGACGCGCCGGTGCCGCTTGCTGGACCTCCCCGGCCCAGCTTTGTGCACGCCGGAACAGCTCGATGTGACGACCTCGCAGCGAGACGAGCAGGTACTCTTCGAGCGTGGGGATCTGTCTATACGCTTGGAACTTCTCCCCTCGGTCGAAGGCCTCGGTCGAATCCGATAGCACCTCCAAGATCACGCACGGTTCCGAGAACTCAGCCGCGTCGGCGGCTATCGCAGGACTGTCGCCGGGTGAACACGTGACCGCAACGTCGGGATAGAAGTACGCTTGGCGTTGACGCACATGGAGCCGCACATCCGTCGCGTACACCTCGCACGGCTTGCCCTTGAGGCGGGTGCGGACTGCGACCACCAAGTTCTGTATGACACGGTTGTGGGCGCGATTGCCCCCCGCTATGGATTCCGGCAGAAACCCCTGCCAGGCGTACACGACGCCGTCGAGATACTCATGCTTTGCCGTCGCCTTCTCCTCCAGCGCGAGATACTCTTCCGGCTTGATCCAGGCAACCGCCTTCTGCGGAGCGCCCACCTCGCCTTCCTCCTCACACCTT
>Ga0335081_10002413_pt1 | contig 29461 bp, 30 predicted proteins | sample Lox_Sample_35_FD_206713 | JGI IMG/M metagenome (GOLD analysis project Ga0335081, IMG submission 206713) | Soil microbial communities from Loxahatchee National Wildlife Refuge, Florida, United States - Lox_Sample_3.5 | ecosystem: Environmental > Terrestrial > Soil > Wetlands | place: USA...
AGCAAATTTTGACGGAATTGGGGTCAGGCTCGGCAGCAGTCGTTATCTGTGCATTGTGCAGAAAGAATGCGGATAGAAAGGACTTCTGGAAAAGGATGGATCATCCTAGTTTGACTTTGCTTTCAAATTAAGACACGGACTATGTCCGGGATGTACGAAGAGGTTCTGCCCAGCATTTTACCGGTAACCTGATGTTTGCCGGAATTCCCTCCACTAGTTTCATCGGAAATAGGTCGCGATGGATGGTTCACAGCATCATAAGCGCCGTCATCATAGCGATGGACCAGGTAATATCAGTCGGCAGCTGTAGATCGCAAGTGGAATCAAAGAGCAGGTCGACGCGAGCAGGGAACTCTTCATCCTCAAGCCACAGCGAGAGAATGACCGGAATCCGCGGTAGGGGGAGGAGTTGAATCGTTACATCTCCAGAATTCTCTGACTGGTTGGCGCCGAGCATGATTCCCCTCTGAATAAATTTTTCCTTATCATTTCCGTACATACTAGCGATGGCTTCGAGGGGCAGGACATGAGAACCCCTGGTAAAAGCGTCTCCGCCCCGAATCTGCTCTAACTTTACGAGCCGGCCGGTGCAGTCGATGTCCTTGACGCTCACCAAATACCAAAGGATCGAGAGTCTGAAAAAATAACTCAGCCGCTGAAGCAGCGGAGCGCTCCCCTCAGCATCGCTCACTATTGTTCTGTCCTTGACCGAGACGAAGAAATCCATCCCGAATGATTTGATCACGTACGAGTTCCGTCCTGAATCGTAGACAACGCCTGCAGCTCTGCAGACAAGATCAGGCTTCAGCGATGCTAGAATTTCCCACGCCTTATCCTCTCCTGGATTATGCACTGCTGCCATTTCATTCCCTCAAGGATGACATTCAAAGCTTCTGTGACATGGTTCTGTTGCCCAGAAATAATTCGTAAATATCAATCTAAAAGGTATCATTTGAGGCGCAATTCTATTTTTTGTATTTTACCAGTTTTCTCCTGAATTGAAAAGTAGATGTGTGTTTCAGATTTAAACGCAATGAATTGGGAATCATGCAACACTTTAAAATTTGAAAATGTTTGGATTTGCTTAATTAATAGTGCAAATAAAGACACCCTGCATCATTTTTACATTACTATGCTTTTTTGGCAATCACTATGTTGTTTCAGCGTTGTTTAAATTTGAAATACAACTATAATCCGATTATTAAATAAATTAACATAAAAACATAAAGTTACAATATGGCACCGTTATTGCTAGTGATTAAGATATAGAATCATTTTAAAAGGAGACAAATTAATGGGAAAGAGGCAACTGCTGTTTGTCACCTATCGTGATGAGAGTCTTGGGGAAGGAGTTTCATACGCGATTGAATTAGCCAAGGCGATGTATGAGGACATTACCCTGTTGCTGGTCAGGAATACGAGCAATCTTATGGACAAACTCGGTAATCTTATGACTGCCGTAAACATTGCAAGAGCCGAAGACCATGAGGCGGGGCGAGAGATTATGTCCGGAAATTCGGTTGACAACGATGACCGGTATGAAAAGATGCTGGCAAGCCTCGTGGCGAAATGTCGGAAGGAGGGCATCCAGATGGGCGTTGAGGAAACGGATCTTGATGCCATATCGGGAATCCGGATCTTCCTGAAGAAGTTTGCCGGAATCGACAGGGTCGTCCTGAGCCCGGCTGTGACCAGCAGCGACAACATCTCAGCTAGGGATCTGAACCGGCTTGTACGGACATCATCCCGGCCTATCGTCACCATGACCCGGCAAGTATGCGACGGGGCATGTTGAAGGACAGCACCAGTGCGTGTTTGAGAAAACAGACCGTTCAGCGCTGAACAGTAAATAGGCATCGCAATTATTCCAAAACAAGGACACAAGGAGCAAGCGCAATATATCTTTATTTACTGGTAGCACTGACAAGCATGAAGATTTTAATTTCCGTCGAGCTTGGTTTGGCGGTGGGGCTCTTGTCCGGCCTCTTTGGAGTCGGATGGAGATTTCTTCTGACACCGCTTTTTATCATGTTTGGAATACCGTCGACTGTTGCTACGGAAAGGAGGACGACATAGAATCATTTGACTTCAAGATTCTATGCCGCAAAGAGAGATGAACGTTATGGCACACGTCTTTGGATGCTTTAGGTTGGAGACCGGGATCACTTTACTACCTAGAGCCAATCAGACTCCGAAACCGAAAAGCGTGTACCGGGATTTAGCCCGATCGCCTGGCAACAGACATTTTTCATCACCAAGAGTTGCAAGATAAAGCAATTAGTATCATAATAATATTAAAAGGAGATATCGTCACCATGAAAAAGCTTATGCAGTTTCCTCATCCGTTTTTTTCCGGTCGTCCGACTTGGAAATGGTTTATTCTGATCAATGTCCTGATTGGCGCCACAATGTCAGCTTTGGACGTAAGCATCGTGAACGTGGCCATGCCTACGTTGAAGACTGAGTTCAACACTACCATGTCCATCATAGAGTGGGTGGCCATGTCGTATATGCTGACCCTCACCATTTTCCTTCCTTTTTTCGGAAGGTTGGCCGACATGTTCGGGAGATCGAAACTCTATAATGCTGGATTCATTGTCTTTACCGTAGGGTCCCTGTTTTGCGGGATGGCAACATCGGCATCTTTCATCATTGCTGCCCGCATCCTCCAGGCGGTCGGCGCCGGACTCCTTCAGGCAAACTCCGTTGCCTTGATCACGCAGGCCTTTCCCGCAAGTGAGCGCGGCAAGGCTATTGGCATTCAAGGTGCGGTCCAGGCCATCGCCATGGCAATCGGGCCCTTTGTGGGAGGGATCCTGATATCCACTATCGGCTGGCGTGCGGTATTCTACATCAATATTCCGATCGGCATCCTGGGTACAGTCGCTGCACTGTACATTCTTCCGCCTAACCAGACCAGCGGGAAAAAGGAGTCCATCGACTACCTCGGAACGGTGTTCTTCGCATCCGGCCTGGCGTTTCTCGTGTTGGCCTTCAATGAAGTAGTTAGTCTGGGATGGGGTTCTAACACCATCATGGTCTACTTCTTAAATTCCTTCATTCTGCTCGGTTTGTTCGTGCTTACCGAAATGCGGGTCAAGCATCCCCTGATCGATCTGAAACTCTTCAAGAACAGTACGTTCCTGATTGGCAACTTGACGGGCATGATGTCCTACTACGTCCTGTTTGCAGTCCTGTTCTTGATGCCCTTCTATCTTGAGAAGGTACTCAATCTCAGCCCCGTGGTTACCGGGAGTCTGCTCACCCCCATTCCTCTTGCCATGGCCATAGTCGCCCCCGTCGCAGGCCATATTTCCGACAAGTACGGCTCGAGGATCATGACAGCCTCGGGGATGTTCGTGTCCGCGCTTGCTTGCTTCTCCCTGCTGTTTCTCGGTACGGTGGCGAACCTGCCGCTTTTGATCTGTGAGCTGATTCTTCTGGGCGTCGGTATGGGCATGTTCACGCCGCCGAACAACAGCGCGATTATGGGTGCGGCTCCCAAGGACAAACTGGGACTGGCCGGCGGCGTGTTGAATATGATGCGGTCCCTCGGACTTATTTTCGGCGTGGATATCTCCGGTCTGATCTTCACCAAGCTGGAGCATCAATACCTTGCTGAGAACGGTTACCCGAACGTGAATCATGTCTTTGCCAACGCCAGTATCCCGAGCCAAATGAAGGATCACGCTTTCATGCGCGGCTTCATTATCGTTGTAGGTGTTCTGGTGGCACTGAACCTGCTTGCGGCGGTGCTTTCAACATCCAAGAAGCATGTCGGAACGGTGGATGCAGCGGCAATGGAGGCTGCAAAGGAGTTTGAAGGCATCTGATCCGCCTCATTAGTGTAAAGAGCAAGCTCCTGCCCTCCGGGTTATATATCCGGGGGGCTTTTTTTTGTTTCAGCTGTCTTTTTTTGATGTCTGGGGGATAAATCTCTTTTTTAGCCAATTATAACTTGCTACCCTGGTCAAGTTAAAAATAGTATTTTGACGTTTTAACACTTTGATTTTTCATTGACAACACTAATTTATAGGAACGATGTCTCCACGGCCTTAAATATACTGTCTAAGATATAAAAGAAGTGGCGCTATAAAAAATAGAGCTTCAGCCACCGAATAGGCCGTAAAATGACACAAAAAGTTCAAAGACCGGGGCAATTTCAACTTTAAAGATTGTAGCGATACATGACCTCAAAATCAAAATGCTGTATACAACGAGCGGGTTGAAAATTTATCTTGGACGGATAAGGCCAAATATGTTAAAATAATCAAACTTAATAACGATAAACTGTCAGTACATCCATGTGGGCGTTGAGGAAACGGATCTTGATGCCATATCGGGAATCCGGATCTTCCTGAAGAAGTTTGCCGGAATCGGCAGGGTCGTCCTGAGCCCGGCTGTGACCAGTAATGACAACATCTCAGCTAGGGATCTGAACCGGCTTGTACGGACGTCGTCCCGGCCTATCGTCACCATGATCCGGCAGGTATGCGACGGAGCATGTTGAAGGACTGCACCAGTGCGTGTTTGAGAAAACAGACCGTTCAGCGCTGAATGGTAATTAAACATCCAACTTATTCTAAAACCAAGAGAAAAGGAGCAAACAAAATGCATCTTTATTTACCGGTTGCACTGACAAGCATGAATATTTTAATTCCTGTCGGGCTTGGTTTGGCGGTGGGGCTTTTGTCCGGCCTCTTCGGAGTCGGAGGGGGATTCCTTCTGACACCGCTTCTTATCATGTTTGGAATACCGTCGACCGTTGCTGCAGCGACCGATTCTAACCAAATCGTGGCCGCATCTACGTCAGGCACCTACGCCCACTGGAAAGTTGGCAATGTGGACTTTAAAATGGGGATTTACCTTCTGGTAGGCGGGTTCATAGGCGGTATCGTAGGTGTCCAGGCAATCAAGGTCCTGCACGCCATGGGCAACGCCGATTTCGTGATCAAGATGACCTATGTGCTGATGCTTGGCATTGTCGGCTCTTATATGTTCGTTGAAAGTCTCCAGAGTATGCGTAAGAAAAAAGTCATAGCAATTGATACGGTTAAAACAGACGAAAAGGAGTCGGCAGTCGGAAGGTTTCTGAAATCTCTGCCGCTTCAGACCCGCTTCGAGAAGTCGGGAGTAACCCACTCGGCTTTGGTGCCAGTAGTGCTCGGCGCATTTGTCGGCATTCTGGCCGCGATTATGGGGGTGGGCGGCGGTTTCCTGATGGTGCCGGTAATGGTGTATATGCTCAGAATGCCCATGCACGTTGTGGTCGGAACCAGCCTGTTCCAGATCCTCTTCACCTGTATCGAAGTTACCTTTCTGCAGGCCTACACGAACCATAGCGTCGACTTCATCCTGGCGGTACTCCTTCTCGTGGGTTCGACCTTCGGTGCTCAGGTTGGCACTGTGTTGGGGCGAAAACTTAAAGGCGAACAGCTTAAGATTCTGCTCGCCTGCATCGTGCTCGTTGTAACCGTCAAAATCATTTTCGAGTTGACGCTGACTCCCTCATTACTACTTTCACAAGTAGGAGGGCACTAATCATGCATATCCACTTCACGAGCCTCATGATTCATTCACTGAGAATGTTCAGCAATGCTAGGTCGGTCGGCGCCATATTTCTTGCGCTGATTTTTTCCGCGCTTCAACTTGCGAGTGCTACTCCGGCTTCGGCGATGCTCACTACTAAGGCGAATCATGAGCATATCACCATCGATTTCTTCTACCACGGCAGCAGTGTGAGCGTGAGCGGCGAATCGGATCCCGACATGGATATGGTCATTAAGATAACTGCGAAGGAAGGAGAGCAGGCGCTGAAAAAGAAGGGCAAAGTCGGCGGCATACTCTGGATGAATGTTGGCAAGCTGATATTTGAGAAAACTCCGAATTTCTACGAAGTTTTCAGTACAAAAAAAATCGAGGACATATTAAGCCGTGAGGAAATGGAAAAATATGTAATCGGATATCCAGCGCTGCTGAAGCATATTGAGATTAAACCAGTCGCAAATGACGAGGAGAAAGCTACTTGGTTCAACGAGTTTGTTAAATTCAAGGAAGCTTACAACGTGTATGTAACATCTTCAGGCAATATAACAACGAAATCAGTCAACGGACGGCAGGAATACTCTTTACAGACCGACTGGCCCTACCAAGCTGAGCCAGGCGATTATCTGATCACAGTCTATGCCGTGAAGAACAGCAAAGTCGTGGAACAGGCGGAGTCGAAGGTCAATGTCGAACAGGTTGGGATTGTCAAGACACTGGCGACGATGGCGAAGGACAACGCGGCCATCTACGGATTACTTTCCGTCGGCATCGCGCTGTGCGCTGGCATCGGCGTGGGCTTGGTGTTTAGAAAGGGTGGGGGCTCTCATTAAATGTATAACTCAATTGTTGTCGGGTTCGACGAGTCTGAATCGAGCAAAGCGGCGCTAAAGGAGGTTTCGCTCCGGGTGAAAAGTCACGGGGGGAAGCTCTTCCTGGTTCATGCGGTCTATTTCGACAAGGAAGAGTTCACGACCCTCCCGTCTCAAATGGAAAAGCGTTTCGAGATTGGCACAAAGGTATGCCTTGATGCGAGAAAGGATCTCCAACATGATTTCGGTCTGGATGGGAGTGTAGAGTCGGTCATCTGCGAGGGAGAACCGCCCGAAGTAATTGTGGAAATCGCACGAACGAAAAAGGCTGATCTTATCGCTCTAGGCACGTATGGTAGAAAGGGACTGAAAAGACTTATTATGGGCAGCGTGACGTCACGGGTCGTCCTGAACGCACCCTGCGATGTGCTGGTAGTAAAGAAACCGTGTTCCGAGTGCAGCGGCAGTTACCACTCCCTGCTCGTTCCTTTTGATGGATCTGAATCGAGCAAAAAAGCGCTGACAAAAGCATGCGATCTGGCGAAAATTGACGGTGCGGAAGTATCGGCCCTCTATGTGATCCCCCGGTACGAGGAGATGATGGATTTCTTTAAGACCGAGTCGGTCAAAAAGAGCTTTGTTCAGGAAGCGGGAAAAATCGTCGATGGAGCGAAGAAGATCGCAACGGGTTTGGGAGTCTCGATCAAAGCCATGGTTCAGGAAGGCCACGCCTTCGAAAAAATCGTGGAGATTGCTGATACGATGAAGCACGACCTCATCGTCGTGGGCACCCACGGCTGGCGCGGTGTCAACAAGGCGCTTATGGGGAGCACCGCGGAGCGCGTTATTGCCCATGCTTCCTGTCCCATATTAATTGCGAAGTAGTTGGGTATGAAAGGTTATAGAAAAATCTTATTGCATTCAACGGATAGAAAGAGATTTGAGACAGGGTTTCAAGCTTGCCCATGAAGAAAACACGTGGATAACCGTCGTGAAGGTGGTCCAACCTTATAAAGTGGATCTAGATATGACGCGCGGATCAAGAATATGCACGACGTGCTGGATAACGGCGGGACGCGAATCCTTTCCGACCATCAGCAAACCCCCGAGGCCGAAGGTTCGAGACGCGGCTTGAGCAGGGAGAAGTGCCGGACAGAAATATCGAGGTCGCGAAAGAGAAAAATGCGATCTCATAATAATGGGGGTGAAGAAGAAAAAAGGCATATTGAACAATGTCTTCGGCGATTATATTGTCGAGAAAGTTATTGACCGCGCGCCGTGTCCGATATATTTTGTAGGTGTGCAGGAATGACACGTCATCACCGGTTCGGAGTGTGAGAAAAAGTGGATATTCGATAACATACTAATAAAAGGAGCACATCATGTTTGAAGGATTGTTGCAGCCCATGCATCTTATTCTTATCTTGTTGATCGTTCTGATCATCTTCGGTCCGGGGAAACTCCCCGAACTCGGTACAGGACTGGGAAAAAGCATCAGGGAATTCAAAAAGGCCATGAAAGAAGGTCAGGAGACAGCGATTATCGAAAAGAAAGAAGAGAAGAAAGCCTGATTCGCGTAGTATGAATGATTTAAGAAGGAGCGGATAACGATAAAGTGCACCTTAAGGAGGATTAATCAACAAGGTGCAGAAATACCGGATTTGTTCTTAACCGATTTTTGGTTCAGGTCGCCACCCTTCGCTGGACTTAAGAATTGGGTGGAATGAAATTCGCCCTTCCTTTCACAGAATTTCGGCATTCATCCTTGTTAAGGGTCGTCTTTCGGTGATGTATGTAGATGGTGAAATCTTATGATAAAGCAAAAGTTCGAAAGAATTCTTAGACGCAGGATTCTTTCTGAGGACGAGCTGGAAAAGTTCGCACGAGAATCAACGGCGTCCGGAATACCGCTGGAAGAACTTTTGATTAGCAAAGGCATAAGCAAACATGAAATTCTGTTCTGCCTGTCTGAATTTTATGGGCTACCGTTCGTGGAATACGCTGAAAGCGTTATTGCTTCCTACTTCCTGGTCTTGCGGCTTGATTTGGAGTATCTCAAAAAAAACCTATGGTTTCCGCTTTCGGTTCGGGAAAAACAAGCCGAGATAATTGCCTATCGTCCTGACGACCCTCGAGTGGCAGAGGATATTAAGAAAACGCTGGGTGTGGAACACATCGATTTCCGGGTCGCGCTTCCTGCAGATATCATCCGCATTATAGAGCACAATTTCGATGTAAATCCCTATTTCTGTATTTCCGGGGGGAGAACGCCCCTTGCGCGTGTGAGGACACTTTTCGCGTACCGGAGGTCGACGTACGCGCATTACCGTACCTTATTCGCCAAAGGGAGGACTGGCCTTGCCTTTATCAGAACTGGCGTCTCCTTTATCGTCATTGCGCTTCTATTTCTGCGAGTGCTGGGGTTGGGTTTTTACGCTATTCTTGAAGCACCGCTCCTGGTCACCGGCATCATTATGGTCTACGACGGGATCAAATGGTACCTTCCCGCGCGGCAGATCGCCAATAAACCGATTGACACGATGTGCACGGAGGCGACTTGGGGTACCTGCGTGTTAAACGCTGAGTTAAGCGATGGATTTCCCCAATTCAGTCGGACGGCAGAAATAAAAGGATCGGCGGACCTGAGGGCAGGCTGGGAGAACCTGTCTCCCGTAATGAGGAGAAGGTTCCTAGCAAGCGATCGGACTGATATGGCCGAAGAGCGGACCTCGCTGGCCGGACACCGGACAAAACTTGCCAGGGCACGAACCGGTCTCGCTTTTACACGGACCGGAATCGCTTTCACCGGGCTCGGCATCGGTTTGATGAGGCAGTTTCAGACAAGCCGGTGGACAATCGTCGATGTCGTGCTCATCGTCATCGGGGTGTTCATGTCAGCGGAGGGATTCCATTGGTATTTTGGGGGCAGAAAGGCCGGAATCGAGGGGTTACGCTCCGTGCTCGAAGTGCTCAACAAGGAAACCATCTGGGATTTAGTGTTTCCTCCAGGTCACAAACGGTCGGGATCCAAAAAGGATAAGTCGGGTCCGCCGGTCACCGCTGATCAGAAACCGGGTATCTGGGCCACAACGGGTCTTGCTCTCGAACGCACAGTTCTTGCCGACCGGAGGGGTGTTATGGCTAGGCTACGCACAGTCATGGCCGTGTCGCGGACGGGTTTATCGTATGTTCGGACCGGCATGAGTATAACCTCCGTGGGCGCTGGTCTCATGGCATATTTCGGTACGGCCTCCGCTGTCTGGACGATTTTCAACGTCCTGCTGATCATCTGCGGTCTCGTCCTGATTGTGGACGGATATCGATGGGTTCTGCCAGCGGAACGCATGAGAAAAGAATACCCCTATTGTTACGGAGCTATGGAGATAACCATTCCCGATTATGGGAAACCAGTCGGAGGATGGGGAACGGTTATTTTTAATAACGATGAAGAATGAACTGATGAACGACGATCTTGCGGGTGATGCGGTTTGGGAAGGTTCTGAATTTTCCATCTTGGTTGAACGGGGGATTCTGAGCCAGGCGGAGCTTGAGGATGCGGTAAGCACGGCACAGGCCCGCGGGATCGAACTCGAAAAAGTGCTGCTAAGGGAATTCAGCGTGGCGAAACAGCATCTGCTCTCTGCGCTGGCTGCATACTACCGCTGCGATTCTATCGAATACGACGAGCGCCTGCCAATTCCACCTGAGCTTTTAGCTACGCTCAACCAGGATTCACCTTCCTCGTACCAATGGATGCCGGTGATGAAAGACAAATCGGGGACTGTAGTCATTGCGGCGAGAAATCCCGAAAGTTCTATGATGCGGGAAGAAGTCAAGAAATATGTAAAGGCGGATCGTTACGAATTCCGAGTCTCCCTTGATGCGGACATTCAATGGTATATCCAGGATTTTCTCCATGACAAAGTGGGGCTTTTGATCGGAACGGAGCGCACCGGGCTGGCCTATTGGCGTAATACTATGGCGCAGTGGCGCACGAGGATGGCCTGTTATCGGACGGATCTCGCAAATGCACGAACCGGCTTGGCCTTCCTCCGATGGGGTCTAGGGACAATCGCGTTATCGAACGCGTTGCTGAAATCAAAAAACATAGCGTACCATCCCGTTGTCTACTTTTCAGTTCTCACCCTCGGGATCGTGATCTCCTTTTATGGGCTGCCGATTTATTTGAATGTTCGGAAGTCCCGCTTGACTCCTCCAGGGCACCAGACACTTGTGGAGGTGACGGCGGCAACGATCCAATTCCTCGAGAATTATCATTTTATTGAGAACACAGGAGTCAAACAGGAGATGCAGGGGACGATGCTTGCGCGGATGGGTGATTATCTTGCCGATTACAGCACCTATCTCAACCCGACTCCTTCCTCCAAGACCCGCACTATGTTCGCGCGTGAACGCAATGTTCTGGCTGCCCAGCGAACGATCGCGGCCTGCTATCGGACTATCTATGCCCGCGCACGCACCGGGCTGGCATTCATCCGAACTGGCATTTCTTTTCTGAGCATCGGCATTGGTATCCTAGGGTATTTCGGATTCGGCCTGCTTACGTCCTTCAACCTCTGGCTTATGGCCGCCGGTATTATGTTGCTCGTTGACGGAGTGCTCTGGTATTGGCCCGTTCGGAAGGAACAGGGCGAAATACCGAGGGGGATTGCTTATCCAGAATGAGTGTAGATAAGGCTGCACTGAAATTTTATAAAAACCACGGGAAGGATGACGACTTAGAACCTTCAAGACTCCATGCCTCTTTGAGGATAATTTTCATTTCACATGGGTTCAGATGCTTTACGTTGGAGACAGGAATCATTTTACTACTTCGGACGAATCGGATTCCGAAACCGAAAAACGTTTGCAGAAATGAAGCCCGGGCGCTTGACAACATGTTTTTTTCAGCATAAAAAGTTGCAAGAAGAAGGTAATTAGTATCAGGTAAAATATTAAGAGGTGATGTCTTCGCCATAAAGAAGCTTTTGTAGTTTTCTCTTCCGCTTTTCACGGTCGCCCGACTTGGAAATGGTTTATTCTGACCGATGTCCTAACCAGCGTCACGATTTCAGCCTTGGACGTCTGCATCCTGAAAGTGGCAATGTTGACTTTGAAGACCGCGTTCAAAATTACCATGTCTGTCTTATCAAGGGGTCGGCCATAGCGTATATGCTGACCCTCGCCATGGAGTCATCTGATCCGCCTCACAAGCGTGACGTGCAAGCTCGCTCCTTTCAGGTTATAGGGGTATAGGGGCTGTTTTTTTATACAGCAGTCTTTTTGTACGCCTCGCAGAAAATCGCTTCTGCTCTTTAACCAAATATGTTAAAATAGAAAAAATGTGACAGCGATGGACGAGATTCGCCATTTCGCGAACAGTCCGGTTAAGGTCGTCCCCGCATTGAGGGAACTTTCCTGCATGGAGTTGTGACTCATCGGAATGATATGCTCAATGGTACAGATTCTTGGATCAGGCATCAGTCAGGTCGAGAATAACGAGATTGTGGCTACAGTTCCGAAAGAGGAAATACAACTGATCAAGCTTTCTCATGATTCACGATCCCGCCACCCTTTTCTGCGGTTTCTTGCTGGTTTTGTTCTGATGGTGACAGGACTGATCCTTCTCCTTGCGGAGTTCATTATCGCAGAAGGCGGTATTGTGTCACTTCAGATGAGATCGTTCACCCTCGGTATTCCAATCGTACCCATCTTACTCTGGGCGATGGTCGGCATAGGAGTGTGGCTCTTGATCGGAGTCTTTCAAGGACGATATAATTTTCTGATCAAGACAGACCACGGCATGCAAAAAATATTTTTTGAGGAGTCGGCCGATATTCGAGAGATCCGGGATTTTGTCACCAGAGCGAAGAATGAGTTCGGCTATAATATCGATGTCACGCTCCTGGATTCCATGCATTTTTAATAAGATGAACCGGACAGACGTGGACACATCAGAGGATCTCGATCTGGGCTTATGAACGAATGAAAATAGAAAATAAACTGATCGTTTCGAATATCATCAACGGGGCATTCATCATCCTGATCGGTCTTTTCGCCTTTGAAAACATGAATCTGGTGCTGACAAAACTCCGGTTCGTGGAAATCGCCGATGACCTGAATGCCTCCTTTCTGACCATGCGGCTTGCAGAAAAGAACTACTTTCTCTACCACGACCGCAAGGCGCTTGTAGAGATCCGTACAATGATATCGTCAACTATGGAAACAATCTCCGGCGTGCGGGAAGATATTATCCGGGCGATCGGTAAGACAGATCTCAGCAAACTGGAAACCCGTCTGCAAGTCTATTCAACGGTCGTCGAGAAAACGCAAACAGAAAACACCTGGGACGCTCAGACGGAATCCCGGCTGAGAGAGGAAGGCAGAAAGTTAAAGGAATTTTCTGACTCTATTACTCATCTGGAGCGGAGGCGCGTGAACGATATCATCCTCAGTTCGAAACGCATCCTGATCTTTTCCTTCTGGGCCATACTGGCTTCGGCACTTCTCGTAAGTCATTTCATATCGCAGAAGATCGTCCGTTCTCTACGCGCTATCGAAAAGATGACCAAATCCATATCGGAGGGAAATTTTCATCGGATTGAGGGTTTCCACACCAGGGACGAGCTCGGTGTGGTCATAACGGCAATCAATTCTATGTCCGAGGAGCTCGCGCACCGCGAGGAACAGATCATCCAGTCCAAGAAGCTTGCCTCACTCGGCATTCTAACCGCAGGCGTGGCTCATGAAATCACGAACCCGCTGAACAACATCTCCATGATCGCTCAGACTTATGAAGAGATGTACGCACACCTAAACGAGAAAGACCGCCGAGAATTCATGAGTAAAGTGGATGCGGAAACGGAACGTATCAGGAAGATTGTGAAAAACCTACTAGATTTTTCGAAGCCAAAGGATGCGAACCCGAGCGAGGCGGACATCAACATCGTGATCCAGAAGACGCTGACCCTGGTTCAAAACATGATTGATGTGCAGAATATCGAAACGACGATAAGGCTTGAAGAGGGACTTCCCCATCTGTTCATCGATGAGTCCCAGATACAGCAGGTGCTTGTAAACCTCATAACAAATGCAGTGCAGGCCACGTCACCCGGTGGCCGGCTGTTCATTGCATCGCGGCTCGGCAAAGAGAGAGACTCAGTCGAAATATCGGTGATGGACACGGGCAAGGGGATCACACCTGAATTTCTACCCCATATTTTCGATCCCTTTTTCAGTACCAAGGGTGAGGGAGGAACCGGTTTGGGGCTGTCTGTCAGTTACGGTATAATCAAACAGCATAAAGGCGAAATCAGGGTGGAGAGCAAGGTAGGGGTCGGCACGACCTTTACGGTAGAACTGCCCCGCTATAACCACGAGGAGAAGAAAGATGGACAAATTCAGAATCATGGTAATTGATGATGAGAAGATTGTAGGCGACATGGCAAAAATGTCGCTCGAACAGGAAGGATATGAAGTTGAGACTTTTCTGAACGCGGAGCCGGCACTTGTGCGGCTCAAGGAACAGAAATTCCATGTCGTCGTCACCGACTACAAGATGAAAGGTATCGACGGAATGCAGGTGCTCAGGACCGTGAAGAAGGAGTATCCTGGTACCATGGTTATCATGATCACTGCCTTCGCGAACCTCGATGCAGCAATAGAAGCGCTCCGCGGCGATGTGCACGATTTTTTCCCCAAGCCGGTTAAGATCAAGGAACTGAAGGAGTCGATTCGACGGGCGCTGATCAAAGCATGACCCAGTAATAAAAGGTTTTTAGTTCCTTATTTTGTGTCATCCAGGTTTGACTAGAATGACACAAAATATATTAAATACGATTTATATCAAGACTATCATTGAGTGTGGCTTTATTTTTTCGAGGAACCGTGAAACAACCAGCGCTCATACAATTGGTGTTCTCCTCTCTGTCACGAACGTTCTCACGCAGGAAAAGCCCGGGCAACCGCGAGGAATTCAAAACGGCCTTCGAGCATTTTAAAAGCGTCCTCGATAGCAACAACCGGGCACTGGAAGTCATAACGGACATTGGAGAAAAACTGGGTGGAGACTATCTTTTTGACATTGTTTATCTCAAAAAGGCCTATGCCCGCTTAAAAAAGGACATGACGTTCTCTCTCAGAACCTTCGATGAACTCACGCAGAACCACTATCAGCGTCTGCATGGGGTATTCGACTACCTTGATTCCCTGGTCACGCGTATGGTTGATGAAGAGCCGTCCCCGCCCCCGCCATTGGTGATGTTTCTCGAAGATATTCCTTGGGGAATGCCGCACGACGTAGGCGGCAAGAACGCCAGTCTTGCGGAAGTGAAAAACCATCTGGGTCTCAACGTACCCGACGGTTTTGCCCTTACAACATCCGCATTTGACTTGTACATCAGATTCAACAATCTGGAAAGTAATATCGAACGAGTGAAGCAAACAACCGCCGCCAAAGATACGGCTCTGCAGAATCTACAGGAATTCATTCTTCACGGTTCTTTCCCCCCTGAGCTCAGTAACGCCATTCAAAAGGCCTTGGACAGGATCAAGTCGCATCATGGAGAATGTTTTCTAGCGATCAGGAGCAGCGCAGAGGAAGAGGACGGCGGCCGCTCTTTCGCTGGCCAGTTTAAAACCATGCTAAACGTACCCTTGTCGCGGGAACCTGTGGAGCGAGCATACCGATCGGTGATCGCAAGCCTCTTCTCGAGGAAGGCTGTCTCTTATCAGCAGCAGACCGGATATGATATAGGGTCCTTCAAAATGGCCGTTGGCTGCCTAGTCATGGTTGATGCGGCTTCGAGCGGCGTCGTGTATTCGACGACGCCGGAAGGGGACAACGGTACACTGATCATAAGCGCTGCCTGGGGCCTGGGGGAAGCAATTGTGGAAGGGAAAGCAGAAACCGACCTCTTCGTAATCAAGAAGGGAAAAGAGCCGGTCTTGCTCCGAACAACTCTGGGAAACAAGAACACCATGATTGTCAAGAACGGGAAAGAAGGGACCGTCGAGGTCAGTACCCCTGAGGAACTCAGGAAGAAGCCCTGCCTGTCTTCTGAGCAGGCTACTGTGCTCGCCGCACAGGCAATGGCTATCGAACGGTACTTTGGCTCTCCGCAGGACATAGAATGGGCTTTGGACAAGAGTGGTGTCCTGTTCGTTCTCCAAGCGCGCCCACTGCAGGTGCAGGTGGAAAGCAGGGAATCCGAGAGCATTATGACCAGGGAATCCGTTGCAGATAATGCACATCCAGTTATCCTGCGCAATCTGGGTATCGTGGTGCAGAGGGGTGCAGGAGCTGGAAAGGCTTTCATCGTAACGAAACCGTCCGACAGTATTCCATTACCGAAAGGCGCCGTTCTTGTTGCGAAACACGATTCATCGTTGTTCGTCAGAATCATGCCTTACGTTTCAGCGATCATCACGGAAACGGGCTCGCAGACCAGTCATATGGCCGCGCTCTGCAGGGAGTTGAAAATTCCAACAATTGTGAATGTCCCGAATGCGACGGAGATCCTGACACATGGACAGGATATCACCGTTGTCGCAGAAGACGAAGACAAAATGTCCATATACCGTGGAATCATTCGTGATGTGCTCATGAAGTCGGGACAGGACATGAACCGGATGGAGGACATCTACGAATTCCGTAAAAAACGGTACCTCCTGCGATATCTTACTCCACTGAACCTCATCGATCCTCTCATGGATGAGTTCACGCCCGAGCGCTGTAGGACCATGCACGACATACTCCGGTTCATGCATGAGAAAGCTGTTGCCGAGCTTGTGGAAAGCGCACGGGGAGGAAGTGCCACGCTGAAAAGGCGTGGAAGTGTCACCCGGCTTGACCTCCCAGTGCCGGCGGGCATTCTCGTTATGGACATGGGCGGTGGCCTGGAACCGGGCGGGCAGGATGAAGCAGCGACCTTCGACCGAATTGCCTCAATCCCATTCCGGGCGATCATAGGTGGCATGATCAATGCCGGGGCATGGCATTCCGATGCCGTTGCGCTCAAAACACGGGATTTTCTATCGAGCATGATGAGGATGCCGGACATCACGAATGCAACCGACAGCACGGCGGGATATAATGTGGCTATTATATCGCGAGAATATGTGAACATGAGCATCAGGTTCGGATATCATTTCAACATGGTAGACTGCTATTGCAGCGGGATTGCAAAAAATAACCACATCTATTTCCGCTTTGCCGGAGGAGCGACGGATCTAACAAAACGGTCTAGGCGGCTGGAACTCATCGCAAGAGTTCTTACTGTGTACGGATTTAATATTAAAATAAAGGGAGACCTTCTTATAGCCCGACTTGCAGGGATTAATCAGACGGACATGGAAAAAGTCCTTGATCAGACCGGTCGTTTGATTGCTTTCGCCCGTCAGCTGGATGCTGTTCTTCATGATGATGTCGCAGTCGATCGGTATGCAAACAATTTTCTTGACGGCATTTATGAAATTTGAATGGGAAGAACGTCAAAATGTCTAACTTGATATCCAAAACGACTAGTTTACCCATTCACAGAGGATTCGTGCTTCCTTATGAACGTGGCCAGATAAGTCGACGAGGTCAGAAGGAGTCGCGAATGCATCCCAAAAAAGTCTCAGAAATGTTGATTACGGCATTCAAGTTATGGTATAGTAGCAGAAGAAAATATGCTTGCTGGACTTGCTGAGTCTTGATGGCTTCTTATCTGGAAAGGACGCTAGAATTGAAACCGGGGTAAACAATTTATTATGACTGAACGCAAAAAAAATGTTTTGGTCGCCGATGATGATGCCGGAGTTCGCGAGTTTATCGCTGAAACACTCAATGAGAATGGATTTCATGCACTCGTGGCGAAGGACGGTATGGAAGCACTAAGGCTGGTGGACGTCTCACTGGAGCCAATTGATGTTCTTCTTATTGATGTAGTTATGCCCCGAATGAACGGAAAAGAGCTTGCCCGCACCATTCAATCCCATCATCCAGAGATGAAAATAATTCTGATATCGGGATACCCCGAAGATTTTCTTGCCCGGCACGGAGTCCCCACCGAAAAATTTCGTTATCTGAAAAAGCCCTTTACCGCGCCTACCCTGCTGGATACGGTCCGTGATGAACTTAGTCCATAGAACGGAATTCAGATCAATGGGGAGGTATTGCAGGTTCGGGAAAATAGTCAGTCAAGGATGAAATCTTAAATAAGGAAGCCTCCTGCTATCCGCAGAAACAAAGTAACCGACAGACGGGGTCTCTATGTACCGGAGAGGAGTGACAGGATGCAAAACAAGATTGTTGTGCGATATCAGGACGGCCGCTTGAAGAAAGGATACACTTCGGATTTCATGCCAAACAAGGATATCTTTCATGTTATTGCGGCGGATAACCCGACTGCTGCAAAACCCGTTACCGTCAATATGCTGGAGTTAAAAGCGGTGTTTTTCGTGAAGGACTTCGTGGGTAACTCCGGATACAACGATAAAAAAGATTTCGACCCGATTAAGCCGGTTTCCGGCAGGAAGATTAAAGTCGTATTCAAAGACGGTGAAACTTTGGTTGGCACGACCCAGGGGTACCAACCCGGGAGACAGGGCTTCTTCGTTTTTCCCGCCGATCCACAATCTAATATAGAGAGATTCTTCGTTGTCTCTCTTGCTGCAAAATCGGTCTCGTTTCTATAATTCCAGCCAGATTTTATTTCTTCGGCGAACTCGAGCGGAACAACTAGTCTCCACTACCTGCTGATGATCGAAAAAAACCGGGGAGCTTCTGCTTTTTCTCTATTGACCCTATAGCTTACATTTTCCTATACACGAGATTTTATTCAGTTATAATTATTCAAGAAAATTGCATGCGAGAAAGGGGGCGTTTTCCTAGACGCTTTCATATAACCGCATGGCTGCTTATCCGTTCATTGATTCGATTAGTGACTCCTAAAATCATTACACCGATGATCTGCATCGCAACCGGCAAAGGGATGTGAACGGCCGTGCAGCTACTCTGCTTGGAGCAATGACACTGCGCGGGTCATACACAGACCTGAGACAATATTGTTGGATCACCGCATCTATTCGTATGAGTGATAACGTTTGAAGAAATCTAGCCTGGTTTATAAGTCTATGACCCTCTTCACGGTTATGGTGCAGATCGTTACCGCATCCGGCGGATTCTCTATCAGCAAGATCACAGCAGAGTGACATCATTGCGGGAACGATTATTCCTCATTCAGTTGACTCTATTGACTGCACATCGACGGACTCAAGATTGACCGCCCTTTTATTAGCAGCATAGGTAAGAACAGTGATGACACTCAGATTATCAATTCGATCATATTGTTGACGCATGACATGAAGATTGATACATTGCGGTTGGCCTGGAAACGCCGACTCAGGCGGAACGGTTAACGGTGCTGAACTGCGAGTAAGGGCAAGCTATTTATAATCAAGACCGCTTAAAAGCAATAAGACCCTCAAGTTGATCGGACGGATTGTGAACAGAGCCCATGGTGAAACATAAGCAGCAGGACAACGGCATTTTATGCTATATGATATCTTGAGCGAGATGGGAAATGTATGTTACAAACCATATTCAATGAGGATTCCTATCTATTAAGCCCGTTTGCATTACCAGTCCTTCTCGTGGGAGCATCGCTTGTAGGGCTGGGGTTGTTTGTCGCGATCCGAGAACACCGATCAAAAATCGGAATGCTTTTTTGTCTTTTTGCCTTGATGGTCAGCCTCTATCTGCTCGGAATGGGCATCAATTACTCCGCTCGCGATCCCCGCGTGGCGATGTTCTGGATTAAACTCGCGCATATCGGTTTGCTTTTTATACCCAGTACGGCCCTCATCCTCAGTGTTACGCGCCTCCAACTGACCCATCGCTACCGTTTTATTACGACGGGGGCTTTCGCTCTGTCCGCTCTCCTTGTTTCTTCATTATTTCTCACCGATTCTCTGTTGAAAGATGTCAAGCATTTTTTCTGGGGATACTACGGCCAGTACGGCATACTGGGATTTATGACTTTACTGTTCGTAGTCGCTGTCATGGCCTTTGTCCTAAATCTATACTGGCAGGAATACCGGCTTAGTAAAACCGAAAGGCAGAAGAGGAGATTGCGGGGAATATTTGTCGCATTCAGCGTCGGCGTGCTTGCCATTGTCGACGTCATTCCGACGTTTGGGATCGTGTTCTATCCCTTCGGGTACATCCCGGTATTTTTGTTTCTCGTAATCATTGCTTATGTCATTACACATTACCGTCTCGTTGATGTCTCACCTGAGTCGGCGGCAAGTCAGATTCTAGAGATGATGCAGGGCGCTGTAATCGTCGTCGACATTGAAAACAGGATCCGCGTGGTAAACCGTGTAGCTCTGGAAATGCTCGGGTGCGAGAAGTCCGATCTGCTCAACCAGGAGCTAGATTCAGTAGTCGATCTCAAGAACGGGGCGCTTAACGTCTCTCCCGAAAATATTCGTTCTCATGAAATGGTCTGGACAGGCAAAAACGGACGGTATTGCGACGTTGAGGTTTCCTCGTCTCCCGTCACGGATATTCACGATAGGTCCAAAATAGGAGTTGTGTTCATCGCCCACGACATCACGAAAAGAAAGCGAACGGAGCAGCGACTTGAACAGCTGGCTCTGTATGATGCTCTCACTGGACTGCCCAATCGTATATTATTCTATGACCGCATGAGCCAGCTTCTCGCCGTGGCGAAACGAAACAGCAATTTTCTCGCTATTCTTTATATGGATCTCGATCGGTTTAAGGACATTAATGACAGGATGGGGCACGAAATTGGCGACGCGCTCCTAATCCATGTGGCAGAAAGAATGAAGGCTTCCATCCGCAAGTCGGACACGGTCGCGCGCATGGGCGGAGATGAATTCGTCGGTTTATGTGGTCTTATCGTGGTGCCCGACGATGCTGCAACGATCGCGGAAAAGATTATAAAAAAATTATCGGAACCATATTTTATCAAAGACAATGAATGTTCAATCGGCGTGAGCATCGGCATCAGTGTTTATCCTTTGGATGGCGAAGATGTTGAATCGCTCATTTCGAAAGCAGACACCGCCATGTATCAAGTCAAGGAAAACAGGAGAGGCGGCTATCAGTTCTATAACGAAACGAAAGCCGGTCCAGACGCTAAGTTATAGACAGTGGAAGCCGTTTCTGCCGACGTGAATAATATTGCAATGGCTTTTCCTGCCATACAGCTATATTTCGGATGCGGGTTTGGCATCCGTCATGATCTTCTGTTTTCTGTTAATCCGTCGAAAACAAGTTCAGTCATATACGTTTCATTGAATTCACTAACCGAATACGTACCCATCTTTTCTCCTTTACCTTAATAACGGAATTTATCCAAAACGAAGCAGAAGGCCAGGAGCCTAAGCTCGTGAATGAAAGCGTCCCTTTTGTTTCTCTCCCCTTTCAGCTTATCTTTACCCATATCTTGTACTAGACACAACGGTTTTTTCACTGATCCGCTGAAGGTTAAGAGGCTATAAGCTTCCACATCGCCGATAGATCATCAAGGCGTTGAAGTCCCAGCCATATGGTCTTGACACCGGATTCTCCATCTCCTGTTCTGCTGAGAAAGACACCCAAGCTCGCAACCATTCGCGTCGCCTCTCGCAAAGTAGGCGGTGTCTCCGGTGAGGCAGCATTCCCCGTCGTGTAGGCGACCAACTTTTCCATTCCGCGTCTTCTAAAAACTCTGTGCATGAAACCTCCGGCGTCTCTATCGCTCATTTCGGTCAGATGCTGGATGCGCCAGGCAACCACCATATCGATCGCTAAACACGTCTCGATGCGGTCTACACTGCCAAGCTGCCGTTCTTCTATCTTACAGCCACCTTTCAATGTCCGGTGAAACACTTCAATACCCCACCGCATTGTGTACCAATTCAGCTTTTCGACAGCCTCCTCCAAAGTATGTACGGGCACTGTGTTCAAAAGCATCCACTGAAGCGTGCCACTCCTGGTGGCGCATCCACTTCCTCCGCCAAGATTGCCCATATGGAGACTTCCGCCAGATGGGATTTCCTCGCGGGCGGTTTGATCGTCAGCTCAAAAAAAGCACCTCCAATCGGGCATCGCGAGCGGGTTGGTTCACGCGACGTGGCACCCGTAATGTTTGGATGTCGGAGCGGGGTGTTTGGGCAATGTGGTCCCATAAATGTTCCTGACCATCCACGAGCACCCTGTCTCGTTCCGGCCGCACCAGAAGCTTCGGCACGCGTGCATCCCTCCCGGCTGTTTCGAACAACTCATGGATATCGGCTTCACGATCTCCCACTCTGACCAAGAGTGTGTCGGGACAATGCTTCTGAGCTTCCAATACGGTCTGATAACTCTTGATCCACTTATGGCTTTTCTTCTGCTCGATCGGCAGACCAAAACGCCGGTGCTTTTTCCCGAAATCAGCGGGGTCGCACACTACATCCTAAAGCCCGAGGGGGGTGCCTTCTACGCTGAAGGCCATGGTGTCATGCACCAGAAGCCCTGTCGCGCCTTCCCGTTTCGATTCGATCTATCCTGTTACTTCCGTGGCGGGCAAAGGCGGCATACGGGTTTTTCGACCATAATGACGTTACCAGGGAAAATATTCTGAAACCGCATTACGATACGACAGGGCGCACGGGGTGATATTGGCGGTGCAGGATACGACGACCCTGAACTACACGACCTATCGTTAAAGGAGTTCCTGGAGGTCGAAAAACAGTTTCTGATACTGCTTGAAAGCGTCTATGAGAAGACAGGAAAATCTGTGAAGACTACATGGATGTTTTAAAACGATGGATGCGCGGGCTGGTGGGCTGGTCTGCGAAGTGAATGGTATCAGAGGCTTGACGTGGATATGACGCTACAAAACGACCCATGGATACCGTAGGCTTCACAGAAGCATTATCCTGAGTGGTCGTTTTAAGATCGTTTTAAGATCTATGCTGCTGGATTACTCCCAAATCACTCATTGATGCTTGCAGATTAAGGCCGAGTCCGTCCGCATCAGCGTGAGGCTCCATCTCTTCTCTTAGCTGAATCTGTACAGAGGTATTATCACTGTCTCGCTCTTTGCATATTCAGGCAATCTGGAGCAGCCTCGGTGGACAGATGATGGAAGATCGGGGAAATCCGCGGCTAATCATTTGTAATGATTAGCAGGTCTGGAGCGTAGCATAAGCCACTAACTGATGGATACTGTCTTAAAGTCTCCCGAATCCTTATTCGATGTACATTTGGTATAGTCAAAAGGTTTTTCATAGTAGAAAACATTATGCATGAAAATTGTTCCAATTTAGAGGAATGTACCAAAAAGTAATACAATTAAACAATCCATACCCTAAAAATACCAAGCCTTGGGGATGTACAATACCCATACCCAACACGTACACTTAAGGCAATACATTGCAATCTTCATGAAGCTGCCGCAAACCAAAGTACGCTAACAGCAATCGGAAAGGATCTTAAGACTTTAAAGGAGAGTTATGCATTAGAGGTCATAATTAACAGTTTATCCATTACCATCGGGCGAAGCGAGGATGAATTTGGACCAACTTCATTAAAGGAGAGGTCTATGGTTGCAGTCTGTCCCTATTTATCGAGAGGTTATGTTTATGCCTGTAAAGCTGATCAACAAATATATATACCAAGCATAGCTGAACTGGAAAAATACTGTATGAACGAAAAGCATATGCAATGTCCATCCTATTGTTTGACCCGGGAATGATTTAGGGCGGATGTCAACAAGATGCGCGGTTTTAGCCGCCATTTTTGCTTAATAGGTTTTATTCTTATAGAACTTAAATATCTAGACAATGTGTTAGATATATTATAACCTTGCAAAGGTTTTGCTACGGGGCATCAAGACCTATGGTTAGTGCGATCCCTATGCCGAAAGACTGACGGATTGGTAAATTAAGAACCACGTCCTTCTCAGAACGGAGGCAAAAATGCGACAGAACACAGGGTACAGAATTACTCCTTACAAGGCTCGGTTGTATTTTGGATAGTTACAAACGCGCAGACTCAGATCCTTTAGTGAGAAAGAATGGAAAACCACGCTCAAGATAAAACAAGCACCTCCATGATCGATCCGATGTCGGGACATCGAGTGTTTACCATAGATTACCATAGATCCCTTATCCCGGAGACTGACCTGATTTGAGTAGGCTGATAATCGGTTCATCAGGATGGGGAAGTCCGGCTATCTTCCATGCGATCAGTGGGTTGACGAACTTTTCAGCTATGCAGTTTTTCGACGTATGAATATTCTTGCATATAGAGTTCACAATTGGGAAGAAGTTATAAGCCTTGTAGTAGTCACGGATGAATTTAAGCATTGCAATGCTTTCCGGTTTAAGATCCCCGACACCCGCTCTTGCCGCCAACTCACGCGCCACCTCTTCATTCCAGTCGCTAAAATCGACCAAAAATCCTTCGTCATCAACGATTATCATTTTCTCTTTATAGTCCAATACGGGCATGCTCCTTCTAAAAACAATTAATATTTCTTGTATAATGTATGATGTTAAATCTAATGCCAGTAAATGTCAATATAAGCCAAAGTCGTACAAGGATCGCTGTGCTCAGCATTACGTTGTTAATTTCCTATATATCTCTGTAATCCTGTTCGGCAGTTTGCGTACGTCATCGATTAGGATATAGTTGACCTCTCCATACATATGTGGAAGATAGGATTGTGCCTCCTTATCGATAGTGATGCAGAATGGATGGATTCCTTGCTCGCGAGCCTCCAGAAGCGCTTTCCTGGTGTCCTCGATTCCGTACTCGCCCTTGTATGAGTCCCAGTCCTCAGGTTTGCCGTCGCTCAGGGTGACGAGGAGTTTGGTCCTCGCTTCAACGGATTTGAGGATTTGCACGGAATGCCGAATAAAAGGCCCCATGCGGGTGTAATCTTTGGGTTCGATGCCAGCGATGCGGCGTTTGACGCTAACGGCATATGGTTCATCGAAGCCCTTCACACGGTAAAGATCGCATCGGGTCCTAGTCATCCCTGAAAACCCATACACTGCATAGCGGTCCCCGAGCGTCTCCAGGGCTTCAGCCATCAGCACTAGAGATTCTTTCTCAGCTTCATTCACCCATCCTTTAGTTGATCCACTCATATCGACGAGGAACAGCACCGCAATATTACGCTCTGTCCGGTCAAGCCTCGTAAAAAGATTCTCGGTCGGCGATATGCCTGCGTGCATGTCCGAAAAAGCCTCAACTACCGCATCGATGTCGACATCGTGGCCGTCTTTCTGACGGCGTTGGTTCCGCGGTTCACACTTCAATAGCTCGAACTTCTTGCGAAGAATATTTATATATCCGCCGTACCGCGTGAGCGTCTGTTCCACAAACGGGTCGTGCCCCGGATTCACGACGTGCTCGTACAGACTGCACCAGCTCTTTTTATAACCTCCACGCTTATAGTCCCATTCATCGTAATTGATTTTACCTTTCGTCCCATCGATTTCTTCCTCTTCGGGCAAATCCGCGAGGTTTAACGGGTTGCCGCCGCCAACCTCGCTTCCCTTGACCAGCATGCCACCGGGGACGCCTCCACGCTTCTCGATCACCTTTTGCAGGTCCTCATCCAGCTCGAGCAGCTTTCCCTTGATCAGGAGATATTCCTTTTTCGGCTCGGTTGAGCGTTTCCCATGGGGAGGTACTACAGATAGACTGTCCTGTTGTATAGGATCAGGCAAGTCAATCAGTTTCGTGACTAAAGCCTCGAGCTTGGTACGGCGTGCCTGTCTATGATCACTGAGTACGCGAGATACCTGCTCTGGGCGTATCCTCCCGAAAAAGGGCAGGGGCTTGCGTGGTTGGTAAGTGCCGTCAAGGCTTGATGCCACGCTGTATAGACGCATGAGGGTATCAAGGCTCTCATCAAGCCCAGCGCCCCGAACAACAAATAACCGGGTTCTGTTGGTAGCCATGAATGCAGGGGGAAGAACTCCCTTCGATCGATATTCGAAGAAATACTGGTAAAGTGCCTCTACAAATGCGGTTTTTTTCGATAAATCGTCAAGTACTACGGTCCGTTCCTCCAACAAGGCAGGCAGGACACTATCTATCTGCTCCATGAGTCCGGGAAGCTCTCTTCTGAGAAACGGTTCAAGGCGGAAGGCCTCAATAATCGCATAGAGGTCGACTGCAAGGTCATGGTTAGGAAAGAGGGAAAAAAAGGTGTCGATGTCGGAGTGGTCCAGCGGATAGTTGTTAAAACAACGCTTAAGCAACGCAACGTCCACGTCAAGAATGAGTGTTCCCTGGGTTATTTGCAACCATGCATACGCTGCTGAGAGCTTGTATACAAGGATGTTTTTCGACTGCTCCGGAAATAGATTTACAAGACAAGGTAAAAAAACGGTCGTGGTATCCGTGTACTGTTCCCGATCGCAAGAGATTTTGAGATCGAGACCGGATATCCCCTGCAGGAACGTTTCGAGCATTGTGGCCACCGTACGAAAAGGAACCCCTTGCGGGACTACGGATGCTGTGAGATCCACGTAACTCGTTTTCCCGAGGAAAGCCAGTGTGTTGTCAATTCCCTGAGAGTCGAGTAGGTCGAAGGCGGTACTCAACCATTGGTCCAGTTCTTCGAGCGGCAGGAATTCACCAGCCTCTCTGATATGGGATAGCACACGGGGCACCAGTGAAGAACTGGCATTCGAAAGAGCAAGACAGAGAGCAAGCACCTTCTGTCGCGCCGGTTGTTCGAAGGTGTTTATCTCATCGAGGAAATACTTAATCTCATCTTCTTCGAAAAAATCTAGCCCCAAGTTCCTAACGAGACCCGTGCGAAGATCCCCGATCTGTTTATCAGAGATGTGTTTCATAGAAAAAACCTTAGCTGCGAATGCAATAAAAACACAACTATCCTCCCAATCAAATTGTCGTGGCCAAGCCCTGATGGACGGCTTGAAACGCCGAATGCACCGCATTTCTCACGGATTTCAAACCGCCGCAACATGCTCACGCGGGGAAAGTCAAAACAGCGCACTGATGATCTCTGCAAGCGATCCCAGCATCTCATGATCATCGGTAAGCGGTTCAGCCACGGCTGCCTCGCAGGCTTTCTTAGGATCGATACCGGCTGTGATCAATTTACCGGCGTGAACCAGCAGTCTGGTGCTTGCCCCCTCGGTTAGACCCCGGTCCTTGAGGTTACGTGTCTTTTCGGCAAAGCTCACGAGCCGCTTCGCTGTGTCTTCGTTCACATTGGACTCGTGCATTACGATCTCGGCTTCAAGCTCCTTATGGGGATAGGTAAACTCCATGGCGAGGAACCGCTGACGGGTGCTCTGTTTCAGGTCCTTGAGCGCGCTCTGGTAGCCCGGGTTATAGGAGATTGCGATCAGAAATTCCGGCGGGGCATGCAGGACTTCGCCCTTTTTTTCGATGGGGAGAATTCTACGGTCGTCAGCTAGGGGGTGGATGACAACGGTGGTGTCTTTACGTGCCTCCACGATTTCGTCGAGGTAGCAGAACCCGCCGGCCTTTACCGCTGTGGTGAGGGGACCGTCCACCCAGACCGTTTCTCCACCACGCACGAGGTAGCGTCCTACGAGGTCAGAGGCTGTGAGATCGTCGTGGCACGAGACAGTCATGAGCGGACGCATAAGTTTCCAAGCCATGTATTGCATAAATCGCGTCTTACCGCAGCCTGTAGGTCCTTTGAGGAGCACAGGAATCTGGTGGCGATACGCGGATTCGAAAAGCGACACTTCCTTGCCTACGGGGAGATAATAGGGCTCCTTCATAATCAGATACTGCCGGGGTTTTGTTTTATTTGCCTTCATAATATCATTATAACTCCGTGTAAGAGGGGACGTGAACGCCTTGCAACGCCCTCTTTTCGCTCGTCGTGATCAATCTCTGCGCTTGATCGGGATGCATGGTCTTTACAGCGGTTTTATGCTTATTCAGGTTCATTTCATCGACAGTAAGCGCAGTCTGCTTTCATCAATGATTTCGATGCTGGTTCCGAACCTTTTACCTTCACGATTCAATACCTCTGTGAGCCATGCGGCTTCGCCGGATGAGGCGTAGTTCACCCTGAAATACCGGACGTGCGTGGGCGCCATTTTCAGCGAGAGGAGCCTGCCTGTGAGGGGATCTATTTGCACGAAATACATGAGCCCCAAGTCGCCTTGAAAGATCACATGGCCGCCGATGCCTTCATAGTCGTTCAGAAAATTGCCACATTCATACAAATTAGCTTGTTACGATACACGTTAATCGCTTTCACGTGGTGGGAGGAATGGCCGTGAATCATGTCCACGCCCGCTTCATCATTAAGCTTGTGGCCGAACCAAGTCTCCTCAGCATCACCGGTCGAGGACGTGGTTGTTTGCAAGAGCAACAACAGTAACTTTAGCAGCAGACAGTACCGGCGCGTTTGCAGGATTCATCCGGTAATTGATACCCTTGTTTTTCCAGTAGTCCTCGCTTTTTGTTACAGCGGTCTCCAGATTAATCTAACGAACATCGGGTGCGCGCTTGTCTAGTTCCAATAAGGCGTCTCCCCGTACAGCGGTGAAACTAATCGGTTGCGGGATTGGACTAAAAGATTTTTCAGCAAGTTCCCATACACTCACGCATCGGTTATGAAGTAGGTATCGTTTCGGCCCACATTAAACAAGACAGAGGTTTCGATGCGTAAGATTGCGCCTTCTGCTAATTCAGGCCTGCACCCGAAAGATAGCACGAAGCGAATGATGGGCCCAATTCCGCCCAAGCACGTAGGGTCGCTTGCGTGTCTGTGGTTGCCTTAAAATAACCTAGCGTAAACCCTCGACCTCAGGTCGTTGCCAGAGCAAGCATGTTATTTCACTGAATCTCTCGGCCGGAATATCGTTCCTGAATTGATTGGCGTTAACAGCGTCCTCGACGATTACGAGCGATCGAATAAGAGCGTACCAAGATCCGCTTTCCAGAGCATGCAAGTCATGAACTGTTCTGTCGACTTTGACTGCTGTTACCACTGCTGCCATGAGCAAATATCACTGCAGATCGTAATGTTCTCTTTCCATCATTACGGCCTGAGCGTCAACATCCTGCTTATACTCACATAGCCATACTTTATTATAACAAAAACACGTTTCTGCTGATAACTGGCTACAAAAATTATCTCTTTCTTAAATTTAATTCTCTCTTTAAAAGTTGTGAAGTTGGTCGGCAAGGACGTAGCGCGATTCAGGAAAATTGCGTTGATGAGCATAGAAACATGAATAGACGGCTTGAGAACAACTGGCCGGACTAGTGGCACTTTATGTTCCTAACCATTCAGACTTAGCGGATATGTGGTTGTATACTGGTCAAAAGAAAAAAACCGGCAGTATACTCTTGCCGGCTTTTTGTGAATAAGTGAAAGGCGTTGTCTGGCCTCTATAAAGAACTTGCCCATAAACCGCAGTATTTCACCGGTGCGATATATTCGTATTCCGCAGGTTGTTAGAACACTCTGCAGAAAATGTTTCTATCGTCTCCGATTATTTCCTACAGCGAGGGTATTTTGCTAATCGGTCCTTCCTGATCCTACTAACCGTAAGCAGATGCTGCTATTAGCCAACTGCTTTGTGTTTTCGGTACCACTCATGGCCCTCTTAGCCACCTTCATGGAGTTCCCCTATATAGACTCTTACGTCTTGGCCTGGCAACGCCACTATTAAAAGTAATTTATTGTTTTGCTAAAAATATGTTACCACGTTATTTAACGTGATGGAAGAGGAAAGACAAAATATTTATCACCCTCTTTTCATAAGCTATAAAAAAGCACGTCTTATGATTAACTCTGCACAGAATACTAAAGTTCATGATTTTTAAGCACGGAACAGGCCATCGAGATGTTGGACGAGCCGCCACTCAAGCCTTTTATTGACCTCCCCCGCATAGCAGATGCGGCCCTAATTTCATTATACAAAGGTGAGAACACATGCTACCAAACTACTCACTAATTGATAACGTCCAAGACATCGTGGACAGATTTTACGCTCAGGACATCGTGGACTCTTGTATTTTACTTGATATCAGCATGGGTACAGGGAGATGCATTTAACTGCATCAGCATTAGGCGAAATCGCCT
>Ga0335081_10002414_pt1 | contig 29457 bp, 32 predicted proteins | sample Lox_Sample_35_FD_206713 | JGI IMG/M metagenome (GOLD analysis project Ga0335081, IMG submission 206713) | Soil microbial communities from Loxahatchee National Wildlife Refuge, Florida, United States - Lox_Sample_3.5 | ecosystem: Environmental > Terrestrial > Soil > Wetlands | place: USA...
GCGGAAGATCGCCTGATGGTCAGCGATGATGACGTTGATCATAGTTAAGTTTGGGAGCCAACTTAAACCTCGGGTGATGACTGGCTTGCGAGACCCGGAACGGTTCCTTTATGGCTCCAACTTTCAGACCAAGGGCGCTGGTTCGATTTGCTTCCGTTTCGAATTTATACCACGGATGTCTATCAGGTAATAGCTCTTTAGTTCAATAGAAAAAATGCCGTAGTCCTGCTAAGGAACCTGTTTCGTTATCGGGAAAGCGCCGGACACTCCGCTGCAGGCCGGATCCTCAAGTGTCCCACCCATTCGCGTTTTTCGAATGAGTGAGACTACAACCCGAACCACTCTCGCCACCGTCATCGCTCGTCACCCCGCGGGCGCAGCTTGTATCATAAAAATCTTGGCGACCACCTTCACATCCTCTCGCATCGAAACCCGCCCCAACTGGGCCGAGGTCTCGCTCTCCGCCTTGCGCCACAACTTTCGCGTAGTGCAGGAGCACGTCGGCGCCTGCGTCACCCTGTGCGCCGTCGTCAAGTGCAACGCCTACGGTCATGGAGTGGAGGAGTGCGCTCCCGCGCTGGAGCAGGCGGGCGCCAAGTGGTTTGGGGTCACCTCCACCGACGAAGGCATTGTGTTGCGCGAATGCGGCGTCACCAGCCGCATCCTGGTGCTGTGCGGACTCTATCCCGGCGAGGAAGAAGAAGCGCTGCGCCACTCGCTGACGCCGGCCGTCTTCCGTTTGCAGCAGGCCGAAGATCTGGCGCGCACGGCTCAACGTCTGGGGCTCCATCGTCCCGCTGCCATCCATCTCAAGATCGACACCGGCATGTCGCGGCTGGGCATTCCGCTGGCCGAGCTGGAGTCGTTTGCCGGGGGCGTGAAGCGCCTGCCGCAGATTGAACTCGAAGGCGTCTTCAGCCATCTCGCCTCTTCCGAGGTGCTGGACGACGACGACACCGCGTGCCAAGTCGAGCGCTACGACGCCGCGCTGCGCACGCTCGCCAATCACGGACTGCATCCTCCGTTGCGTCACCTGGCCAACAGCGGCGCAGTGGAGAGCCGTCCCAACACCTGGCACAATTTCGTGCGCCCCGGCCTGCTGCTCTACGGCTACGAATATCCGCTGCATCGCCGCGACGGCTCGCTCATCACCGAGGTGCCGCCGCTGCCGCTCAAGCCGGTGCTCTCATGGAAGACGCATGTGCTGGGAGTGCGCGATGTCCCTGCCGGCCAGCCGCTGGGCTACGGCGGAACGTATGTCACGCGCGCGCCGGCACGGATTGCAGTCGTCTCGGTGGGCTATGGTGATGGCCTATCGCGCAAGGTGTCGTCGCATGCGGGACAGCCGGCGTCGCCGTGCGATGGCGATCCCAGCGTGGGACGCGGCGAGGTGCTGCTGCGCGGACAGCGCGCGCCTATGGTCGGACGCATCTCCATGGACCTGACGCTGATCGATGTGACGCGCGTTCCCGGCGCCGCCATCGGCGATGAGGTGGCGCTCATCGGCCGCAGCGGCGATCAGCAGATCACCGCCTGGGAGCTGGCGCGTTGCTCCGACTCGGTGGTCTACGAGACGCTATGCAATCTCTCCAAACGCGTCCCGCGAAGGCATTCGGAGTGAGAAGCAGCAACTAGCGGCGAGCAACTCTATCTCATGAATTGCTTTGTATCAGGGCACGTCTTTAGACGTGCCGGACACGCCGTCCGAGATTTGGGCTTCAGCCCCTGCGATCGCGGCTTTTACAGGGGCTAAAGCCCCCGGGGCGATAAAATTGCCGCTTCCGGTACGACTGGAAGTCGTGCCCTGATACAAACCTTATCGATTTATGAGACAGGTTCAGATAATTGGCACTTACCACTTAGCTCTTAGTGTGCGCCTAACCAACGTTGCACGAACCACGAAATTGTCATCCCGAGGGTAGCGAGGGATCTGCTGTTCCTTCTCATGGGAAGTCTCTCGCGCAGACGCTTTTGACCGCGGACGGAAAGCAGATCCCTCCTCCGCCTGGCTGCGTGCAACCGCGCAGCTACTTTCCCTTGGGAGTCCAATCCATGATGTTCACCAGCTGCCACGGATTTTGAAACAGGTCGAATTGCACTTGTCCGTCCTTGTTTAAGCTGACCTTGACCGACGGGTAGAGCACGCCGGCGCTCTTGCTCTTGTCTTGTTCGTTAATGTCAATCTCGCCTGCGGTCAGGTCGTACTGCTGGGAGCGCGTCATGTTGCGCTGCTCGAAGATCGCGAGCGGGCGGTCAGTGACAAAGCGAACCTTGCGGCCGGTTGGAGTGGGAATCGTCACAGCGTAGGCAATTGAAACTCCGGTGGTGGCGGGTATGCTGATCCGGCCTACGCCCTTCATCTTCGACAGCGCCTTGACGAGTGCGTCATGTCCGCCGGTAGCGAAGGCCGTCTTCAGGGCCTCTCGGTCGGCCGGTGTCGAAAATTGGTTGATGGTCAGCTTGACATCGAAGTCTTTGCCGCTCTGTGTACTGGTACCGCGCGCCCTGGCGTCGATCCTCTCGACCTGCGCGACACCATAGGAAGTCATGGCCAGCAGCATCACCACGACGAGGGCCCGGGCCTCGCACTCTACCCTGAGATTCATGTTCTTCTTCGTCTCCTCTTTCCACGTCCTGGGCAACATGATACAGGCGGGCCCTGCGGGGCGGGGGCGCGGCTGCGGTGAACCCTAAGCGATCGATCCGTGTCCGCCATCTCTCCCACACATTCCCAAACGACAGGAAGGTGCGGGGCAACTGGCAACTGGCAACCGGCTACTGACTACTGCTTTTCCCCATCCATCTCGTACGCCTTCTTCATCCACCGCTGCGCTTCGTCGTCGAACTCTTCCACGCTCGTGATCTCGATGCGGTGGGTGATGCGGTCTTTCTTGGCGAACCCTCCAGTATCGATCAGCCGCTTGGGCGTCTTGGTATCCTTCAGCGCCAGCCCCAGGTCGATGCGCGTGCGCGTGGTCGGCTTGACCTGCGCGATCACGTGATTGCGGTAGATGGGAACCATGGTCTGGCACGGGGAAATTCCAATGTCGCGGCCCAATGTCTTCGCGAACGTCAGGATCTCGTCGTAAATCGCCCGCAGATGCTGCTTCGGCCCGGCGTACATCTGCTCGACATAATCTTCCGCGTGCCGGAGGTACTCGTCCGCATCTTCGGTCGCTTCGGTTTTCCCGGCCGATCGCTGCGCGATCCAGCCGGCGTAGTTCGTGCCCAGATCGTGCTCCTTCTTCAGCCACGCCGCGCGTTCTTTCTCGCCGGCGGGGCCGTGCTTTTTCACGTGCGCCACCCATTCGTCGATCGAGCGGCCGGTCTTCTCCTTCATCCCTTTGATGATTGAGTCCGCCATCCGCACGCTGGGATGCAGATCGTACTTCCATCGCTTGTGAGGGCCCGGTATCGGCATACTTGCCTCCGTGATATCAGCTTTGAAAGGGCACAGCTTTAGCTGTGCCGGCGCAACCGACAACCGCTCTACCGCAGTCGATAAAAACTCAACGCCGCGTCTCCCTGCTCCAGTCTCCGGTAACGCACCAGCGCGCCGAATCTCTCCTCGAGCTCGAACTTCTTCTCGTGCTCGGCGATCACCACGCTCGTCGACTGCAGCAGCAGTGACTGCGACACAAATCCCAGCGTCTGCTCGTAGGTGCCGCGCATGCGATACGGCGGATCGAGAAAGCAATAGTCGCAGACCACGCCGGTAGTCTCCAGCAGCGGCAGCGCCTTGGCCACTTCCCGCTCGTGCAACTCGTATCCCTGGGTAATCTCCAGCGATGCCAGGTTGGCGCGCAACAGCCGCGCATGCTTCTTCGCCGACTCCACAAAGTACACCTGGCGCGCCCCGCGGCTGAGCGCCTCGATGCCAACCGCGCCCGTCCCGGCGTAAAGATCGAGCCAGACGCTGCCGGTCAGATCGCCCGCCGCGGCGAGCACGTCGAAGAGCGTCTCCCGCAGCCGGTCGCTGGTTGGCCGCAGATCGAGCCCGGGCAACGATTGCAGAGGACGGCTGCGATATTGGCCGGCTATGATGCGCATGGGAAGGCAGCAATTAGCAGTTAGCAGTTAGCACTTAGCAACGGCTCGCGGTTCGCGCATTCTCGCGCGAAGGCTCCGGCACCGCTGCGTCTAACGATCAGAGGTACGTATGCGGCCCCAGCGTTAAGAAGCTATCTCATAAATCGCTTTGTATCAGGGCACGGCTTCAGCCGTGCCGAAAGCGCTCGACCACGATCCGGGCTTTAGCCCCTGTGGATCGCGAATTTTGCAGGGGCTAAAGCCCTGATCCCCTAAAGTTGCCGCTTTCGGCACGACTGAAAGTCGTGCCCTGATACGAAACCAAGCGGAGTTAGAGATCAGCTCAAATGCTAAATGCCAAATGCCAAGTGCTAACTGCCACCACCTTTTATAAAATGTAACCGGAGGACTTGTCGCTGCCAATGAGAAGTTGGTCGATCCCCGCAGGCCGTCTGTTCGGAGTGGACATCCGCATCCACCTGACCTTCGTAGCGTTGCTGATCTTTGTCTGGGCCACCCAATCCCTCACCATGGGCACGGCCGGCGCCATGCGGGGCGTGGCGCTGGTCGCCATTATCTTCGGTTGCGTGGTTCTGCATGAGCTGGGACACGCGCTGGTGGCGCGGCACAGCGGCCTCGCCGTCCGCTCCATCATTCTGCTGCCCATCGGCGGCGTCACCCTGATGGAGGACGCCGGCCCGCGCGATCCGGCGCGCGAGATCCGCATCGCCGTCGCCGGCCCGCTGGTGAACCTGGCCATCGCCCTGCTCTCCGGCGCCGTGATCCTGCTCTTCCTGCCGCAAGTCAAGCTCTGGGCGCGTCCCTTGGTGCACGCCGGCAATCTGCCGCGCGCGCTGTTTTGGGGCAACGTCTTCCTCGGCGGCTTCAACCTGCTGCCGGCCTATCCCATGGATGGCGGCCGCGTGCTGCGCGCCATCTTCGCCGAGCGCATGGAGTACATCCGCGCCACCCGTCTGGCCGTCACCGTCGGCCAGGGCTTTGCCATGCTCTTCATCTTTCTCGGGGTGTGGAATCCCTGGCTGATGCTGATCGGCTTCTTCCTCTTCGTGGGCGCGCAGCTGGAGGACCGCTCCGTCGTCTTTCAGTCGGTGCTGGAGAGCGTGCGCATGGAAGATGTCATGCTGACCGGCTTCTCCACGCTCTCGCCCGCCGACACTTTGGAGGATGCGCTGCAAAAGGCGGTGCACACCTTGCAGGATGACTTTCCCGTGGTGCGCGGCAGCGACATGGTGGGCGTCATCAGCAAGCAGCGCATTGTGGAAGCGCTGCGCCGCGGCGGCAACGGCTACGTGCAGTCGGCCATGGTGCGGGCGTTTGAGATTGCCCAGCGCTCCGACTCGCTGGCCTCGGCCTTCCGCCGGCTCGGCGGCCGCGGCCTCAGCATGATTCCGGTGGTCGATCAGCAGCGCCTGGTGGGCATCGTCACCATGCAGAACCTGATGCACAGCATGACCCTGCTGGCCGAAACGCGACGATTGAGAAGGCAGCAGGAAAACGAGTGAGGGGAGCTTCGAGTTTCAGGGTTCGGGCTTCAGGTTCGGAGCTTCGAGTCTAAAGACGGGTGCCCCGGGTCTCGCGGGGTTCGAGACCCGGGAGACGCCTGATCCATCACATCGTTCAAGATCTCTGAGCAATCATGCGTCCTCCGAACCCAGGTCTTGAAATGCGCGAGACCCGGGACACCCGGAGTATTTTGCTTCGGCTCTGTGCGTCTGTGTCTCTGTGGTGAGATGAATGCTAGCGCCCGCGTGCCGCGCGGCGCACGCGTCCCGCTGCCGCCCCAATCGGTCCTGTCCCCGTCGGCGGCTTGCGGTCGCCTTCCACCAGTTGCTTCAGCACGGTGGCATTGTTGCGCTCTTCGTTCTTCGAGGCAAACAGCAGGGTCATACGCGCGTGCTCTTTGCGTATCTCGTAGAGCTGTTCCAGCGCCGCTGCCGCCCTCTCCGACGACAGCTCCTTCAGATATCGCTCACGGAACCTGCTCCACTCCTGTGGATGCGCATGAAACCACTTGCGTAGCTCGTCCGAGGGCGCCAGATCGCGCAGCCAGGCATTCAGCGCGGCGGCTTGCTTGGTCAAGCCTCGCGGCCACAGCCGGTCGACCAGCACGCGCGCGCCATCCTGCGGCGAGGGCGGCTCGTACACCCGTTTGAGGGCAATCGTCATGCGAGGTGTATTCTAACTCGGATGGCCGCCCATCGCGGGTCCCCGAGCACATCCCCTGCGTCGCCTCAGCGTGCGCTCCTCGCCGTCGCCAGCGCAATCCTCTTCGCCGCCATGGCTATTCTCACCGCTTGCGATGTCGAGCCCCGCAAGACCGATGCCGAGCTGGGCCTGAATCCGCAGCAGGCGGCCGGGCGTCGCATCTACGACACCCGTTGCGCCGACTGCCACTACGCCTACAGCACCCACAATCTTCGCGGACCCAGCCTGCATGGCCTGTTCCAGAAGCAGTTCATGACCAATGGCATGCCCGCCAACGACGACCGCGTCACCGACATCATTCTGATGGGCCGCTCCAAGATGCCCGCCTTTCAGAACAAGCTCACCCAGCAGCAGCTTGATGCACTGATGGCGTATTTGCATACGCTGTGAGGCCGCTTTCGCTTTGCGCCATTCGCTATTCGCCATTCGCCATTCGCCAGAGGCAAGGTTGATAGCTCTCGGTTACTCCCATCCTTCGCGAAAAGCGGGCGAAAGGATGGGTCACCCGCAGAGAGGTGCGCCTGGACGCGGGCCCGAAGGCCCGCTCTACCCGACGCTAAGAGAAGCTAAGAGTTGATCGCCTCTGGCGAATGGCGAATAGCGAATGGCGAATAGCGAACGGCGATCCAAGCGATACAATAGAAGCGAGACATGGCAACGGCTCCCGAGCTCATCCAGATCGACATTGCGCCGCGCCAGCCCGCTTCCAAACCGGAGTGGCTGAAGGCGCGCGCACCCGTGGGCGACAACTACCACAATCTGAAGACGCTCGCGCGCAAGCTGGAGCTGCACACCGTCTGCGAGTCGGCGCACTGCCCCAACATCGGCGAGTGCTGGAACCACCGCACCGCAACCTTCATGCTGCTGGGCAACCTGTGTACGCGCCGCTGCGGATTCTGCGCCGTGCCCAAAGGACGGCCGCAGCCCATCGACTTCGACGAGCCGCGCCGCGTGGCCGAAGCCGTCGAAAACCTTCAGCTCAAGTTCGCCGTCGTCACCAGCGTCAATCGCGATGATGACAACGTGGGTGGGGCGCGCGTCTTCGCCGAGACCATCCGCGAGATTCGCCGGCGCGTTCCCGATTGCCGCGTGGAAGTGCTGATCCCCGATTTTCAGGGCCTGGACGAGCCGCTGCGCATCGTCATGGACGCCGCGCCCGACATCCTGAACCACAACACCGAGACCGTGCCGCGACTCTATCGCGTTGCCCGCTCGGGTGCTCGCTATGAGCGCACGCTTCGACTGCTGGAACGCGCCAAGGAGATGAACCCCGCGATCCCGACGAAGACCGGTGTGATGGTTGGTCTGGGTGAGAGCACGGACGAGTTGCTCGCGGTCTTTCGCGATCTAGCCGCGCGCGATGTCGACATCCTCACCATTGGCCAGTACTTGCGGCCGTCGAAAGATCACCTGCCCGTCGCGCGACTCTATCCGCCCAGCGAGTTCCGCTTCTTGAAGGAAGAGTCGCTGAAGATGGGATTCCGCCACGTCGAGTCCGGCCCGCTGGTGCGCTCCAGCTACCACGCCCACGAGCAGGCCGACGCCGGCACGCGGGTCATCTAGCCAAAAGGCTTTTCACCACTTTCTGTGGTGAATGGAACTTTCACAGCAGCTTGCGAAATTCGTCGATGGTCAGCCCGGCGTCGCGAATGATGCCGCCCATGGTGAAGGCATTTACCGGATTGTGACGAGGGATGGTGAGGATGCGCCGGCCATCGGTCATAACGATGTGCTTGCCCTGGCGCAAAATGCGAAAGCCGATCTTCTCCAGCACCCGCACCGCGTTCAAGTGGGGTACGCCCGGAAGTTTGCCCATCAGCGGGCCGCTACTTCTACTTCGCGAATGTCCTGTCCGCGGGTGAGCTCTTCGACAGCCTCAAGATATTCGCGAATCGCGTCGCGAATGTTATCCAGGGCCTCTTGTTCGGTTGCGCCCTGTGACCAGCAGCCGGGCAGCCCCGGACACCACACGGCATAACCCTCCTCCGAGGCCTGTAACGCGACACGATAGGTCATGGCGTCATATTACTCCCAGCTTGCCAGTGGTGACACGTCCGGCCGTATTCACCACTGAGAACACCGGGATCACAGAGAAACCTTGAGGAAAACTCCGTGCGCCCTGTGCCCTCTGCGGTGAATGAAGCGACGGAGCGGAACGTCGCTCGTGACAGAATGCTGGAATGGCTGACGACGCCGAAACTGTCCCCGATTTTCTCTACGGCACCGCGTGGAAGGAAGAGCGCACAGCTGTGCTGGCAGAGCTGGCGATCCGCGCGGGCTTCCGCGGCATCGATACGGCGAACCAGCGGCGGCACTATCACGAAGCCGGCGTGGGCGAGGCGCTGGAGGCGGTCTATCGCGCGGGAATTGTGAAGCGCGGCGATCTTTTTCTGCAAACGAAGTACACCTATCGCCCGGGACAGGACCATCGCCTGCCGTACGATCCTGCGGCGCGGCTGGCGGTGCAAGTGGCGCAGTCGATGGCAAGCTCGCTGGAGCACCTCAAGACCGATTACGTCGACAGCTACCTGCTGCACGGGCCGGCGTCGGGTTACGGTTGGACCGAATTTGACGCCGAGGTGTGGGAGGCGATGCGTTCCGAACGCGATGCTGGACGGGCGCGGCTGCTGGGCGTGAGCAACGTGTCGTTGCGGCATTTGCAGAACATGCTGGCCGCCGGGGTAGAGCTTCCGGCCTTCGTGCAGAACCGCTGCTTCGCGGTTGCCGGATGGGACCATGACGTGCGGCAGTTCTGCCGCGAGCACGGAATCAGGTATCAGGGATTCTCGCTGCTGACCGCGAACGCGGAGGTGCTGCGCCATCCGGTCGTCACCGAACCGGCGGCGAAGCGCGGGATCACGCCGGCACAGGTTGTCTTTGCCTTCGCGCACGCCGTGGGGATGCTGCCGCTGACGGGAACCAGCAGCGACATCCACATGAAGCAAGACTTGGCGAGTCGGGATGTGAAGCTGACGGAGAAAGAAGTCCGCGCGATCGAGGAGTAGCTGGATAAACGATGGAGAACTTCCACAAAATCAAAACACGGTTGTGTGAGGCACCCGGGCACGCCTGCATTCTGTCACGTCTGCGCGCTCCCGCTCTCGACCTCTGCTAAACTCGGCGGCACATGCCGGCTGTATCCGCCCCCGCAATCGTCACCGTGAAGCGCGCCCGCATCGAGTCGGTCGACGTGGTGCGCGGCGCGGTCATGGTGCTGATGGCGCTCGATCATGTCCGCGACTTCCTGGGCCGGCCCGTTAGCCCGGTCAATCTTGCCACCACCACGGTTCCACTCTTCTTCACCCGCTGGATCACCCACATCTGTGCGCCCACGTTCTTCCTGCTCGCCGGCACGGGCGCGTACCTGGCGCTCACACGCCGGTCGAAAGGCCAGCTCTCGCGCTTTCTATGGACGCGCGGCCTGTGGCTCATCTTTCTGGAACTGGTGCCGGAGCGCTGTCTTGGCCTGCAATTCAACTTCGACTATCGCGTGACTCTGGTCTTGATCCTGTGGGGGCTGGGCTGGGCCATGATCGTGCTCGCCGCTCTGGTTTACTTGCCGGACTGGGCGGTAACGACCTTCGGTGTGGTCCTGATCTGCGGCCACAATTTGTTCGATTCCTTCCAGTCCAGCAATCCTCTGTTCATCTTCCTGCACGCACAAGGCATCGGGTTTTCCGTCTCTCAGCATGTCGTCTTCGTCGCCTATCCGCTGATTCCGTGGGTCGGCGTAACCGCAGTAGGGTATGGCCTGGGGCGGATCTACAGTTGGCCGGCGGATCGTCGCAGGAGATTTCTCCTGCGCCTGGGCCTGGGCCTGACCGCTGCCTTTGTCGTTCTGCGCGCCAGCAACGTTTACGGCGACCCCAACCGCTGGAGCGTGCAGAAGTCCGCCGGCATGACCCTGGTCTCATTCCTCAACGCGACCAAGCAGCCGCCGTCGCTGCTGTTTCTGCTGATGACGCTGGGCCCGGCCATGCTTGCCCTGTGGGCTATGGACGGCCGCACGCCGCGACTGCTGCGCCCCGTGCTCACCTTTGGCAAGGTGCCGCTGTTTTACTTCATCCTGCACATTCCGCTGATCCATCTGCTCGCGGTCCTTGTCTGCTACCTCCGCTACGGCCACGTCTACTGGATGTTCCAGTCCCCCGACGTGAACAACATGCCGATCACCATTCCACCGGGATGGGGATTCTCGCTTCCGTGGGTCTATCTGATGTGGGTGGGCGTGGTCGTCCTGATGTATCCGCTGTGCGTGTGGTGGGCGGGCGTGAAGCAGCGCAGCAGCAATCCGCTGCTGAGTTATCTGTAGGACGCTTTCCGGTAGAGCTGGCCTTCAGGCCAGCGTCCAAGTCGTTCCACTTGTGATCAGGAGACAGCTTCAGCCGGCGACACAGACACCCTGGTTCAGACTTTTTCAGGAGCCTATTAAGCCGCCGGCGGAGTTGCCTTCGGCTGAAGCCGACTCTTGTTGAAAGGGCCACTCGACGCGGGCCTCAAGGCCCGCTCTACCCGCATGCCTGCGGCTATGGCTTTTGGACCTTCTTGAATCCGCCATCGGGCTGCCTCTGCCAGAGCACGCCCTGCTCGTCGAGCCAGGGGCCGATGGGCTCGCCAGACTTGGGCTCCGAGCCGAAGCGCAGGACGTGGCCGTCGGAATCGAAGAGTTGGAATTCGTAGGCCCACTCGTAGTTGGTGGGAGGATGACGGATCTTCGCGCCCGCGGCTGTGTATTCCTCGTAAAGCTGGCCGGCATCCTTCACGCCGATCCAGACCCACGTGCCGGGATGTCCCTGCTCGCCCTGCGCCAGCATGATGTGGCAGCGGTCGCGGCCCACGGAGGCGAAGCTAGGCGCACGCCAGTCGACCTTGAAGCCCAGGACGTTGACGTAGTAGTCGAGGCTGGCGTCGACGTCTTTCACGCTCAGGATGGGAATGGCAGGATCGCAATTGGCAGCTACAGTCTTCGGCTGGGCCGTTGTTGACATGATTGCCTCCTCCACATGAATGGCGACATTATACCGGGCCACAGCGGCGACCAGGGTTTGAGTTCGGGCCGCGATTACTGCCCAGTTGTGACTACATGCTGTAGAATGTAGTCGCGGAGAAAAACATGCCGGAGCGCAGAGTCGGTATTCGCGAGTTGAAGTCGAAGCTGAGCGAGTGTGTACGGGAAGTAAAGGGTGGCAGCACGATCGTTGTCACCGACCATGGCAAGAGTGTCGCGCGGCTGGTTCCCGAGGCCAACTCCTTGGAAGAGCGTGTGGAAATCCTGCGGGATTCCGGCCTGCTGCTCTGGAGTGGGCGTCGTCTGCGCAGAAGCCAGCCTGTCGCGCGCCGCCGTAGTAAGCCGGCGATTTCCGACATCGTTGTGGAGAACCGAGAGTGATCGTCTATGCCGACGCCAGTGCACTCGTCAAACGATATGTGGCTGAAGCCGGTTCGGACGAAGTCATTGAGTTGACCAGTGCGGCATCCGCCGTGGCCACGGCGCTCGTCAGCCGCGCAGAAGTCGCCGCAGCGTTCGCTCGAGCGTTCCGCATGGGCATCCTGGATGACGAGAGTGCGCGAACCGCGCAGCGGGGCTTTGTCCAGGATTGGCCGCACTTTGCCAGGATCGCGATCACCGAAGCACTGGCCGCTCGGGCGGAAGCACTGGCGTGGGACTTCGGTTTGCGGGGTTACGATGCGATTCAGCTTGCGGCCGCGCTTTCCTGGCGGGACGCCGTCGGACAGGAAGTTGTGCTGGCAACCTTTGACCGTCAACTTTGGGACGCTGCTCCAGATGCAGGGCTGGAAGTCTGGCCGGCAAAGCCGCCCGGCAAGAAAGGCTGACCACGTCTTATCCTCGAGAAACCAGACCGCGGACTGTGCGAGGTGAGGAATGAGCAGAGTGAAGGTCACAGTGGGCGGTGCGATGGAAAAAGAGGCAGCGCGCCGCTTCGTCGACGCATGGCATCGCGCCGAACGTGGCGAGAAGTTCCGGGAGCGGCATCTTGCCTTCGAGAGCTGGGACTCGCTCGCCCGCGTCTTGACTGGTAAAAGGATGGAGTTATTGCGCTATGTGCGGCGGCATAAGGTCGCGAGCGTGCGGGCGCTGGCGAAAGCTTTGGGACGCGATTACAGCAACGTTCATGCCGACGTTCAAGCACTGGCCGCCGCGGGACTGCTCGAGGTTGCGGATGGTGGGATACACGCAGACTACGACGCGATCGAGACCAAGATTGCGGTTTGAACAAAGCATCGGCTGTGGGCGGATTACTAGAGTACTCCTCAAACACAAGGTCAGGCTCCCTCTCTGGGAGCCGGCCGTTCTGGCTCGGGTGCACCGTTGGCTGTTACTACGCGGCTATCATCAGACTACACGCGCGGAATACCTCCGTGTAATATGTACCCATGTTGACCCGAGTCTACATCGATAATTTTCTTTGTTTTGTCAATTTCGAGTACAGACCGGAAATAAAGCAACTTCTGCTCGGGCCAAATGGGAGCGGCAAATCGTCGCTGCTGACCGCAATCCGCAATCTGAAGCAGTTTGTAAGAGGTGACGAAAACCCGTTTACCCAATCCACGCGGACCCGGTGGCAGGATCGTCCCCTTCAGGTTTTCGAGCTCGCTGCCCGCTTGGATGATCGAGATTATGAATATCGTATCGAAATTCAATTTGCACAGGAAACCCGGGAGCAGTCGGTTCAATTAGAGCGACTAACCGTCTCTGGCAGCCCCGTATTCGAGTTGACAAAGGGAGAAATCCGTTTTTTCCCGAGCAATGCCAGCAGTGAGCCGATGGCGGTGCCCTTTCGAGCGACGAAGTCCGCGTTGCAGCTGTCGCAATTGAGCAACTTACATGTTCGTCGTTTTGTCGAGTGGGTTGAGACAATCCACTGTTTTCGTATCGACGTCTATCCCGGTGCGATGGATGAAATTGCAGATAACGAAGAGGAGCAGCCGGATGACGAGCTCGACAACTTCGCGCCTTGGTATCGGCATTTGGTCCAGACCTATCCCGAGGACAATGTGCTTTTTCTCAAGTCAATGAAGGAGTGCTTGGACGGTTTTCAGACGCTCCGGTTTGCCTCCGATGAGGACGGTACGCGAAAACTCTGGGCCGATTTCGTTGGCCCAAGGAAGCGCGTGAGTTATAAGTTGTCCGAGCTTTCCGAAGGTCAACGATATTTATTGGCGCTCTATGCGATTCTCCACTTCGCAATAGCGAAGAGGGAAACGGTTTTCGTCGACGAACCTGATAATTTTATTGCTCTACGAGAGATTCAGCCTTGGCTTTTGGCCGCCGACCAGAAAGTTCTGGACAGCGGTGGCCAGCTGATCCTGATATCACATCACCCCGAACTTCTAAACCAGTGGGCCTCGAGTTACGGGCTACGCTTCTTTCGTGAGGGAAACGCCCAAGTCCGAACCGAGAAGTTCAAATCGGACCCAGAGGGCATTTTGCAGCCTTCTGAATTGATCGCGCGGGGCTGGGAATGAGCAGGCCATCCCTCGTGGTTCTGCTCGTCGAGGATGACCGCCATAAGATGCTCATCCGTCGCTCGCTTATTAACCTTGGCGTACAAGGGCATGCGATAAGGGTTGAACAATCTCCTTCAGGAAGAGGAAGTGCTGAAGCTTGGGTGCGCACCGCGTATGTGAAGAACGTTAACGCATACCGCATTCGTCGAGCCAAAGCCCAAAGCGCATTGATCGTAGTCATCGATGCCGATACTCGCACCGTGCAGGAGCGACTGAAGCAACTCGCCGATGCATTAGCCGATCAGGCCAAACCAGCCCTTGAGCGACATGAGCAAGTGGCCCGTTTAGTGCCGAAACGAAACATCGAAACGTGGATTCTCTGCCTTAATGATGAGAAAGTCGACGAGCGGACGGATTACAAGCTAGAGCATCGTAATTGGAACGCCTTGATATCACGAGCTGCAGGAGCGTTAAGCGCTTGGACAGCGGAGAATGGGAACGTTCCAGCCCACTGTATCGAATCCTTACGACATGGCATCGCCGACCTTAAGCGCCTGAACTTGAGATGAGCTGTCACCCGCGGAATCGCACTCTATAATCAGGATTTCGCATCAGGACATCCCGTGCCACTGGACCAGAAAATCTACGAACTGCGGCGCGACAAGCTGCGCGAGATTGAGGCGCTGGGGCAATCCGCCTATCCCTATCGCTACGAAACGACGCACGCCATCCCCGAGATTCTCGAGCAATTCTCGCCCAAAACCGCCGAGGAGATGGAATCGCCCCGCGTTAACGTCAGCGTGGCCGGGCGGATCATGTCGATCCGCGTGCAGGGCAAGGCCGGCTTCGCGCATTTGCAGCAAGGCGGGCAGCGGCTGCAAATCTACGTCAAGCTCGACTTCGTCGGCGAAAAAGGTTTCGCGCTCTACAAGCTGCTCGACATCGGCGACTACATCGGCGTGCGCGGCTATTTGTTCCGCACGCGCACGGGCGAGCTCACCGTCCATGTCGAGGAGATCACCTTCCTGGTCAAGGACCTGCTGCCGCTGCCGGAGAAGTGGCACGGCCTGCAAGATGTCGAGACGCGCTACCGCCGCCGCTACGTCGATCTCACGATGAATCCCGAGGTGCGCGAGGTCTTCACCCGTCGCGCCAAGGTTGTGCAGTCGATGCGCCGCTTCCTCGACGAGCACGGCTTCGTCGAGGTGGAGACGCCGATGATGCACCCCATCGCCGGCGGCGCCGTGGCCAAGCCCTTCATCACCCACCACAACACTCTCGATGTCGATCTCTTCCTGCGTATCGCGCCTGAACTCTACCTGAAGCGGCTGGTGGTTGGCGGCATGGATCGCGTCTACGAGATCAACCGCAACTTCCGCAACGAAGGCATCTCGACGCAGCACAACCCCGAGTTCACCATGCTGGAGTTCTACATGGCGTATGCGGATTATCGCGACATGATGGACTTCACCGCCGAACTGCTGGCGCAAGTGGCGCGCGACGTAAACGGCACGGCCATCGCGAAGTTCAACGGACACGAGATCGACTTCGGCAACGTGCAGCGGCTCTCCATGCGAGAGGCCATCATCAAGTTCTGGCCGGAGAATGCAGGCGAGCGGCCGGAGATGGGCGACTTCTCCAGCTCCGAGCAACTGGCGGCGATGGTGCACCGCTACAACGCGGCGAACCCGCACATCCCGTACGATCCGACCGCGCCGGACGGTAAGACGATTGCCGAGACCTTCGAGTTCGTTGCCGAGCCGCACCTGATCCAGCCGACGTTCATCTACGACTTCCCGCTGGCGATCTCGCCGCTGTCGAAGAACAAGCGCGAGCCGGAGGAGAATGCCGAGTGGGTAGAGCGCTTCGAGATCTTTGCCGGCGGCCTGGAGATCGGCAACGCCTTCAGCGAGCTGAACGATCCCGAGGAGCAGCGCCGCCGCTTCGAAGGGCAGCTCAGCGAGCGCGCCCGCGGCGACGAAGAAGCTCACCAGATGGATGAGGACTACATCCGCGCGCTGTCGTACGGACTGCCGCCGACGGCGGGTGAAGGCATCGGCATCGATCGCCTGACCATGCTGCTTACCGATTCGCGCTCCATCCGCGACGTGATCCTGTTTCCGCTGCTGCGGCCGCTAAAGCGGGAGGAGGAAGAGGAGATGGGAGAAGAAGCAACTAGCAGCTAGCAATTAGCAGCTATATTGCAACGTGCTTGTAACTGGGCACGTCTTTAGACGTGCCGCGGAGGCCCCCTCTGTGAGGTTGTCATCCCGACCGCGAGTGGAGGGATCTGCGGTTTGATCGAAGCGCTGATCCCCGGCGCGCATTTCAGCACGACGGAGGGTCGTGCCCTGACAAGAACCAAGCCCGCCCGAGCTGCAACCATCCAACCTGTCACGAATGCATTTGCTGGTTGCTAATTGCTGGTTGCTGCCTGCTAGTTGCTCCCCGAAAAAATGCCCCTCTTTCGAGGGGCGCAGGCTTCAGGAGAGAAGAGGATGAGATACGACAGACAAGAGATCTTAATTGGCCAGCAACTCGCGCAGGCGCAGGCGGGCCTGGTGTAGCCCCAGCTGCGATTCTTCCTTGCTAAGCCCCAGCAGCGGCGCGATCCGCGCAGGTTCGTAGCCTTCCACGTCGTGCATCAGGAAGATCAACTTTTCCGTGCCGGGCAGCTGAACCACCGCCCGCTCCAGCTCCACGCGCAGCGTGTTGCGCCGCACGGAGAGCACGCGCTCAACGGGCGCGCAATTGAGTGTCAGCGTCCCCAGCGTCATAATCCCGCGCAGCTCGGCAACCAGGGCGCGGTCAATTTCATTCGCCGACGGCGTGGCATTGCGCGCAAACGCGCGGCAAAACGTCTGGGTCATGAGCTCTTCCGCCACCAGCTCGTTGTCGGTCATCAGGAATGCCAGCGAGTACACCCGGTGCTGATTCTGCTCGTAGGTCTTGCGGTAGCTATCCACGCTGGATTGTTCGAGAACGGCTGGCAAGTATTCGGCAAAACCAAACATCTTCGCTTCCCCAAGGCTGATGCCCATATGTAGAATCTCCCTTTGGATTGGTTACGCTGGAAGTGAGCTTTCCAGTTCAGCGACACCTTAGTACTAAGCAATCCGGCTGCCTACTGCGCGCAAGACTGCCGTCGGCAGCTCGCATTTCTCGTAAGCTGATGAAAAGCCGAAAGCTTGAGCTGCAACCCATCGCGAGCCGAGGATTCCGGCCCGCCGCCGGGCAGCACACTTTGGGGGCTGACGGTGCTGCAAGTTGGCATCGCGATACCACAACATGTCTCGACGGCCGTGTAAGTTTTGCTTGCGATTGCGGCGCATTTTCCGTCACCCAGGTTGTCAGCCGGCCCTGGCCGCAGCTTGCGAGCGCGAAAAAAATGCCAGACGGGTCACTAGCAAAAATTGTTGGAGGCAAGTTGGGCCGCACTGGATACAATCAACCAGTTCACCAGCACAACCAGTGTCAAATTTGGGGCGTTCGATTACTTGGCTATGCCTGACCAGCGAATCCTAGTCGTCGACGACGAAACCGCGATCCGCGATGCCATGTGCACCATCCTGGAGCAGACCGGATTTCACTGCCATCCGGTTACCTCCGGCAAGGAAGCCCTGTCGGTTCTGCGCTCCGATGACGGCATCTCCATCGTCCTCTCCGACCTCATCATGGAAGGCATGGATGGTCTCACCCTGCTGTCCCGCATGAAGCAGGAGCATCCCGAGATTCCGGTGGTGATGGTCACGGCGGTGCACGACATCTCCGTCGCCCTGGCAGCCATTCGCAACGGCGCCTATGACTACCTGCTGAAGCCCTTCGAGAAGGAGCAACTGGTGGCCATGGTGCGGCGCGCCATCGAGACCCGCCGCCTCCGGCTGGAGAACGTGGCCTACCAAACCAATCTGGAGTCGCTGGTTTCGGCGCGGACCGACATGCTGCGCAAGGCCCTGGCCGACCTGGAGCGCTCCTATGACATCACCCTCGAGGCGCTGGGTGACGCTCTCGACCTGAAGGACGCGGAGACCGAGGGCCACTCGCGACGCGTGACCGCCTTCACCATCGCCATTGCCCGCGCTCTGGGTTTGCCTCAGGACCGCGTGCGCATCATTGCCCGCGGCGCCTTTCTGCACGATGTCGGCAAGATGGCCATTCCCGACGCCATCCTGCGCAAACCCGGACGCCTCAGCACCGCCGAGCAAGCCATCATGCGCGAGCACGCTTTCCTCGGCTACCAGATGCTGCGCAAGATTCCCTTTCTGCAGGAGGCTGCCGACATCGTCTACTCCCACCAGGAGCGCTATGACGGCAGCGGCTATCCCCGCGGTTTGAAAGGCGACCAGATTCCGCTGGGGGCGCGAATATTTGCCATCGCCGACACCTTCGACGCCATGACGTCGGATCGTCCCTATCGCGCCGCACAGTCCATTTCTTCCGGACGGCGCGAGATCGAACGCAACGCCGGCAAGCAATTCGATCCCGAGATCGTGCAGGTGTTCCTCACCGTGCCTGAGCAGATCTGGCAGCAGCTGCGCAAAGAGATCGAGAACCAGAGCAACAATCGCCGGTGAGAGCTGGGAGAAAACTTTCCTGCGTACGCTGTTGGAAAGGGCAGGCTTTCACAGGGCTGAAAAAGTCGGTTTAACAGGAATCTACGATGAGCACCGTTTTATCTGCCGCCGAGATCCAGCAAGCTCTGCAACAGCTTCCCGGCTGGAAGCAGAATGGCAATGTCATCGAACGCCACTTCCGCTTCGACAGTTTTGTTCAAGCGATGGAATTCGTGAACCACATCGCCGAGGCCGCCGAAGCCGTCAATCACCATCCCGACATCCTGATCAGCTACAACCAGGTGACGCTCTCGCTGGTCTCCCACGACTCCGGCGGCGTCACCCAGCGCGATATCAAGATGGCAGGCCGGATCAACGACCTCGCGCCGGTCTAGCAAAGAGCCGGCCTTTATGGTGGCGTAGCCGGCTCAGCCGGCGACACGCCTTTACTGCACCCGCTCAAACACCGACATGAACGTCGCTTTGCCGCTTGCGCCCTGCGTCGTTCCCTTCAGCGTCAGCGTCTTCCCGTCCGCCGACAACTGGCTGTTGCCCGTCTCCACCACCGCTCCGCTCTTGTCCCTGACCACCCATTGCAGGCCGCCATTTCCCACCCGGGTGTACGCCACCGTGCTGCCCGCAGCCTGGCTGTCCTGCATGGCATGATCTTTGCCGTCGATCGGCCCGTCATACGACGCGATGTAGCTCTTGCCGTCGGGCCCGATTCCCTTCAGGTTCCATTGCAATGCGTCGCTCTTATCCGTAGTGACGACCAACTGCTCGAACTTTGGCACCAGCGTATTGCTGAAAGATGACTTCTGCACATCCAGCTTCCACGTACCCACCGCCGATTGGCTCGCCGGTTTCATGGTCGCCGCCGCCAGCCCAAGCAGGCAAATCACACTCAGCATCCCAAGAAGTTTGCTCTTCATCTCTCTGATTACCTCACCTGAAACTTGACGCGATTCATCGCGTGCGAATCCTGACACCGCCGCCCCAGCTTGTCAACCGCGCCTTCGCATAGCCCGGCTTCAGGGGCGGCACGTAAGGACACAACGCGACCGGCACTTCATCCCGCAGAACGCCCTGCCATCCTCTTCGCCAGGCGAAACACAGCTTCGAACATCTCGGCCGTCAACTTCCTGGTCGCGGTGTTCTGGTTTGACGGATGATACGACGCCAGCAGCACCACCCCGTTCGCCATCTTGTAACTGGCAGCGTGACCGAAGGCATACGCCGCCCGGTTTTGCACCAGGCCCTGCCGCTTCAGGTACGCCAGATACGCGTCGAATCCGATCTTCCCCAGCGCGACCACCACCTTCACCTGTTTCAGGATCGCCAGCTCGCGGTCGAGAAAAGGCGCGCAGTTCATCAACTCCGAGGGCAGCGGCTTGTTGTCCGGCGGAGCGCAGCGAATCGCCGCCGTGATGTAGCAGTCGATCAGCTTCAGCCCGTCATCGCGATGTTCGGCATTGGGCTGCGAAGCAAAGCCCACTTTGTGAAGGATCGGATACATGAATTTACCCGAGGCGTCGCCGGTGAATGGCCTGCCGGTGCGGTTGGAGCCATGCGCGCCCGGCGCCAGTCCCAGAATCAGCACCCGCGCCCGCGGATCGCCGAATCCTGGCACCGGCCGTGCCCAGTACTCGTCATCGCGATAGGCGCGTCGCTTCTCGCGTCCCACCTGCTCGCGGTAAGCGACCAGACGCGGACAGCGCCTGCACTGTATGACTTCCTGATGGAGGACGGCGAGGGCAGAAGGCATCGCTCTCATTGTAGCGGCGCTCGTTGCTGAACATCTCCTTGCCCCGCCAATGCGCCGGCGTCTACACTGCGGCTCCGGTGCTGTGCATGAATCCGGAGGAGCGTCCGCGGGATGTTGAAGTCCATTGGATTGATTTTGCTGGTGCTGTTCGGCGCCATCGGAGTGATTGCCCTGCTGGGTTCGCGGCTGCCCGTAGACCACACCGCGGAGCGTACCGCGCAGTTTCGGCAATCGCCACAGCAGCTCTGGGACGTCATCACCGGCCCGCCAACCTGGCGGCCCGAGGTTGAGCGCTATGAAGTGCTCCCCTCCCAGCCGGGTCACCGCCTATGGCGTGAGTATGGCCGTCACGGCCAGAAAATGACGTATGAAGTGGTCGAATCCGATCCGCCCCACAAGTTGATCACGCACATCGCCGATCCTCACCTCCCTTTCGGCGGTACCTGGACCTATGCGATTTCTTCCTCGGGCAGCGGTTCGGTGTTGACCATCACGGAAAATGGCGAGATCTATAATCCCGTCTTTCGCTTCGTCGCGCGCTACGTGCAAGGCTACACCGCCAGCATTGACAACTACCTCAAGGCCTTGCATAGCAAGCTCGATGCCTCGTAAACAGCGTGCTTGGCCTGCAAAGCATCCTTCAGAACACCAGCGGCTTCTAACCAACTCACGTCCAGACGAGTGTTGGTCTGACAAAAAGGGAGAAAACATGCTGCTTATTCTGCTGGTGATCTTGTTAGTGCTGTCGGTGGGCTCGTTTCCCGCGTGGCCGTATAGCCGCGGCTGGGGTTATTACCCTTCCGGCGGCCTGGGCCTGGTTGTGCTCATTCTCGTGATTTTGCTGGTCGCCGGCCGCATCTGATCTCTCACATGCAAGTACGCCGATGAAGTTCGTAAGCCCGCGCCTGTCGGTGAGGATTCGGGGGTCGCTGCTGATCTGCCTGTTGATAGCGGCGACCGTGTCCCACGGATACTCCGTTCTAACGCACGAAGAGATCATTGACCTGCTCTGGGACCAGCAGATCAAGCCCCTGCTGCTGGCCCGCTTTCCCAACGCCACGCCCGAAGAGCTGAAGACCGCGCACGCCTACGCTTACGGCGGCAGCGTCATCCAGGACATCGGCTACTATCCTTTCGGCAGCCACGTCGTCAGCGATCTCACGCACTACGTCCGCACCGGCGACTTCGTGCAGGCGCTGATCAACGACTCCCAGGACCTGAACGAATATGCCTTCGCGCTGGGCGCGCTCTCGCACTACATCTCCGACATCAACGGCCATCCCTATATCAATCTCGCGGTCGGCATCGAGTACCCCAAGCTGGCACGCGAGTACGGTCCTGAAGTTCCCTACGATGTCGATCACAAGGCGCACCTGCGGACCGAGTTCGGCTTCGACGTGCTGCAGGTCGCCAAGGGCCGCTACGCTCCCGAGAACTATCACGACTTCATCGGCTTCCAGGTCTCGCAGCCGCTGCTGGAGCGTGCCTTCGAAGACACCTATGGGCTAAAGCTGACCGACGTAATGCCCAAGGAGCAGATGGCCATCAACACCTATCGCCGCAGCGTCAGCCAGATCGTTCCCGAGATGACCAAGGTGGCGCTGCTGGTGAAGGGCGATCAACTGCAGCACGAAATTCCTAACTTCAACCGGCAGCACTTCCTGTATCACCTGTCGAGGGCCGACTATCAGAAGTCGTGGGGGTCGGGCTATCAGGAGCCCGGGCCGGGCGCACACATCATGGCCTTCCTGTTCAAGATCACGCCCAAGGTAGGTGCGATGAAGGACATCGACTTCAAGGAGCCCACCACGCGGACGGAGAATCTGTACTTCAAGAGCGTCAACCAGACGGTCACCGAGTATGGCAAGTCGCTACAGCAGGTGAAGAACCAGAACCTGCAAACTGCGGAGATCAATCTCGACACCGGCAAGCCGACCAAGCGTGGCGAGTATCCGCTGGCCGATGCGACCTATCGCGAATTGCTCGACGGGCTGGCGGCCAACAAGTTCGCCAACATGAGTCCCGCCCTGCGCGACGACATTCTGCGCTTCTACGACGGCTATGACGCTCCGCCCACGGGTCCTTATGTCAACAAGTGTGTGATCGCGCGCTTCGAGAAGACCAAGGCGGAGCTGGCGGAGCTGCGGTCGCAGTCGCCCGGTTCGTCTAACCAGACCTCGGCAGCGCTAGACAGCCACGTTTCGTTGACTTCAACCTGCGCGGACTAGAGCTGCTGCCTTTCGTCCGTGCTCGGAACAACACTTGACGCCCTTCCGCACTCCAATTTCTCATGCTGCAATTCGTGTGTGACTACTGCTCCAGCGTCAAACAACCAGAAGAAACCTGGGTCACCGGCCTGGCCGTCGAGAACGTCGGTACCCAGGCTGCGCGGCGCGAGGTGGTCATCGACTCCGCGTGGCGCCGTGAGCGCGCCGTGCTGCCGATGGCGGTCCACTTTTGCAGCCTCGAGTGCAAACACCGCTATCTCGCAGAGCTCTTCGACCACCCGGTTCCGGTGCTGGAGATCAGCAGCGTGGAAAGCCAACCGGGCCGCCGTGTAATCCGTGCCCGCAAGAAACCGGCCAGCGAGGCCGTCCACAAGCGAACCGTCACCCGGAAAGCGCGGACCCGCTGATTCTCTCCGCCCCAGGGGGTAGGCCGGATTGCCCCCCGCCGTTTGACCGTCTTACAAGCCGTCTCATAAACTTAGAGCTTGGGCGCGGTACATCTTCGTCCATTCCGGCCGCACCGGTTTCATCCTTATCCCGCGGCCCGATTTGAATTTCCGAAGGCATCCCTTTGACGACTGAAGCCACTACGAAAGAAACCAGCTCCTCCGAACCTTCTCATCCCTGCCAGCGCGAGCTCACCATCGAAATCCCGGCTGAGGTAGTGACCGCCGAAACTCAGGGCATCGTCAGCCGCTATCAAAAGCTGGCGCGCGTGCCCGGCTTCCGCAAAGGCAAGGTTCCGGCCTCCATCGTCCGCCAGCGTTTTGCCGAAGAGATCAAGAACGATGTGGTGGAGGCGCTGGTGCCGCGCTACTTCCGCGAGGAAACCAAGAAGCAGAACCTGGCGCCCATCTCGCAGCCGCGGGTTACGGACCTGCACATCCATGACGGCGAGCCCCTGACCTTCAAGGCTTCCTTCGAGATTCTTCCCGAGTTCACTCTCGCTCCCTACGACGACATCCGCGTTTCCACCCTGGACACCAACGTCACCGATGAAGATGTCGAGACCGCGCTCAACAATCTGCGCCAGCAACATGCCACCTACAGCGCGGTCGAGGACGACCGTCCGCTGGCCGACGGCGACTTCGCGGTCGCCGGCTTCAAAGGCACTCCCAGGGAAGGCGAGGCCGACGCCAAGCCCGGGGCCGCCGACTCGCCTGGGGTTGGCGAGACGGGATCGAAGTCGGTGGAAGTCGACGAGGTCATGGTCGAGATCGGCGGCCAGAACACGATTCCCGAGTTCACCGAAAACCTGCGCGGCGCAAAGCCGGGCCAGCAGCGTACCTTCGACGTGAAATATGCCGACGACTTTTCCGACAAGCGGCTGGCGGGAAAATCCATGACGTACGAAGTGAACGTCAAGGGCATCAAGACGCGCAGCGTTCCTGAGCTGAACGACGACTTCGCCAAGGAGCTCAGCGCCGACTTCAACTCGCTCGACGATCTGCGCCAGCGCCTGCGCGAAAACATGAAGGCCGAGAAGGAGCACGAAGCGCAGCATCAGGGCAAGGACAAGCTGGTAGAAGAACTGGTGAAGCGCAACGATTTTCCTGTGCCCGATGCCATGGTCGACGACCAGATCGATCTGCGCCTGGAGCGCGGCTTGCGCGCCCTCGCCGCTCAGGGCATGAAGACCGAGGACATGAAGCGCATGGACTTCGCCCGGCTGCGCTCGGGACAGCGCGAGGCCGCGCTGCGCGAGGTGAAGGCGTCGTTGATCCTGGAGCGGATTGCTGACGAAGAAAAAATCGAGGTTGGCGACGAGGGGGTCGATCGCGAACTGCAGGCCCTCGCCGATCAGTCGAAGCAGACGATCGAGCAGGTGCGCGCCCGGCTCACGGAGAATGGAGGCCTCGACCGGATTCGTCACCGCCTCCGCAACGAGAAGGCTTTGGACGCGCTGTACCGCAAGTCGGCCTAAGGCCGAGTTGAGTACGGTTTGTATCAGGGTACGACTTCAGTCGTGCCGAAGAGAGCTGCAAGAATGATTGGTGGCAGCCCTGCGACAAAGTCGCAGGGCTGCCGCTCCCAATAAGAATCAAGATGTGATGCGACAGGGCTAAAGCCGTGCCCTGATACGAAGCAAAACGTTATTCCACGGCGTCAACCGCCGTTAACGAAGCGAAGGAGACTACCAATGCTTGTGCCCATGGTGATTGAGCAGACCAGCAGGGGCGAGCGGGCCTACGACATTTATTCCCGGCTGTTGCGGGACAACATTATCTTTCTGGGCACTCCCATCGACGACAACGTCGCCAATCTCATCATCGCGCAGATGCTGTTCTTAGAGGCAGAAGACCCGGAGAAGGACATCTCGTTGTATATCAACTCGCCTGGTGGTTCTATTACCGCAGGCATGGCGATTTACGACACGATGCAGTTCATTCGCCCGGACGTGACCACCATCTGCATTGGTCAGGCTGCCAGCATGGCCGCTACCTTGCTGGCCGGCGGCGCGCCCAAGAAGCGCTTTGCCCTGCCCACTTCGCGCATCCTGATTCACCAGCCGCTGATGTCCGGCCTCTCTGGCCAGGCCACCGATATCGACATCCACGCACGCGAGATTCTGCGCATGCGCGAGATCACCAATCAGCTGTTGTCCAAGCACAGCAGCCAGCCGCTGGAGAAGGTCGAGCGCGACGTGGAACGCGACTTCATCATGAATGCCTATCAGGCCAAGGAGTACGGCATCATCGATGACATCATTTTTAAGCACAAATAGGACACAGTACTTAGTCGGGTGGTAAGGAGAAAAATTTTCGCGGGCTGCTGCCAAAGTTGTAAACGAATATTGCACCATCGGCCCGTTGCCGATGGTAAAAGTATGGTTCAATAGCTTCCAACAGTGCACCGGCGCTGTGGGTTCGCGGGAAGGTCGCTCTGGCCGGATGATTAGACCTTCTCATAGGGGTAGCACGGCCCCTCCCGGATTGGAGCGGACGGGAGCAGCAGCTGCACATCATCCAGCTGGCTGACGTGCGATGTGAAGGAGTTTCTTCGTGAGGACCAGAACCGGTACTGAAGAAGTGTTGCGCTGCTCGTTCTGCCACAAGTCGCAAGACGCCGTCGCCAAACTCATCTCCTCGCCCACCGATTATCCCCGCGCCTATATCTGTGATGAGTGCGTCGCGGTTTGCAATTCCATTCTGGAAGACGATCGTTCCGAGGCCCAGCCCACCGCAGGCCCCAGCCAGTTGCCCAAGCCGGCCGAGGTCAAGACCTTCCTCGACGAGTACGTCATTGGCCAGCAGCAGACCAAGAAAAAGCTCGCCGTCGCCGTCTACAACCATTACAAGCGCGTCTACATGAACCGCCAGCGCGGCGGCGAAGTCGAGCTCGCCAAATCGAACATCATGCTCATCGGCCCCACCGGCACGGGCAAGACCCTGCTGGCGCAGACCCTGGCCAAGATGCTCGACGTTCCCTTCGCCATCGTCGATGCCACCACCCTTACCGAAGCCGGCTACGTCGGCGAGGATGTCGAAAACATCATCCTCAAGCTGCTGCAAGCCGCCGACGGCGACGTGCAGCGCGCCCAGACCGGCATCATCTACATCGACGAAGTTGACAAGATCGGGCGTAAGGACGAGAACCCGTCCATCACCCGCGACGTCTCCGGTGAAGGCGTGCAGCAGGCGCTGCTCAAGATTCTGGAAGGCACGGTCGCCAACGTGCCGCCGCAGGGCGGACGCAAGCATCCCCACCAGGAATTCACTCCTGTCGATACCACCAACATTCTGTTCATCTGCGGCGGCGCCTTTGTTGGCCTCGAGCGCATCATCGGCCGGCGCCTGGGTAAGCGCTCCATGGGCTTCCGTACCGACGAAGCCAAGGAAGCCGCCTTCACCGAAAGCAACAAGCGCGACACCGAGTTGCTGGCCCAGGTTGAGCCCCAGGACCTCATCAAGTTCGGGCTCATCCCCGAGTTCGTCGGCCGCCTGCCCGTGGTTGGTGTGCTCGGCGATCTCGACGAAGACGCCCTGATCGAAATCCTCACCAAGCCCAAGAACGCCATCATCAAGCAGTATCAACGGCTCTTCGAGTTCGAGAATGTGAAGCTGCGTTTCACCGACGATGCCCTGCGCTGCATCTCGCGCGAGGCGATGTTGCGTAAAGTGGGCGCGCGCGGATTGCGGATGATCCTGGAAGAGCTGATGCTCGACCTTATGTACAATCTGCCCGGCCAGAAGCGCATCAAGGAATTCGAGGTCACCCGCGATATGGTCGAGAAGCGCAACGTCAACCTGTCGCTGATGGAGAAGGCGGGCTAGGAAATCTCAACGCTCCCACACTTGCCACGGCGCGGCTTCGGTCGCGCCGTTTTCGTTTCGGTGCCTCGAGAGCCTATGGAGAACTAGGGAACCTTTGATTGTGCCTCGTCTTTCGAAGGGGACGGCCTTCAGGCCGTCCGTAACGGCTGCAAAATCAATACGGCTTTAGCCGCTGAGGGATCTCGCCGTGCCGTAATCAGAGCTTCCAGCCGCCGCGTACTATTCCGCGGCTGCGTTTCGTCCCATGACTCCGCACAAACTCTTCACACCCTTCTTACATCCCGACGACAACTCCGATTCCGTCCCCGCGTAGATTGAACTCAGCTCGCGGCAGTGTGACAGCGCTGTCGCAGCGCATTTCAAGCATCGAACGAAAGGAAACTCCCATGAAGAAACTGACCGTTTTCGCCTTCCTGCTGGCCCTGGCTATCGGCGCCAGCGCGCAGTCCGTGATTCACGTCCGCCCCAGCGCTCGTCCCAGCGCCACGGCGACCAACTCCACCGTCAACGTGCCGCCGGTGGCCAAGGTCCCGCCGGTTGCTGTGACCGGCAAGAAAAAGTAAGCGGATCCGCATCAACTGTGGGCGGAAATCCCTGCTCCGTCCTGGTCGATGCCTCCTGCCTCTGCTCCGCCAGTCGTTCCCTTCGCGAGGGCGGAAATTTACTGACGCCACGCGACTTCGCTGGTTTTCTGCCCCTTGCCCAGCATGATATTCTTGAAGCACGGTGGCCGCTGAGTGCGGCCCGGGCGCGGGGAATTTCTCCGCGTTTACATTCATTTTTTCTTTTTCCGGAGCAGCTACTTTCGCTCTCAACGATAAGGCGGTTGTTAGTGACTCAGCGCGAAAAATTCGAGACCAAGAAACTCCCCATGATGCCCATCCGGGATGTCGTCATTTTCCCGTACATGATGACGCCCTTCGTTGTGGGCCGGGAGTCCAGTGTGCGCGCACTGGAAGAGGCACTGGCCGGCGACAAGAAGATTTTCCTCGCCACCCAGCACGACGCCTCCATCGACGAGCCCAAGCCCAACGAGATTTACCAGGTCGGCACCATCGTCAACATCGTGCAGAGCCTGAAGCTGCCTGACGGCAACATCAAGGTCCTTGTCGAAGGCCTGGAGCGCGGCAAGATCCTTCAGGTCATCGACACCGAAGGCTACCTGGAAGCCACCGTTCGCACCGCCAAGTACCTGGCCGAGCCGACCCCGCAGGTCGAAACCGCCATGCAGCGCGTCACCGGACTGTTCGAGCAGTACGTGAAGCTGTGCCAGTCGCTGAACTACGAGACCATGATCGCCGCCGTCCGCAATGACGATCCGGCCAAGCTCACCGACACCATCGCCGCCAACCTGCAGCTTTCCATCGAAGACAAGCAGGAGCTGCTGGAGATCTTCGATCCTGCCGAGCGCCTGAACCGCATCGGCGACGTGCTCGATGTCGAGATCGAAAAGCTCAACATGGACCGCACTATCCAGTCGCGGGTGAAGCGCCAGATGGAACGGGCGCAGAAAGAGTATTACCTCAACGAGAAGATCAAGGCCATCCAGAAGGAGCTGGGCCGCGGCGAGAAGAGCGAATTCGACGAGCTGAAAAAGAAAGTTGACTCTGCCGGCATGCCCAATGAGGTCCACGAGAAGGCGCTCCAGGAGCTAAAGAAGCTGGAAGCCATGCCCCCGATGTCGGCGGAGTCGACGGTCTCGCGTAACTACCTCGACTGGCTGCTGGCCGTGCCGTGGAAGAAGCGCTCCAAGGAAATCCGCAACATCGATGTCGCCGAGAAGACGCTGAACGCCGATCACTACGGGCTGGAGAAGATCAAGGAGCGCATCCTGGAATTTCTCGCCGTGCGTCAGCTGGTGAAGAATCCCAAAGGCTCCATCCTGTGCTTTGTCGGACCTCCGGGCGTGGGCAAGACCTCGCTGGGCATGAGCATCGCCAAGGCCACCGGCCGCAAGTTCGTCCGCATGTCGTTGGGCGGCGTCCGCGACGAAGCCGAGGTCCGCGGCCATCGCCGCACCTACATCGGCGCCCTGCCCGGCCAGATCATCCAGATGATGAAAAAGGCCGGCACCAAGAATCCCGTCTTCATGCTCGACGAAGTCGATAAGATGTCGATGGACTTCCGCGGCGATCCTTCGGCCGCGCTACTGGAAGTGCTCGATCCTGAGCAGAACTTCATGTTCGTCGATCATTACCTCGACGTCGAATACGATCTCTCGCAGGTCTTCTTCATCGCGACGGCGAATGTGCTGCACACCATTCCCGCGGCGCTGCAGGACCGCATGGAAGTGCTCCGCCTGCACGGCTACACCGAGCCGGAAAAAGTCGAGATCGCCAAGCAGTATCTCGTCCGCAAGCAGCGCCAGCAGACCGGGCTGACCGAAGAGAATATCCTCTTCACCGACGACGCGTTGACCGCCATCATCCGCAGCTACACGCGTGAAGCCGGCGTCCGCAACCTGGAGCGCGAGATCGGCAACATCTGCCGCAAGGTCGCGCGCAAGGTGGTGAAGGAGGGCAACAAGTTCTCCGTAACGCTCACCGGCGAAAACGTCAACGACTACCTGGGCGTGACCAAGTTCCGCGACAGCGAAGTCCACGAGCGCAGCGAGGTCGGCCTGGTTACCGGCCTGGCGTGGACCGAAGTCGGCGGCTCAATCCTGACCACCGAAGTGGCCACCGTGGATGGTAAGGGCAAGCTCACGCTTACCGGCAAACTCGGCGACGTGATGCAGGAGTCGGCGCAAGCGGCCATGTCGTACGTGCGCTCACGGGCGCATCGTCTTGGCCTGCCGCGCGATTTCTATCGCAACCTCGACATCCACGTACACGTCCCCGAGGGCGCGATCCCCAAGGACGGTCCCTCAGCCGGCATCACCATGGCCACCGCCATCGCCAGCGCACTCAGCC
>Ga0335081_10002415_pt1 | contig 29449 bp, 25 predicted proteins | sample Lox_Sample_35_FD_206713 | JGI IMG/M metagenome (GOLD analysis project Ga0335081, IMG submission 206713) | Soil microbial communities from Loxahatchee National Wildlife Refuge, Florida, United States - Lox_Sample_3.5 | ecosystem: Environmental > Terrestrial > Soil > Wetlands | place: USA...
GCATCTGCTGACGAAGGTAGGACTGGATCTGTTCCGCCATCTCCTGGAAAAAGGTACTGGTGGTGCGGCCGCAGCCCGGGCAAGCCGTGACCTGAGGGGTGAAGCTGCGGATGCCCATCGATTGCAAAATTTGCTGCGCGACACGAACCTCTTCGGTGCGATCGCCGCCGGGAGCAGGCGTCAAAGAGACCCGGATCGTATCTCCGATTCCCTCCTGCAACAAAACTCCCATAGCGGCGCTGGAAGCGACAATCCCCTTGGCGCCCATACCGGCCTCGGTCAAGCCGAGATGCAGCGGATAATCGCAGCGTGCCGCCAGTGCGCGATAGACATCGATCAGGTCCTGCACCCCGCTGACTTTAGCGCTCAGGATGATCTGATCACGGCGCAGACCATATTTCTCGGCCAATTCCGCCGAATTCAAAGCGCTGACGACCATGGCTTCCATCGTGACTTCTCGCGCATCTTTCGGTTCAGCGAGACGCGAGTTCTCGTCCATCATTCGGGTCAGAAGCGCCTGATCGAGCGATCCCCAGTTCACGCCGATTCGTACCGCCTTTTGGTTCTGAACCGCAACCTCGATCATGGTGCGGAAGTTAGAGTCATCTTTTCGGCCGATTCCTACGTTGCCAGGATTGATGCGATACTTCGACAATGCCCGGGCACAGTCAGGAAACTGCTTCAGCAAAATATGTCCGTTGTAATGGAAGTCGCCAACGATCGGGACATGAATGTCCTGCTTTTCGAGTTCCTCGACAATGGGAGCCACGGCACCCGCAGCTTCCTCGGTATTAACGGTAACTCGAACCAGCTCAGAGCCTGAGCGGGCCAGGGCCGCGACTTGCTGGACGGTTGAAGCAACATCGGCGGTATCTGTGTTGGTCATGGATTGCACCACAATTGGTGCATCACCCCCCACTCGTACGTTGCCGACGCTGCAAGTTACTGATTTTCTTCGACGAATTCCAGGCATTTGTCTTTCATAAGTTTAGCATGGTGATCTTAACCACCAGCGTTCGGCACGCCATGCCAAGGTTTCGCTTTTGCCAACACTCTTGGATAGAATGATGCACGAATGAACCGCCTCATCCAGTGGACGGTGCTTCCCAGCGGACTCTAATCCGCTTCTCGCTGTTCCATTTGCGAGTACAATTCTTTTTCCTCAACAGATCTTCAATCTAAAGGCGAAGAGCGGATGACAAAGTCTTATGACGTTGTTGTGATCGGCGGCGGCCATAATGGGCTGACGAACGCGGCCTATCTCGCTAAGGCCGGGAAGAAAGTTCTGGTCCTGGAGCGTCGTCATGTACTGGGCGGGGCGGCTGTGACTGAAGAGGTGTTTCCCGGCTTCAGGTTTTCAGTTTGTTCTTACGTCGTGTCGCTCCTTCGGCCGGAGATCATTCGCGACCTCGATCTTGCGCGGCACGGCCTCGAGATTCTGCCCCTCGACGGCACCTTCACTCCCATGCAGGATGGCGATTATTTGTGGCGAGTGAACGATCACGGCAAGACCCATCGCGAGATTGCGCGTCACTCCAAGCTCGATGCCGAAGCCTATGACGAATTTGGCAAAGCGATGCAAGCCATGTGCCGGTTCGTCAAGCCAATTCTGAGCATGGTTCCCCCTGATCCCGCCACGCTGAATCCGCGCGAACTGATGAAGCTGCTGTTTATCGGCCGGCGCTTTCAGGGCATGACCACCGAAGACAAATACAATCAAGTGCAACTCATGACCATGAGCGCCATTGATTTTCTCGATCAATGGTTCGAAACCGATGTGCTGAAGGCCACCATGTCAGCCTCGGGCATCATCGGTACTTTTCTGGGCGTGCGTTCTCCCGGCACGGCGTATGTGCTGCTGCACCACTACATGGGAGAAATCGACGGCGCGTTTCGGTCGTGGGGCTTTGCGCGCGGAGGAACAGGGGCCATCTCAAATGCCATTGCCGATGCGGCGCGTGAAGCCGGCGCGGAGATTCGCAAGGAATCGCCCATCGCAAGAATTATCGTCAAAGGCGGCAAGGCCAAAGGCGTGGTTCTCGCAAACGGAGACGAATTCTACGCCAATGTGATCTCATCGAGCGTCGATCCCCGGCTCACGTTTACAAGATTCATAGAGAGTTCGCAGCTACCGGGTGAATTTCTGGAAGAAGTCAATCGCTACAAGTTTCGCGGGTCGTCCGGCAAGGTGAATCTCGCCCTCGACGCCTTGCCGAATTTCAAATGCATGCCTGGTCCGGGCGCGCATCTGCGTGGAGCAATCTCCATTTCGCCGAGCGTGGAATATATGGAACGCGCCTACGATGATGCCAAGTACGGCAACTTTTCTCGCCGCCCATACATTGATATGGTGATTCCTACATTGACCGATCCTTCCGTCGCCCCGGCCGGAAAGCACATTCTTTCTTGTTTCGTTCAATACGCTCCGTACAAGTTGCGCCCCGGGCTGAACTGGGATGAGCAGAGAGAAGCTTTCGGCGATAACGTTATCAACACCATCGCTGAATATGCTCCCAATATCAAAGACATCATTCTGCACCGGCAGGTGCTAACGCCACTCGATCTGGAGCGCGAGTTCGGATTGAGCGAAGGCAATATTTTTCAAGGGGAGCTTTCGCTGGAACAGCTGTTCTTTTTGCGTCCGGTGCCCGGTTATGCGCAGTTCCGCACGCCGATCAAGAACCTCTACCTGTGTGGATCGGCGACGCATCCCGGCGGAGGAATCATGGGAGCTCCCGGACGCTTGGCTGCGCTTGAAATCCTTAAAGATCAGGGAGCGGCATGATGGCCAACACTCGCCAGGTGGTCATCATCGGCGGCGGGCACAATGGGCTGGTTGCCGCTTTTTACTTGGCCAAGGCTGGCTTCAAGCCGCTGGTTCTGGAGCGGCGCGAGCAAGTTGGCGGCGCTGCGATCACGAACGAATTTCATCCCGGTTTTCAATGCTCTACGCTGGCACACTCGGCAGGACCAATTCGTTCTGACATCTTTCGTGACATGCAACTTGAGAAGCATGGGCTGAAGCTCATCAAGCCGGAGGTTGCCGTCACTGCGCTTTCGCCTGAGGGGCGAGCACTCACCCTCTATCGCGATGTTCAGAAGTCCTCGGAGGAAATCGGAAGGTTCTCACAAAAAGACGCACCAAACTACATCAAATTCGCGAAGTCGCTAAGCAAGATGGGCAAAGTCATCGCCGAAGTGCTCGCCATGACGCCTCCGGACATCGATGAGCCGAGCAAAGCCGATCTCTGGGGAATGCTCCAGGCCGGCCGTTCGATCCGCAAGCTGGGCAAGAAGGATATGTATCGCCTGCTGCGCTGGGGCCCGATGGCTGTGGCCGACCTGGTTGCAGAGTATTTCGAAACCGACTTGCTTCGCGCGATGCTTGCGGCGCGCGGAATCTTCGGAACATTTCTCGGTCCCTGGTCTGCCGGAAGCAGTTTGATTCTGCTGATTCGTGCGGCCGGCGATCCGCATCCCGCAGGATGCAACTGGTTTGCTATTGGAGGAATTGGCGCAGTCACTCAGGCTATGGCTATCGCCGCTAAGCAAGCCGGGGTAGAGATTCGGACCCAGAGCGAAGTGATCGAAATTCGCGTGAGAGACGGAGCGGCAACAAGCGTCGTGCTCTCGACCGGAGAAGAAATTCAGGCCAAAGCCATCGTTTCGAATGCCGATCCCAAGCGAACGCTGCTAAAACTGCTTGATCCGATCCATCTGGCGCCGGATTTTGTCATGAAGCTACAGCACTACCGCATGCCAGGCACAATGGCGAAAGTTAATCTCGCGCTTTCTGGCCTGCCGAAGTTCGTGGCTCTCGGTGACAGCAACGGAGCCCTGAGTGGAAGAATTCACATTGGTCCCGAAATTGATTATCTGGAGCATGCTTTCGATGAATCAAAGTACGGCGATTTCTCGAAGCACCCGTATCTCGAAGTCGCGATTCCGTCGCTCACGGACCCGTCGCTTGCTCCTGCGGGCCAGCACGTCATGTCCATTTGCATGCAGTACGCGCCCTTCAAACTCAAGAGCGGCAATTGGGAGAGCCAGCGCGTTGCGCTCGGCGATACCGTGGTCAAAGCTTTGGCGCAATACGCTCCAAATTTACCTGAGTTGATTCTTCACCACCAGATCATCACGCCGCAGGACCTCGAAGAAATCTACGGGCTTACCGGCAGTCAAATCTTCCATGGGGAACTGGCGCTGGATCAGTTCTTCACCATGCGTCCTCTACTTGATTGGGCTCGCTACTGCACCCCCATCCAGAACCTCTACCTGTGCGGATCAGGAACTCACCCAGGAGCAGGCCTGACCGGGGGTTCTGGAGCCAATGCCGCACAGGAGATCGCAAAGCAAATCAAGCGATAAGCTTCCGACCTATCGAAAGCGTGGCAAATCCTGGTCCATGTTGTGACCGGAAGCTGCGGCCAGCTTTGCCAGGTGCTGTCCCGGGGTCATGCCGCTGAGGAAAGAGAAAATAAGCCAATAGGCGGCGACAAACGCGGCGGCTGCTCCCGCCACGAGTGCCAGTCCCAGCGGCCAGGTCGGAAGTGCGCTCATGGTGAGTAGAGAAGTGAACGTGAAAAGCAGGACTGCACAGGCGAGGATCAGTCCGTCTATCCATCTGGAAAACCGGTTCGCGGCTACTTCAAACGGCCACCATGAAAAGCGCAGCATCCCAAGTTCGCGCGACGCTCGGCTGATGCGTCTATTGGTCTCAAGTTTGATCGCAGGAAGGGCTTGCTGCGAGAACGACAATCCTTCAACTGTTTGGGTCAGGCCTGCACTGGAGAACATTGCCGACGAGCAATCCCGTTCCGCGGAAGCCAGCAACTGGGTGAAAATCCATTCTTTAAGAAGCCGACGGCTGGAAGGCGTCATTTCGCTAAATTGCACGCCTGCCAATCCCAGAGCATCCGTCCACATCACCCGGCCACGTGTTTCAATCCTCGCGCGTGGATTGAGCATTTCGAAGCGAAGCGAGATCGTCTGACCGATTTTCGGCGCAGCCAGCATCTGTATTGCTGCGCCGGCTTCGCTTACATTGCGCAGGATGCCACCGTTGGTCTGGGTGAGGCCGACGTAGACGATATTCCGAAGTTCCTGGCGATGGCAGCGAGGCCGGCGACCTAAACTCAAAGCTGTCGCACTCGCCTCACATGGCATTCCAAAATGTTAGTTGGAGTGGAAGGCCGCTCTCAGTAACCGGGCTGGTTCATGGAACCGGTCAGGACGCGTTACGTTCAGCTGCGGCAGCCGGTTTCTTTTCCGGTTGCGGAACGGTGGATTGGGCCACATCCCAGGAGATTAAGCGATCGATGTCGTAGCTGTAAGGGCCGTAAGCGCGAAACGAGGTTTCGTCAAAAAGGCGTTTAATGCCGCAACCTGTACACACCTGGTATGAATGGTCCCGGTAACGGATCGGCCAGCTCATGTGCCGGTGCCAGCAGCCACGGAACAGAACCACACCCATCCCTGCGACCCCGGTGGCCAATAGACCCCAGGGCCACCACCACCGTGACTTCTTTGTCACTTCGACAGCCTTCACGACCGGGGAGCTCTCACGTTCAGCGTATCTTCAAATCGCCCGCGATGCAAACGGCAGTTTTCATGACAGCAAGTTGACCTTTGCCGCAGCAGCAGCATCTCAGAGCCGTGCGAAATACCATCATTATCGCTTGTCTTCTCGCTCCGCTCGCGGCGTGTGCTCCACAACAACAACAAAACCCCGCACAGCTAAAACAGGAAACAGCCGATGCAACCGCCCGGTTCAAGAGCGACGCGAAAGCTGTGGCCGAAGGCGTGAAGGAAGGCTGGAACCGCAATAACCCACTCGATATCAATTCTGCGAGCAAAGACCAGTTGCTGCATCTGCCCGGAATCAACGATGAGCGCGCCGATAAGATTATGAGGGGGCGACCTTGGCACGGCAGCCACGAATTGGTGAGCCGCCACGTGCTGTCGCAAGAGGAGTACGAAAAGATCGAAGATCAGATAACGGCCAAGTAAATGGACAAAAAAGACATTAACTCACCCGGCTTGACGGCAAATTTTCTGGTTTGGATCGGTTTATTCGTGCTGGCGATGTTCGCCTTTATCGGCCACTTCATATGGAAGATCTTCTAAAAGGCCCCCCGTTCGCTATGGTGCGGTTATCACGCGGCGGACATTGATTTTCAATTTGCCCAGGACGTCCAAGACGAACTCACTCAGCTGGCGCGAAGCATCGGGCGAAGCCCTAGTCCCGTTTGGGCGGACGCATTGCAGGTCTCCACTGGTTTTCCCATCGTACTCGATCTGGGTACGTGTTCCGAAAGAAACGGACTTTGCGCAAAAGCCAGCCTGGATGCTGCTAACGTCCCCCACTTGTTGGAGCAAGTGCTCAAGAGTGTTGACGTCGATTGTCCCAGCTGGGAAGTTTTCTGTGAACGCCTGTCCATACTGCGCGCCTGCCCCTCCAGAGACTTCGGCTGTGGCACTCCCATCTTTTCGGATAATGACCTTGTAACCCCGAGTGTTCGTGGATCGCGATTGGATGATCGTGGCAAGATAGCCGCTTGCTTGATTGCCGGCCTCTGACTGGTTGGTTGGGGTCCCGGCACTACCTACAGCGCCGGTTTGAAGCAGGGCAAGGACCATAAAGCACGAGCCGATGAACATCATGATGTCTAAGTATAGAACTTGCGCCGAGGAGTTTCAGCACACTCCGGGAGCAACTCTGACCTCACTTTTGACAATTCTTTGAAATCGATTCCGGCACAACCCCGCTAAACTAGCATCCTACAGAGTTGAAGCAGGTGATTTGTTGCTTATGGGTGACGTCAACTCGAGACTTCGTGGAGCGCTGATTTTCTCGACGCTCATGGGAACTCTCGTTCTCCATGGTTATTCGGCCGACCTTCCCTCCAGTTCACCATCCCTCGATCATGGCTTCAATCTTCTTTACAAGCTTGAGTTCGATCAGGCACACGAGGTATTCAACTCATGGGAGACAGCGCATGCGGGAAATGCGCTGGGCGCCGCTTGCGATGCCGCGGGCACACTTTTCGCCGAATTTAATCGGCTGGGGGTCCTGGAGTCGCAGTTCTACGAAAACGATAGAACATTTGCCGATCGCAAGAAGCTCTCTCCTGATCCCGGGTTACGTGAGCGCTTCAATACGACAATCGCGCAAGCACAAGCTCTGGCCCGCGCCCGGCTGGCGCAAGACCCGAAAGATCGAGATGCGCTATTCGCAATGACGCTCGCCTCCGGTTTGGAGGCTGACTACGCTGCCCTGATTGAAAAACGGAACACCATGTCGCTTCGGTACACGAGAGCGGCCAACGATTGGGCGCAGCAACTCCTGCAGGTTGATCCTCAGGCCTATGACGCGTATCTCGCCACCGGATTCAGCAAATATATCGTCGGCAGCATGTCGGCACCGGTGCGCTGGCTCGTACGTTTGGGAGGGATTACCGGCGATAAGCGGGCAGGCATTTCAGAATTAAAGCTAACGGCTGACCATGGAAGGTATCTCGCGCCATTCGCCCGCATTCTGCTAGCGATCGCTTGTGTTCGCGACAAGAATAAAGCTGAAGCGAAGGCGATCCTGGTCTCTCTGCGGAAGGAGTTTCCGGAGAATCCGCTCTTCGAGCGGGAGATCGAGCGGCTGGACAATGGCAATTGAGTTCAGCTGACCTGCTTCTTTTCAACTTTTGCCCAGGTGTCCTTGAGCGGGACAGTTCGATTGAAGACTGGTTTACCCGGCTTTGAATCCGGATCAACACAGAAATAACCCAGCCGCTCAAACTGAAAGCGGCTTCCGGGCGCAGCTTGCGCCAAGGATGGCTCAAGCTTGGCATCCAGGATCACTTGCAGGGAATTGGGATTTAAGTTGGCCGTGAAATCCTGCCCTTCTTCGACCTGGTTGGGATCTTCCTTTGCGAAAAGGTTTTCGTAGAGCCTTACTTCCGTGCTGACAGCATGAGCAGCAGAAACCCAGTGAATAGTGGATTTTACTTTACGTCCATCGGGAGCGTTGCCGCCACGCGTAGCCGGATCGTACGTGCAATGCACTTCGAGCGGTGTACCGCTCTCGTCGTTGATCACCCTCCTGCAGGTGATGAAATAGCCGTAGCGCAAGCGAACTTCGCGTCCCGGCGAAAGCCGGTAATATTGCTTCGGCGGATCCTCCCGAAAATCATCCTGCTCAATGTAAAGCTCACGCGAAAACGGAACCTTGCGCGTGCCTGCCGCGGGGTCTTCTGGATTGTTGACGGCATCCATTTCTTCGGCCTGGTTCTCGGGATAGTTATCAATGACTACTTTAAGAGGCCGCAACACCGCCATGGCACGCGGAGCACGCTTGTTCAAATCTTCCCGAACGAAGTGCTCAAGCATGGCGAGCTCAATCACACCTGTCGTCTTGGACACCCCGATTGAGGCGCAGAAATTTCGGATCGCCTCCGGCGGGTATCCACGGCGGCGGATGCCTGAAAGCGTCGGCATGCGCGGATCATCCCAACCCCCAACTAGCCCCTGCTGTACGAGTTGCAGAAGTTTGCGCTTGCTGAGCAGCGTGTAAGTAAGATTGAGACGATCAAACTCAATTTGCTGAGAGGGGAAGATGCTCAACTCGCGAATAAACCAGTTGTAAAGCGGGCGATGATCCTCGAATTCCAGCGTGCACATCGAGTGGGTCACATGTTCGATGGAATCTGACTGCCCGTGCGCGTAATCGTACATGGGATAGATGCACCACTTGTCACCAGTGCGATGGTGCTCCGCATGCAAAATGCGATACATCACAGGATCGCGGAGGTTCAGGTTTGGCGACGTCATGTCGATCTTCGCCCGCAGAGTGCGCGACCCGTCAGGAAATTCACCGGCGCGCATGCGCTCGAACAAACTTAAGTTTTCTTCTGCACTGCGGGCTCTATAGGGGCTGTCTTTGCCCGGCTTGGTTAGTGTGCCCCGATATTGACGAATCTGGTCAGCGCTTAAATCATCGACATACGCTTTGCCCGCTTTGATCAGTTTGAGTGCCCACTGGTAAAGCTGATCGAAGTAGTCGGATGCATAGTACAGCCCATCCCAGTGAAAACCGAGCCACTCCACGTCTTCCATAATCGATTCGACGTATTCTGTCTCTTCCTTTTCGGGATTCGTGTCGTCGAAGCGGAGATTTGTTTTGCCGCCGAACTCGTCCGCCAGCCCGAAGTCAAGGCAGATTGCCTTCGCATGGCCGATATGCAGATAACCGTTCGGCTCGGGAGGGAAACGGGTCTGAACACTCCCCTGATATTTATCGGTTTTCAGATCGTCAACGATGATGTCACGTATGAAATTTGACGCGCTCGGCGCGGGCGCAGGTGCTGCGGCTTGGAGCGGCGGGTTCAATGGGTTCATGCTCCTAACATTCTACCGTTCCTGGGTGCCGCGTTTCAGACGTTGCTTTGAAAGCTGGACCGAAGAAGTGTTATCGTCCCGAACGAGCCTATGGCAGTAACCCAGTCTGAGTTTAAGGAAGCATTGGCAAGGTTTGCCACCGGCATAACCATTATCACCGTCGATTACGAAGGCGAAGTTCGCGGAATGACCGCGAACGCTTTTGCCTCGGTCTCGCTTAATCCCCTACTCGTCCTGGTCTGTGTGGACCACAAGGCGCGCACCCACACCTATTTGCATGCCCGCAAACGTTTCGGGATCAATATCCTTGCCGAAAGTCAGCGTGCTATCTCCGAGCACTATGCCCTTTCTGCCCAAATCCCTTCGGAGACGGAAAGGACCGGAGCGCGCTTTGACCGCACTCCCCTCGGGACACCAGTACTCCATGGTGCTTTGGCCTATCTCGAATGCCGCCTGCACAGTGCGCAGGATGCGGGTGACCATACAATTTTCATCGGTGCGGTCGAAGACCTGGTCGTTCGCGAGGGCAAACCGCTGCTCTACTTTAGAGGTGAGTACCGGCGCCTGGGTGAAAGGCAGAAATAGACACGCGTCCAACTGGCAGTTCGTCGGCAGCTTTGTTAAGCTTTGCAGGCTGTCTGTTCCGCGGCCGTAGTGCAAAATGTATCCTCGGGCGTTCCATTACCATCGCGCAAGCTCTCTCCAAGAAGCCTCACAAATGCTTTCTGACCTCGGTCAGGATGCGAAAGCCCTCGCGGGAGGGCAGAGCCTGATCCCGCTCATGAAGCTGCGGTTTTCGAATCCTGCTCACCTGGTGGATCTCAATTTCATATCAGGCACTTCATATATCACCGAATCACCCGCTGGACTCCGCATCGGGGCAATGACCCGCCACGCGGAAATCGAGCACTCTCCAGTCGCGGCGAAAATCCCAATCATTCACGACTGCGCCGCCGGCATTGCCGATGTGCAGATTCGTAACCGGGGCACGATTGGCGGCTCGCTCGCCGAAGCCGATCCCAGCGGAGACTGGGCAACTGTGCTGATGACAATGTCCACCGAAATTCACTGCGTAGGACCGAATGGAGAGCGCTCAGTTGTAATGCGAAATTTTATCGAAGACGCATACACCACCGCCCTTGGCCCGGACGAACTGATCAAAGAGATCGTAGTGAAACCACCGCCGAGGAATAGCGGCGGCGCCTATATTGCTTTCAAGCGATCGGCGCCTGTTTATCCGACCGCCAGCGCGGCCGTTCAGCTCACGATGGAAGACGACACCTGCAAAGAAATCGCGATCGCATTGGGCTGTGTTGGATTGATCGCGATCAAAGCCACTGAAGCCGAGTCGGCCTTGCGAGGAGAACCGGTCATCACAGGAAACGTGTCGAGAGCGATGGAAGCTGCCGCTTCGGCAGCCGATCCGCAGCCGGACATGCGGGGTTCAGCCGAATACAAGCGTGCACTGGTCGGCGCGCTGGTGAAGCGTGCACTTGAAATTGCTGTTCGCAGAGCTCGCGGTGAGCAGGTGGAGGTGAGTCATATCTACTCCTGAAATCGCGACGGTCACTCGTGCGGTCGAGAATGTCTCTATCACCCTGGCAGTGAATGGCAAACTCCATTCAGCTTCGGTTGAGCCGCGCATGCTGCTGGTGGAGTTCCTGCGGGAACGACTCGATTTGACGGGCACGCATGTCGGTTGCGATACGAGTTACTGCGGCGCATGCACGATACTATTGAATGGCGCCGCGGTAAAGTCTTGCACCATGTTTGCCGCGCAAGCCGATGGTGCAGAGATCCTGACGGTTGAGGGACTAGAGAAAAACGGGCAGCTTCATCCCATACAGGAAGCATTTGGGGAATGTTACGGCTTGCAGTGCGGATACTGCACGCCCGGTTTCATGTTATCGGCGCTCCAGCTGTTGTCGAACAACAGACAGCCGAGCGAAAAAGATATTCGAAAAGCAATTGCTGGAAACACCTGCCGCTGCACCGGGTATCAGAACATTTTTAAAGCAATTGATTCCGCAGCAAAAAAAATGAGGATGGCCGACGATGGCGATTAGCCTCGCAGGCCAGTTCGAGGTCAAGCGCACGCCTGAGGAGGTCTTTACCTTTCTCACCGACCCGAAACGATTTGCGCCGCTGCTGCCTGAATTTCAAAGCTTGTCTGTCCAGGACCCGACGCATTTCACTGTCAAGGTGAATGTTGGCATCTCGCACATCAAGGGAACTGCGGAGGTAAAGCTTGAACTAACGCAAGCTGAGCGTCCCACCCGCGCGCAATATAAGGGGCAAGGGAGCGTTGCGGGAGGCAATGTAACCCTGACGGCGAGTTTCGACTTATCTGCCGCAAGCGAATGCACGATAGTTGTATGGAGCGGTGAAGCGCAGGTGTTTGGTCGTCTTGCGTCAGTTGCGGGCGGATTACTGCAACCGCTGGCGAAAAAAAACCTACAGAGGTTGATTGATGCGTTGCAGGCGGCATTGAACGCGAGTGTTCCTTTGGAGCAGCGCCCGTGAGCTCAGAAAACGGTAAAAAGAACTGGGTGGGGTACCCGCTTCCCCGCAAGGAGGAAAACCGTCTGCTGCGCGGACGGGGAAAGTTTGCCGACGACATCAAACTCCGGGAGATGCTTTATCTCCGTTTTGTGCGCTCGCCCTATGCTCACGCGAAGATTGCTAGCGTTGACGTAGCGGCAGCAGAATCACTACCCGGCGTGATCTGCACATTGACAGGCCCCGAGATCGCCCGAATTACCGACCCATTCATTGAGATTGGCCCTGAGCCATTCGCGAAAATCAAAGACTATCCGCTCGCGGTATCGAAGGTGCGCTATCAGGGGGAACCTGTCGCTGCCGTGGTCGCTGAATCGCCCGCCATCGCCGATGATGCGGCCGAATTAATACAGGTCGATTACGAGCCTCTCGATCCCGTGCTGGATGCCGAGGAGGCACTGAACAACACGAGCATCCTCCACGAGGAAGCCGGGACGAACCGGGTGTGGCATGGTGTTTTTGAATATGGCGATGTGAATGGCACGTTCGATCATGCAGCATTTGTCGTGAATATCGATCGCATGCACTTCCATCGTTTCTCGAGCACGCCGCTTGAAAACAATGTCATCATTGCCCAGTGGGATCCGAAAGACGAGCGAATCTATTATTCCTGCAACAACTCTTTTCCTTCGTTCGCGATCCAGTTCTTGGCGGCACACCTCCGAATTCATATCGACCGCATTCGGGTTGAAACCTCCGACATCGGCGGAAGCTTCGGGATAAAGATCACCAGTTATCCGCAAATGGCAGTTTGTGCCTTGGCTTCGAAGAAGGCTGCAGGTCGTCCAGTGAAGTGGGTTGAGACCCGCTCCGAACATATGACCTCAAGCGCGCATGGAAACGAACGCACGTTTCGGGATACGCGGGTTGCGCTCGACAAGGATGGCGTAATCACAGCGATTGCATCTCGTCATATTGACGACTGCGGAGCTTACCCGCGTTATGAACCGCTCGGGTGCGTAATCTGGTCGCAAGTCTTTCCCGGAGTGTATCGTTTCAAAAATGCGCGGATTGACTTCACGCAGGCCGTCACCAGCAAGTGCCCGGTCGGGCCAAACCGCGGATATTCGCGCATGCAACACTTATGGTTTTTGGAGCGCGTGGTCGACATCTGCGGGCACGAACTCGGCATCCCCGCGGATGAAATGCGCCTTCGCAACTACATCCGTCCGGAAGAATTTCCTTATACCACTCCAAACGGCTGCGTTTACGACTCCGGAAATTATCCCAAGATGCTGCACGTCGCTAAAGAGAAGATTGGCTGGGACCAGTGGAAGGCCAAACAATCGGCAGCCAGACAAGAAGGAAGACTAATAGGTATTGGCATCGGTACGACGCTCGATTCCGGCACAAATAATTTTGGCCAGTCGCAGATCGTGAACCCGGGCCTTCCCTACTCCGGCAATTCGCAGGGGGCGAACTGCAAGCTGGATATTTATGGCGAAGTCGTTGTCGCGGTCGGATCCTGCCCGCAGGGCCAGGGACATGAAACTACTGCTGCGCAAGTGGTTGCCGATGTGTTGAACATTCATCCCGATATGGTCACTGTGAGAACCGGGTTCGACACGGAGCGCAACGTTCACACCGGATTCTCCGGAACTTATGCCAGTCAATTCGCCGTGTCGGGCCTCTCTGCAGTTCACGGTGCCGCGCAAAGACTAAAATCCGAGATGAAGAAGCTGGCGGCCTTTGCGCTCAGCGCGAACGAAAACGACCTGGAATTCGGGACCGGCGCACAGGGGCCGGAAATCCGCGCCAGAGGCAGCGGGAAGACGATTAACTATTGGGGGCTGGCTAACCTGGTGAATGCCAACAGCGCGGCTCTTACCCCGGAGTTGTACGACCTGACGCTGAACTGCCGCTACGTTTGGCGCGCGCCGTTCAAGGTCCCCGACAAACAAAAAAAATATGGCAATCTCACAATGACGTACGCCTCCCAATTGCACATTGCGGTGGTTGAGATCCCGCGCGACACGTTCATTCCGCGCATTCTTGACTACGTCGCAGTGGATGACTGCGGCACGGTCATTAATCCTCCGATCGTAGAAGGACAAGTTTACGGCGCAACTGCGCATGGCATTGGCGCAGCCTTGATGGAAACTTGCGTGTACGATGCGGTGGGAAATATGCTCACCAGCACGTTTAGCGACTACACGCCAATTACCGCCGTCAATATGCCGGAGGTCAAGTACGGGCACATTGAGACGCCCTCGCCGCACAGCTACAGCGGCGCAAAAGGAATGGGTGAAGGCGGAGCAGCGCCGGTGCACACAATTTCCGCCGCGCTACAGGATGCGTTGTTCGGCAATGGCATCTTCATTAATGAGTCATTCAATAATGCAGATAGCTTGTTCCGCGGGATAAAACAGCATGAAATCGCCCAGGCTTCGCGGTTGCTCTCGGTCGAGCGGCGCAAATAGAGACCTCAATGAAGCGAGTGTGCATTATCGGATGCGGCTCAATCGGCAGCTTATACGCGGCTCATCTGGCGCGCGTTGCCGAAGTCTGGGCATTCGTCCGGCGACCGGAGCACGCAGATGCTTTGAACCAGGACGGTCTCCACGTCTCAGGCAAGCACGAGTTCCATGTTCGCCTGAGTGCGACCACTAACCCCAAAGCGCTGCCAGATTTTGATCTGGGAATTCTCGCGACAAAGGCCATTCAAGTCGAGGAATCGTTTGCGCCGATTGCCAAACATTTTGGGAACGGCGCCGTCGTTTCAGCACAAAACGGTTTAGGTTGCGAAGAGATCATTGCCCGGTACACCTCTGGCCAGGTAATCCGCGGCACCACTTTCATGAGCGGCACGCGCCACGGCGACACCCATGTTCAATACGAACTGGACACGGCCACATGGCTCGGCCCATTTGAGCCGCGAAACACACCTTATTCCCTGGTCAAAGACGCGGCTGATTTGCTTACAGCGAGCGGACTCAAAGCGGAAGCGTTGTTGGACGCCCGCCCGGCCCAGTGGTCAAAGCTGATCTTCAACGCATCCGTAAACGGCGTTTCTGCCTTGACTGGATTACCGCATTCTCCGCATTTTGCGGAGGAAGCTCGCTTCGAAGCGCTCGGCCATCTCTTGCGTGAACTAATTGATGAAGGAAAACGCGTGGCTTTTGCTGCGGGGATTACTCTTCACGAAGACCCTTGGCAGATGAACAAAATCGGTGCCATGACGAACCATCCGCCCTCTATGCTTTATGACGTGCGCCATCAATCGCCCACGGAAATAGAGTTTCTTAGCGGTGCGATCGCGCGTGAAGCTGAACAGCTCGGGGTGGCCGCGCCATTGCATACGGCGATTTACCGGCTAATCCAAGCCAAAGAAGCGTCATGGTCGTTTCAGGATGAAAATCGCGCAGTCGAGTTTCACCAGGCTGGGAGCAGCCACTGACCATGACCTGGCCTGTCGACGGCATAAAACTCAATCGCGTTCGCTCGCTGATGAAGGAACAGGATCTCACCGCATTAGTTGTTCGCGCGCCCGATAACGTTCTCTACCTGACGAACTATTGGTGTATGAAGGGGTACGATGCCGTGGTTTTCCCGGTCGAAGGTGAGCCAACGCTGATCGCGCTCGAGCCGCAACTTGCGGATGCGCAGCGTAACTCGTGGACGAAAGATATCTGCCTGTTCAAAGGCTACGATGAACATGATCCACGCCCGCCGCAGTACCGCGCGCTGGATCTCGCTGTTGAGGTTTTGAAAAAAAAGCACCTGACGGACAAAATCGCCATTGAGTTGAACATGGGAACGCAGTCGGCGGACCGGATGGTCGGCGAGCCAACCACTCCCACACAGAATTATTTTGATGCCTTCAAAAAAGTTAGCGGCGAAGTCGTTGACGCGACTCCTCTGCTCAACGATGCCCGGGCCATCAAAACGGCTCAAGAGGTTGAACGCATGCGCCTGGCGAACGAACTGGCTGCCTTAGCCATGGAGCACACACGCGAACATATGCACCCGGGAATGAAAGAGAGTGAGGTCGGCGGGATGTATGAGAGTTTTGTTCACGGCGTGGGCGTGGGTTTCAAGGGCAAAATCGAGATGGCGCGGGCATTCACGCTGGTGTGGTCCGGAAAAGGTATCGCTACCTTCACGGCGACCGGCGACCGGCCGATTCAAGAGAACGAACCAACGCTTTTTGAGATTTGGGTCTGTGTTGACGGCTATTGGACGGACTTGACGAAAAATGCATGCCCTGGAGAGCTTACTCCCGAATATCAGCGTCTGCTCGAATTGCTGTTGCGAGTCTTCAATGAAGCCGTTGCATTCACGCGCGATGGCGCCAGCTTCCCGGAGCTTGATCGGCTTGTTCGTGCGCGCATCGCTGAAGGCGGTTACGCGGGTCAGCCTTCACATCCTATTTGTCATGGCGTGGGCGCCCGCGCACACGAGTTTCCTTACGCGCACCAGGCGGGAAGCGGCACAATGAAAAAAGGCATGGTGCTCGCCATCGAGCCAGGAATTTACTGGCCCGGCGGCGGAGGCCTGCGCTTGGAGGATAATTTTCTGATCACTGACAATGGAACGCAAAAGCTCTGCAGTTATCCGGATGATTTCCGATCGGTGTGCTCCAAGGTGAGCGCGTGAAAGCTGCTGCAAGATCGCTGGCGGGAGTCAACCCGGAGATCGCGGAGCGCATAATCTCCGCGGTTGAAGAAGACGAGATCGTCGCGATGGCGCGTGACGTGATCAACATTCCCAGCCCCACCGGCGAAGAACTGCACATGGCGCAATACATGCAGAATGCGCTCGCGCAGCTTGGTCTCGCAGTCACTTGGCAGGAGGTCGAAGAAGGCCGCGCCAACGTTGTCGCCCGTTGGAGCGGGAGCGGCGGAGGAAAGACGCTCATGTTCAACGGCCACATGGACACGTCGAACACCGGTCGCGAGGACTTTCTCACCGGAATCGGGTACAAGCCGAATGCAGTCGTCAAGGATGGATTTCTTTACGGCCTCGGCATCTACAACATGAAAGGCGCTCTGGTCTGCTACACGCATGCGCTGAAAGCGTTGCAGCAGGCCGGCGTGAGGCTAAAAGGCGATCTCATACTTGCCTGCGTTGCTGGAGAAATTGAAAAAACTCAGTGGGGCGAGTTCAAAGGCAAAGAATACCGCGGCTACGGCTGCGGCACTCACTATCTCGTTAACCACGGCGTTCTTCCCGATATGTGCATTCTGGGCGAGCCAACTGATATGCACCTCGTGCTTGAACACTTCGGCTCGATGTGGGTAAGGATTTCATGCACCGGCAATTACGTGCACACCGCATTTTGCGAAGGCCGCGAAGAGTTGAACTCCATCCGCCGCATGCATGAAATCATGACAGCGGTGATGAAGTGGATCAGCACGTGGGAGAAAAATGCTGCTCATGGAGGGAAAAGAGCGATCGTGAATCTGGGGAGCATCCGCGGCGGTCATGCATGGCGAGCTAGCCGTACTCCCGAAAAAACCGATTTGTTTCTGGATGTGCGGGTGCCGCCGACGATACCAATGAGCGAAGCGCGCCGCAACATTCAGCAGATGTTTTTGGAGCTCCGCGACAAGCATCCTGATTGGGGGCTTGAGTTCGAAACCTATGTTTCCGTTCCGGGCGCGCGCATCAGCGCTGAACACGAAATGGTCAAAGCGATTGAGGCCAATCATGAGTACATCATGGGTAAGCCGCCTGAGCGCGAGACAGTTGTCTGGTGCTCCGATGCGAGTGTGCTCACCCGCTACGGTGTGGAAACGGTGAACTACGGCCCGTCCAGCGGTCCGCGCGACGCTGAGGGCGAGAAAGTAGAGATACAAACCTTGATCGATATCACGAAAATCTATGCCTTGGCGGCCGCTGAACTCTGCGGCGTGCAGGCCTGACCATCTTGCCGACTCAAAGCGAAATTGATCGCCGGTATAAGAACATACGCTCCGCGATGCAGCGCGCCGGACTTGACGCGCTCATCGTATGCGGCAACCAGTACGCCGGCTTCGAAGGGGCCGCCTTCTATATCTCAGGATTCGAAATCGTCCACCGCTACGTTTATGTCGTGTTGCCGCTCGAAGGCGAGCCGACGTTAGTCTTCCCCCGAGAAGCCCGCTGGATTGGCGACAAAACCAAACCGTGGATCAGAGATCAGGTCTGGCCCGATATTCCCGGGCAGTGGATCCGCGAGCGCGGTGCAGAACGGAACTGGAAGCGCGCTGGCGTTTACGGTATGAATTTCATTATGGCGGTTCGCGATTACCGCGAACTGGCGGATGCGCCTTTCGAACTGGTTCCGTTCGACTTTGAATTCGACATGGCGCGTGCAGTCAAGAGCGATGAGGAGCTGACAGAAGTTCGCGACGCAATGGACATCATCGCAGAAGGCTTTTGGGCGCTGGTCCACGCGTATGAACCAGGAAAGACTGAAGCCGAGATCATGGCGCCCGCGGTTGAACGTTTCTTTGCGCGTGGCGCGGGCCCGCGCATGATGAACATCCTGCTCTCCGGCGAGCATGGTGAAGCGGAGGCGGCCTTCAAAGTTCCGGGACATCGCATTGTCGCAACTGACGATCTTCTGCTCTATTCGCTGGAAATCACCGGCGCGGGCGGATATTGGGTCGAATTTTCACGTCCACTGATTCGGGGGAAGCTGAGCTCGCGAACTCAGGCTATGGCCGATGCTTACCCGCAGGCGATGGAAGCTGCGCGCAGGCTTTTGCGAGCGGGCGAACTGGCAAGCAGTGTTCACCGGGCGGTGGCCGAGACTTTTGCCCAACATGGATTTTCGCTCGGCCATCTGTCCGGCCACAGTATCGGCACGACAATGATCGAGCACCCGGCAATCGGAGCGAAAAGTGATGTGCAGCTCAAAGAAAACATGATTTTCTCGCTTCATCCGCAGGTCGTCGATAAAGACGGGAGAGTCTGCTTGTACACGCAGGACACCTACCGCGTGGGAAAGACCGACGGTGAGTGCCTCGCGGATATTCCATGGAAGTTCTACAACGGCGAAGAGCGAAACAGCACCGCAATCAAATGATTAAGATCTGCATCATCGGCTGCGGCGCTGTAGGCAGTCTTTTCGCCGCGCACCTGGCAAGGCAGGGCGAAGTCGAGGTCTGGGCCTACGATGTTTGGAAAGATCACATCGAGGCCATTCGTACTAACGGCCTTCGCCTTTCCGGCGCAGCAGACTTCACCGCGATGCTGAATGCGACCAGCAACCCGCGGGAGGTGCCAAACTGCGACTACGGCATTGTGGCTACCAAAGCAACTCACACTGCCTCCGCGATCGCGCAGGTTGCGCATATTTTCGATGAGAACAGCGCGGTTTGCTCCGTGCAGAACGGTGTTGGAAACGAAGAGATCATTGCCGAGCACGTCAGATATGTCATTCGCGGGACGACGTTTCCAGCCGGCCATCCGATCGCGCCAGGGCACATCGGCTTCGACATCAAAGGCGACACCTGGATCGGACCGTTCGAGCCGACCCACACTCCGATGGCAAAGGTAGATGAGCTTGCAGGCCTCATGACCCGATCGGGTATGAATACCATTGCTCTCAAAGACGCACGCGGAGCGCAATGGACAAAGCTCATCTTTAACGCGGCGACGAATCCAGTGGGGGCGCTCACCGGCCTTCATCATGGCGCTGCAACCCGCTTTGAGCCGACGGGCCGATTGTTCAACGATCTCATCGTCGAGGGGGAAGCTGTCGCAAAGAAGCTTGGGATCAGCTTGCACGACGATCCGCGCGAACTCGTGCAAAAGGGCGCGAACGCTCCCGGGAAGCACCGCGCCAGCATGTTGCAGGATGTCCTTGCCAAACGCCAGACGGAAGTTGATTTTATGAATGGCGCGATTGTTCGCGCGGGAGAAAGCGTCGGTGTTCCAACTCCACTGAACAAAGCTGTGTGGGAGGTTATAAAAGCGCTGGAGCATTCGTGGAGTGATCCGGACTGAAAACATGGTTGCGAGAAACAAATAACGTGAGAGGCTGAATGTCGGTTCCCTTCAACATTGGTGTGCTTCAACTGAGCATGGAGCCGGTGCGAGAAACTGTTGCAACGGCGAAAGCCTGTGAAGATGCCGGTTTCGATGCATTCTGGATCGCGGAAGCTTATCCGTGGTGGCGCAAGCACGGCTTCGAAGCGCGGTCCTCGACGGCGATTCTCGCCGTCATCGCGGCTCACACCAAACGAATTCAGCTTGGCTGGGGAATCATCTCTCCGTACACCCGCCACCCGGTGCAGATCGCGATGGAAGCTCGTGTCATGCAGGACCTGGCGGGCAACCGTTTTCTGCTCGGTCTCGGCGCGTCGAAGATCTTCATGAAAGAGATTGGCGAGGGAGAAAAGATTGGCCCGGCTACCGTGATGCGCGAAAGCATCGAAATTGTCCGCGGCGTGCTTAAGGGCGAGGCTTTCGAGTACAAAGGGAGGGTATTTAATGCCAGCGTTCCTGGGTTGAAGCCCGACGCCTACACACCTGGTGGCATTCCTCCCGTTTATGTTGCAGCGACCGGCCCGGTTCTGCAAAAGATGTCCGGCTCGGTGGGTGACGGTCTGCTGACGGCGAGCATCACCACGCCTGCCTTTGTGCGCTACTCGAAGAAAAACATGGAAGAGGGCGCGCGCCAGGCCGGCAAAGGTTCATCCAACCTGGTTCTCGGCTCGGTGATCGTCGGCAGCATCGATCGCGACTCGAACAAAGGTAAAGAGGGCGCACGCGAGCAAGCCGCAATGTATCTTGCAAACAAGGTCCAGAACATCAAGGGGTCGGCCGACGTGCTGCTGGAATGCGCCGGCTTGAGCTTCGATGAGTTGCATCCCATCGCCGAAGCCATGGAACATGGCGGGCGGAAAGCAGCCGCGAAGATGGTTACGGATGAAATCTTGAATAAAGTCTGCCCTATTGCAGGCACGCCCGAAGAATGCGTCGCACGGATCAAGGAGTACCGCCAGGCCGGTTGCACTCATATCATGTTGGAAATCTGGGGCGATGACCGAACCGGGCAAGCGAAATTGTTCGGCGAGACGGTGCTGCCGCACTTCAGATGATCCAGTTGATCCTTTTCCATGGAACCGGGCACTTTCGGCCAGCGTATTACTTCTAAACCGGATCGCGGGGCAAACGATGCGATATCATTCCGCTTATTCGATGAAAGGAAGTTCAATGATTCCCAAGTTGCCTGTGCGTGGAACGGCTCTGTGGAGGTCGTTGATAGCTTTGTCGGTTGTGATTTCTTGCTGGCCGGCACAACTCATGGCGGAAGAAATCCACGCCACACCCCTCTCCATCCCCAACACAGTCTCCGCAATTAACTCCTCCGTTCCAATGTCCCAGCGCGTCGTGGCCTACAACATCGACGCGAAGTATGACCCCAAGACTCATTCGCTCGATGCCGATGAAGTGCTCACATATCACAACCTCGCGGGACAACCGCTCGATACTTTTCCGTTTCATCTATACCTGAACGGATTTCAGCCGAAGGCGACGTGGATCCGGGAGACCAAACGTGAGGGCACCCGGGATGTAAATTTCGAAAAGTGGGACAGCAAGGACTACGGTGCAGATGACATCAAGCGTTTTGAAGTAGTCGGTCAGGGCGATCTTACGTCACAGTTGCAATTCATCCAGCCTGATGATGGCAACAAAGACGATAAAAGCGTGGTCCAGGTGCACCTGGCACATCCTGTTCCTCCGGACGGCTACGTCCAGTTCAGGATCAAGTTTCACGATCAGTTTCCTGAAACGCTGGAGCGCACCGGGTGGAAGCGCGATTTTCTGCTGGCGGGGCAATGGTTTCCTAAAGTCGGTGTTTGGTGGCATGGCGCATGGAATTGCCACCAGTTTCACGGCTCAACCGAGTTCTTTGCGGATTTTGGCGTGTACGACGTAAAGGTCACCGTGCCACAGAATGAAGTCTTTGGCGCAAGCGGGATCGAGGTTAGCAGCGTCAACAACGGCGACGGCACCAAGACCGTTGCATATCACGGTGACGACATCCACGATTTCGCCTGGACGATCAGCCCGCGGTACAAAATTCTCAACGACACCTTTCAGGGCAGCATGGGGCCAGTCGCATTGAAGATCATGATGCAGCCCGGCCACTGGGACCAGGCCGAACGACACGCCCGCATTCTGAAAGAAACCCTCGATCGCTTTGAACGCTGGTATGGGCCCTATCCCTACAAAACGCTCACGATGGTTGATCCCGAACCAGGGTCAGCAGCTGAGGGCATGGAATATCCCACGTTCATCACTGGAGGCACCAACTGGTGGGTCCCAAATGGACTGCGCGAACCTGAACTCGTCGTGGAACACGAATTCGGACATCAGTACTGGTACGGAATGGTCGCAACCAACGAGTTCGAAGATGCGTGGATGGATGAAGGCATTAACAGCTACAGCGAAGTAAAGGTTCTCGATTCGATTTTCGGCCAGAAGGGATCTGTGCTGGACCAGTGGGGAATCACCATGGGCGAGCATGATATCCAGCGAAATGAATACATTTCTGTCGCAGACCTCGATCCCATGGCGCGCAACGGCTGGCAATATGCCAATTACAACTCGTACGGCGGAATCACGTATGGCAAAACAGCCATGGTTCTGGTAACGCTCGAGGGCGTTATTGGGCCTGACACCATGCAGAAAGCGATGCGCACCTACTTCATGCGCTATCGCTTCACTCATCCAACGAAAGAAGATTTCCTGAAAACCATCGAAGAAGTTTCAGGCAAGGACCTGCGCTGGTACTTCAACCAGGCGGTGTACGGCACCCAGATTCTCGACTTCGACGTGATGAAAGCGGACTCGTGGCCATCGGATTGGTACAAAGAAAATTTCAAAGAAAAAAAGGGCGAGACCGAGTACGACACGGAGGTCCTGGTTCGCCGCAAAGGCGAGTTTATCTTTCCGGTTGACATCGATGTGAAATTCGATAACGGCGAAAAAGTTCGCGAGCACTGGGACGGGCAGGACCGCTGGGTGCGCTACATGTACCACAAAAAGGCGAAGGTCGAATCCGTGGAATTCGATCCTGACCACAAAATCTTCATCGACCGTAACAACTTCAATAACAGCTACACGGCGGAGGCGAATATGGCGCCCGCGCGAAAGCTAACGAATTACTGGACATTCATCAATCAGTTTTTCGCGCAGTTCCTGTCCTGGTGGATGGTATAGGAGAATTTCATGGCAAACCTCATAGCAAGTGCAACTCACATCGCCGGCCGCAACAAGCGTTACGTGGTCTGGTTTTATCTCATGAACCTCCTGCTCGCGCTGATCGGGAGCGTGGCGTTTAGCGCGAACGCGCATGGCATTCTCGACCACAGCCTTTATGCCGACCAACTGCTGCACGGCTTCAACCTTGGGGCTTTCATCGAATTGCTTGCCCGCCCTGAATTCGGCCCTTTGAGCACTTCGGCCATTCCTGCGGCGATGCTTGCGTTCGTGTTCTTTTTTTTGACGATGGTGTTCCTGCCGGGTGTGTTCCTGGGCTACGCTTCCGACCACAGGATTTCCCGCGATGAGTTCTACCGAACCTGCGGCCACAACGTGTGGCGATTTGTCCGGATTTTCTTTTTCTTCCTGCTGATCGCCGGACCAACTGCCGCAATCCTGTTCGGGATTCAAAAGGGGCTTCTGAAATTAGCCGATACCAGCACCTATGAGAAAGCTTACTTCTACACGCATGTTGCTTGCATGATAGTCATCTTCATCATATTAACGGCCATTCGTGCCTGGTTCGATCTTGCCGAATCGGATGTCGTCGTCAGCGACCGCTCGGCGGTGAGAAAGTCCATCGCTTCGGGATTCCGGACGACACGGCGTAACGGTGGTCGTCTTCTTGGAAGTTACGTGGTAATCGGTGTAGTTGCAGGAATTACCTTGTTCGTTGGCCTCGCACTCTGGGAAATGATTGTGCCGCCCGGTAGCGTTTTGGGAGCATTCATCGTAAGCCAGGCTATTCTGCTACTCCTGCTTGCCTCTCGCTTTTGGCAGCGTGCCGCCGCTGTCTCGTTGTATTTGCAACAACAGGCGGAAGTTCCCCTACTCGAGGCCACGCCTGTTCGCGCGCCAGTGACCGAGGTACCCGTTGCGCCGCAGGTCAGTGGAACCTAGATATCTGCTTTATGCTCGCATCCGTCCTACTGGTCTTCGCCCGGGCCAGCGGCCGTCAAACTACTTCCCCACGTAACTAACCCGCCAGATAGAGTTCGAGCCGTCGTCGGTTACGAGCAATGATCCATCTGGAGCCACGGCGATGCCCACCGGGCGACCCCAGACACTGTCGTTATTTACAACGAAGCCGGTGAGAAAGTCTTCGTACTCGCCACTTGCCTGACCGCTCTGGTGCAAGGGCACGCGGATGACTTCGTACCCAGCTCGCACGGACCGGTTCCACGATCCATGCTCGGAGGCGAATATGTCATCCTGGTATTCAGCGGGAAACTGCTTTCCTGTATAGAAAGTCATTTCGAGTGAAGCGTTGTGAGGCTGCAGCAAAACATCCGGAGTAATCACTTTGTTCTTCAGTTCTGGACGCCTCCCTTCATGGCGCGGGTCCTGGTTATCTCGCATATACCACCAGGGCCAGCCATAGAACCCACCCTCCTGCACGTGCGTGATGTAGTCGGGAACGAGGTTATCGCCGAGCCCGTCACGCTCATTTACCGAGCACCAAAGCTGGCCATCTTTGGGATTGATCGCAAGTCCCGCGCCGGGGTTACGAATTCCGTAAGCATAAATCTTCATGCCCGATCCATCGGGATTGAATTCAAGAATATCGGCACGGTTCTTCTCTTCAGGTGTTGTGTCGGGGTCGTCAACATTCGAAGCTGAACCGACAGCAACAAACATTTTCTTGCCATCCGGGCTGAATTGAATGTCGCGCGTCCAGTGTCCTCCGCCATGCGGCAAATCGGCGATGTGCTGCGGCGATCCGCTCGCCTTCAGATCCCCGTTTTTGTAGGGGAAACGTACCACCGAATCTGTGTTGCCGATGTATATCCATTTAGGATTTGGGCCGGGAGGATAAAAGTTGATACCGTACGGGCGGTTCAAGCCGGTGGCAAAAACTGAAGTCTGCTCGGGTTTTCCATCGCCGTTGATCCCTCGGAAGACGAGAATCTTGCCGGGACTGCTTTCAGCCACGAACATATCGCCGTTAGGTGCGGGGCGAATTTCGCGCGGATTCTGCAGCCCACTTGCGTAAAGCTCAACTTTGAAACCGGAGGGCGCTTGCGGCCACGCGCTCTCAGGACGTGGAACGACGTTTGGGCCATTGTCCGCAGAATGGGTGGCATATGGTTTCGGAAGATCCTGCACGGTAATTTTCCGCGCTATCCCCGGCTTCTCGTAACGATAATCGGTGAACGGCCCTAGCGGCGAATCGGCAGTGGCATTTGAGCTTTGATTCGCCGGTTCCGGAGCGGCAGCTATCATCTGCTGCAGCGAGGGAGAATGCGGCAGGGCTTTCAGGAAGCTGACAATTTCCCAACGCTCTGGTTCGGGCAGCTTCGCCCACGAAGGCATGCCATTCGCGACGCTGCCCCTAGTGATGAACCAAAATAGCTCGCCGTCACTTGCTGACTGTGTTGGACCGTGAAGTAGCCCCGGAACATTGCCGGTGCCCTGTGCGTTGCGACCATGGCAGGAGGCGCAATGCGCGGAGTAAAGCTTGGCGCCGGCTCCTTCCGCCGGTTGCTGGCCAGCATTGGGATTCTTCATCTCCTTCACCTCAGGCGGCGCGTGGTGGAAGGCAGGAGTAGTTTCCTGGGCCGTGGTCTCCTGGGAGATGACGCGCAGCAGACATAAGGCGGCGACCGGCGCGACCATTATCCGTTTCGACATCCTCCAACATACAGTTCCACATTTCCCCGCGTTTCGCATTGCGACTTTCTCCTGCTAGATCAGCTACGGTTTTGTAAAACATACTGGATGTGAATCAGTGATGTGAAGCAGCAAGAATTTCGGCGATTTGAGAATTCTCTACTGCAGTGAATCAATGGCAAGTGCCTCCATCTTGCCGGTCTCAACGATACGCGCCTTAATTTCGATTCCCGGTACACCGATTTGATCAAGGATCTTGTCAGGAAGCGGAATTCCAAGTTGAGAATTCAGAACCAGGTATACTTTGCCGCTGTCCGCGAGAAAGACAATCGGAGACTTACCAACGACGCAGGCCGTTGCGCAAAAAGCATGATCATCGGCATGAACTCCCCGCGCAACATAACACTCTGCATCTGTCAGTTCTCCGGGCACTGTCAGCAGTCCCTTGCCATCAGCCGCCGATTGTCCGACCAGGAACTCTAGATTGCCAGCTTTCGCCATGGTTTTCGCCTTATCAAGGTCAGCGACGAGCGCTCTGACCTTCGCAATTGGCATACCATTGAGGTTGTTTGCATCACCAAATTGCAATCCAGAAAGAATCAGCGTAATCAGTACAATCGGAGTGGGCCTGAAATCATTCAGTGGGTACACGCGCACACCATATCAGGAACTCGACTTACGATGCCGCTCCGGCTGCCGCATTCTACCGCTCACCTCTGGAGTCGCGCCAAATCCGTTTAGTACAATCGCATTGGGTAAGGCAATCCGGCATTGCTCAAGGGATTGACAAGGAGGCTCTTTTTGGCAACCACTCCATCATCATCCAGTACCGCCCGTCTTCAGACCAATTTCGCCCATCATAAAGTCAAAACTAAGAAGCCTGGACAGCGCGCCTGCAATGAAAAAGACCAGAAGGGCAAGTTCTGCGGAGGCCATCTGAAACGCTGGTTCTATTCAGTGGATCTTCTCGAACAAAAGTGTGGTGATTTAGAACGAGCCTGGGGCCGCGATACCGAAGTCTATCGCTGTGAGCACTGCAAAACATTGTACCTGCCCAATCCTGAGGCTGAGCACGTGGTTAATGTTGCCGGCTCAGGTCAGATTTCAGTTTTTGGACTTACGATTCCGGGCAAGTCTTAGCGTGAGATGAACACCTCCGAACTCATTTACGACTGGAACCGCTTGCATCCCGCCTCGCTGCGACCCATGGGCCATGTGCTGCTCAACGACGAAACCTTACGCGATGGTCTGCAATCGCCTTCGGTTCGTGATCCTTCCATAGAGGAAAAAACCGAGATTCTCCACCTGATGGAATCTCTAGGCATTCATTCGCTCAACCTTGGCCTCCCCGGCGCTGGCCCGCGCGCCGTTAAGCACGTCGAGAAGCTTGCGCGCGAAATCGTCAATCACAGAATGAAGATCCGCGCCAACTGCGCGGCGCGCACTCACCCGAATGACATTCGTCCAATTGCTGAAATCATGCAGCATACGGGCCTGAAGATCGAAGCCGCGACATTTCTCGGTTCGAGCCCGATTCGTCGATATACCGAAGGCTGGACGGACGATTTTCTGCTCAAAACCACGGAAAGCGCAGTGAAATATGCGGTCTCCGTGGGCCTAGATGTGATGTACGTAACAGAGGACACGACTCGTTGCGATCCAGAGACGATAAGGCGCCTCTATTCAGCTGCCATCAACTCCGGTGCACGCGCAATTGTAATCTGCGACACCGCCGGTCATGCCACCCCGATGGGAACCTTCGCTTTGGTGCGGTTCATCTTGGATGAGATTGTCAAACCGTCGGGAGAGAAAATTCGGGTGGACTGGCATGGCCATTGTGATCGCGGGCTGGCTATCGCGAATTCCATGGCGGCTCTCGTTGCCGGGGCTGAGTGCGTTCATGCCAGCGCTCTTGGGATTGGTGAGCGTGTCGGCAACACGCAGATGGACCAGATGCTCGTGAATCTCAAGCTTATGGGTATTCCGCCCTGGGCCGATCAGGACCTGACCAAGCTTAAGGACTATTGTCACGCGGTATCGCGCGCCACGGGCATTCCTATTCCCGCCAACTACCCGGTTGTGGGTGAAGACGCATTTCGCACTGCAACTGGAGTTCATGCGGCCGCCGTGATCAAAGCATACAAGAAGAACGATATTGAACTGGCGAACACGGTTTATTCCGGCGTGCCATCGCATGTCTTCGGCATGGAGCAGATTATTGATATCGGCCCAATGAGCGGGAAGTCCAACATCCTTTATTGGCTGGAGCGGCGCGGGTTGACCACTATGGATAGCGTGGTGGAACGAATCTACGATCGCGCCAAATCGTCTGATCATACGCTCAGTGAGGCTGAAATCCTCGAATGCGTTGCAGCACCAAACGGAGACTAGCTCGAAACCCCTGGCCCGGGAAAGTTCTGCCGTCAATTACCAACCCACTGCTCACGAGGGCCATCTAAGCTCGACATTAGGTGCGGTGGACCGTCCCCGGGCTCGCCTCGGTGGTGCCCGAAGCTATTGAAGCTGTCCGGGGACGGCATTGCTGCATTCAGTCCTTGATGAAGAGATCAGGCGGCAATATCTGCCGGAATCGCAGTTCCAATGCTTGATGAGGCTCGTCTAGCGCCGAGAGAGTAGGTCGGCCTATCTTTCGCACCCCAGCTGTATTTGTATGCTTCGCGTCCCCGAAGAAAATCAACTCTCCGCTTGCCGAGTCGTAATGCATCTTCAATGACCATCCCGAGGATGTTCGTGCCGAGACTCAGAAATTTCAAAAACGGGTCAAAGGCCTGCAGATAGCAGTAGACCGTGTCGTCTTCGAAAAATGCGTAAAGAAATGCAACCAGTTTTCTTTTGTGCCGCAAACCGTACAACCGCAGGACGCCTGCCGCGAGTAATCGCTTCGTCGCGCGGCGATGAAACTCCTGGACTACTGCTTCCGAAAGTACCCCGGCTTGACCAGCGTCCGCCCAGCGCACGTGGTGGAGTTGAAACATCTCATCGATCATCGAAGCAAGGGTGTGAGAGTTCGCAACTTCAATATGTCCTCCGCCGGCGCGCAGCAGACGGGCGCGTGCGTTTCTCCAGTTTCGCCGTTGGCGGCTGGGAACAATGGCACGCAAATCTCTCGCAACATCGTCTGGGAACTGCAAGACCGGGCAAACATCGTGTGTTTGTCTTTCCGCGTCATAGAATTCGTTTGGCGCGTTGAGCAACGGAGAACCCAGTGCGAGGTCAGATAGCCACAGCCGATCCCAGCCAGGAATTCGCGCAACTTGTTCCCAGAGAGCGTAAGAAATAGCTCTTTCAAAACGAGCATCAATCAGGACGTCGAGATAATCGGAGACGCCGCCGCCTATCAGCCCGAGCACCCGTTGATTGCCGTCTGAATAAATCAACAGCGGAGCTAGGCCTACTAATTCGCTATCGCGTCGAACCGCAACGATCACCGGCCGGGCAGGGCGGAATGTCTCAATCCAACTCCACAGCCACTCGGGACGCTGGAAAGTCGTCGCGTTGGGGCACCGCCGCCATAACGTGGACCATTCCGAAACCAGTCTTTCGACAGGCTGCCACGCCCTCATAATCTCGCACTGAAATTCCACACTCATGCTGCCGGTTGCAGTTCCATACGTTGGATGGCGGAAACCGCAGCTTGGGACGCTTGTTGGTACAACTCGAAGTACCG
>Ga0335081_10002417_pt1 | contig 29440 bp, 28 predicted proteins | sample Lox_Sample_35_FD_206713 | JGI IMG/M metagenome (GOLD analysis project Ga0335081, IMG submission 206713) | Soil microbial communities from Loxahatchee National Wildlife Refuge, Florida, United States - Lox_Sample_3.5 | ecosystem: Environmental > Terrestrial > Soil > Wetlands | place: USA...
ACCTGATCGAGAACGGCGCCCGCTACGGGGCTCCAAAGTACATGGAGTGGTACGGCGCGTTCGCGCTGATGATCACGCTGGTCTGGCTGTACTTCGAAATCCTGCGGCTGCTGTCGAAGATGCGCAGCCGGCAATAAGGGTAGAGCCGCGCTTCAGCGCGGCGTCCGCAAGCACAATGAAGGGCCGCAGCGATGATCGAAGATCATCGCTGCGGCCTGATCTCTTTCTAGCCTGCAACGCGGGCCTGAAGGCCCACTCTACCTTAATGCCTGAAATGCCGGACGCCGGTGAGCACCATCGCCAGTCCCAGCCGGTTGGCCGCATCGATGACTTCCTTGTCGCGCACCGAGCCGCCGGGCTGGATCACCGCCGTCGCTCCGGCCTTCGCGATCTCTTCCACCCCGTCGGGAAAAGGGAAAAACGCATCCGAAGCCGCCACTGAGCCCTTGATCCCCAGCACCGATTTCATGGCACCGATCCTTGCCGAGTCGACGCGGCTCATCTGCCCCGCGCCCACGCCGGTCGTCTGGCCGTTGCGGGCGTAAAGAATCGCGTTGGACTTGACGTGCTTGCAGACCTTCCAGGCGAACAGCAGGTCGCGCATCTCCTGCTCCCCAGGCTTTCGCTCGCTGACCACCCTGAGATCGGCTGCGGCGAGCGGGCGCACATCGTTGTCCTGCAACAGGACGCCGCCGGAGACGTTCTTCAGCACCCACTTCTGCTGCAGGGGAACCACTTCCACCAGGCGCAGGTTTTTCTTCGCGGCAAAGATCTCACCCGCCGCCTGGTCGAAGCCGGGAGCGGCGATGGCTTCCACAAACAGCTTCGCCATCTCCGCCGCGGTTTCGCGGTCGATCGGGCGATTCACGCCAATCACTCCGCCGAATGCCGACACCGGATCGCACTCCAGGGCGCGCCTGTAGGCTTCGGCCAGAGTGCCCGCAATGGCCGTTCCGCAGGGATTGGTGTGCTTGATGATGGCGCACACCGGCCCCCACCCCGCCTCGCCAAAAACGGGCGCGCTGGGAGCCCCGGACTCCTCAAACTCCTGCGCCAGGTCCCAGGCGGCCTGGAGATCGACGATGTTGTTGTAGCTGAGTTCCTTGCCCTGAAGTTGCCTGCTGTTGGCAATGCCTTTGCCCGAGCCGTCGGAATACAGCGCGGCTTTCTGGTGGGGGTTCTCGCCGTAGCGCAGATCGAAAACCTTGTGGAAACCGAGCCGCAGCGTCTGGGGAAATCCATCGCTGCTGCCGAGGTCGAACTTTCCGCTTTCGCTCTCCGGAGCAGCGATCCGCTCCAGCGTCGACGCAATCGCCGAATCGTAATCTGCGGTCATCGCGAAGGCTTTCTGCGCCAGCCGCCACTTCGTTTTCAGCGACAGCGACCCGTTGCTATTCTCCATCTCCTGTGCAATGACGTTGTAGTCCGCCGGAGAGGTAACGATGGCCACATCGTGAAAGTTCTTTGCCGCCGAGCGCACCATCGAAGGTCCGCCGATATCAATGTTCTCGATGATCTCGTCGAACTGCACGCCCGGCCGGGCTGCGGTCTTCCCGAAAGCGTAGAGGTTGACCACCACCATGTCGATGGGCAGGATGCCGTGCTCGGCCACCGCAGCCCGATGCTCTTCCTTGCTGCGGACGTGAAGAATGCCGCCATGCACTTTGGGGTGCAGCGTCTTCACCCGCCCGTCCAGCATCTCGGGGAAGCCGGTGATCTCGGAAATCTCCTTCACCGCGATTCCCGACTCGCGCAGCAGCTTCGCCGTGCCTCCGGTCGAAATCAGTTCCACGTGCATTGCCGCCAGACGGCGGGCAAATTCCACCAGCCCGCTCTTGTCGGTAACACTCAGGATTGCGCGTTGAATTTTGCCCATGAATGCCTTTCCGGTATGTCCCCGCCCCGCCATCACGGTGCCTGAACTGCCCTTCGGACGACTCCTGCGGAAGGCCGCTAACCGTAAGAGAAGCGGCAACATAGCACGACCTACGAAACCGACCCCACCCCTGCCTGGCCCGGCTTCCAGTTCAGAATAACCCATCCCCGCCGCGCTCTCTCCTGCATCTAAATTCACGCATGGCGCGGAATCGCATTGCCATTGTCATTGCCGACGACCACGCGGTACTGCGCGAGTCTCTGACGGCGCTGCTGCAATCACAGCCCGACTTCCAGGTAGTGGGCACGGCGGCCAACGGCGAAGAGGCGCTGCGGCTGGTAAAGCAGCACAATCCGGAGGTGCTGGTACTGGATCTGTTCATGCCCGGAGCCGACGGCTTCGAGGTGTTGCGCACACTGGAGCGCGCCGGCAGCAGGGTTGCCTCGGTGGTGCTGACCGGCTCCGAAAGCCAGAACGACTACGTGCAGGTAGTGCGCCTGGGCGCCCGTGGCCTGGTTCTGAAGGCCGACGCTCCGCAGAAGCTGTTTGCCGCCATCCGGGCGGTAGCGGAAGGCGATCTGGCCTTCTCGGATGAGATCGCGCACAGCGTTCTGAACGCCATGGTCTCCGAGCAGCCGCCGGTGCCCAGCTCCATGGCGCGCCTCTCCGAACGTGAGCGGCAGATCGCCTATATGGTCGCCCGGGGAATGCGGAACCGCGACATCGCAGCCGACCTGACCATCAGCGAAAACACCGTCAAACGCCACCTGCAGAGCATCTTCTCCAAGACCGGATCCCGTGACCGGCTGGAGCTGGCCGTGCTTGCGCTGGCCGAAATCGGAAAAGCGGCCTGAAGGAAATTCACCCGCGAAGCCGTGCTCAGACAGCCATTACTTGCCCGCGCTGGCTGCCATCTTCTTTACCATCGCGATGACCAGCTTGCGGTCGCTCTCATTCAGATTGGGCGAGTAGCGGCGAATCTGGGTCAGGAAACGGACCTCGTCCTCGGCCAGCTGCGGCACCGGCTTGTTGCCATTCTCGCCCATGCTCTCGCTGAAGAAGCGCGCCAGCGGAATGTCCATGGCAGCGGCAATCCTGGACAGCGTGTCGAGGGAGGGAATGGTGTGCCCATTTTCCACCCGCGAAAGGTAACAGCGCAGCAAACCCGTGCGCTTTTCAATATCGCCCTGCGACATCCCCTTTTGGAGGCGGAAGTTGCGTATGGTTGCGCCGATGTTCATGGGTGATTAACGTCCTGATGGGAAGTGCCCATGGGGGTGACTGCATAGTAACCATTGGGGAAAGGGGCTGGCAAGAGAATTCTTCTGTGCTGTTCCTGATATGGGAATGGACGGGCGTGAATTTTGACCGCCGCTGGCCGCCATTGCGGCTGCTGTCAGGACGAGCGTAGCGGTAACTCCATGTAGATCAGGCCTGGCGCCGGCTCCAGCGGATCAGAATCCACCTCCCGAAAACCGAATTTGCGGTACATCTCGACTGCGGCCTGCATGCTGGAGGCATACGAGTCGAGCCGCACCGAGGAGTAGCCGATGCGCCGTGCTTCCATCAGCGCGCGCTCTGTCAGCTTTATGCCCAGCCTGTCGCCGCGAAACGCAGGTCGAACGTAGAGGCGTTTCATCTCGCAGGTTCCCTCTCGCGGAAACGGGCGCAAGCCGACGCATCCTACCGGCTGGCCCAGGACGGTTGCCAGCAGCAGCGTGCCTCGCGGAGGCGAGTACGTGCCGGGCAGACCGGCAACTTCATCGTCGAAGGCGCGGAAGCAGTACTCAACCGGCAATTGCGCGCGGTATTCGAGGAAAAGGTTGCGCACCTGTTCGATCTGCTCCGCGGTGGATGCTTCCACGATTTGCGACATGCCGCATCCCCTGTTTACCGATCTTCAGCCCATCAAAATGCCGCCATTCACGTTCAGCACGTGGCCGGTGATGTACGCCGCCTCCTCCGAGGCGAGGAACTTCACTGCATGGGCCACATCCGTGTCGCTTCCTGGCCGCCCGAGGGGAATATTTTTCAGGATGTTTTCTTTCAGTTCGGCGGGCAAGGCCTCCGTCATCGCGGTCTCGATAAATCCCGGAGCCACGGCATTCACCGTGATATTGCGCGAGGCCACTTCACGGGCCACCGACATGGTGAGCCCGATCAGTCCTGCCTTGGAAGAGGAATAGTTGGCCTGTCCCACCTGTCCGATCTGCCCAAAGATGCTGGTGATGTTGATGATTCTTCCCCAGCGCTGCTTCAGCATGGAACCAATCGCCGCCTGGATGAGGAGAAACGCTCCGGTAAGATTGGTGGCGATTACCTCATCCCAGTCGGCCCGCTTCATCCGCATGACGAGCTGGTCGCGGGTGATGCCGGCATTGTTGACAAGAATGTCGATTTTGCCGAAGCGTCCGACAGCCGCCTTGATGACCGCCTTGATCTCCTCTTCGCTGACGACATCCAGCCGGAAGGGCTCTGCCTCGCCACCCTTGCCGGCAATTTCCCCGGCCAGGTGCTCCAGTTTTTCCTGATTGCGGGCGCACAGCGCCAGCTTCGCGCCCGAGCCGGCCAGCAGCAGCGCGCATGCCCGGCCGATGCCCTGGGAAGCTCCGGTGACCAGCGCAACGCGTCCCTCGACTCCTGGCATGTCGCCTCCTGCATCAGCAAAGCAGGATTATAACCAGCAGGGCATCAGACCAGCGGCACCCGCTCCTCGTCTTTCGGCAGGGCGGCGGGATGGGCAGGTCTCTCGTGACGAAAAAGGTAGCGCAGCAGGGGTGGAGGGACCAGCGTGCTGACGGCGGTCATGAAGATGACTATGGCGTAAGCGCGCTGCGAGACCATATTCATCTGCAGGCCAATCAGGGCGATGATCAGCGCGACCTCGCCGCGCGGCGTCATCCCTACGCCCACTTTCAGCGCGTTCTGCCAGCCATCCTTCAGCATGGGCAGCCCGCAACCGATCACCTTGGTGATGACCGCCAGCAGCGAGATGACCCCTGCCACCAGGAGAACGTCGCCCCGGAACACCCGCAGATCCAGCCGCGCCCCCATGGTGAAAAAGAAGAAGGGCGCCAGGAACTCGTTAATCCCGTAGACGCGGGGCCGCAGCCCCCATTCCGGCGAGTAATCGGCAAACATCAGTCCGGCAAAGAAGGCGCCGATGATGGCCGCCATGCCGATCTTGGTGGCGGCTACCGACAGCAGGAGGCAGGTCGCCAGGGCCAGCATCAGGGGCGCGTCCGGCGTCTCCAGACGCTGCAGGCCGGGCCGCATCCGCCCGACCACCCCCGGCCCGAAATAAATCATGAATATGGCAAAGCCGATCGCCTCCGCCACCACGATCGACAGGTGCAGCCAGTGAACGCCCGTGCCGGAGGAGACGCTGACCACGATGGCCAGCAGCACCATGCCGAGAATGTCATCGAAGACGGCCGCTCCCAGGATGATCCGGGCTGCCCGCTGCTTCAGCACCCTTAGGTCCTGCAGGACGCGGGCCGTGATGCCGACGCTGGTGGCCACCATGGCGGCGGCAACGAATAGGGCGGAGTGGGTCGATTCGTGCCGCAGCTTCAGATAAACAAGCCCGGCGCAGAACGGCAACACGATCCCGGCCACCGCCACATTGAGAGAGCGCCGGCCGATGCGGATCAGCTCGTGCGGGCTGGTCTCCAGCCCGACCGTGAAGAGCAGAAAAATTGCGCCAATTTCCGCCAGCGAGATGATGGTGTCGCTGGGGACGATGATGTTGGCGGCGTAAGGTCCGAGCGCGATGCCGGTCAGAACTTCGCCCAGCACCGCCGGCAGTGATAGCCGCGCGAACACCTCGCCGCAGATCTTCGCGCACACGAAGATGGTAAACAGTTGCAGCAGCAGCGTATCGGCGCCGTGGGACATATCCGGGGGAACAGCAATCACTCAGAAGCGATGGCGCCTGTAATTGTTGCTCACACCGCATTGGCGGCACGAGCGAAATCGCAAGCTGCTGCTGTTTTTCGTGCTCGCGCAGCTTGCGAATCTTGCGGCGTGACTCCGGATTCATGCCATGATGCAAGGTATTCCCAGGGCAACGCCTGGACATGTCGGTTCCCGATCTGGTTGTGGTCGGGAGTGTGACTCCCATGGTGGTGATCGGGAGTAGCTTCCGCAGGTATGAAGAAGTCCCATTCCGCCTTTCTCCGCGCGTCTTTTGGCCTGCTGCTGTCCTCAGGACTGGCGCTAGCCGTTGCTCGCGTGTTTGCCGGGACGGCCGTGAGCGTGGTGTTGCCGCTGTGTTTTATCGCAGTGCTGTGGATACTTGCATTCCGCTATGGTTTCGCTGTGGGCGTAATCGGCTCGCTGCTCGCGGCGCTCATTTTCGCCCATTTTCTGTTTGATCCTCTGGGTAGCTGGCACGTGAACGACCTTGCGGCGCGGCGCAATCTCGCCTGGATGGTGGCCGGTGCGATTGCCCTATCTTTTCTGTTCGCCCCGTCGAACTCCGCCGGGAGCTCGCAGCAATGACTCAAAACAGCCGCTCCGGCGCCCAGAAAAGAACTTTCAGCTCGCGCACGAAATACGCCAGGTCGGGCCGGGGAGGAAGCTGGAGGCCGACTGGCGCGACCATTGTGTTCTCCTGCAAGTCCACCTCGGCGTGCTGCAGCGGCCAGGGCAGATGGTGAATTTCTCCCCGCCAGGCATGTTTGCGGCCGACCGAATACAGGCAGTACCGCTCGGTGAGGAAGTGCTCGAGCGAGCCGGGATGCGCCTGGAAGCTCGGCCCGCCTGCGGGACCATACGCGCACCTCAGTTCCGCCGGCCGGGGACCATGCTGCCGCTTCGCAACGTAGTCGAGCTTCGCTCCGCCCTTGCCTTTCACCTTCATTGAGGCCTGCCAGTACGGCAGGCGATAAAAAATCCGCGCGCCCCAGACGGCCGACAGGTTGCTGGCGTCCAGGCTGAAAAAGTACACGCCGGGTTTGCCTTCATAGCTGACGTAAGTGCGCACGTTGACCTCCGCGAAATGCGAGAGCAACGGCAGGGAAGGCACGCCGGGGGGGCGCAGATGGTTGATCCAGAAAGGCGTCACCGAAACCCAGGCGCGCTGCTGCCAAGTGTCGAGCGTCAAGAACTCCGGCACCCGCGCGCGCACCGCCTCGGGAGGAAGCGAGTAGTGGAGGAACAGCAGATCGTTCCAGCGCTGGGTCATGATCCATGGCGCCATGGGCGCGGGCCAGGGACGATGCGCGGCCGCGAACAGAATCGAGTCCGCACCGATCCAGTGGGTGTCGGAGGCGAGGTCGGGTTCGGAGGAATTGCTCAAGCGATCACGTTACCAGGAGATTTTACGATTCCCACAGGCCTGATGTTGCCCGCGAGTTCCATCCCGCTTATGATTCAGCGCAAATGTCGTCCGGTTACAAACCCGCCGCCGGCAATGATGGGGTTTCCCCCGCCGGCGAGCCCAGCACCGAAGTGTATGCCGTGCACGGCGCCGATCCCGAGGTTCAGGCATACGGCATGGCAAAGTACTCCCGCTCGGCCCTCTCCATGCGCCAGTCGCTGGCCGAGATCAACGGCCAGAAGGCCGAAAAGTTCCTGAACACGTTTTACTTTCAGTACGGTCACCGCAGCATCGCCGATCTGGCCCACATCGCCTTTGCTATCGAGCGGCTCTCGATTCTGGCGGCGACGGTGGTGGTGGACGAACCGCGCTGGGATGGCCAGGAACGCTCCACCCGTTATCAGAATTTCCAGAAGAGCGGATACCACGTTCCCGATTTCGGCGCCGATGACGACGCACGCCGGTTGTTTCGGGAGACGGTTGAACACCTCTTCGCCGAGTATCGCCATTTTTCGGAAGAGATGTTCCGCTACCTTCGGGAGCGCACGCCGAAGCCGTTGGAGATGAAGGAGGAAGCCTACGAGCGCACGCTGCGCGCCCGGGCGTTCGACATCTCACGCTATCTGCTTCCTCTGGCCACGAACACCTCGCTCGGCCAGATCGTCAGCGCGCGCACGCTGGAGAACCAGGTCTCGCGCCTGCTCTCGAACAGCCACGCCGAGGTTCGGCGCCTAGGCGAACTGCTGAAGCGGGCGGCCCAGGAACCCGCCTACATCGTGGGTGATGCCGACATCCGCGAGCTGCTGCAGCAAATTGGCCACGAATCGCCCGCCGCGGCAGAGCGCGCCAGCGAGTTCCTGCTGCACCCGGTACGGGTTGCTCCCACCCTGATGAAGTATGCGGAGCCGAACGCATACGGGATCGAAACCCGTCGCGAGCTGACCTCGGCAGCGGCCGCATTATTGGGGCCGATAGCCGTCGAGGACGTAACCGCAGTCCAGCTGCTGGAAGATGATCCGCTGGAAATCGAGTTGGCGGCCACGCTGCTCTATCAGTACTCGCACCATCCCTACCGCCAGATTCGCGAGGTGGTGGGCGCGCTGCCGCAGGCACAGCGGCGCGAGATCATCGACATGGGTCTGCGCCACCGCGGACGCTTCGATGAAGTCGCAAGAGCTTTTTCTGCCGGGCAGCAGTTCCGCTTCGACATCCTGATGGATATCGGCGGCTTCCGCGACCTGCATCGCCATCGCCGCTGCGTGCAGATCGTGCAGGACTACACCGCCGCCCACGGCTACGACGTGCCATTGGAGATCGATTCCGCCGGCCTGACGCTCCGCTATGACGCTGCGATGGAGCGCGCGCGGGACATTGCGGCCCAGCTTGCCGCTCGCCATGCGGAGGAAGCAGAAGAGCAGTCGCAGTACGTTATTCCCCTGGCTTTTCGCAAGCGCACGCTGTTCAAGATGGACCTTGCCGAGGCAATCTACATCAGCGAGCTGCGGACAGGCGCGGCCGGGCATTTCTCCTATCGCAATATTGCCTGGGTTATGTACGAAGCGGTGGCGCAGCGCTATCCGGCGCTGGCGAAATACTTCCGCGTGACTGACGTGCGCGAGCCGGTGGATATCCTGAAGCGTTAGGGGCTCCATGGATCCGGCAACAATGCAGGTGCCGATCGAAAACCGCGGATGAGTGAGGCATTCCGGCGCTTAATGCTGATTTCGATCATGTCAAAAGCGATTTTTTCCATCGCGGTGCTTTGCCTGGCGGCAGCACCTCTCGCGCAGAGCCAGGCCCAGACCGGCCCCGGAGCCAGGGAGGTGACCGTGCATCATGCAACCGGACGCTTCGAGGTAAAGATGAGTCCACAGCCTTCTGACCCGCCGATCGGCCGGATGACGCTTGAGAAGACTTTCCACGGCGGACTTGAGGGTACGAGCAGGGGCGAGATGCTGGCCACCGGCAGCGGGGAGAAGGGCTCGTCCGGAGGCTATGTCGCCACCGAGCAGTTCACCGGCACGCTCGATGGTCGCAAGGGCAGCTTTATCCTTCAGCACAGCGGAACCATGACACGAGGCACACCACAGGTCGTCGTTACCGTCGTTCCGGATTCCGGTACCGGTGAACTGGTGGGACTGGCAGGCAAATTCAACCTCGTCATCAAAGAGGGTTCGTACGACTTTCACGCCTACAACTTCGAATACACGCTGCCGGAGAAAAAGTAATCGGAACGTTAATATCCGGGTTATACCCGGCACATTCAGCCGATCCGCGAGCCCGCATGGGATGCGGTAAGAACATTTCCGCTGTGCCGAAGGTCACAAGCCGATGTGAGACACGGAAGTATCAATACTTTCGTTTGCAAATCTTCGCTCTTTGTTCGCTCCGGATGGTATAACTGCATGTATAATGACCCGTCAGTATTCAAGCGCTCTTCACCGCGAATCGCCCATTTCGAACACCCCATTACGCGCAGAACCGGCTGTGACGGGGAACCCGAACGGCGCCTGCCTCACTGACCCAATTGCAAGTCACTTTTCATCTGTTCCGTCCCGTGGCGCCGACGCTGACTGCGGGATGGAGCAGCAAAGGAGCGGCACTCATGGCCGACGAGAAAACTGAAAAAGGCCGGGCAATCGACCTGGCGCTGTCGCAGATCGAAAAGCAGTTCGGCAAAGGCTCCATCATGAAGCTGGGAAGCAAGGGAGCGGTCGTTCCCATCTCGGTGATCCCCACCGGGGCCATCTCATTCGACGCGGCCTTGGGCGTCGGCGGCTTCCCCCGCGGCCGGGTGGTCGAGATCTTCGGCCCGGAATCTTCGGGCAAAACGACCATTGCCCTGCAGGTGATTGCCCAGGCCCAGCGGCAGGGTGGGATGGCGGCCTTCGTCGATGCCGAGCACGCGCTGGATCCTGGCTACGCCTCCAAACTGGGCGTGGATGTCGACAATCTTCTGGTTTCGCAGCCGGATTACGGCGAGCAGGCGCTGGAGATCGCCGAGGCTCTGGTGCGCTCGGGTGCCATCGACGTGCTGGTGGTGGACTCGGTGGCCGCCCTGGTGCCCAAGGCCGAACTCGATGGCGAGATGGGCGACAGTCACGTCGGCCTGCAGGCTCGCCTGATGTCGCAGGCCCTCCGCAAGCTCACCGGCATTGTGGCCAAGTCCCACACCTGCCTCATCTTCATCAACCAGATTCGCGAGAAGATCGGGGTCATGTTCGGCAATCCGGAAACCACCACCGGCGGGCGCGCGCTGAAGTTCTACTCCTCGGTGCGCATCGACATCCGCCGCATCGGCGCCATCAAGGATGGCGATCAGGTGGTCGGCTCGCGCACCCGGGTGAAGATCGTGAAGAACAAGACCGCTGCGCCCTTCCGCGAGGCCGAATTCGACATGATGTATGGCGAAGGCATCTCCCGCGAAGGCGACCTGATCGACCTGGCGGTGAACGCCAATCTGGTGGAGAAGTCGGGCTCCTGGTTCAGCTACAGGGGCGAGCGGATTGGCCAGGGACGCGAGAATGCCAAACAGTTCCTGAAGGAAAATAAAGACATCGCTGCGAAGCTCGAAGCCGAGGTGCGCAAGGCGATCGGTCTGGTTTCCGCGGTGGAGAAAGCGCAGGCTGCTGCCGCAAATGCCGACGCCGCACCTGCTCCGCAGCCCAAAGCGTCGGCGGGCCGCAAATAGCAACGCCGGCCGGCGGGCGCACCGTTTTGCGGTTCGCCCGGCGCATCGCGGTGATACTTTTCGTGAGCTTCCTGCGCATGGCGATCAGCCCGTACGCCAGGCTACCGGGAGAGAAGAGCGCCACCTGAGGATGAGGAGCATGCGCCGGAGCAGTCCGGCTGCATTTCCGATTGCCTGGCGGAGCCAGCCAGAATAAAATCATCCCCGCACAAGTCCCTCCCGCCGAGGCCGCTTGAAGGATATTGTCGCCATCTATCCCGGGTCGTTCGATCCCGTGACGAACGGCCATCTCGACCTCATCCGTCGCGGAAGCAAGCTTTTCGACCGGCTGATTGTGGCCATTGCCCGCAACCTTGACAAGGGCGAAGCGCTCTTTTCCCTGGCCGAGCGCCGGGAGATGCTGGTAGCCATGACGTCCGAGCTCGACAACGTCTGCGTCGATACCTTCGAAGGCCTGCTGGTGGCTTATTGCATCAGCAAGAATGCCAACGCGGTGCTGCGCGGTATTCGCGCCGTCAGCGACTACGAATTTGAGTTGCAGATGGCGCTGATGAACCGCAAGATGGAACCGCGGGTGGAAACCGTGTTCATGATGCCGGCGGAACAGTATTCCTATCTCAGCTCACGCATCGTACGCGAAATTGCCCGGCTGGGCGGTCCGCTCACCGGGCTGGTGCCCAACATGGTCGAAGAGCGCGTCCGCCAGAAGATTGCGCAAACCCACGCTGTCCATACCTCAACTCATCTGTTATGAAGGATCAAACCATGACTGCTGCCGGAACTCAGCTTTCCTCGTTCTTAACCAATCGCATTCAGCGCATCGAGGTCTCGGCAACCATGGCCGTGGCGGGCGAGGCGGAGAAGCTTCGTGCCAGGGGCGCCGACGTCGTCGACCTCGGCGCGGGCGAGCCCCATTTCGATACTCCGGAGCACATCAAGGAGGCGGCGATTGCCGCCATCCGCAACAATTTCACCCGGTACACCGCCGTAGGCGGCACGGTGGAGCTGCGCGACGCCATCGTGCAACGGCACGCCGCTGACTTCGGTTCCGATTACAAGCGTGAGGAGTGCATTGCCTCAGTCGGCGGCAAACATGCCCTCTTCAACGCCATCCAGGTGCTGGTCGATCATGGCGACGAGGCGATTCTACCGGTGCCTTATTGGGTATCTTTCAAGGACATCGTGCGTTATGCCGGCGGCGAACCGGTCTACATTGCCACCGATGAGAGGCACGACTTTGCCCTTACCGCCGCGATGGTGGAGCGGGCGATCACTCCGCGCACCAAGGTCATCGTTCTGAATTCTCCCAACAATCCTTCCGGCGCGGTGATGAATCCCGAGGACATGATCTCGGTACTCAGGCTGGCGCACGATCGCGGCATCTATGTGATTTCCGACGAGTGCTATGTCTATCTGAACCACACCGGCCACATGTTCTCGGCGGGTTGCTTGCACGAGGTGAAGGAACGCCTGATCATCATCGGCTCTCTTTCCAAGACCTATGCCATGACGGGCTGGCGCCTGGGCTACGCCCTGGGCCCTGCTCCCATCATCAGCGCCATGCAGAAGCTGCAAAGCCAGAGCACGTCCAACCCCACTTCCGTCGTGCAGAAGGCCGCGGTCGCCGCCCTGACCGGCTCCCAGGATTGCGTGCGGTACATGCTGCAGCAGTATGTCGCCCTGCGCGATCAGATGGTGGAAGGCCTGCGTTCCATTCCCGGCATTACCTGCGCCGCCCCCAACGGCGCCTTCTATGCCTATCCCAACGTCAGTCATTATTTCGAGCGCGGGGGACTGAATTCGGCATCCGATGTAGCGCGAAGGCTGCTCCACGACGCTCACGTCGCCGTGGTACCCGGCGAGGGCTTCGGCACCCAGGACCACGTGCGGATCTCCTATGCCACTTCGCCGCAGAATCTGGAGCGCGGTCTGGAGCGCATGCGCAACTTTTTCGCGAGCGTGTAGGGAGTTGTTTGGTAGTGCGGCGATGCAGCGCCGCGTATCTGGACAGCTAAATCTCCTATTCCTGCGATGGCATTAGACTGATTGTCGCGGACCCGGCCCTGAAGGCCTGCTCTGCCCGTACAAGATCACACGGCATGACCCGACTCTACCCGTTGCTGACGGTCCCCATTTTTGACGAACGGCCCTGGGGCGTCCGCGACCTGCGCCCGATTTATACGAAAGTCGGAAAGGAACTGATCGGAGAAAGCTGGCTGACCTGGGATGAGAACCGCGTTGCCAATGGACCGCTGGCCGGGCGCACGCTGGCCGATCTGGCGAAAGAGTATCGCCGCGAATTGGTCGGCACGCTCGCCTGCTACGAAGACCGCTTCCCGCTGCTGGTGAAATTTCTCTTCCCCGGCGACAAGCTGTCGGTGCAGGTGCATCCCGACGACGCGCACGCGCAGCAGAAGGGTCACCCGTGCGGCAAGACTGAATGCTGGCATGTGCTGCGGGCGGCGCCGGGGGCGCAGGTCGCCCTGGGGCTGAAGGCCGGCGTAACTCTCGAGCATTTCCGGCAGGCCATCGCAGGAACCCGGGCGGAGGAGTTGCTGAACTGGGTCGATGTGTACGCCGGCGACATGCTCTACGTCGCCGCCGGTACTGTGCACACCATCAGCGGCGGGGTGGTTCTGGTGGAAACGCAGCAGACCTCCGACATCACCTACCGTCTGTACGACTACGGCCGCGGACGTGAGCTGCACATCGAAGAGGGACTGGCGGCGACGAAATTACACACCAATGCAGGCAGGGTCGTGCGGCAGGCGAGCGATGGGGCCAACGTCCTGGTCCGCTCGCCCTATTTCCAGGTCGAAAAGATGCGGCTGGATGGGGAGCTGCAGGCGGACGTCTCTCCCCACTCGCCGCATGTCGTGGTCGCGGTTGACGGCTCGGGAATCGTGGAATCGCCCGGAATGGAGCCGATCAGCTTCGCGACGGGTGAAGCGGTAGTGGTGCCGGCCGGCGTGCGGCAGTATTCCGTGCGGCCGCAGTGGGAGCTGGAGGTGATGCGCATGTCGCTGCCCACGGGCAACGTCCCCGAACCCGAGACAACCCTGCCGCGATCGGTCAGTGCCCGGTAGCTTTTCTGGCCGTCGCGATTGTTTGCGAAGAGGTCAGCGGCAGCGTGGTACCCAATCCGGCGTAAATGTAGTGATCTCCGTACGCCTTCTTGAGCGCGCTGAACGCCGGCTCGCCGGTGCAATGGCCCGGTGCGACGTATTCCACTCTGTACGTATCGTGCAGCGCGGTGACGGCCTTCTGGATGTCCTGATCGTTCGCAGTCACCAGATGCAGTCCTCCCGTGACGAGGTGTACGCGCGGATTAACGGCGGTCGCGGCCTGCACGATCCTGTCGATGCCCGGATGCGAGCAGCCGACGATAAGCACAATGCCATCCGGCGTGTTGATAGCCAGCGACAACTCACGCAGCTCCAGCGTGCCGGGTTTGTCCGAGACGAGCGTGATAAGGGAGATGTTGGGCGCAATCTCGGTGTTCTTGTCGATGAGCTGGAAGTTTGCGCCGGGCCAGGCTGAGCCGAAACGCATGATTTCCGGCGGTATGCCGTCGTAATAGCGCTGCTCAGCCGGCAACGAGGCGTCTTTGCGATAGAACGTGCTGGGAAGGTCTGCGCCGTAGACCCCGAATCCCTTCTTCGGCGCATAGATCTTCACGTGGGGATTGACCTTGAGGAGATAGGTCAGCCCGCCCATGTGGTCGCCATGGCGATGCGACATGACGACGAAATCCAGCGTCGCGAAGTCGATGCTTTTGGCTCTCGCGTTCTTTGCAAGGACGTCGGGATTGTTGCCCGTATCGAACAGAATGCGTTTGCCGCCATACTCGATCAGCGCAGCATAGCCCCGGTCCTTCTGCATGCCGGGAGTATTTCCGAAGGCGTCGTAAAGTACGGTGGTTCGCGCTGAACTGGGGCTGTCGGTTGCCGTGGCCGTGGTGGAGGAAAGCGCAGCACATCCGGCTACGAGCAAGAGCGCCGCACAATAAGGAGCGATCCAGGACTCGGCTGACATCGTGTCCTCCTGTTGCCAGGGTCTGAGACCTGTGAAAGGAAAATGAGAGCCCTTTACGCGATTCGGCCGGCAAGTCAAGACCTAAAGGTGCTTAGCGTCCTGTCTGATTCTTCAGTAGAATCGAAAATTCAAAATACTCCGTGATCTCCGTGTCTGCGTGGTAAAGAAAAAGGACGCGATTGGCTAACACTCTTTATCCCGTCATCCTCGCCGGCGGCCGCGGCACGCGCTTCTGGCCGCTGAGCCGCCGCCGCCGCGCCAAGCAACTGCTGCCGCTCAACAGCAGGAAGAGCATGATCCAGGAGACGGTCGAGCGTTTGCTGCCGCTCGCCAAAACGAAGCGCTTCTGGGTCATCACCAACGACGACCTGCGCGCGCCCATTGTGCGCCAGCTCCGCAAACTATCCGGAAAGCAGATCCTCGCCGAACCGGCGGGCAGAAATACCGCTCCCGCGATCGGGCTGGCGGCGTTCGTGCTGGCGAGGCGCGATCCCGACGCGGTGATTGGCATGTTCCCCTCCGACCACGTCATTGTGGACGAAAAACGCTTCCGCGACGATATCCGCCGTGCTGCCGTCATCGCCGCCAGGGGCGATAACATCGTTGTCATCGGCATCAGGCCGACGCGGGCTGAAACCGGCTACGGCTACATTGAAGCCGGCACAGAATCCGAACCGGGCCTGCTGCAGGTGCGGCGCTTCACGGAGAAACCGGAAGCGGCTGTCGCCCGGCAGTTCGTCAAGGCAGGCAATTTCTTCTGGAACAGTGGGATGTTCGTCTGGCGGGCGCGTACGCTGGCCGCTGCCCTGTCCGAGCATTTGCCGAAGACCGCGCCACTATTGCAGGAAATTGCCGCCAGCTACGGGACACGCAGGTTCGAGAAGACGTTCGCGAAGCTTTACCCGAAGTGTGAGAACATCAGCGTCGACTATGCGGTGCTGGAACCGCGTTCGGCGAAGGGTGAGAGCAAGTCGGGCATCTACTGCATCCCCGCCGGTTTTGGCTGGAACGATCTGGGTTCCTGGGCGGCGCTTTATGATCATCGCCAATCCGGCAACAAAGCTGCCTTCAACGTCATCCTAGCCAGGGAGAGTTTCGCCCTCGACGCCGCCGGAAACTTTATCCACTCGGAGGACAAGTTTGTGGCAGCGGTGGGGGTGAACGATCTGGTTGTGATTGAGACGCCCGACGCCCTGCTGATTACCACCCGCGAACGGTCGCAGGATGTGGGAAAGGTGGTGAAGTGGCTGGATGAGAAAAAAATGAAGAAGCTCGTGTAGATGCTATATCTGTATTGCGACACCCTATGCTTGCTATTCGACTTCCCGGATCCGTTGAAAAACGCCTGGAAAAACTCGCGAGCGCAGTGGCCGTACCAAGACGTACTACGCTCGCGAGGCAATTTTGCGCCATCTGGAGGACCTGGAGGATGTTGAGGAGGCCGAACTCATTTTGCACCGTGTCCGCGCTGGACGGGAACGCACGTACACGCTAGACGAGGTCGCGAAGCGACTTGGCGATTGAACTGACCAGCATCGGGATTGCACACCGGCGTGAAATTTATCGTTGAATTTCGGGGGATGGTTTTCTGACCACTCCAATCAAGTTCGGAACCGACGGCTGGCGCGGCGTGATCGCCGACGACTTCACCTTCGACAATGTCCGGCGCGTGGGCAATGCCATGGCGCATTACGTCCACAGGAACGAGGACGCAGGCCAAGGTCTGGTCGTCGGCTATGACACCCGGTTTGCCTCGAAGGAGGCCGCGGAAATCATCTCCACCGTGCTCGCAGGCGCCGGTATCCCGGTTCGCCTTTCCAGCGACTACACGCCCACTCCCGCGCTTTCCTATGCGGTGAAAAATCTCGGGGCCGCCGGCGGTGTGATGATCACCTCCAGCCATAATCCGTTCAACTGGAATGGCGTGAAGTACAAGGCCAGCTATGGCGGATCGGGAACCCCGGCCATCATGCGGGCAATCGAAGGGGAACTGGACTCGCCGCCTCTCGAACGCAACGGCGGGAGCGTAACCCTCACCGATTTCAAGGCGCCCTACATCGAAGCCATCAGGAACTTCGTCGATCTCAAGCTCATCCGGAAGGCCGGTTTCCGCGTCGCCATCGACGTCATGTACGGCGCCGGACGCGGGGTGCTGAAGGGCATCTTCACCGAAGCGGGTATTGATCACATCGAGATTCGCGGCGAACTCAACCCGCTTTTCCCCGGAATAAATCCCGAGCCCATCGAGCCGCACATCGCCATGTTGCAGGAGACCGTGGTCCGCGAGCGGTGTCATGCCGGCCTGGCGACCGACGGCGATGCCGACCGCATAGGCGCGGTGGCGGAGGATGGGAGCTTCGTCGACTCGCACAAGTGTTATGCCGTGATCCTCGAGTGGCTGCTGAAGCGCAAACAGTGGCCGGGCGAAATCGTGCGGGCCTTCAACACCACGCGCATGCTCGATCGCATCGCCGCCCGCTACGGGCGCAGGCTGCACGAGTGCGGCATCGGCTTCAAGTACATCTGCGACCTCATGCTGGAACGCGACATCCTGATTGGCGGCGAGGAATCGGGGGGCATCGGCATCCGCCGCCACATGCCGGAACGTGACGGTATTCTGAATTCCCTGCTGCTGGCCAACATCATGGCGGAAGAAGGCAAGCCGCTGGGAGAACTCGTGCGCGATCTACAGCGGGAATATGGCGAGCATCATTACGGCCGCCTGGACCTGCACCTGAGCAACTATGCAAAAGACGAGGCCATGCGCCGCGCGCAGGAAAAGCCGGGGCAGATCGGCAGCTTCGCCGTGCAGAAGGTCGAAACCCTCGATGGCGTGAAGTTCTTCCTCGACGCTCCAAGGAACGGAAACGGAGCCGAAGCCTGGGTGCTGGTCCGCGCCTCCGGCACGGAGCCGCTGCTGCGCATCTACTGCGAAGCGGCCTCGCCGGGGCTTGTCTCGCGGATTCTGAAAGAAACTGAGGCTTTCGTGCAGGCCAGCAGGGAAGCCGATGTGTCAGCGCCGGCTGGCGCAGCCTGACCATCCCCCGATGCGGGAGCAATGCCTGCGACGCGCTACTGCTGCGCCGCTCCCGAGTCCGGCTGGCTCAGCGGCGGAGGGAGCCTTCCCAGGAACGTCGTCCTCATCAACCTTCCGTCAGGATTGAAGTTGCACGTGGACAGCGCCAGGGAGGATACATTCGCCGGACCCTGTTTCCGGCATGTTCATGATTGCGGGGATGAGCCTTGTGGGCCACGCGGCCGCGGCAGAATCTTTGGCGGGGGAGGCGTCGGAATATACGTGGTGCGCAGAAACTTTCCCCCAGGGTCGAACTCCCATCCGAAACGGGCCAGCCCCACGTGCTGGCAGGCATGGCAGCCATTGATGAACGGGTAGGTCACGATGAACTCCGTTCCCCCACCCGCCAATGCCTGGACTCGCGGCCACGGATCGCGGCCGCTGCGGTCCCCGGGCCAGACGTCAGTATCCTTATACTTCTGCTTCACGGCCTGAAACATGGGGTCGCGTTCCATGGCAGCGCGGTCCAGCCTGTGCAGATCATCCACATCCAGCAGCGGAGGCTCGCCGTTCACCAGCAGCAGGCCGTAGTTGTCATTCGCACGCAGCGGGTAGAGCACCTGCGCCGCATCCACCGCCCCGTACTTGCGGAACGCGGTCATGATGCCTACCTGCCCGTCGCTCTGCTGGTACAGCATGCGGGTGAAGCTTACGGCATCCGGGGGCGCTCCCGCCGCTGCGATCTGATTCATGAAGCACTCGGGAAAGCTCGCCGGCCCCGCGCTCCGGTCGCAGGCAGCGTGAGCTTTGGTGACGAAATCCGCGGGAGGCTGCCAGACCGCTGAAGCGCCAATCCTGCCGCTGAGGCTTCCCTTCGCCGCAGTTTGCGAAGCGGCAGTCTCCGCCTGCGGCGCAGCCTGCACGAAGATGCAGCCCGCCAGAACCGTTGCCAGCAATAGCACCGATCCTCTCACGCCGGTTCTGTTCTCCTGACCTGTTGCACAAGCTCCGCCGCAAATTGGCGGCGCACCAGTATTCTCTTATCGCTCCCCGCGCGTCAAACCGCAATGCTGCGTCCAGAAAAGCTCCCGGTTCTGCCATTCGGCCGTCTAACACGCCGAGTGACGGAAATCACAGACTCAGTGTTCAGCGGAGGAAACAATGGCAGGGATGGTACTGCGGCCTCAATCGCGAAGACACGCGTCACTGGCCCTGGCGATCGCGGTGCTCTTCTGGACTGACGCGGTGGTCTGCATCGTTCCCACGTCTGCCGGCCAGCGCATGCAGTGTCACGCGCGCCCGCCGCAGCTGCATCGTGGAATTTCCGCCGCCGTGCACAATCCTCCGCGGGAGGGTTGCTGCCCCGGCCATGCCGCTTCCGCTCCGGGCCTCCTTTCGCGCGCGACTGTTTCGGTGGTTCCAACCTACCGTCCCGATTGCTGTGCTGTTAGCGGAGGAGGGGCGCGGCCCCTGGCATTTCTGGTCGCCTCCAGCAGATCGGTCGCACCGGAGTTGAAGAGCGAAGGATCCGCCAGCGCGAAGCTGGTGCTGTCCAGTTCAGCCTCGGCGCTTTCGCCTGCGGAATCGCCGCCCTTTGCAAAGGCTGTCTTCGATAAAAAGGCTGACCTCAGGATTTAGGGCGTCTGGGAACGTCTCATCGGGTCCGCGCGACCGCATTTGCTGCTGTCGCACCGAGCATCACCGCGGACGGTGCGTCCGCCTAGCCAAAATTCTGAGGAAGCTATGAAATCGAAAGTTCTGGTAGTACTGAGCACCCTGGCCATGGCCCTGGCCCTGATGGCCCAGAGCGCCACCCAGGCGGCGCCGGCTCCTTCCGGCGATAACTCCAAAACCTGCGCCTGCTGCAGCCACGACCACGCAGACGGCAAGATGGCCTGTTGCGGCAAGGACGCCAGGTGCTGCGCCAAAGGCGACTGCTGCAAAGATGGTGCCTGCTGCAAAAGTAAGGATGGCAAGGCCTGTCCCATGATGTCGAAGGACAACGGCGGCAAGATGAGCTGCTGTGCCGGCGGCAAGTGCTCGATGATGTCGCAGAAAGCCGGTAAGGGATGCTGTGACGGCAAAATGTGTCCAGGTCACGAGAAGGGGGCGTAAACCGGCTCGCCGATTCCGAAATTGTGGGTGCAGTTCTGCAGCGCCCCGGCTACGGCTGGGGCGCATCTGTTGAAAAATCTGGAGTTCACTCCGTCCTCCCGCCAGGGCCATCGGTTGACCCGAAAGCTGGCGTGTCTCCAGGCGCGGCCGGTTGACAAGAATTTGACAAAATTTCCCGCTCTTTTAGGCGGGGTAGGGTATACAATCGCTCAAATTTCGCGTGCGATCTTTGGGCGCCGAGTTTTTCCGCCTTGCGCCCGCAAGTCGCCGCCAGACTCCGGGCGCGCTCCTGTTGCGCTCATGGCAACCCGGCCCGGTGCTCACGAGATCGTAGTTGCTGGCTGCGGTTCTCGGGGAGGCTACCATGCAGTACCGTTGGCTCGCTCCTCTCGCCGTTTCCCTTTCATTTCTTGTGACTGGTGCGCAGGCCCAGCTTCGTGGCAGGGCGGGCGGCAACGTGGGGAACGTGCATATTCATATCGTCCTGTCGAACGACCGCAATGCCGGTCCTTACCTGCTGGTGCATCTCATGGAAGGATCCGGCGATGCGGTTGTCGCCACCACCTATACCAATGACATCGGTCAGGCCGACTTCATGGGTGTGGCGGTAGGCTACTATCATGTGCAGGTGAGCGGGGACGGGATCGAAACCACCAGCAGCGATACCTTCGAGGTTGATAACCGCAAGGTCACGCAGGCGCAGTACGTGGTGGTGCGCAAGCTGGAGGATTCCGGTCCCAGACCGGTTTCCGCCCACTCCGGCATGGTGTCCGCCACCGATCTGAACGTCCCGGCGAAAGCCCGCAAGGAACTCGACAAGGCCAACGAGTCCATGGCCACGCAGAACTGGAAGAAGGCCAAGGAGCATCTGGATAAGGCCATCGCCCTGGCACCGCAGTATGCCACCGCCTATAACAATCTCGGCGTGCTCTATGCCAAAACCAACGACCTTCCCCATGAAGAGGAGGCACTGAAGAAAGCCATCAGCCTGGATGAGCACTTCGCCCCTGCGCTGGTGAATTATGGCAAGCTCAGTCTGCGGCAGAAGAACTTTCCCCAGGCAGAGACGCTGCTGCAGAGGGCGGTGGCCGTGGAGCCCGATAATCCCGAGAGCCTGATGCTGCTGGCCGACGCGCAGTACATGGATCGTCACTTCGATGCGGCCATCACCAGTGCGCTGCAGGCCCATTCGGCGGCGCATGAACACCCATCATTTGTGCACTATATCGCCGCGCGGGCGTATCAGCAGGAGAACCGCCAGCAGGATGCGCTGGCACAGTTCCAGGAATTTCTCAAGGAGGAGCCCAAGGGACCGCGCGCCGATCACGTCCGTGCCGACATTGCCAGAATCCAGAGTGCGACTCAGCAGGCCGCGCAGTAGGTAGGGCGCCCCGCACAGGGCTGGAATGGCTACGACTCCGGGTTCTTCATTTTGAGATGAGCCCTGTTCTCCTGCAGAAACTGGCGGAGCTGCTCGGCCTGGTCCAGGAGCCGAATCCATTGCTCGTAGTACAGGGTGACGGGAAAGCGTCCCAGGCCATAAACGCTGACGCCGCCTTTCTCGCTGACCCTGAAATCAAGCGTGCCCCGCTTCCGGACCTGCTTTTCCAGTTCCGCTACTTTGGCCTTCAGTTCGTCATAACTCGGTTCCGACATCATTGGTTCCTCAGCCCCGCGTCCTCAAGAGACGCGGATGCATTGCGGCCGGAGGCCGGCAGCAGCCATCTTACCGGAACTTGCGCGGAAGGGATGTGACCGATTTCCCGCGACGCGGCGCGATTTCGCTCATCTCACCTTATAACGCCCATGCGCTTTCCTGACCCAGCACGCAGGACGTTTGCCACCTGCCGCTGCCTGATCTGGCTGGCCAGCTGGATGGCGCCTGCCGCTCAGCGGACCCGCTGGCGCGAGGCACGGACCAGACACGTGTGGCACTGGTGTCATTTTCTCGCCGAAGCAGACCAGCTCGACCGCCGGGGAAAGCTGGAACTCGCCCGCTTCTGCTGGAGCGCCTTCGCGGACGCTTTCTGGATGCGCTTCGATCGCACAAAGTTCCTGCGGCGCGAGGAGCGCCTTCGCCGCTCGCCCGCCTTTTGCCTTGGGGCGATCGCGCTCGCCGTTGTGGTCGTGGCGCTGGCGGGAGGAATCGTACCTGTCGTGCGCTCGTTTCTGTCTTCCCCGGTCAGGGATCCCGGTCGCGTGTGGGTGATCAGCCTGAATGGCAAGTTCCGGCGCGTCCGCTCCGAAACCCTGCTCGACCTGGCGTCGGCATGGAAGGGCAGCAGGCTGCTCGAAGCCGTCGCCCCCTATTCGTGGGGACCCGCCAGGCTGGAAACCGCCAGACGTACCGTGCCGGTTCTGGCGGCGCGCGTCGATCCCGAGTTTTTTCGGGTGCTGGACATGAATGCCGTTCTCGGGCGGACGTTCTTCCCGGCAGACGAGCGCACCTGCGGCAATTGTGTCGTTCTCAGTGATGAGATATGGAGACTGCAGTTTAACGGGGATTCGTCGGTATCCGGCCGCCAGGTTATGCTGGACGGCAGCCCCCGGACGATCATCGGCGTTCTGCCCCGCAACTTCCACGTGCTTTCGGCCGGAATTTCCGTGTGGATGCTGTTCGACTCCGGCACGCCGCCATTCTCCAACTTTGTCGAGCGCATTGGCGCCGTCGCCCGTACCCGGTCCGGGGCCACGCAGCCGGAACTCGAGGCCGATCTGGCCGACCAGACCGAGAACGCCGGCTACGTGCTTCCCGCCTCGCTGCTGACCGTAACCTCAGGGGCGATGGAGATGCGGCGCTACCTGACCTCGTACTTCCTGTTTGTTCTGCTGGCCATTGCCAGCGCCATGATCATCGTGTATGCGCGTTCCGGGGGCGTCGGACGCGCTCCCCTGCGGGTCCGCGACGGCCTGCGCTGGTGGTCGTTTTTCGTGGCCAAGAGCGCCCTGCTGCTGGCCGGCACCGGCCTGCTCGCCTGGTCAGCCGTTCGCTGGCTGTCTGCGTATCTGTTCGGTTCCATTCATCCGATGACCAACGCCATGGCGCTTTGGCTGTTCCTCGCTCTGGCGGTCGCACCGCTGTCGTGGTCTATCCGCGACCAGCAGAGGCGCTGCCGGGTCTGTTTGCGCCGCCTGGGCACACCCATTCCCATCGGCGCGCCCGGACACGTTCTTCTGGACTGGTCGGGCACGGAGATGGTCTGTTCCGCCGGCCACGGCGTGCTCTATCTTGCCGATTCCCAGGCCAATTGGCTGGAGCGCGATCGCTGGGACAATCTGGACGATTCCTGGGCCGACCTGTTCCAGCAGGAGTAGCAAGCTTCGGTTTTTCAGGAGTTCCGCGTTGCAGGCTTCGGGATCTTTCCCGCTCCATTTTGCGCGCGCTAGCTGCGCCTCAGCTCCCGCACTCCGCTCGCGCCAGCTACAATCACCGCGTCGGTGAGGCCGAGGAACAACCCATGCTCCACAATTCCGGCGCGAGCTTCCAGCTGGCGAGCCAGCTTCGTCGCTTCGGGAATCGGCCCGAAGTCGCAATCGAGGATGAGATTGCCCTGATCGGTGCGGTACTCCCTGCCGTCGGGTGTTTGCCGGAGGAGATACTTCGCTCCGAGCGATTCCACATATCGCGCCGTTGAACGCCAGCCGAAAGGCAGCACCTCGATGGGCAGCACATGCAGCGTTCCCAGGCGCGGCGACAGCTTGCTCTCATCCACCACGATGATCTCGCGCGCCGTCGCCTGTGCTACCAGCTTTTCGCGCAGCAGCGCGCCGCCGCCGCCCTTGATCAGATCGAGTTGGGGATCGACCTCGTCAGCGCCATCGATGGTCAGGTCAATGGATCCGGGCAGGTCCTCGGGAAGCATGGGAATGCCGAGTGCGACAGCAGCCTCCGAGGATTGGCGCGAAGTGGCGAAAGCGACGATGTCCCTCAGTTCGCCGCTCTGAAGCAGCTCGCCGATGCGGCGGATGGCGAACATGGCAGTCGAGCCGGTCCCTAGCCCAACGGTCATGCCGGATTGAATGCGGCGAACAGCGTATTCTGCCGCTTGCTGCTTCAGGGAGGCTTGTCGATTTGGCAATGCGCCGGGCGCGTTCATGGGTGATCTGGCCGAAAAGAAGTATCGATTGTTATTAACCTAATGCCATTCAGAGGCAATCACAAGGCATGGAGCCCAATGAACGGGCCTGACGTTCGCTCCATTGTGCAGCGCGCGGCCTACTCTTATTCATTTGCTGCCTGGCACGCCTCTCACCGCGACCAGGTATTCAACAATCCGCCGCTGGTCGGCGTCGGAAATCATCGCCCCGTAAGCAACGACCATCTTTCTTACTTCCTTCTCCCAGACCTCACGAGTGAAGTTCGGTTGCATGTTAACGTAGCGCGCCGAGTGGCAGATCAGGCAGTTGTTGCTATAGACCTGGACGCCGGGGCCCGGCAACACCTCGCCGGGAATGCCCGGTAGTGTGATATGCACGACCTGGCCCGGAGCATTCCGGGCCGCTCCTTTTGAGGAGCCAACCGACGGCTGTTGTCCCGCCGAGATCGCCAATGCCGCAGCAGGCAATATGAGTAGGCAGATCGGTTTCCAGTAGCTCATGGCTCGCCTCATGAAACGACAACATCCAGGTGTTCGATAATGTCGCGCTGGTAGCCGCTGCGGTTCCACTGCGTGGTCGGTTGCGTCTCTCCGCTAGCGCTGCTGGCTCGCACCATAAGGCGGTATTTTCCTTTCGTCACGGGTGTCCAATCCGCCTGCCATCTGCGCCAGGAGTATTTCCCCAGATCAGGGCCGAGGGTGGCATCGCTCCACGTCTGGCCGCCATCGTTTGATGTTTCGACGCGGCGAATCCCCGAGCCACCGTCCGTGGCTACCCCGGCCAATTCATAGCGCTGTCCCACGCGGAGCTGCTCGCCGGACCCGGGCTGGACGAAAATCGAGTGCACCGGCATCCGGTTGATGGGCACCGTGGCCGATGAAAGATGCTGCGGCTCTTCATTGGCCCCGGAGTTGTCGGGAATGCGGTAAGCGGTGTCCATCCAGAAGGTCTTCAGCGGCTGATCGAGAACGGTGATGCTCGACAGCGCCTTGACCCAGTAGGTGGCGTACCAGCCTGGAACGATCAGGCGAACTGGAAATCCGTTCAACATAGGCAAGGGCTCGCCGTTCATCTCGTAGGCGATCATCACCTCGCCATCGCGGGCATGGTCGAGCTGCAAGGATTTTTCGAAGGCAGGCGTCTTCGGCTGCGGAGGGACATCGAGTCCGCGAAATCCTGCCTGAACTGCCCCAGCCAGCACGCCGGCCGCGTCCAACACATCCTTCAGGCGAACACCGGTCCAGCGGGCGTTGCCCATCGCACCGTTGCCCCACTGCCCGCCGGGCACCCTGGGTTCAAACAGAGTGCGGGAGTTGCCCGCGCACTGCGCCAGGGCCACCACCGAAACCGGCTCGAACTTCGATTGCAGATCGCTCAAGGACAGGCTTAGTGGCTTGCTGACGCGTCCATTGACCTCCAGACGAAAACTCTGCACGTCGACGGTGGTCGGGATTCCCGACAGGTGCCAGCGCACAAAAAATGCATCGTTGGGCGTGAGATCGGTGCGGAAGTAGCGCAGCGGTGTTTCCAATTGGGGCGGCCGGTCGGTGAGGAGGATGAGATCTGTCTTTTGCGGATAGCGGGCCAGCGTGCGACTGGCCTCGTCGGAAAGGGACGTTGCCTCAGGCGCTGAAGAAATCCCGAAGCCGGCGCCAAAGGCGCGTCGGGCGACGATTGCTCCAGCAGACGACGCGAGGCTCGCTACGAATCGACGACGGGGCAGTGTGTCCATTGACTTGAACTACGTGCCTCCTTGACTTCTGCACACGCGCTGACGCCCGGCCAGTCACGCATCCGCCGAAATAGCGAACCGCGAGATGCAGAAGGCGTCACTCAGCGCTTCCTGCCCAGCGCCTGGCGGTATCGCCGGATCAGTGTATTCGTCGAGCTGTCGTGCTGCAGCCGCGGCGGCGCGGAGCTTTCCAGCTCAGGCACGATGCGTTTAGCCAGCACCTTGCCAAGTTCGACTCCCCACTGGTCGAAGGAGTCGATGTTCCAGATCACGCCCTGGGTAAAGACGTTGTGTTCATATAACGCGACCAGCGCGCCCAGGGTGCGGGGGGTGAGCTTGTCGGCCAGGATTGTATTGGTCGGCCGATTGCCTTCGCAAATCCGGAACGGCGTCTGAAACCCGGGGGAACCTTCAGCCTGGAGTTCCTCCGCCGTCTTGCCGAACGCCAGCGCCTCGGCCTGGGCAAAAAAGTTCGCCATCAGCAGGTCGTGCTGCTCCTTCAGCGGGCTCAGCGGCAGGCAGAAGCCGATGAGGTCACAGGGGATCAGCTTCGTCCCCTGATGAATTAGCTGGTAAAAGGAATGCTGGCCATCGGTACCGGGCTCGCCCCAAATGATCGGCCCGGTTTGCCACTCGACCTGATCGCCTTCGAGATCCACGTGCTTGCCGTTGCTCTCCATCTGCAACTGCTGCAGATATGCCGGGAAGCGCCTCAGGTTGTCCGAGTAGGGCATGATGCCCACCGTCTGGGCGCCAAAGAAATTGTTGTACCAGACCGTCAGAAGCCCCATCAGCACCGGGAGGTTCTTCTCCAGCGGCGCGGTGCGGAAGTGCTCGTCCATGTCGTGAAAGCCGGCCAGCATCTCTCCGAAGTTCTGCGGGCCGATGGCGATCATGGTGGACAGGCCGATGGCTGAATCCATCGAATAGCGCCCGCCAACCCAATCCCAGAAGCCGAACATGTTGGCTGTGTCGATGCCGAACCTGGCAACCTCCTCCGCATTAGTGGACACGGCAACGAAGTGTCTGGCCACGGCAGCGTCGCTTTTCAGCGAATCCACGATCCACCTCCGCGCGGTGGCCGCATTGGTCATCGTCTCCAGCGTGGTGAAGGTCTTCGAGGACAGGATGAAAAGCGTTTCGGCGAGATCGAGATCGCGGGTGGCATCGATGAATGCAGCACCGTCGACATTCGCGACGAAGCGGAATCTCATCGCCGGATCGGCGAAGTCCCGCAATGCGATGTAAGCCATCTCCGGCCCAAGATACGACCCGCCAATGCCAATGTTGATCACGTTCCGGATGCGCTTGCCGGTGTAACCTTTCCACTCGCCGCTGCGCACGCGATTGGAGAATGCCGCCATCCGGTCGAGCACGGCATGAACCTCAGCCACGACATCCTTGCCGTCGACTTCTATCTTCGGTCCGGCCGGAGAGCGCAGCGCGACATGCAATACAGCCCGCCGTTCGGTGATGTTGATCTTTCCGCCGCGGAACATGGCGTCGCGGCGCTCTTCGACGCCGCACTCGCGCGCGAGCTGCACCAAGAGGGCGATGGTTTCATCTGTGACGCGGTTCTTCGAGTAGTCCAGATAGAGTCCCGGGCCTTCCGCAGTGAGCCGGGTTCCACGTTGAGGATCCTGGGCAAACAACTGGCGCAGATGAACACTGCTGATTTTGCCGTAGTGCGCCTGTAACGCGTTCCAGGCTGGAGCGTCGACAGGCCGATGGCTGGTCATGGTCTTCGGCTGCGGCATGAGTGCTCCTTACTTCAGGGCCCTGCTTTTGTTTTCGATGGAATTCAGCAGGTCTCTCCACGAGTCATCGAACGATTTCGCGCCCTGGGATTGCAGGTCGCCCGCGAGCTTCTCCAGGTCGATTCCGGCTTTGGTGAATTCGGCGAGGACCTGCTCGCAGTCGCCGCCATCGCGAGGAATCACTTCTCCCAGCGTGCCGTGCTCGGCGAAGGCCTGCAGGGTCTCTTCCGGCATCGTGTTTATGGTATTGGGAGCCGCCAGTGCGCCGATGTAGAGCACGTCGGAGGCTTTGGGATCTTTCGTGCCGGTGCTGGCAAACAGAAGCCGCTGCGGACGCGCGCCCAGACCCTCCAGCCGCTGCCAGCGATCGGAATCGAGCACGTCGCGGTAGGCCTTGTACGTCTGATGTCCGATGGCGGGACCCAGCCTGTCGCGCAGCTCGGCCGGCACCTTGTCCATTGTCGCCTTGTCCCAGCGGCTGACGAACAGCGAAGCTACGGAACGGACATCGGGGTCGAGACCGGCCTGAACGCGCCGCTCCAGTCCACGCATGTAGGCGTCAGCCGCGCCGAGGTAATGCTCACGGCTGAAAAGCAGCGTTACATTGATGGTGACGCCGGCAAAGATCGACTCTTCGATCGCGAGCCTGCCTTCCGGCGTTCCCGGGATCTTGATGAAGACGTTGGCCCGCTCCGCTTTGCGGTGCAGCATGCTGGCCACATCCACGCTGGTTTTGGCGTCGTAGGCAAGCAGCGGCGAGACCTCCAGCGAGACCCAGCCGTCTACCGTCGCCGTCCGCCGGTGCACGGGAGCGAAAAGGTCCGCGGCGCGCCGCAAGTCCTCCAGCGCCATCTCGTAAAAGGCATCTTCGGGGCTGTGGCCCCGCGACATCAGCGTGGCGATCTCCTCGTCATAGGAGCTGCCATGAGTCATGGCGTGATCGAAGATGGTGGGGTTCGACGTGAGCCCCGTGATCGATAGCTCATCGATGTAGCGCTTCAGCGTGCCGGTGTCCAGCATGTCACGTGTGATGTTGTCCAGCCAGAGACTCTGGCCGAGATCATGCAGTTGTTGCGTCGCTTTCATGATTGGACCTCCGCCCGGGCGCCGAGGAAATCCGTTCGTTTCATCTGCAGCAGATCGGCGATTCGCCGGATGCTGATATCGGCGGGACGATAATCCGCGATCGCTTTCCGGTCGCGCGCATAATGACCCTGCCGCACAAAAACTGTAGTTACGCGCTCTTTCCAGATGTTCCTGATGGCTTCGAGGAGGCGCAACTTATCGTCAACCATCACGTAGTGTTTCACCGGATAGAGCTGCTCCACGCATTCCAGTTCCTGCTCTTTGTGAATGAAGATCATTACATTTCCGGCAAACGCTCTCCACAATCCTGAGCGTTCCACCTTGCGCGGCTGGAACACCGCGTCGCCATCCGACAGAATCGCTGCCTGGCCCCAGCGCCTGCATTGTTTGATGACTGCCAGCGCGCCGGGATACAGACGCCTGGCGAAAGGATATTCGATCAGCCAGTTGGAGACGCACAGAAAACGTGGATCGTGCAGCTTCTCCAGGCGGTAGCGCTCCAGGGCGCCCAGATAGTCCGCATAGCCCAACTGGCTACGCAGTTCTTCGAAAATTTCCAGGTAACGTTGGCGCGCCTGCCGACCGAACTCGCGGCTGATGTGACCGAACAGGTCGTTCTGTATGCGGTCGTTGTCGAGCAGCGTGTTGTCGACGTCGAACAGAAAAACCAGCTCCTTGGCGACGTTCCGAGGGGAGGCGACGCGGGATCGG
>Ga0335081_10002418_pt1 | contig 29421 bp, 40 predicted proteins | sample Lox_Sample_35_FD_206713 | JGI IMG/M metagenome (GOLD analysis project Ga0335081, IMG submission 206713) | Soil microbial communities from Loxahatchee National Wildlife Refuge, Florida, United States - Lox_Sample_3.5 | ecosystem: Environmental > Terrestrial > Soil > Wetlands | place: USA...
TCGACATCGAGATCAAGCTTTGAGGACTGAGATCAAGCTTTGAGGACTACTGACATGGCTGCGCCAGTTAGGCAGATCAAGGGAGTGCTGGGCGAGAAGCTCGGCATGAGCCAGGTCTTCGACGACTTCGGCCGCATGGTGCCCGTTACCGTCGTCAAGGCCGGTCCCTGCGTGGTGACGGCGGTGCGGACGCCGGCCGTTGACGGCTACTCGGCCGTACAGCTCGGGTATGGCGAGATCAATCCCGCGAAGGTCAGCAAGCCGGTCGCGGGAAACTTCACCCGGGCCGGCGTGACGCCGCGCCGCTACCTGGTGGAGCTGCGCACCGACGATGCGGCTGAATACACCCTCGGCCAGCAGGTCGCGCTCGATGTGTTCGAGCCGGGCCAGCGAGTCGACGTGACGGGCCGTAGCAAGGGCAAGGGCACCGCGGGCGTGATGAAACGGCACGGCTTCCGCGGCCTCGGCGCTTCCCACGGCACGCAGCGCAAGCACCGCGCGCCCGGGTCGATCGGGGCCTGCGCCACCCCTGCCCGGGTGTTCAAGGGCCTGCGCATGGCGGGCCGCGCGGGCGCCACCCGCACGACCGCGCAGAATCTCCTCGTCCACGCGGTCGACACGGACCGGGGGCTACTGCTGATCAAGGGTGCTGTCCCGGGCCCGAAGGGCACGCTCGTGCTCGTCCGTAGTGCGGCCAAGGCCCCGGTTGCGCTGACATCTCCGCCGGTTCCGTCGACTACGACCGGGCAGCCAGGGAAGGCGAGGTAGCTGATGAGCGCTGTCGTCAGCGTCATCTCACCGGCAGGCGTTACGGGCCAGACCGCCGAACTGCCTGATGAGATCTTCGACGCCAAGGTGAACGTCCCCCTGATTCATCAGGTGGTTGTCGCACAGCAGGCCGCGGCGCGTCAGGGCACGCACGACACCAAGACCCGCGGTGAGGTCCGGGGCGGCGGTAAGAAGCCGTACCGGCAAAAGGGCACCGGCCGGGCCCGCCAGGGTTCTATCCGTGCGCCGCAATACACGGGCGGCGGCGTCGTGCACGGGCCGGCGCCCCGTTCCTATCTCCAGCGGACACCGAAGAAGATGAAGGCCGCGGCGCTGCGTGGCGCGTTGTCGGACCGGGCGCGCGCCGGTCGGGTGCACGTGGTCAGCCACTTCGTCGAGGGCGAGACGCCTGGGACGAAGGCTGCGCTGCGAGTGCTGCGGACCATCACCACCGCGCCATGCGCGCTCGTGGTGGTTGGTGGCGCGGACGTGCTCACCCGGAAGAGCCTGCGCAATGCGGCAGGTGTGCGGGTGCTTGAGGTCGGCCAGTTGAACACCTATGACGTGGTGGCCAGTGACGACGTGGTCTTCACGGCGGAGGCGCTGGCCGAGTTCGCCGCCAGGCCCGTGCCCCGGCCACGGCAGAAGGAGGCGGGGCTGTGAACAAGATCAGTGATCCACGGGACATCCTGATCCGTCCGGTGGTCTCGGAGAAGAGTTACGGCCTGAGCGACATCGGCAAGTACACGTTCATCGTCGCGCCTGACGCCAACAAGACCGCGATCAAGCAGGCGGTGGAGGCCGTGTTCCGCGTCAAGGTGACCCAGGTCAACACGGTCAACCGGCCCGGCAAACGCAAGCGCACCCGGTACGGCTGGGGCAAGCGCCGTGATACCAAACGGGCCATCGTGAGCCTGGCTGAGGGTGACCGGATCGATATCTTCGGCCCGGTCAGTTAGCCGTCGGCCGATCCACAGGAGCGAGAACACCAATGGGCATCCGTAAGTACAAGCCGACAACGCCGGGGCGGCGTGGCGCCAGCGGTGCCGACTTCGTCGAAGTCACCCGCGACGAGCCGGAGAAGTCGCTGGTCCGGCCGCTGCATTCGAAGGGCGGCAGGAACGTCCACGGCCGGATCACCACACGGCACCAGGGCGGTGGCCACAAGCGTGCCTACCGGCTCATCGACTTCCGCCGCGACGATAAGGACGGCGTGCCCGCCAAGGTGGCGCACATCGAGTACGACCCGAACCGCACGGCACGCATCGCGCTGCTGCACTACGCTGACGGCGAGAAGCGGTACATTCTCTGTCCGCATGGTCTCGGCCAGGGGGATAGGGTGGAGAGCGGGCCCCGGGCCGACATCAAGCCCGGTAACTGCCTGCCGCTGCGCCACGTGCCGACTGGGACGGTCGTGCACGCTATTGAGTTGCGCCCGGGCGGCGGCGCCAAGATCGCCCGTTCTGCGGGCGCTGGCGTTCAACTGCTGGCCAAGGAGGGCACCAGCGCGCACCTGCGGATGCCCTCTGGCGAGATCCGGCTTGTTGACGTTCGCTGCCGCGCCACGGTCGGTGAGGTGGGCAACTCCGAGCAGGGCAACATCAAGCTCGGCAAGGCGGGCCGCAACCGGTGGAAAGGGCGGCGCCCGAGCGTGCGTGGTGTCGCCATGAACCCGGTCGACCACCCGCTTGGCGGCGGCGAGGGCAAGAGCTCCGGTGGCCGTCACCCGGTGAGCCCCTGGGGCAAGCCGGAAGGCCGTACCCGCAAGGCCCACAAGCCGAGCGACCGGCTCATTACCCGCCGACGCGGCAAGAAGAAGCGGTAGGCCTCAATGCGTGACAATGCAGAAGCGGTAGGAGCAGCCAGCGATGCCTCGTAGCCTGAAGAAGGGCCCTTTCGTCGATGACCACCTGATGAAGAAGGTGGACACCCAGAACGAGAAGGGCGCCAAGAACGTGATCAAGACGTGGTCGCGGCGCTCAATGATCGTTCCGGAGATGCTCGGCCACACGATCGCGGTGCACGACGGCCGCAAGCACGTCCCTGTGTTCATCACCGAGGCGATGGTCGGCCACAAACTCGGAGAGTTCGCGCCAACGCGGACCTTCCGCAGCCACGTCAGAGACGATCGGCGCAGTCGGCGCTGAGTGCCGTGGCGCCGACCGCGGTGGAGCAGACGCGAACCTGCGGGAACCACCCGACACCACATTCCGCTGTTACGAAGTAAGCGAGGGAAGCGATGGAAGCCAGGGCCCAGGCGCGGTACGTCCGCGTCACGCCCCGGAAGGCCCGCCGCGTGGTGGACCTCATTCGCGGACTGCCCGCTGGCGAGGCGCAGGCGGTGCTCGCCTTCGCGCCGCAGGCTGCGAGCGACCCGGTCGGCAAGGTGCTCGCGAGCGCCATCGCCAATGCGGAGACCACCGGCCGCCTGGACCGCGAGACGCTCGTGGTGAGCCGTGCGTGGGTCGACGAGGGGCCGACGCTGAAGCGGTTCCGCCCCCGTGCACAGGGCCGGGCATACCGGATCAACAAGCGCACCAGCCACATCACGGTGATCATCACCGAAAAGGAAGCACCCGCTGCGAGCCCGGCGGCGTCGCGCGGCCAGAGCGCCCAGGCCCGATCAAAGCAAGCTCAGCCAAAGCAGGCCGAGCCAAAGCAGGCCCAGCGGCCATCGGGCGCGACCGCCGAGGTTGAGAGCGCCACGGCCGAAGCTGCTAGTGCCGAGGTTGCGAGTGCCTCGGCCGAGGGCGCGGCCGCCGGCAATGCGGAGGCCGGAAGCGGTGACGCCGTGACCGGTGGCACTGGCAAGGCAGAGACCACGCCGAAGGAAAGGACCCGCTAGTGGGGCAGAAGGTGAACCCGCACGGGTTCCGGCTTGGCATCACGACCGACTTCAAGAGCCGGTGGTACGCGGAGAAGCTGTACAAGGACTACGTCGCCGAAGATGTGGCGATCCGCCGGATGCTGCAGCGAGGCATGGAACGGGCCGGCATCTCGAAGGTGGAGATCGAGCGGACCCGCGACCGGGTGCGGGTGGACATCTACACCGCACGGCCCGGGATCGTCATCGGCCGGCGCGGCGCGGAGGCCGACCGGATCCGCGGTGACCTCGAGAAGCTGACGAGCAAGCAGATCCAGCTGAACATCCTTGAGGTGAAGAACCCGGAGACGGACGCCCAGCTTGTCGCGCTGGGTGTAGCCGAGCAGCTTTCCAGCCGCGTGTCGTTCCGCCGTGCGATGCGAAAAGCGATCCAGACGTCTATGAAGGGCGGTGCCAAGGGGATCCGCGTGCAGTGTTCCGGCCGCCTGGGCGGGGCGGAGATGTCGCGGTCGGAGTTCTACCGCGAGGGTCGGGTACCGCTGCACACGCTGCGGGCCGACATCGACTACGGCTTCCACGAGGCACGTACGACCTTCGGCCGGATCGGCGTGAAGGTGTGGATCTACCGTGGCGAGGCGGCGCAGAGCCGTGCCGAGCGGGAGGCGGCACAGGTGGCGCAGCGGGCGGGGCAGCGGCGCGAGCGACCGCAGCGGCGTAGCCGCCGCCCGGGCGGTCCTGAGCGGCCGCCCGAGCGCGCTGGCGCCGAGCGTGCCGGGGGACGCGCGAACTCCGGGGCAGCGGAGCAGCCGGAACGTGCGGCCGCGGCGACCGCAGACAGCGGTTCCGTGGGAGCCGGAGCCGGAGCCGCGGGAAATGCGGGCGAGGAGGGCTGATCAATGCTTATCCCACGCAGGGTAAAGCACCGTAAGCAGCACCGGCCTGGCCGGTCAGGGATGGCCAAGGGCGGCACCAGGGTGGCGTTCGGTGAGTACGGCATCCAGGCGGTCGAGCACTCGTATGTCACCAACCGGCAGATCGAGGCGGCCCGAATCGCGATGACCCGCCATATCCGTCGTGGCGGGAAGGTGTGGATCAACATCTACCCGGACCGTCCGCTGACCAAGAAGCCCGCGGAGACCCGGATGGGTTCGGGCAAGGGCTCACCAGAGTGGTGGATCGCCAATGTGAAGCCGGGACGGGTGATGTTCGAGCTTTCGGGTGTGCCGGAATCTGTCGCAAGGGAGGCGCTGCGGCGCGCCATGCACAAGCTTCCAATGAAATGCCGGTTCGTAAGGCGTGAAGTAGGTGAGGCGTGATGGCGAAGGGCCTTACCGCCGCCGAGCTGCGGACATCGACAGAAGACCAGCTGGTCAGCAAGCTGCGGGAAGCGAAGGAGGAGTTGTTCAACCTCCGCTTCCAGGCTGCCACCGGCCAGCTGGAGAGTCACGGCCGCCTCCATGGTGTCCGCAAGGAGATCGCGCGCATCTATACGGTGATGCGGGAGCGCGAGCTTGGCATCGTCACGTTGGCCGAGGAGCCGGGTCCCGCCCTGGCGCAGCAGCCGGGCCACGCCCCGGCGAAGGAGCCGGGCAATGAGTGAGCAGCAGAAGACGGTCGCTGCGGGCCCGTCCCGTGGCTACCGCAAGGCACGTGAGGGCTACGTCGTCAGCGACAAGATGGACAAGACCGTCGTGGTGATTGTCGAGGACCGGGTGATGCACCCGAAATACGGCAAGGTCATCCGCCGTACCAAGAAGTACCGGGCGCATGACGAGGCCAACGCCTGTGGGGTGGGTGATCGTGTGCTGCTGATGGAAACCCGGCCGATCTCTGCGACCAAGCGGTGGCGTGTCGCGGAAATCCTGGAGAAGGCGAAGTAGATCCCAAGAGCCGCCAGGTCCCCGATGTGGCCGGCGTGATGAAGCAGGAGTTGACGTGATCCAGCAGGAGTCGCGACTTCGAGTCGCCGACAACACGGGTGCGAAGGAGATTTTGTGCATCCGGGTTCTCGGCGGGTCGGGTCGGCGCTACGCGGGCATCGGCGACGTCATCGTCGCGACCGTCAAGGACGCCCTGCCCGGTGCGGGGGTGAAGAAGGGTGACGTGGTCAAGGCGGTGGTCGTGCGTACCCGCAAGGAGCGCCGCCGTAGCGACGGCTCCTACATACGCTTCGACGAGAACGCCGCGGTGCTCATCAGGGATGGTGGCGACCCGCGCGGTACGCGCATCTTCGGCCCCGTCGGCCGTGAGCTGCGCGAGAAGCGTTTCATGCGCATCATCTCGCTGGCCCCGGAGGTCTTGTGATGGCGAGGCAGGCCCGGCAAGGGAAGACGGCGAAGGTACCCAAAATGAAGATCAAGAAGGGTGACCGCGTGGTGGTCGTGGCGGGCAAGGACCGCGGCCGTGAAGGGCACGTGATCGCGGCCTATCCCGCAGCGCAGAAGGTCGTCGTCGAGGGCGTCAACATGATCAAGAAGAACACGAAGGTGACGCACCAGGGCCCGCGCGGTACCAAACAGGGCGGCATCATCAACCAAGAGGCCCCGCTCGACGTGAGCAACGTGCAGATCGTCGATCCGGATACCAGGCAAGCCGCTCGCCTCGGCTACCGGCTTGATGACGCGGGCAACAAGATCCGTGTCACCCGCCCAGGCGGTAAGGACATCTGATGGCAGCACCGACAGCACCGACAGCACCGGCTAGGCAGGCAGCTGGGGCCGAGGCCGTGGCTGTACCTATACCGCGGCTCAAGGCCCGGTACACGGAGGAGATCGCGCCCGCGCTGCGCAGCGAGTTCCGCTACGGCAACGTCATGCAGGTGCCCCGGCTGACCAAGATCGTCGTAAACATGGGCGTTGGCGAGGCCGCAAGAGACGCGAAGCTCATCGACGGCGCGGTCCGGGACCTTGCCGTGATCACCGGTCAGAAGGCAGCGATCGCGCGCGCGAAGAAGTCGATCGCGCAGTTCAAGCTGCGCGAGGGGATGCCCATCGGCGCGCACGTGACGCTCCGTGGTGACCGGATGTGGGAGTTCTGCGACCGGCTGCTCACCATCGCCTTGCCGCGGATCCGCGACTTCCGTGGCCTCAGTGACAGGCAGTTCGACGGCCGGGGCAACTATACGTTCGGTCTCAACGAGCAGCTCATGTTCCATGAGATCGACCCGGACCGGGTGGACAGGCAGCGCGGCATGGACATCACCGTCGTGACCTCCGCCCCTACTGATGACGAGGGCCGCTCGCTGCTGCGGCGGCTCGGATTCCCGTTCAAGGAGAGCTGACCGTGGCGAAGAAGTCGCTGATCGCGAAGGCGAAGCGGACGCCCAAATTCAAGGTGCGGGGCTACACCAGGTGCTCCCGCTGCGGGCGCCCGCGTGCCGTGTACCGCAGATTCGGGCTGTGCCGCATCTGCTTCCGCGAGATGGCGCACCGCGGCGAGTTGCCCGGCATCACCAAGTCCAGCTGGTAACGGGCGAGCACGTCCGTGAGCCTCGCGGCGACGCGGCAGTGCCTGTCCACGATCCCTGTTCACAATCCAGAACGATGAACCGATTGACGACCACCTGGGTGCGACCGCACCCACCGACCACGCCGTAGGTCCCCGGCATCCAGCTCAACGGAGCCCAGGGGAAACCGCAGCGAGGAGGGCCACCAGGCCATGACGATGACCGACCCGATCGCAGACATGCTGACCCGTCTGCGGAACGCCAACGCGGCATATCACGACAGCGTCGGGATGCCGTATTCAAGGATCAAGGTGCACATCGCCGAGATACTCCAGCAGGAGGGCTACATCGCGGGATGGCGCGTCGAGGATGCCGATGTCGGCAAGGACCTCGTGGTCGCCCTCAAGTACGGGCCGACCCGCGAGCGGTCGATTGCCGGGCTGAAGCGCGTGTCCAAGCCCGGCCTTCGGGTGTACGCGAAGAAGGATGGCCTGCCCCGCGTGCTTGGCGGCCTCGGCATCGCGATCATCTCCACGTCGGCGGGGCTGATGACCGACCGGCAGGCTCACAAGCGTGGCGTGGGCGGGGAAGTCCTCGCCTTCGTCTGGTAAGGAGGAGCAGCGATGTCACGCATTGGACGGCTGCCGATCCAGGTGCCGAGCGGTGTCGAGGTCGCGATCGATGGCCAGGCGGTAACGGTGACGGGCCCCAAGGGTACGCTCAGCCACGTCGTGGTGGCGCCGATTACAGTGGCGCAGAAGGACGGTGTTGTCACGGTCACGAGGCCGGACGACGAGGGAATCAACCGGGCCCTGCACGGTCTCTCCAGGTCACTGATCGCGAACATGGTGGGAGGCGTGACCCAGGGATACCGCAAGACCCTGGAGATCGTCGGTGTTGGCTACCGCGTCCAGGCCAGGGGGAGCAACCTGGAGTTCTCCCTCGGGTACAGTCACCCGATTACGGTCGAGCCGCCGGACGGGATCAAGTTCGCTGTCGAGACGCCGACCAGGTTCACCGTCGAGGGGATCGACAAACAGCAGGTGGGCGAAGTGGCGGCCAACATTCGTAAGCTCCGTAAACCTGACCCCTATAAGGGCAAGGGCGTGCGGTACCAAGGCGAGCAGATCCGCCGCAAGGTCGGAAAGGCTGGGAAGTAAGGATGGCTGGCGGCATTACGCGCAAGAAGCGCGCAGGCAAGCGCACGTCGGCGCGGGCCGCGGCGCGTTCGCGCCGGCACCTTCGGGTACGCAAGACGGTCAGCGGCGCAGCGGCGAGGCCACGTCTGGTCGTCAGCCGTTCGGCACGCCACATGGTCGCCCAGCTGGTCGACGACACGGCGGGCCGTACGCTCGTGTCGGCGTCCACCATGGACGAGAGCATCCGTGGGGCCGAGGGCGATAAGACGGCGAAGGCGCGCCAGGTCGGCCAGCTTCTGGCCGAGCGAGCGGTCGGCGTGGGCATTGCCGCCGCGGTGTTTGACCGCGGCGGCTATCGCTATCACGGCCGCGTCGCCGCGCTCGCCGATGGCGCACGTGAAGGCGGTCTGGCCCTCTAAATGACACGAACAGACGAGATGGGGAATCAGTAATGGCAGCAGCTCCGCGGCGCGGCGCCGGCGGTGAGCGGCGAGATCGCCGCGACGATCGCCGCGGCGGCGGCGCCGCCGACAAGCAGGCCGCCTACCTTGAGCGGGTGGTGGCCATCAACCGGGTCGCCAAGGTCGTCAAGGGCGGCAGGCGTTTCAGCTTCACCGCGCTCGTCGTGGTGGGCGACGGTAACGGCATGGTTGGCGTCGGATATGGCAAGGCGAAAGAGGTACCCGCGGCGATCGCCAAGGGTGTGGAGGAGGCCAAGAAGCACTTCTTCAAGGTTCCCCGCATCGCCGGTACCATCCCGCACCTGGTACAGGGCGAGGATGCGGCCGGCGTCGTGCTGCTCAAGCCCGCCAGCCCAGGTACCGGCGTCATTGCCGGGGGCCCGGTCCGCGCGGTGCTTGAATGCGCCGGGATCCACGACGTGCTCTCACGGTCGCTCGGGTCCTCGAACCCGATCAACGTCGTGCACGCTACCGTCGCCGCGCTGAAGGGCCTGAACCGCCCTGAGGAGATTGCGGCAAAGCGCGGCCTGGCGGTGGAGGACGTCGCTCCGGCGGCGATGCTGCGCGCCCGCGCCGCGGCGGCCAGCAACTGAACGGGAGCTGACGAATGGCACAGTTGAAGGTGACCCAGACTCGTTCGAAGATCGGCGGCACGCGGGCCCAGCGGGAGTCTCTGCGTTCGCTCGGACTGAAGCGGATCCGCGACGTGGTCGTCAAGGAAGACAGGCCCGAGATCCGCGGCATGATCCAGACGGTGCGCCACCTGGTCACGGTCAAGGAGGTCGACTGATATGGCAGACGCTGACAACGCGACGACGCCGTCGGGACCGGCGGCACCGATTACGGACGGCACCTCCAGCGAGCCCGTAGCGAGCACGGCTGGCGGACCTAGCACAACTGGCACCGGTGGCACCGACGAGCCAACCTCCCAGCCGCAGGCCAGGGCCGAGGCCCCGCGGGCGGATGAGCAGCAGGACTCAGCCGCTGCGCCGGCCGGGCCAAGGGCCGGGGCTCACCCGGCTGGCGCTGGAGAAGGTGCCGCCGCGGTGTCCGGGCGGGCGGGCCTCAAGCTTCACCATCTCCGCCCGGCGCCCGGTGCGCGCCGGGCAAAGACCCGGGTGGGCCGTGGCGAGGCATCCAAGGGCAAGACGGCGGGGCGCGGCACCAAGGGCACGAAGGCACGTGGCACCGTGCCTGCGAGGTTCGAAGGTGGCCAGATGCCACTGCACCGCCGGGTGCCGAAGCTGAAGGGCTTCTCCAACAGCAGGTTCAAGACCACCTACCAGGTCGTGAACACCAGTCGGCTGGCCGAACTTTATCCGCAGGGCGGCGAGGTGACCCCGGCCGATCTGGTCGCCAGGGGCGCCGTCCGCAAGGGTGAGCTGGTCAAGGTCCTCGGGACCGGAGATTTGGGCATCGCGCTTCGCGTGACCGCGCACGCGTTCTCCGCATCGGCGAAGGAGAAGATCACGGCGGCTGGCGGAACCGCCACTAAGGCATGAGCGGATTATCACTGGACGGATTATCACTGGACTGACCACAGGCTGCGCGCTCTCGGTATTCCGGTCCGCTCCTGTTAGAGTGCAGCGAATACACTACGCCGCGCGCGGCCCGACTACCTTGACCCCACCATACGAGGACGGCGCATGCTTACCGCGTTCATACGGGCGTTCCGGACGCCTGACCTGCGCAGGAAGCTGCTGTTTACGCTCTTCATCATCGCCGTGTTCCGGCTCGGCTCAGCGCTGCCCGCACCGGGCATCTCGGAGAAGTCCATCAACGCCTGTATCGGCCTTGAGTCCGGAAGTAGCCAGGCGGGCGTCTACCAGCTGGTGAACCTGTTCAGTGGCGGGGCCCTGCTGCGGCTGTCGGTGTTCGCCCTGGGCATCATGCCTTACATCACGGCAAGCATCATCTTGCAGCTGCTGACCGTGGTGATCCCGCGCCTCGAGGCGCTTAAGGACGAGGGTCAGGCCGGCCAGGCGAAGATCACCCAGTACACCAGGTACCTGACGATCGGCCTGGCGATCCTGCAGTCGACCGGCATCGTGGCGCTGGCCAAGAGCGGCAAGCTTTTCACCAACTGCAGCAGCCCGTTGCTGGTCAACTCATCGATCTTCACCCAGGGCACGATCGTGATCTGCATGACCGCCGGTACAGCGGTGATCATGTGGCTGGGTGAGCTGATCACCGACCGCGGCGTCGGCAACGGCATGTCGATCCTCATCTTCACTCAGATCATCGCGGTCATCCCAGCTGAGATGGTCAACATCGGCCAGGTGAAGGGCCTGTTCGTCCTCGGTGTCGTGATCATCATCGGGGTCGCGATCATCGCCGGTGTCGTGTTCGTCGAGCAGGCGCAGCGCCGCATCCCGGTTCAGTATGCGAAGCGTATGGTGGGCCGCCGGATGTACGGCGGTACATCCACCTATATTCCGCTCAAGGTGAACCAGGCGGGCGTCATCCCGGTCATCTTCGCCTCGTCGCTGCTGTACATACCGCAGCTCGCGGCGCAGCTGCTCGGCAACCCGAACCATCCGAACGGCTGGGTGAACTGGGTCAACAACAACATGGCCAAGAGCGATCATCCGCTTTACATGCTCACGTTCTTCGCGCTGATCATCTTCTTCACGTACTTCTACGTGGCGATCACATTCAACCCAGTCGAGGTCGCCGACAACATGAAGAAGGTCGGCGGGTTCATTCCTGGCATCCGGCCAGGAAGGCCCACTGCCGAGTACCTGAACTACGTGCTGACACGTCTGACCGCGGCGGGCGCGCCCTACCTAGGTCTGATCGCCCTGATACCGATGGTGGCGCTTGCCATCGTCAGTGCCAGCCAGCAGTTCCCGTTCGGCGGCACCAGCCTTCTGATCACCGTGGGCGTAGGGTTGGACACGGTGAAACAGATCGAAAGCCAGCTGCAACAGCGCAACTATGAGGGTTTCCTGCGATAGTGCGCATCGTCCTCGTTGGGCCCCCCGGTGCGGGGAAGGGGACACAGGCCCAGTTCATCTCGTCGCACCTGGCGATCCCGAAAATCTCGACAGGTGACATATTTCGTTACAACGTGAGCAATGGCACCGCTCTCGGCCGCCAGGCGAAGTCGTACATGGACCGAGGCGATCTGGTGCCTGACGAGGTGACCATCGCGATGGTCCGGGACCGCCTGACTGAGGACGACGCGCAGGAGGGTTTCCTGCTCGACGGGTTTCCACGGACTGTCCCGCAGGCCGAGACGCTGAAGAAGATGCTGATCGAGTGGGAAACCCGGCTGGAACTCGTGCTCGAACTCGTGGTAGACGATGACGAGGTAGTACGGAGGCTGTCCGGCAGGCGCACCTGCCGCCGGTGCGGGCGGGCCTGGCATGTGCTCTTCGATCCGTCCGCGCGGCCGGACGCCTGCGATGACTGTGGCGGCGCGCTGTTCCAGCGGGACGATGACCGGGAAGAGACGATCCGGCACCGGCTCGAGGTCTATCAGGAACAAACATCGCCGCTGATTGCCTTCTACGCGGATGAGGGAACCTTGCTCGGTATCGACGCAACCGGGCCGGTGGAGGAGATCACCGCGCGGGCGATCGGCGCGCTGCGTCCTTATGTGAACTGAGCGGCCCACCCTCCGGCCCATGGGTGCGGCGGCGGCGAACCCAGGCGGGTAGCCTCGATCCCGACAGAGGGGGATCTGTGTGGAGAAGCCATAAGCAAGCGATTCAGCTCAAGACGCCAGCACAGATCGCCAAGATGCGCGAGGCTGGCGTGCTCGTCGCAGAGACGCTGCAGATGCTGGCTGCGGCCGCCCAGCCTGGCGTCACGACCGCCGACCTTGACGCGCTCGCCGAGGAGCGCATCCGCTCCGCAGGCGGCATCCCCTCGTTCAAGGGCTACCACGGGTTCCCTGCGACCATCTGCACGTCGGTGAACGAGGAGATTGTGCATGGCATCCCCAGCGATACCAAACGGCTGCGCGAGGGTTCGGTAATCTCGATCGACTGCGGCGCGATCGTCGATGGCTGGCATGCGGACGCCGCGCTCACGGTGGGAGTCGGTGAGATTCCGGCGGAATTGCTCCGGCTGCTCGAGGTGTGTGAGGGGGCGCTCTGGCACGGGCTCGCGCAGGCCCGGGCCGGCCGCCGGCTTACCGACATCTCCCATGCCATCGAGGACAGCGTCCGGTCCAGCGGCGGATATGGCATCGTCGAGGAATATGTGGGGCATGGCATCGGCACGGAGATGCACATGCCGCCTTCCGTGCCGAACTATGGCCCACCGGGACGCGGCCCCTTGCTGCAGGAGGGGATGGCGCTCGCTGTCGAGCCGATGGTAACCGCGGGCAGTCCCGCCACAGAACTGCTCGCTGACGAGTGGACCGTGGTGACCGCGGACGGCGCGTGGTCGGCGCACTTCGAGCACACGGTTGCGATCACGGCTGCCGGACCATGGGTGCTGACCGCGGCCGACGGCGATGCGGGCCGGCTCCACAGCCTAGCGTTGGCCGCTGGCGCGGCTGCGGGTTCGAAAAGCTGAGGTGGGTTGCGATGCCGTCCGATCCGCGGATTCGTGCCTCCGACGCCGACCGCGACCGCGCCGCGGAGGCGTTGCGCGAGCACCACGCAACGGGCCGGCTGACCGTGGAGGAATTCCAGGACCGCCTGGACCGTGTCTACGCCGCCAAGACGCTCGGGGAACTTGACGAGCTTATGGCTGACCTGCCCGCGATCGACTTGTACCAGCTGCCGATCCCGGCGGGCCAGCGCTTCGTCCCGCCGCCGCGCCCGCCGGCCATCCGGCCGCAGGGCCGGATGTCCCCAGCATGGCGCGCCGCCTGGGGGGCCTGGGCATCTGTCAGCCTGATCCTCACCGTGATCTGGCTAATCACGGTGGGCATCGGCTCAGGGGGTGACGCCTATTTCTGGCCCGTCTGGGTGATCGGGCCCTGGGGCGCGCTGATGCTGGGGCGCTGGATCTTTCGTTCGGGACCGCCTGGACCGCGGGGACCGCGTGGCCGGGGTCATGGCCGGGACGAGTTGCGGGCGCGGCGCCACGACCTGGGCGACTGACTGGAGTGTCCCGTGGATCTTGGTCAGCCGGCCGGGCCCAACCCCGGATGCCGCTGACCCGGCTGCCTTGTCCGGGGCGGCGGTGGCGTCAGGATTCGCGTTAGCCCCCCTTGTCGCGTAAACTCTGCTCGGTGCTCTGGGACGGGGCTGCGGCATGCCCGGCGGGTGCGCGGCGCATGGCACCAAACCATCACGACTATCACCAAACCATCACGACCATCACCAGGCCGGACACGGCCCATCAGCGAAACGCGGAGCATATGCCCAAGAAGGACGGTGCCATCGAGATTGAGGGCACGGTTGTCGAGTCACTCCCGAACGCATTCTTCCGGGTCGAACTCGACAATGGGCATAAGGTTCTTGCCCACATCAGCGGCAAGATGCGCATGCACTACATTCGCATCCTGCCCGATGACCGGGTGGTCGTCGAGCTGAGCCCCTACGATCTGAGTCGCGGGCGGATCGTGTACCGCTACAAGTAATAAGGAGCTGCCCGGACAACCGGTCCTGGCGGACCGGGAATCCGAGGACACCATCATGAAGGTCAAGCCAAGCGTCAAGAAGATATGCAGCAAGTGCCGGGTCATCCGCAGGCATGGCCGCGTCATGGTCATCTGCGTGGACCCGCGGCACAAGCAGCGCCAGGGCTGACTGGCGCCGCTCCGTCGGCAGCGTTCCGCTGATCCGCGGCCCCGCTTATCGCTTGGCCCGCTGATCCGCGGCCTGCGGGCAAGGCGTCGGCAGGTGTGTCCCGTCAGCCATTCCGCCTGCTCCCTGGCCGGGGCGGGCGGCCTAACAGAAGACACGTTCCGCAGCTCCGGCCCGCGCGGCCGGATGCAGCCCCCGGTTCGGAGGCCGGGGCTCCGCCCGGGCAGTGGCGGGGAGGCGGCGCGCAGGACCTCCGCAACGAGAAGGAGAGCTGCCCAGGATGGCACGCCTCGTTGGCGTCGACCTCCCCCGCGACAAGCGGCTTGAGGTGGCGCTTACCTATATCTACGGTGTGGGCGCTGCCCGCGCCAGGCAGACACTTGCCGCTACCGGCGTCAGCCCGGACATGCGCGTCCACCAGCTCGGCGACGACGAGCTGGTCCGGCTGCGCGACTGGATCGATGCGAACTACAAGGTGGAAGGTGACCTGCGCCGCGAGGTGCAGGCGGACATCCGCCGAAAGGTTGAGATCGGCTGCTACCAGGGCATCAGGCACCGTCGGGGGTTGCCCGTGCATGGTCAGCGTACGCAGACCAACGCCCGCACCCGCAAGGGCAAGAAGAAGACCGTGGCCGGCAAGAAGAAGGTCGGCAAGAAGTAACAAGTAGTCCGCTCGTGGGATGCGGCAAGCGTCGCCGCGGACCGATGAACTCCGGGAGTTTGGGAGCAGATGCCTCCGAAGAGCAGCCGCACGGCGACCAAAAAGGTGCGCCGCAAGGAACGGAAGAACGTCGCTCACGGGCATGCCCACATCAAGAGCACGTTCAACAACACGATCGTCTCCATCACCGACCCGATGGGCAACGTCATCTCGTGGGCATCGTCGGGTCAGGTCGGCTTCAAGGGTTCGCGCAAGTCGACACCGTTCGCCGCGCAGATGGCGGCCGAGGCCGCGGCGCGGCGCGCGATGGAGCATGGTATGCGAAAGGTCGACGTCTTCGTCAAAGGCCCCGGCTCGGGCCGGGAGACCGCGATCCGGTCGCTGCAGGCGACTGGTCTCGAGGTCGGCTCGATCCAGGACATGACCCCGGTCCCGCACAACGGCTGCCGTCCGCCGAAGCGGCGCCGGGTCTGAGACTTGACAGGAGTTTTGACAGATGGCTCGTTACACCGGCGCGGATTGCAAACTCTGCCGCCGCGAGAAGATGAAGCTCTTCCTCAAGGGCGCCAAGTGCGACTCGCCGAAGTGCCCGATTGAGATCAGGCCCTACCCGCCTGGCGAGCATGGCCGTGGACGTCCCAAGGAGAGCGAGTACCTGGTTCAGGTTCGGGAGAAGCAGAAGGCACGCCGGATTTACGGGGTGCTTGAGCGGCAGTTCCGCAACTACTATCAGGAGGCGTCCCGTCGGCGCGGCAAGACCGGTGAGAACCTGCTCCAGATCCTGGAAAGCCGGCTGGACAACGTGGTCTACCGTGCGGGTTTCGCCAAGAGCCGCGACATGGCCCGTCAGCTGGTGCGGCACGGCCACTTCCTGGTCAACGGCAAGAAGGTGGATGTCCCGTCCTACCTGATTTCCGACAACGACATCATCGACGTGCGGGCAAGTTCACGTGAGCTCACGCCGTTCGTCGTCGCGCGGGCCGAGGCAGGTGAGCGGCAGATTCCCGCTTGGCTCGACGTTGTCTCGGAAAAGATGCGTGTGCTTGTGCACACGCTCCCGGGCCGTGCCCAGATCGACACACAGGTTCAAGAGCAGCTCATCGTCGAGTATTACTCGAAATAGTACGGGTGGCGGCCCAGTGCCGCACTCCGTGTTCGGTGCGTTTCATGGAAATCGCGACTGTCAAATAGCGGGCGTCGCGGAAAAGGAGAGAAATGCTCATCGCTCAGCGTCCGGCTCTCACCGAGGAGCAGGTAGACGAGTCCCGGTCAAGGTTCGTGATCGAGCCGCTGGAGCCGGGATTCGGCTACACGATCGGCAACTCGCTTCGCCGTACCCTGCTGTCGTCAATCCCCGGAGCAGCGGTCACCAGCATCCGGATCGATGGGGTACTGCACGAGTTCTCGACAGTTCCGGGCGTCAAGGAGGATGTAACCGACATCATCCTGAACCTCAAGGAGCTCGTGGTTTCCTCGGAGCATGACGAGCCCGTGGTGATGTACTTGCGCAAGCAGGGTCCTGGCGAGGTGAGCGCCGCTGACATCGCGCCGCCGGCGGGCGTCGAGGTGCACAACCCGGACCTTCATGTTGCGACCCTGAACGGCAAGGGCAAGCTGGAGATGGAGCTAACGGTCGAGCGCGGCCGTGGATACGTCTCCGCGACGCAGAACAAGCAGCCGGGCCAGGAGATCGGGCGCATCCCGATCGACTCGATCTACTCGCCGGTGATGCGGGTGACCTACAAGGTCGAAGCCACCCGTGTCGAGCAGCGTACCGACTTCGACAAGCTCATCCTCGACGTGGAGACCAAGCCCTGCCTGCGGCCGCGTGACGCGGTGGCGAGCGCGGGCAAGACACTTGTTGAGCTGTTCGGCCTCGCGCGCGAGCTTAATGTCGACGCGGAAGGCATCGACATGGGACCGTCGCCGACGGACGCGGCGCTCGCCGCGGACCTCGCGCTGCCGATCGAGGAGCTGAACCTTACTGTCCGCTCGTACAACTGCCTAAAGCGCGAGGGCATCCACACGGTAGGTGAACTGGTCGCCCGCAGTGAGCAGGATCTGCTCGACATCCGCAACTTCGGCGCCAAGTCCATCGAGGAAGTCAAGCAGAAGCTGATTGACATGGGGCTCGCGCTCAAGGACTCCCCGCCCGGGTTCGATCCGGGCACGGCGGCGGACAGCTACGGCGCGGACGACGACCAGAGCTACGTCGAGACAGAGCAGTACTAGCAGACAGAGCAAGTACTAGAGTGTCCGCTGCTGGGCGCCTGGCGCGGCCGGGGCCCAGCAGCGGAGGCGAACGAAACAGCCGCGGCGCGGCCTGGCAGGCAGCAGACGAGGAGTAGGACAACATGCCCACGCCCACCAAGGGCCCACGGCTGGGTGGCAGTTCTTCCCACCAGCGGCACATCCTGGCGAACCTCGCCACCGCGCTGTTCGAGCACGGGCGCATCACAACTACCGAGGCGAAGGCGCGCAGGCTCCGTCCGGTCGCGGAACGGCTGATCACTTTCGCCAAGCGGGGTGACCTGCACGCACGCCGGAGAGTCCTCACCCTGGTGACGGACAAGAGTGTCGTGCACACCCTCTTCACGGAGATCGGCCCGACTTTCGCCACCAGGTCCGGCGGCTATACCCGGATCACGAAGATTGGCCCGCGCAAGGGCGACAACGCGCCGATGGCCGTGATCGAGCTTGTCACGGAGCAGACCCAGGCAGCCACCTCACGGCGGCGCAGGCTTCGCAGGACCGCGGCGCCAGCCGCCACCCCAGATGCCACGCGGGCGGCCGTGACCACCGAGTCGGCGGACGTCGGCATGGCCGCGGACGCTACTGCCGGGGCGGCTGACGAGGCAGTGGATGCGAGGGCCGGGGCGGCAGGCCACGCGGCCGGCGAGGGAGCGGATGCGAGGGCCGGGGCGGCAGGCCACGCGCCCGGCGAGGGAGCGGATGCGAGGGCCGGGGCGGCAGGCCACGCGCCCGGCGAGGGAGCGGATGCGAGCGCCGGGGCGGCAGGCCACCCGACCCGTGTGGCAGCGGACGTTACCAATGAGGCAGCCAGTGATCCTCCCCTGGCAGGCGATTCTGTGCACGACCCAGCAGCAGTGGCGGACGACGACGAGCCGGGGGATGGCCAGCACGTCTGATCCACCGGCTGCGGCAGTCGTTCGGGTCCGGTTTGATCTGAGTTATGACGGTGCGGACTTTTCCGGCTGGGCACGGCAGCCCGGCCGGCGGACAGTGCAGGGCGTTCTGGAGGAGGCTGTGGCTCGGCTGCTCCGCTCGCCGGAGCCACGGCGGCTGACAGTTGCCGGACGGACGGATGCGGGAGTGCACGCGCGAGGTCAGGTGGCGCACTTCGATGCGCCCGGCCAGGCCTGGGCTTGCGTATCAGGTCAGGCCGTGTGGCGCCTTGCGCGGCTACTGCCACCCGATGTCCGGGTGCACGAGGCGCGTGCCGTTCCGGCACATTTTGACGCGCGCTTTTCCGCGCTCTGGCGCCGCTACTCATACCGCGTATGTGACGACCCCATCGGTGTCGACCCGTTGCGCAGGCACCACACTGTGGCGTACCGGCGCCCGTTGGACGTGGCTTTGATGAACTCAGCAGCTTCCGCGCTCGTGGGCGAGCACGACTTCGCCGCTTTCTGCCGGCGGCGCGAGGGCGCCACCTCCGTCCGCCGCCTTATCCACATCGAATGGCTGCGCGAGAGCGAGGCGGTGGCGGTCGCGACCGCCACCGCGAACGCGTTCTGTCATAACATGGTCCGCGCGCTCGTCGGCGCGATGCTCGCCGTCGGCGATGGCCGCAGGCCGGTCGCCTGGCCGGGCGAGGTGCTGGCGAGGGGGGTACGGGATCCCGCGGTAAATGTGGCGCCGCCGCACGGGCTCTGCCTCGAGGAGGTGGGTTACCCGCCCGGCAGCGAACTGGCGGCTTGCAGCCGCTACCCGCATGTCCGCTGAGCTGCTCGCCGTGCCTTCGCTGCTCAGGGCGCCAGGGGCTGCCCGGTCAGCATCCGCTGGGTCAGGCTCTGGTTGACGGTTGCCTGGTAGAGATCGTTATCGACTTGCAGGAGGGCCTTGCGGTCCCGTGACGAGGCGGGCCTGTGCAGGTTCGCATACTGTGCCCACATCAAGATCAGATAGTGTCCCTTGATCATCCCCCAGACCACGCCGGTGCCCATGCCCAGGTTTCTGGTCGCACCATGGAGCCCGGGGAGCGGCCGGATAAACTGCCGGGGTGCCGTGACGACCATGCCGGCCTTCGCCGCGGCGCTCGCCGTCGCCAGGTTCAGCACGCCGATCGTACCCATGCGCTCACCGTTCGCTGACAGATAACTCGCCCGCAGCGCCTGGCTGCAGCCCTTGTGGGCAACTGCCGCCAGCCGCGAGCCGAACACCGCGCCGCGGCAACCGTGACGAGCCCGCTGCGCCGTCCGCAGATAGCTTCTCGGACCGGCGGAAACCCGCGCGGGAAAAAGCTCCGTGAGCGTCAGGGCAATGGGATCATCCGCCCGGCTGGTGATGTACTGCCACTTGCCGCGATGTGGTGGTGGCGTCGGGGCGGGCGCCGACGGCTGAGACTTTGCCGGCCTGGCGCTGCTTGCCGCGGCGGTCTTGTGCGTGACGGTGAAGGCGTAGACAGCAGTGGCGGCGAGTGCCACCGCCATTGCGACGGCGGCGCAGATCATCAGTAATACGCGGTGCCTGCCACGCCGCCGTGCCCGCACTCGACGCGCCTGGCGCTGGCGCTGGGGCGCAGCCGCTCCGGTTGCGGCCCCGCCGGACCGATCCTGCTCCCGCCCGGTGAGCGCGACGCTGCCATCTTGACCGTGGCTGCGTAGGTACCCAGTGTCGCGGGCGTCCCGGGTGGGGGGGAAACCGCGCACTGGGTCCCGGTGCCGTGGCGCGGTCAGCCGGTACCCGGGGCGGCGCCGTTGCCAATTGGCATCCTGCCCGCCCGGGTGACCCATAAGGGGGAGCGTAGCGTCCCGTCCCGCTGTCACGCCGGCGTCAGCGGATATTGCCAGGTCATGACAGACTGGACGTTGCGGTGGCACACAAACCGCTGTCGCTGTCGGCCCCGCTTTGACCCGCACCGACAGCGCCCGGTATCCTACGCTGACGTTCGTGTGCACCGGTGTGCCGGTGGCGCATGCTCAGCAGACGGCGCAGTGTGGCAGGCGGCGCAGTGTGGATGGTGCAAACTTTGGCCATCCGGGCCGGCGGACCCCGCGCGGCGCGCGGCAGCCCGAGCTGGGCTGATCCCAAGACCAGGAACTACACGCGAAGGCTTTATGACTGTGCGCACATTTAGCCCGAAGGCTGGGGACATCCAGCCCCAGTGGCACGTGGTGGACGCGTCCGATGTGATTTTGGGGCGCCTGGCAAGCCACGTCGCGACGCTGCTCAGAGGAAAGCACAAGCCGATCTTCGCGCCGCATGTGGACACCGGTGACTTCGTCATCGTTGTCAACGCGCAGAAGGTCGCGCTCAGCGGGAACAAGCTTGAGCAGAAGAGGGCCTACCGGCATTCGGGGTACCCGGGCGGGCTGCACTCGATCGCCTACCGGGATCTGCTTGACAAGCATCCCGAGAAGGTGGTCGAGAAGGCCGTCAAGGGGATGCTGCCGAAGAACTCGCTGGGCAGGAGGATGCACCGCAAGCTCAAGGTGTATGCGGGCCCCGACCATCCCCATCAGGCGCAGCAGCCCGTCCGCTACGAGATCACCCAGATCGTCCAGTAGGCGCCACCAGACGCACGGCCCAGCAAGGGCCACAGCCCATTAGCGCATCGCCCATGAGGCGCACAGACCGCCCATGAGGCGCACAGAAGGAAGCACGAGGAAGATACCGTGGCTGAGCCCACCGGCGCCGAGACACCCACCGCGGACGTCGAGGCGAGCACTGAGGATTTCGCTGGGGGCGCCCTTGGCGGCGTTCCTGACGACGCGGACCACCCAGTGCAGTACGGGTCGGATTACACCACAGAGACTCCGGCGCGAGCCGCGGGCGCCGTAGCGCGGCCCGTGCTGACCGGGCGGGGCGGTGCCACCGGCCGCCGCAAGGAGGCTATCGCGCGGGTGCGCGTCATGCCCGGGTCGGGACAGTGGACGATCAATGGACGTGCGCTTGGCGAGTACTTTCCGAACAAGGTCCATCAGCAGCTCATCAATGAGCCGTTTGTCACGCTCGGCGCCGAGAGCCAGTTCGACGTGATCGCGCGTATCTCCGGCGGCGGTGTCACCGGGCAGGCTGGCGCCTTGCGCTTGGGCATTGCGCGTGCCCTGACGGAAATCGATCCGGAGAACCGCCCTGCGCTGAAGAAGGCGGGCTTCCTGACCCGTGATGCCCGGGTCAAGGAGCGTAAGAAGTACGGCCTGAAGAAGGCCCGTAAGGCGCCGCAGTACTCGAAGCGCTGATTTGGCGGGCGCCGGAAAGCACCAGGATTCCCTGGAGCGAGGTGTTATGGGCCGTCTATTCGGTACTGATGGTGTCCGTGGCGTCGCGGGGCGTGATCTCACCGCCCGGCTCGCCATGGATCTCGCCTCGGCCGCGGTTTCCGTGCTCGGCGATGCCGGTGAATTCGCCGCGGCGCTGCGGGCAGGCCGGCGTCCGGCCGCGGTGGTCGGCCGTGATCCGCGCGCGTCGGGAGAGTTCCTGGAGGCCGCTGTCGTCGCGGGCCTGGCCGGCTGGGGCGTGGACGTGCTGCGGCTCGGCGTTATACCCACGCCGGCGGTGGCCCATCTGACCGGTGTCCTCGGCGCGGATTTGGGCGTCATGCTGTCGGCGAGCCACAATCCCGCTCCGGACAACGGGATCAAATTTTTCTCGCGCGGCGGGTTCAAGCTTCCCGACTCCGTCGAAGATGCGATCGAGCGGCGGCTTGGTGACGTGGCGCAAGACGCGCCGCCCGCGGCCGGGTTCGGCCGGGTCACGGACCAACCGTGCGCGCGTGAGTGCTACCTGGAGCATCTTGTCTCCTCTCTGCAGGGCAGCGGGGCGGACGGTCCGAACACCGCAGTGCATAGCACGGGTCAGCCGGAGGGCGTCAGCCCACTGGCAGGCCTTCGGGTTGTGGTCGACTGCGCGCACGGGGCGGCGCACGACGCCGCGCCAGCGGCGCTGCGCAAGGCCGGCGCGGACGTCATCGTGATCGGTGCGCAACCCGACGGCCTGAACATCAACCAGGGCTGCGGATCCACTGACCTGGACATGCTGATCGCGGCGGTTGCCGGACACGGCGCCGATGCGGGCATAGCACATGACGGCGACGCCGACCGGTGCCTGGCGGTCACCTCCGACGGTCAGGTAGTGGATGGTGACCAGATCCTGGCAATCCTGGCGCTGGAGCTAAAGGAAACACGGCGGCTGACCGGTGACGCTGTGGTTGCGACGGTGATGTCGAACCTGGGCTTCCGCCGCGCCATGGAGGACGCCGGAATCCGGGTGGTCGAGACTGCGGTGGGCGACCGGTACGTCCTGGAAGCCATGAAGGCGGGCGGCTACGTTCTCGGCGGCGAGCAATCCGGGCACATCATCATGCTGGAGTACGCGACGACCGGCGACGGCGTGCTGACCGCGCTGCATCTGCTGGCTGCCGCAGCCAGGCGTGGCCTGGCACTGAGTGAGCTGGCCAAGGTCATGCACAGGTTTCCCCAGGTGCTCATGAACGTGCCTGACGTAGCTAAATCCCGGGTGGGTTCTTCGGCCGCGCTCGCTGCCGCAGTGGCCACCGCCGAGGCTGAACTCGGCGACAGCGGCAGGATTCTCATCCGGCCGAGCGGGACTGAGCCCGCGGTCCGCGTGATGGTGGAGGCGGCCGAGCAGGAGCAGGCGCACCGGATCGCGGTACGGCTGGCCGAGGTCGTCCGGACCGATCTTGGCTGACCGTCCCGCCTGACGCGGACGGCCACCGGGTCCGGCCGCGCGGAGACGTTCTCTAATGGCGGGCCGGCGCGTCAGGTCTGCGGGCCCGCAATAGGCAGCCTGTGAACACCGCACTGGTATGACCGTGACAGGCTGGGAGCGTGATCGCTGGCATCGGCATGGCGCTTGTGGCACCCGGCGGCTCCACGCGGCGACGCGTCATACCTGTTGGACTGGACACCTGTTGGACCGGTTCGCCCGCCGTTCGCCGAGCGCGAACGCGGCAGGCGCCACGAGCGCGGTTGACCCACGGCGGCCAGAGCGCAGCGCGAGCAGCCGGACCAGCGACACGACCGGCGGGCAGCGGCCATGACAGGGGCGTAAGCATGATGACAGGGACGCGAGCATGAGGTACGCACACGAGGTCGCGAAGGTTCGCGCTGCCGAGCGGGCGCTGATGGCGCGCCTGCCTGAGGGTGCGCTCATGCAGCGGGCGGCGGCGGGCCTCGCCGCGACCTGTGCGCGCCTGGTTGGCCGGGTGTACGGGGCGCGCGTGGTAGTGCTGGCCGGTAGCGGCGACAACGGCGGTGATGCCCTGTATGCCGCCGAACGGCTTGCCCGCCGTGGCGCACGCACTCACGCCGTGCTCGCCGGCTCGCGGCTCCACCCGGGCGGTGCCGCGGCTCTGCGGCGTGCGGGCGGGCGGCTGGTCGCCGCGACCCATCAGGCCGCGGCGACGCTCATCGGCGACGCGGATCTGATCATCGACGGGATGCTCGGCATCGGTGGCCGCGGCGGATTGCGCGACCCGCAGTCGTCTCTTGCGGAATTGGCGGCGTGCGCTGACGCTGTGGTGGTCGCCGCGGACCTGCCGAGCGGGATCGACGCCGACACCGGCTTCGTGGCGGGTAAGGCGGTCCAGGCGGATGTCACCGTAACCTTCGGCACCTACAAGCCCGGCCTGCTGATCGATCCGGGCGCATCACATTCGGGCGCGATCGAGCTTGTGGACATTGGCCTCGGCGGCGACCTGGCCGTGCCGGACGTGGTCGCGCTGCAGTCCGAGGATGTTGCCGCGATGTTGCCGCGCCCGTCCTCCGGATCGGACAAGTACCGCCGCGGGGTCCTCGGTGTCCTCGCGGGAAGTGAACACTTCACCGGGGCCGCGGTGCTCGCGGTCGGCGGCGCTGTGCGCGGCGGTGCCGGGATGGTCCGGCACCTGGCGTCATCGCCCGCTGTCGCGGGCCTGGTCCGCGAACGCTGGCCGGAGGCAGTGATAACGGTTGCGTGGCCATATGGAGATGCGGCTGAAGCAGCGGATGTGATCAGCGAGGTGGGCCGCGTGCAGGCTTGGGTCGCCGGGCCGGGGATGGGCACCAGCGCCGACGCCGGTCACCTGCTTTCCGCTGTCCTGGCGACAGATCTGCCGGTCCTCGTGGACGCGGACGGGCTCACGTTGCTTGCTGCCGGGCCCCTGCCCCTGCGCCGCACCGCACCGACGTTGCTCACGCCACATGCTGGCGAGCTCGCGCGGCTGCTCGGCGTCAGCAGGGCAGACGTGGAGGCGCGGCGCCTGGAGTATGTAAGGCGCGCCGCTGCGGAACTCGGCGCAACGGTGCTGTTGAAAGGCTCGACCACGGTGATCGCTGGACAGGACGGACCGGCCTGGGTGAACACCATGAAGACCGGATGGCTGGCGACCGCTGGCACGGGCGATGTGCTTTCGGGGCTGACAGGGGCGCTGATCGCGCAGGGCATAGAGCTGCCTGCCGCCGCCGCGACCGGCGCCTATCTGCACGGATTGGCCGCGCGGCTCGCGTCGGGCGGCGCTCCGATCGGCGCGGGTGACGTGATCGGTGCCCTGCAGCAAGCGTTCCGGAGCGCAGGCGCGAAGGCGCTGTGACCGTCATGGCGGTGCTGCGTTCGCTCGGGCTTTTCGTCGTCGCCGCGATCGCTGAGATCGGCGGCGCATGGCTTGTCTGGCAGGGGATCCGCGAGCACAGGGGCATAACGTGGGTGGGGGCGGGGGTGGCTGCCCTTGGCGTGTACGGCTTTGTCGCGACTCGCCAGCCCGACGCGCATTTCGGCCGCATTCTGGCCGCGTACGGCGGCATCTTCGTGGCTGGCTCACTTGCCTGGGGCGTAGCCGCCGATGGTTACCGGCCGGATCGCTACGACCTGCTCGGCGCGGCGATCTGCCTGGCCGGGGCGGCGGTCATCATGTACGCGCCGCGCCGGTAGCGCCCGCTCAGCTGGCGGCGCCAGTGGCAATCGTGCGTCTCCCGCTGGTGGCGGCCATCGGCGGCGGGATATTCGCTCCGGTCTCCGCACAACGTGGGATCCGCCGGAGAATTACTTCCGCGATGCCGGCCGTGCCCGGCTCCGGGCTGGTCGTCGTCGAACAGGGCGGTTCGCGAAAGCGTACGGGCTGGAACCGGTCGTTGCCCGCGGGTTACCTGCAGCCGGGAACCTGGGATAACTGGGAGCAGGTCCCGACCAGTCAGGAGCCTATGGACGCCGTCGAGACGCTTGCCCGTGACCTCGTGCTCCGGGTCTGCGCGAGCGAAGGAGACTTCCTCAAAGATTGGCTCACCGGCGCGGTCGACGGCGTCGCTGGCAAGCGGATCGTCCCGCTCGCCGTGGCGCCGGGGGCCGATCCCGAGTTAGCTGACGCGATCGCCGGAGCGGCCATAGACATGGGAGCGGACCAGTTGCTGGCGTGCCGGACCAGGGCCGCGTTCATGTATGACACCGTCGCGGTGCTGCCCGCGAGCGCGGCGGCGCTGCTCGCCCTTGCCGCCGGCTGGGGGCAGCCGGACGACTTCCTCGTCTGCCTCCCGGACGGATCGGCAGCCGTCCTGGTCAGCATGGCCGGGTATGCGCTCGGCGCGGGCCCGCCCGGGTTCGTGGCCGCGCTTGCCGGGCCCGACGTGACCGGAGCCCGTGAGCGGTTCGTCACGTGGGCGCGTGAGACCGGCGATCAACGGCTGCGCCTGGTGGCGGACCGCCACGGTGGCCGACCGTCCAGTCGTCCCGCGCCTCGCCGCGCCCTGTGCCCGGACACTCCAGAACGACTGTCGGTGCTGGCGGGCGGCGTGCGGCAGGACCGGGTCCTGACGGCAGGGCTCCGTGCCTGCCGCGCCGCGGTGGGCTGGGGTGCCGTTTCGGTGATCGTGATCACCTTTTTGTCCGCGCCCCGTGCCAGTCACGTGCTTCCCGTGCTCGGCGGGACATTCTGGCTGCTGCTACAGGTATTCACGCTCGCACGGACGCACACCTTGAGCTGGGCGGCCTGCTTGCGGATGATCGCCGCAGGCGCGGCCTGGGCCGTCGCGGTTGCGGCCATGGAGTGGCTCGCGGCCGACCGCGGCGTGCTGCCTGGGTGGCCGGAGCTTGCGGGCCCCGCCGAAGAACTTGTGGCGCTTGTCCCGGTCGCGGTGTTCTGGCTGATCGCCCGCAACCGGTTCGCCCGGCTCGCCGCGGCCGACTACCTGCTCCTCGGCGTGGCAGCAGGAGCGGGTTTCGCGCTCGTTCAGGGCACGATCGCGGCGCTGGCCGCGCCAGCCGCGGGCTGGCATCTGGTCTCGCTCCTGCCGGGCTGGACGGAAGCCGTCCGGTTTCCCGGCCATGCCGTGTCCACCGGCCTGGTCATGGGGGGGATCGGGCTGGCTGTTGCGGCGCGGCCCGGTAGGGCGGACGGGCCCCGAGCGGGACGGCACCGCTTGCGCCTGCTCAGCTGGTTGCTGCCGGTGGCGCTGCTGGGCATGGCCATGGTCGCTGATTATCACTACGACGCCCTAGCCGCGGGTACCGGCGCCATGTCCTGGGCGTCACGTCTGGATGCGGCGGTTGGAGATGGCCACGCCAGCTGCTGGCTCTTGCTTGTGCTCCTCGCCGTGGCAGTGCCGGTGGATTTCCGCGCGCAGCAAAGTGTCCTCGACACAGTGCCACCGCCTCCTGGTGTGCCCCGCTGGGCCGGGCTGGCGCGGACGGCCAGGGGATCGGTGATCAGCGCGCGGCTGCGCTGGCCGGCCCGGACGATGCGTGGCTGGCTCGCGCGGCGCTGGGCCGGGACACGAGTGGCGACGGCCGACGCCTTTGTCGCGGCGTCCCATGAGATCGCGTTCCTGCTCATCGCGGCGGGGCCAGGCGGGCGGCGGCGCAGCACTTTCGCGGTCTCGCTCGCGTTCACGAGGCAGCGTCGCGAGCTTGCCATGCGGGCGGCAGGGGCGAGTGACCGGGCCGGGCGCGATGTTCCACGGCGGGCAAGGCTGTGGGCCGCGCGGCGCGTGCTGACAGAAACACTGGCCCTCGGCGGGGGACCGGTAGTCGTGGCTCTGCTGCCGCATGCGGGAAAGCGGATCCGGGCGCTGCAGGAAGCGCCAGGGCTGGCCCGTCGGGGCGAGATGACCCAGTTGCTGCGTGGCGAATTGGCGAGCGGCTTGGGCGCGTTGCATTCCTGGTTCAGCCAGTTCACCACCCCCGGGCAGGTGCTAATTGTGGCCGCCGGGCTGAGTGTGCTCGTTTTGCTCGTCGCCGGCTGGACTCCGCCGATGCGGCTGTCAAGCCGCCCGGGTGCGGCGCCGCCGAGTCGCATCGTGCGTTGTCTTGCGGGCGTTCCCGCACCCGGCCAGCTTGTGCTTGACGTCTTCAGGCTCACCGGCGCGTTGTTGCCATCAGCGACCGTGCGACTACTGCGGGGCAGGCCGGTTGCGCAGCCGTATCAGCGCCTCCCGCCCGCCCAGCAGGCACTTTCGCCGGTAGGGCCGGTCCCGGCGACGCTGCGGAGTGCGGCGGTCGCCGTCGCCTCCGCCGCAGGACGCCGCAGACCGCCCGGCGGCGAACCCGGCCGTGGCGGCTGGCAGTTTCCGCCGGAGCGAGTGCGTCGCTGGCTTGGCCATGCGCCCGAGTTCGGCGTCGGGGTGATGCCGGCGAGCGGAGACACGGTCGACGCGGCCGAGATGACGGCGGATCTCACCAAGGTGCTCTGTCGGATCGCTGAGGCAGCCGATTCACTTCGATTGGACCAGGTGAGGTTCCGCGACCATCCGGCGCGTGCGGTCGTGGATCGGGCGACCGGCGCGGCCGTGTTCTTCACTCCGGCCGACATGTTCGCCGGCTGTGCGCTGCTGACGGAGGAGCAGCTCTTCCGGCTGGTAACGGAGCGACGGTTGTGACAAGTGTGGCGATTCGCATCCAAGGAGTGTGGAGCCGGGATTGTGGCGGCTGCAATTGTGGCGGCGCAAAGGTACGCGGTGGGCAGCCTGCCGGGAGGTGAGGCGGTGGCGGGGGTGCAGGTGGGGGGCCCGCGCCGGGCTGAGCCCGTGACGAGCGTGGAGCCGCGAAGTTGATCCCGCCGCGGGTGGGCGCGGTGACCGCGCAGCTGCTCGCCACCCCGCACCTGATCCATCCGGGCTGGCTACGCGCTGCTGACCTGGGGGGAGAATCCACCGGTACTCCCAGTGCCCCCCGCGGTGCTGACCTGGGGGGACGATCCCCCGGTGCCCCCGGTGCCCCCGGTGCCCCCGGTGTCAGCGGCGCCGGCCCGGAGCCGTATCCGGACCATCATGCTCCGGCCGAAGCCCCTGGGCGGCGGGAAGCCCATCGCAATGCCGGGAATCACGCTGCGGCCAGGGACGCGGTACCCTTCGCCGCCGCGACGCCGATCGCGCCTGCGGTCGCCGGGCGGCTCGCGGCGGCTGTCCTGGCATTAGGTGAGAGCCTCGTTTTTGGCTGCCCGGTCGCGCCAGAACGCTCGGGCGAGCTAGTCATGACGATCCCGGTGGCTGAAGGCGCTTGGATCCACGCCGCCCTGCAGGAGCTCGGCGCACCCGACGCGCTTGTCGTCCTCCCCGGCCTTTCCGCCGCGTTGCTCACCACCTCAGCGGGATTCGCGGTCGCAGCGGGTCCGCGTCGGTTCGCGGAGGCAGTCGCCGGAGCCGACCTGCGCCGGGCGCGGGCAGGTTTCGCCCAGTTCGCGCTCGGCGCGGCCGGATCCTCGGCGCGGCCACTCGAAGCCGCAAGTTACTACGGCTGTGCGCTATCCGGGCGCGCATGGCGGCCCGCATGGCTTGCCTGGTCCCGTGCGGCCGACGTCCCGCACGGCAGCGGGATTGGCGGCCAGCTCGCGGCCATGCGGAAGTTCGTCGCTGGCCGGCTCGGTGCGGCGGAGTTCAGCCGGATGTTCCGTCTCGCCCGGCGGCAGGAGATGTGGGCGGGCGAACGTGCCGTCGACCCGCTCGCCGCCGCGCTCGACGCAACCTGCTGGGCGCTGGACGGCTATGTACCGCCCGGCGGCGGATGGTCACCGGCGCCGGGACAACTGGGCATCGATGGGCTCCGCGAGGCCGTCAGCGTGGCGCTCAGGCACGTAGATGCATAGCCCCGTAGGCGTACGTGGCGTCCAGGTATGGGCAGCGCGGCTGAGCTTGCCGTTTAACCCGTTTTCTTGTCCGCCATGCTGGCCTTGCGGTGCTTGCCGACGTCGTGACGTGCGGCTGGTCGGCGGTTCTTCGATCCGGGCGGGCGGCCGGGGCCGGGCTT
>Ga0335081_10002419_pt1 | contig 29416 bp, 26 predicted proteins | sample Lox_Sample_35_FD_206713 | JGI IMG/M metagenome (GOLD analysis project Ga0335081, IMG submission 206713) | Soil microbial communities from Loxahatchee National Wildlife Refuge, Florida, United States - Lox_Sample_3.5 | ecosystem: Environmental > Terrestrial > Soil > Wetlands | place: USA...
CACGGCATTGCGGCACGGGGTCCTGATTCTGATGCTGCCACCGGTGGTGATCTTCGGCGCGGTTACGTTTTTCACGGTGCGAGGAAGAAATCGCTTCAACGACGAAGCGGATGGCCTCGAGGAACAAGGTCGCGCCGCGTAGGGCCGGACGGCGTCCGGCCCAAGGATAGATCACCGTGCGTAGAAGTAGGGCCGGACGGCGTCCGGCCCCAAGGACAAATAGGGCTGCGTAGAAAGGAGAGCAGCGACGAGTGAAGAGCGACAAGGGAAGAGAAGCGGCTCTTTCTCCGGCCACTGATGGCTCGCCACTGTCGTTATGATAAGAACCAGTTACAATCCGTGGTTGCATCGCTATACGATTCTAGTCGCCGTTGCGACCTTCTTACTGGTCATCGCCGGCGCGCTGGTCACCTCGAATGACGCCGGACTTTCGGTTCCGGACTGGCCGACCTCGTTCGGGACTTTTCGCATGCCGCGCATGGTGGGCGGTATTATGTACGAGCACGGCCACCGCATGATCGCCGGCACGGTGGCGATCCTCACGGTAATTCTGGCTTTGTGGCTCTGGCGCAGCGACTGCCGGCGCTGGGTGCGGCGATTGGGAGCCTCTGCCGTGCTGGCGGTGGTGGCGCAGGCGGTCCTGGGCGGGATTACGGTGCTGCATTTCCTGCCGCCGCCGATTTCGGTGGCCCATGCGTGCCTGGCTCAGCTCTTTTTCTGCACCATCGTGAGCCTGGCGGTTTTCACCCAGGCTGCCTGGCGCTGGGACGAGACTAAGATTGAGGATCCGTCGCACCCACCGCTGCGGAGGGTCGCCGTAGGCACTACGGTGGCGATCTTCATTCAGCTCATGCTGGGCGCCGCCTTCCGGCATCACGGCTTCGGCGTCATGCCGCATGTGGTGTTTGCGCTGCTGGTGGCGGCCATGGTGCTCTGGGTGTCAGTGCGGGTTTTCAGCGATTTTCGTGACGTGCCCCAGCTAAGGAGACTTGCGCTGTTGCTGACCGGGCTCTTGCTGGTGCAACTCTTCCTTGGCGGTGGTGCCTATATTGAGGTCCTGCAAGCCCAGCACGAGCCGCAACCCTTGCCGCCGATGGTGACGGTGACCACAGCGCACGTGGCCGTTGGCGCTCTGCTGTTGGCAACGAGCCTGGTTCTGACTTACCGCGTCTACCGAATCGTGGGAGCCCCAGGGAGGGCGATCGGCGCGCGGGCAGTGGATTACTCGGCGGCCTAAGAGTGGCGACGATTCTAGCCTTAACTGGCAGTGATGCGGAGGGTCGGGACCTTGATGGAAGGAGGTTGGCGTGCGAATCCGGCGCTTATTGGGATTGTTTGTTGTTATTTGCTGCGGCCTGTGTAAGCCTTTGGCCGGTTCCACGGGACCCGACGACCGCCCGCTGACCGATCCGAAGTCGGTGGTCTCGGCGTCAAACTCGACCGCCCGGCCGGTACCGGTCGACGATCTCTACTACACACGAAGTGTGTTTGGCGCTGCCTGGTCTCCTGACGGGCAGCAAATCGTATTCACCACGGACATTTCCGGCCGTTCCAATCTCTGGAAGGTGCGCGCCTCTGGGGGATGGCCCATCCAGCTTACCCAATCCGACGACCGGCAGTATGGCGCCGCTTGGTCGCCCGACGGCAAATGGATCGTCTACCAGCAGGACCACGCGGGCGACGAACTGTGGGACCTTTACGCTATACCGAGTGACGGCGGCGAGGCGGTGAACCTCACCAATACGCCCGCGATTCGCGAGCAGGATCCGCATTGGTCCCACGACGGGAAGACCATCGCTTTCGAGTACAAAACGAAGGAGGGCTCTCAGTACGACATTGCTTTGCTCGACTGGAGCACTCACCAGGTTCATAAGCTGACGAATGAGCAGCAACCGGGTTATTCCTGGAACGTGGTGGCGTGGAGCAACGACGACAAGACCATCTATGCCGGCCGCGTGAACCCTCCCTTCACCGATGCGGACATTTACAGCGTCGATGTGCCGACCGGAAAGCTACAGAGCCTCACCTCTCATCAAGGCACGATTCGCTATCTCGGCTCATCGCTTTCGCCGGACGGTGGGACACTTCTGCTCAGCTCGGATGCGAAGAACGGCTACATGAACGCTGCCCTGCTGGATGTTGCCACCAAGAAGGTGACTTGGGTCACCGACTTGAAATGGGAAACCTTCGCGGGGAATTTCTCGCCCGACGGCAGAAAGTACAGCTACGTCGTGAATGAAGATGGGCTGACCGATGCCTATCTTGCGGATCGCTCAACCAACCGGGCGGAAAAGGTCGACCTGCCGCACGGCCTGAATCTTTTCTCCGGTAATCCCAACGAGTTCGCGCCGCAGAGCGACCGCGTGATCGTCTCCCACGAGGCCTCCAATCAGCCCGGAGACCTTTGGGTGTACAGCCTCACGAGCCGACATGCCGACCAACTGACTTTTTCCGCGATTGCCAGCTTGCGCGCGACACCGCTTCCGGCCTCCCAAATCGTCCATTACAAGAGCTTCGATGGAAAAATCATCAGCGCTCTGCTCTGGATGCCGTTCAATCTGAAGCGGGACGGGAGTAATCCAGCGCTGGTACTTCCGCACGGAGGCCCCACCGGCCAGACGGTCGACTATTGGAACACCGATGTGGCGGCGCTGACGTCGCGCGGATACATCTGCATCGCTCCCAACCCACGGGGGTCCACCGGTTACGGCCTGGACTTCCAGAAGGCGAACTTTCAGGACCTGGGCGGTGGCGACCTGAAGGATGAAGTAGCGGCGGTGGACTTTCTCAAAGTCACCGGCTACGTCGATCCTAAAAAGATCGGAATCACGGGTGGGTCCTACGGCGGCTTTATGACGCTCATGGCTGTCGGGAAGACGCCGGATATCTGGGCTGCGGCCGTGGAAGAGTACGGCATCATCAATTGGTCTACCATGCTGAAGAGCTCCGACCCATCGCTGAACGAGTACTTGAAAGGGCTGCTCGGGAATCCGGAAGCGAACCGCAAGGTCTATGAGGAGGACTCGCCCATCACCTACATTCGCGACGAGAAAGCGCCGTTGCTCGTGCTGCAGGGCGACAATGATCCGCGCGTGCCGAAGGAGGAGGCGCAACAGGTGGTCGATATCCTTAAGAAAGAAGGCCGGACGGTGGATGTTCACTACTATCCGAACGAAGGTCACGGCTTCGTGAAACGCGAGAACCAGATTGACTCCATCCGGCGCACCATCACCTGGTTCGATCAATATCTCATGGAGAAGAGCGTCGCACCCGACGAACAAAAGGCTCAGCATGATCAGTGAAGGCATGTGGTGTCGGGGATCAGCCTTACCCCGTTGGACAGATTCTGCGCTTGCAGAAAGCGAAAACAGACTTGAATGAAACAACCATCCGAATTCGCTGAGACGTCGAGACGCTGGGCAGCGATGGTGGCGGACTATTGGACGCTCACCAAGCCCGAGGTGAATTTCCTCATCGTCATCAGCACACTGGCCGGTTTCTATCTCGCCTCCCCGGCCGGGCACTTGCGATTGGCGCTGCTAGTCCACACGGTGCTGGGCACCCTGCTGGTGGCCAGCGGCACCGGCACCCTCAACCAGTACATCGAGCGGCGATACGACGCCAACATGCGGCGCACGGCGCGTCGCCCGTTGCCCGCCGGCCGGTTGGCGCCGGTCGACGCCTGCTGGTTCGGCATTCTGCTCTCGGTAGCCGGTGGCCTCTACCTGGCGCTGGCGGTGAATTGGCTCGCCAGCTTCCTGGCCGTCCTCACGCTGGTCAGCTACCTTTCGCTCTACACTCCGCTCAAAAGAAAGACGCCCTTTTGTACCGTGATCGGCGCGCTGCCCGGCGCCATGCCACCCCTCATCGGCTGGGCGGGCGCGCGTGGCAGCCTCAGCCTGGAAGCCTGGGTCCTTTATGCCATTCTGTTCCTATGGCAGTTCCCGCACTTCCTGGCCATCGCCTGGATGTATCGCGAGGATTACAACCGCGCCGGCTACCAGATGCTGCCGCTCGGCGACCGCAAGGGCGACTCCATGGCGTGGCAGGTGGTGCTGTTCTCGCTCGCTTTGTTGCCGGTGAGCCTCGTCCCCAGCTTACTCCGCCTGGAAGGTATAGCCTACTTCCTCGGCACCTTGGTGTTGGGGTTGGGCTTCCTGTTCTACGGGGCGCGCCTGGCCCTCGACCGATCGAACTCTCTGGCGCGGCGCGTGGTCCTGGCTTCTGTCGTCTACCTGCCGCTCGTCTACGCCCTCGCCATCATTGACAAGGTTTGAAGAGAGTCGAGAGTCGAAAGTTAAAGGTCTTGACTCTCGACTTTCGACGGCTTCTTCAGGGAGCGTTCCATGTGGGAAAGTATCGTCGAGTTGGGTGTCTGTCTCGTGATCGGGGCTGTGGCCCTGGCCGTCGTGGTCTGGGAAATCGCGACCGGTAACATCGCCTACCTCGATGGCATCTCGCTGGCCCTCATCAGCCTCACTCTGGGTGGCTTTTTCCTGTTTGATGTGTTGTGGTCGTATCGCAGCGGAGAGCTTAAAGAGTTGCTGAAGAAGAAGTCAGAAGACAGAAGACAGGAGTCAGAACTCAGGAGTCAGAAGTCAGAATGAAGAGGAGCAGTCAGCAGTCGGCTGTCGGCCGTTGGCAGTCGCCCGAAGGCTCCTACTGCCGACTGCCACTATCGACCATCACTTTCAACCTTCGACTCACTTCCCGCATCGAACTGACAGGGAATTCTCCGCGGAGGCTGGAGGCATGGAGCGCAAAGCGCCGTCGTTGGCTGAGTGCGTTCAAGCTTACCTCGATTCGCGGCCGTCGCTGACCGGCGGCCTGGAATGGTTGCGCGGGCGGCGTTACCGGCTTGCCGCGCTGGCGGGGCGGACTCCGGTGGCGGTGATCGCCCACTCCTGGCGTGACGAACGAGCCGCGCGGCAGGTGGCGCTGGCCCTGGAGCAGGAGTGGACGCGCGTGCCCGAGTCGTGCCGCAGCGCCTATACGGAGATCCTCCTGCTGGCGCCGCAACTGATCGTGGTGCAGGTGCGGCGCAACAACGTTTGCGGCTGCCTCGCCCATCGGCACGTCCTGGTGACGGAGAAGCCGTTCGCTGATCCCCACGAAGCCTTTGGCGGCGCCCCCGTCGGCGAAATGGATATCGCCGTGAAGCGCGTGGAGGCGTGGCAGGCCCTCCCGCTCACCGATACCGCCTTCGACGCGAGCTTTCTCGAAGGCAGCCGCCTGGAAGAGTTTCGTGAACGGCAGTTCCGCCTGAAGTTGCTCAGCATCCTGTTGCACGAAACCAATCACCTGGTTTTTCCCCACGAGCCCGAGTCCTCGGTGCGGGAGCGGAGCCTGACGTTCTACCGGGTCGCCCTGGCTGCCTACGTGGCCTACACTATCCAAACCCTTTCGCTCACCATCGACCGCTCCTTCTCCCGGTTCGGATAGAACCTGCTCTCGCAACTCCTCCTGGGCTAGAGTTCTAAACTACTAGGCTGCCGCATCTGAAATTGTGTTGACATCCGCGGCAACAGTCTGATAGCGTCGGTCAGCGTGATAACCAATATCAACCCTGAGAAAGGAGTACCTTATGCCGCTACCCGTTCCTACTACCATCGCCAGCGGTTTTGGCGATCTGGGTGGTAGTTCCTATCGCGTCACTACCGATCAACTCTACGTTGCCGATAGCGGTACAGGCGACATCGGCGCCGTGACCGCGCACACCCACGTCAAGACCGTCCTCGGCACCGGGTTCAACGCACCTTCGGATGTTGAACTCAGCGCCGATGGCCTCCATGCCTATGTCTCGGAAAACCCCGGCACCCTGCTCCGCCTCAGCCTCACCAACATGAACCGCGCCGCCGCCACCGTGGTGGCATCCGGAATGAGCGGCATCGACCAGATTGCCTTGGACGAAGCGCACGGCTTCGCCTACGTGGCAAATTATGGGGCCGGCGACATCCTGCAGATCAATCTGACTAGCGGAGCAAAAAAGGTGGTGGGAACCGTTGCCAACTCCCGCGGCGTGCTGGTGACCAGCGACGGCCGTTTCGTTTATGTGAGCAGCGATGCGGGCACCATCACCCGTTTCGATCTCCAGACGAGCACCAGTGTTGTAATCGCGAGCGGCTTGAACGGTCCTCGCCATCTCACCTGGGCTGACGCCGGCGAGAGCGTCATCCTTTTTCCGCAACCCAACCCCACGGGTACCGTGCTGAAGGCCGACCTCACCACCACCCCGGCCACGGTCACGGCGATCGCCGGACCCACGTCTCCGGCGCCCTACAGTGTCGCTGTCCTCTCGTCCAATCAACTCCTGATCGCCAGCGCGAACGTGGTCAGCGAGGTCGACCTGACCGCTTCCGTGTATTCGGCAGCGGGCCCGATTTTCCTCGGCATCGGCTTCGTGCCCGTCACCGACATCACCACCGGCGCCTCGCCCGGCTATGCCGACACCACCGTGGACCCCAGCTATTTCTTCCAGGTTAAGGATTGCCCCTTCGGAGGTACCCTGCCCCTGATGATCAACTGGCAGCACGCGCGGTCCATATCCCCCACGCCGGCGGCATTCTACCAGGTGTTCATCACCCCCAAGGGGGGCACGCCGGTGCAGGTGACGCAGCCCTTCTCCGACTATCTGTGGAGCGTGGCTCTCAACCGGTTTGAACTGCAAACCACGGTGCCGGCGACCGGCGGCTACTATCGCCTGCGCTCCGCCGGCCAGATCTGGCTGAACTACTGGTTGGGGCTTTTGCTGGATACTAGCGGCCAGCCGAATGGCCTTAACACTATCAGCATCAAGCTGTTCTCCGCGGAGAGCGCCGCTTCCGAGATCGGGCAGAACACAGATCCCGGCCGCTTCGTCACGGTGATGATCGACAACACCGTGCCCGTTGTCAACCTCCAGCAGATCCTCCAACAACCAGGCAACGTGCCCGTAAACACTTGCGCCATCGTCAACTCCGGTACACCGACCTTTACCTTCGTGGTGACAGCCGCGGCTCCTCGGTCCCATCTGCTGGGCTGGAGCCTGGCGTCCTACTGGGGAAACAACCAGGGTAAGGCCATATCGTCGGATGGCTACAGCAGCCACATTTCGCCGTCCCGCCTGTGGGCCGGGATTAGTAGCGTCACCGTCCCGCCTCCGGGCCCTTCGCCATGGAATGCCACGGTGGTCGGCGACCCCACCTCCACCCATTGCGCACACTCCTTTGTCCTGGACGCCTGGGACCGGGTGATTAACGGATGGGGGTATATCCACGGCGTTGCCAGCTATCAGAAGTTCGTTACCTTGATGTTCTAGCGAGGGGTGCCGGGAGCTGCGGCAGGAGCGCTAGCGAAGGCCCGCCGCGACCGCGCCCCCAAAGCCACGGCGGGCCCTGGCCTCGGATACCTGCGGAACCTACAGGGTCCAGGTGACCTGGTTCTGCCACCCGCTGCTCGACCCTTCCGAGTCGACGGCCGTTAGGTAGATGTTCTGGGTAGCTCAAGGCCGCCGTGGCGCTCACCGACAGGAACACGGTCAGGGTCGGGTCGGAGCCGGCCGCCGTGGGCGCGTGCAACTGACCGTGGCCAAGCCGTTGCCCACCATCGGGAAAAGGGTTGTCGGAACAATCCCAATCGCTAGCCGAGAATAGCGATCAAAAGGGCCGATCGGGCGCCAGATGGCCGATCGGAGGTTTTATCTAATCGTCGATCGTCGATTCTTCGAATGGTCGATTGACCGCCGCTGAAGTTTTTGTGAGAATGATCGCATGTCGTCATTGACCGAACAGATCGAACGAGTCCAAGAGATTATGGCGGCGGCGCGCGTCGAGCACGTCCGGTACGCCATCCGCGACATTGCGGTCCTCGCGGAAGAGGTGGCGCGTCAAGGCCACCAGATTCTGCCCCTCAATATCGGCGATCCGCTGAAGTTCGACTTTGCCACCCCGCCTCATATTATCGACGCTGTGGTGAAGGCCATGCGCGACGGACACAACGGCTACGCGCCGTCGTCCGGGATTCCGGAAGCTGTCGCGGCCGTCCGCGGCGAAGCGGAGCGCCGGGGGTTCCACAATATACAGAGCGTCTTCATTACCCAGGGCGTCAGTGAAGCGGTGGACCTTTGCCTGACCGCCCTGGTGAATCCGGGCGAGAACGTGCTGACGCCCAGCCCGGAGTATCCGCTTTACTCTGCCGTGCTTGCCAAGCTGGAGGCCGAACCTAACTCGTACGCGCTCGACGAGTCGCGCGGCTGGGAACCGGACGTGGACGACTTGGCGCGCAAAATCAACGGCCGAACGCGGGGAATTGTGGTGATCAATCCCAACAACCCTACCGGCGCCGTCTACTCACGCCCCACGCTCGAGGCCATTGTCGATCTCGCCCGCCGGCACCACCTGGTGATTTTCGCGGACGAAATCTACGACAAGCTGATTCTCGACGCGGACCCTCATACATCGCTCGCGACGCTGGCGCCGGACGTTCCGGTAGTCACCTTCAACGGGCTCTCCAAGGCCTACCTGGTACCGGGCTGGCGCTTGGGCTACGTGGTGGTGACCGGGCCGGCAGCGTGCCTCGAGAACTACGTCGAGGGCGTCCACAAGCTTGTCCGGTCGCGCCTGAGCGCCAACCACCCAGAGCAATACGCCGTGCGCGCGGCACTCGAGGGTCCGCAGGATCACCTTGCCGAAGTGGTCCGTAAGCTTCGTTCCCGCCGCGATTTGACCGTGGAGTTCTGCAACGCCACGCCCCGGCTGAGTTGTGTCCGCCCCAAGGGTGCGTTTTACGCCTTTCCAAAACTGGATATTACTGAGAATGATGAGACCTTTGTCAGAGAGTTACTGCTCTCAAAATATGTCCTCGCGGTCCATGGCAGCGGCTTCGGGCAGGCGCCCGGCACTCATCATTTCCGCATCGTCTTCCTTGCGGAGGAAGAGAGGCTGACCCGCGCCTATCAGAGCATCGCCGAGTTTGTGAAGGATTGGGGCTGCAAGTAACGACGTGCGACCTTATTTTGTGACTCGAAGCGTCGATTGGTCGTTTTTGAACCATGGTTTGACCGGAGTACATATCTTCGTCGTTCCGGACCTCCGACCCGCTTCGGCGTAAAGTGGTCGCCATGAAGCATACCGTTATCGCAATCGTTATGGTTGGGTTTACTGTGGTCGGACCGGGGCAGAGCCCTTCCCCATCCGAGACGAGTGGAAGACAATTCCGATGGAGCCCGCGCAACGCGCATGAACTTAACTATAGCCAGACAATTCGCACATCAACAGAACTAAGCCCGGCCGAGAAGGCGTCAACTCATCGAAGCCATCGCTGCGCAGATCCGGCCATTCAAGAGCGATTTGGAGATCGGCTCCGAGTTTGAACTCCGACAAGTCGTGGCACAAACGCGGATCAAGCTCATCGATCTAAACAATGATCCGAGGTACTGGCACAAGCGTACGGCCTCAGAGAGGGATGTGGCGGAACCGGGAACTGTCCCTTTTGGGTCTTTCAGAAGACACCGGCCGGGTTCAAGAAGATTCTTGATACCCGGGCCAAGGATGGAGTTGGCGGCATTGAGGTGATTACGGTCTCTTCCAGCCGCACGGATGGATTCAACGACCTTGTTCTCGGCACCCATGATTCGGCGTCCCAAAGAACGCTGCTTGTCTATCGCTATCGTAACGGACAATACCGGGAGTTCGAATGCTACGACGCCGATTGGGTGTCGACGAAGGGCGGCGAGTGGCGTCAACTCAAGGACCCAGAAAAAACTCGATGTAAGGAATGAATGATGTCCAGCGTGGGTCATCGGTGAGACATTCGATACTTACAAACAACTCGTTCCGATGGGCCGGGCCACACAGCTACCAAGCATGAGGAGCCAGCGATCAGCAAGCGGATATCAGCGGGACGGCACCAGCTTCTAGCTGAAAGCTGACGGCTGATCGCTGATAGCTGATGGAGTCTCTCAGGCGGGAACTTCCGAGGCTTCGACGGACGTCTCGACCTCGGCCCCGTCACGCGGCACAAGATCAAAAACGAACGCCTTCTCGTCGCAGCAGAAGTACTTCTCGCAACGCAGGCAATCACGCCACACTTTTTGCGGGAGCCGCTCGCGGATGGTCTCGCGGAAACCACACTTTTGGAAGAACTCGGGAGCCATGGTGAGAGCGAACACAGTCTTGAGGCGGCGCTGCTCAGCCTCCGCGATCAGATCCTGCACCAGCGCGCGGCCCACCCCGTGCTGGCTGACTCCCGGCGCCACACAGAGCGAGCGGATCTCTGCCAAATCTGCGTTATAAAACTTGAGCGCTCCGCAACCCATGATTACGCCGTCTTCCTCGGCTACCACAAACTCGCGGACACACTCGTAGAGTTCGGGGAGTGAGCGCGGCAGCAGGATGCGCTCACGGGCGTAATGATTGATCATCTCCGCCAACACGGGCACGTCTTGCAGTTCGGCATGTCGTATAGTCATCAAATCGATTCTGGCCCTGGCGGATCGGATTGCCTCCGCTTCCTTCGCGATGATCGACAGTCGCCGTTTCGGCTTGGCCTTAGACGCGACGCCGCCCGCTTCCGGCGCTCCCGTGGCCGAGCAGCAGCAGCAACAGCGCCTTCTGCACATGCAGCCGATTTTCGGCCTGATCAAAAACGATCGAGCGCGGCGAGTCCATCACCGAATCGGTCACTTCCTTACCCCGGTGAGCGGGCAGGCAGTGCATGAAGACCGCTGACGGATCCGCGGCCGCCATCAGATCGTCGGTCACCCGATACGGAGCAAACACCTGGCTGCGAATATGTGCGAAGTGCTCCTGGCCCATGCTCGCCCACACGTCCGTATAGACTGCGTTCGCGCCTTCGACTGCGTGGTAAGGATCGCGCAGTACCTGCACCGTGTTCGGACTCCCGGCTGTCGCTTCATTAACCGTCTGCGGATTAGGCTCAAAACCCTCCGGTGTCGCAACCGTGACACGCGCTCCGCACTTGGCGGCGATCAGCATCAGCGAGTGGCACACATTGTTGCCGTCACCGATGAAAGCCATCTTCAGGCCTTTGGTTGTGCCGAACCTTTCGGTCAGCGTAAAGAAGTCGGCCAAGGCCTGACACGGATGGAGCAGATCGGTAAGCGCGTTGATGACGGGAATCGACGCGTTGGCGGCCAACTCCTCCACCGCACTCTGATTGAACGTGCGGGCAACGATGCCATCCACCCAGCGCTCGAGATTGCGGGCAACGTCAGGAATCGACTCCCGCTCGCCCAGGCGGGGCTTGGCGTGGTCGAGGTAGACCGCGAAGCCGCCCATGCTGGTCATGCCCACCTCGAAGGTGACCCGGGTGCGCAGCGAGGGCTTTTCAAAGATCAAGGCCAGTTGTTTGCCCGCCAGAGCGCGCGCAAAACGTTGCGGCAAAGCCTTGACTTCCTGGGCAGTCCGGAAGATCAGTTCGACATCGCCGCGCGTCAGCTCAACTTCGCTGACCAGATCGTGGACGCTCAACTTTTCCTGCTTTTGAAGCCGAGTAACTGCTCCCGATCCGGCGATGGGGACGGCAGCCGGCGATGTGATTACGGTAGACATGTTTGCACCTCGGTCTTGGTTTCGGCTTCCGCGAACGGAAGGTCCTTCAGGATCGGCCGCAGAGCGGCGATCAGTTGATCCACATGGCGTCGCTCGATGATGAGCGGCGGCAAGAACCGCAGGACTCTGGTCTGGGTGCAGTTTATCAGGAAGCCTACCTTGAGCGCCCGCTCGACCACATCCTTGCCGGGCACATTAAGCTCAGCCGCCACCATCAGGCCCTCGCCGCGTACTTCACGGATCACCGGTAACTCCCGCTGGAGTTCTTTCAGCCGCTGCCGGAAATACCCGCCAACCTCGCGCACACTTTCCAGGAAGCCGGGGCGCTGGAGAATCTCCAGAAACTTCAGCGCCAGGCGGCACTGTAGCGGACCGCCGCCGAAAGTAGTGCCGTGCAAGCCCGGTGAAAACGCCTGCGCCGCTTTCTCGCTGGCGATGATCGCGGCCAGCGGCAGGCCGGCGGCCAGGGGCTTGGCCACCAGCACCACGTCGGGATCAAGTCCGTACCTCTGGAAAGCAAAGATGCGCCCGGTGCGGCCCAGCCCGCACTGAATCTCGTCCGAGATCAACAGGGCATCGTTGGCGCGGCAAAGTTCCTGCGCCGTGCGGAGAAATTCCTCCCGCACCGGAACCACTCCACCCTCGCCCTGGATCGTCTCCACCAGAACGCCCGCTACCCGCGGCGTAAAGCTCTCGCGAAGATGCGCCACGTCGTTCAGGCGGACGAACCTCACGCCCGGCACCAGCGGCTCAAAAGGCCGGCGATACTTCTCGGGCCACGTGGCCGCGAGAGCGCCCAGGGTGCGGCCGTGAAAAGAGTTCTCCACCGCCAGAATCTCGTAACGCTCGAACGGATCCGCCGGGTGGTGCTGGCGAGCATAAGCGCGCGCCAGCTTGATGGCGCCCTCGGTGACCTCCGTGCCGGAGTTGCCGAAGAACACTCGATCGAGTCCGGCCAAGCGCGCCAACTTCTCGGCCAGCGGCGCCTGGAAAGGATGGTAGAGAAGGTTCGAGACGTGAAGCAGGGACTGCGACTCGTCGCGCAAAACCGCCAGAATCTCCGGGTGCGAGTAACCGAGCGCATTCACCGCCAGTCCACCCAGAAAGTCCACGTAGCTTTTGCCCTGGTCGTCGTAGACCACCGCTCCTTCTCCACCCACGGCGAGGATTGGCAGCCGCTCGTAGGTCGGAATCAGGACGTGCTTCTCGAGTTCGATAATCTCTTTGAAATTCATACGAAGTCTTTGTCCACAGATTACGCAGATTTCACAGACTAAGGATTACGGCCCGTTCAACCCGCCTCGATTACATCTTCTTCCTCGTAATCTGCGTAATCTGTGGATTACTCCTCGCCACGATTCGCGTGCCCGCCGATTCGCCCCGGTCAAGTGCGCGCCGCAGCACATTTGCGCTCTCCGGCGACACAATATCGATCTCACCCACCCCACGTCGCAGTGTGCGGGCACAGGATTCGAGCTTAGGGATCATGCCGTCGCGCACGATCCCCTGACGGATCAGTCGCCGGATATCGCCCATCTTCACGACCGGGAGCAATCGTCGCTCCGCATCCCAGACGCCGCCTGACTCGGTGAGGTAAATCAAACGATCGGCCCCCAGCGCGGAGGCAATCGCCGCGGCAAAGTCGTCGGCGTTCACGTTCAGGTATTCGCCCTGAGCATCGAGCGCCACGCTGGCCACGACAGGGACCACGCCCTCGCGAAAAGCCATCTCCAGGATGCCGGTGTCCACCTTGCTCGGCCGGCCCACGAACCCAAGGTCCTTGTGCCGGATGGGCCGTCGCGAACCATTCGCGTGGCCGTTGCCATTCGACTCGCGCACCGCCAGCTTGCGCGCCATCACCAGTCCGGCGTCGCCGCCGCAGATTCCAATCGCCCGCTGCCCCTGACCCTCCAGTTCCGCCACCCACCGCTTGTTGACGACGCCGGCCAGCACCATCAACGCCACATCGCGCGTCTCGGCGCAGGTGACGCGCAACCCGCGATAAAACTCGGTGGGGATCCCGAGGCGCGCCAGCGTGTGGGTGAGGAGTTTGCCGCCTCCATGAACCACCACGATGCGGTGACCGGAACAGCGCAGCTCCGCAATTTGCTTCGCCAGGCTGCGGCGTTGCTGCGCGTCCTCGACTGCCTGCCCGCCGATTTTGATTACCAGGGTCATCCGAGCGCTGTCTCCCAGGGAAAGCCAAACATCAAGTTCATGTTCTCGACTGCTTGTCCGGCCGCGCCCTTGCCAAGGTTGTCGAGCGCCGCCACCACCACTAGCCGCCGGCCGGTGCGGTCGAGCGCAAAGCCCAAGTCGGTGTAGTTCGTGTGCGCCACCGCCAGAATCTCCGGTAGCGAACCCTCCGGGTAGATGCGCACCAAGGGCGCATGCCCGTAAAAGTCACGATAAAGCGACGCGATTTCATCCCAATTGGTCCGCCGCGTCAGGTGCACATAAACCGTACTCAGAATGCCGCGCGTAATGGGCAGCAGGTGTGGCGTGAAGGTAAACCCCTCTTCTTCGAGTTCGAGCGCCTGAAGCATTTCCGGAACATGCCGGTGTGTGAACAAGCCGTAGGCGCGGCAGTTTTCGTTGACCTCGGTGAAGTGCAACTTCTCGCTCGGCGCGCGGCCGGCGCCACTTACCCCCGACTTGGAGTCGCAGACGACCCCGGCCTCGCGATCCAGCCATCCGTGGCGTGCGAGCGGCGCCAGCGCCAGGATCACGGAAGTGGCGTAGCACCCGGGGTTCGCCACCAGTCGCGCTTCTCGGATCGCCGCCGCATTTAGCTCGGTCAGGCCGTAAACAGCTTCCGCCAGTTCTTTCCGGGAGTGGTGCTCGAACCCGTACCAGCGCGGGTAGGCGCTGGCATCCTTCAGCCGGAAGGCTCCGCTCAGGTCGATCACGCGCAGCCCGCGATCGAGCAGCGTCGCTGCACAGCTCTCCGAGGTCTCATGGGGCGTGGCTAGAAAGATCAGGTCCACGTTCGAGGGCGTGAGGCCGTCAAGGTCGAGCGGAGTGCACCACGTCTCGTGACGCTCCGTCCCGCTCTGCCCAGCCGCACCGCGCAGTGAAGTGTGAGATTGCTCGATGGGAAACGGTTCTTTGACGGAGCGGCCGGAGGACATCAAGCGGGCGATGCGCGCCCCGGGGTGGCGGCGCAGGACGGCAATAAGCTCGCGCCCCGCATAGCCAGTGGCTCCGGCCACCGCCACGCGAACCACCCCGCCGCCGCGAGCTTCGCTCGTTCTCTGAGCTTGCACTTCTGGTTCGACTGTGGCTGCCAACTCCGTTGTCCCTTTCACTGATCGGCCCACATATTTATACGGCCAATGTATAAATATGCTTTATGGTGAAGGAGAGTTGTCCGGCTGTCAAGAAAATTCTCAAAAAAATCTCGGCGGAGAATTCTCAGCGAGGCGGCATGCGGGTTCGGGCGCCAGACATCCGATTCGGTCTAATCGGCCAAGGCGAGGGGCCGGCCGGAACGGGGCGCGAAGGGCGATTGCGGACCATCGTCGCGGAATTGGTGTTCGAGGCGATCCCGCAGTTCGATCCTGGCGCGCCGCACGCGAGACTTCAAGGTGTTTTCGGGGACCTCGAGGGTTTGCGCCGCTTCCTGAGTGGACAATTCGTCGACCTCCCGCAGCTCGAATGCCGAGCGCAGCACGGGGGAAAGGCCGTCAAGGGTACCCTGCAGCACTTCACTCAATTCCGCCAGCCGCGCCGCCTCCTCCGGGTCAGCTCCCGGGTCGGCGAGCTGTTCGGAAAGGGTGAGTTCCGCCTCTCCCAACTGGTCGTCCAGGTAAGCCATCTCATGAGCGCGTTGGCTGCGCCGTCGCATCAAGGCGGCGTTGATGACTATCCGCGTGAGCCAGGTGGAAAACTTGGAACGGCCCTCGAAGCGGCGCAGGTTGCGGAAGGCAGAGATCAGGCCCTCCTGGAGCGCGTCCTCGGCGTCTTCCACATTGCCGAGCAATTTCAGAGCGCCCTGGAACCCCGTGCGTGCATGCCGGGTGAAAAGAGCCTCCAAGGCCTGTTGATCGCCGCGCAGTCCACGACGGATCAGAATCCCTTCATCGCCGACTGTTTCCTGGTTTCTCATAAGCTCCATTGTAATATCACTCCGCAAAAATTGTCGGTTTTTTTGTTGCAACCGCCACCCTCGGGCCCCAAGTGCCGGGCCGGAGTGTCCGGACTGAAGCCCGCCATTATATCTTTCAGTTCAGTGCGACGAAATGCCTTCCGCGCGCTTTGCTTTCTTCGCCAAAAACATCACCGGTATCATCAGCAGGCAGACCACGCCCATAACCCAGAAGGTATCCACAAACGAGAGCATGGCTGCTTGACGCTGCAGCTCACCATACAGTAGACCTTCTGCCTGCGCCACCGCCTGCGGACCCGCGGACCCGGCGGCGTGGAGGAGGTGGCTGGCGCCATAAAGCATCGCCCGCACGCCGTAGTCGAGCGGCGTGAGATTGCACGCCAACACCGCCTGGTGAAGTTGGGCGCGACGGGCGAGCATGGTGGTCACATTGGCGATTCCGACGCTGCCGCCGATGTTGCGCGCCAGGTTGATCAGCCCGGTGGCATTGTTCATCTTTTCTTTGGGGATAAAGGAGAACGCCGCCGTGTTGATGGGAACGAAAAGAAAAGCCATTCCCACTCCCTGCACCATGCGCGCCTCGACCGCGGTACGAAAATCCAGTTGCAGGCTGAAATGGGCCATCTGGAAAAGCGACAGTGCGGTGACCGACAGCCCGAAGATGGCCAACCACCGCGCCTGAAACCTGGAGATCAAAAGGCCAACCAAGGGCATCATGCAAAGGACTACCAACCCGCCGGGCGACAGCACCAAACCGCTCAACACGGCGGTGTAACCCATCAGCGTCTGGAGGAGGATGGGCAGCAACACCGTGCTTCCGTAGAGCACGAAGCCCAGCATGAACATGGTTAGCGTGCCGAGGAACAAATTGCGGTCTTTGAGCATCCGGAAATGGACGATGGGATCCTCGCTCCGTAGTTCCCAGATTAGCCCCCCAACGATACCGGTGAAGGCGAGGATCGCGCAGCCGATGATGAAATTGGATCCGAACCAATCGTCTGTCTGGCCCTTATCGAGCATAACTTGCAGGAAGCCAAGGCCCACGCTCAGCAATCCCAGCCCGACATAGTCGATCCGCAGGCCGCGGAGGTTCCTTCGCACCAGGTACGGCGGATCAGAAACCAGCACCGAGCTGAGCAGCAGCGAAACCACGCCGACGGGAATGTTGATGAAGAAGATCCAGCGCCACGTGTAGCTGTCGGTGATCCAGCCGCCCAGCGTGGGTCCGATGATCGGCGCCACCACCACTCCCATGCCAAACACCGCCATGGCCATGCCTTGCTTGGAGCGTGGGAAGCTCTCCATCAGGATCGCCTGGGCAATCGGTATCATGGCGCCACCGCCGGCCCCCTGAAGGATGCGGAAAAACACCAGCCAAGGGAGACTAGGAGCCAGTCCGCACAGCAGCGACGACCCCGTAAACAGCACCACACACACCAAGTAAAAGCGTTTTCGCCCAAAAAGGGTGGAAAACCATCCCGTCAGCGGCAACACGATGGCGTTCGACACCAGATAAGACGTCAGCACCCAGGTGCTTTCCTCTACGGTGGCGGAGAGGTTGCCGGCGATGTGAGGCAGCGCCACGTTGGCGACGCTCGAATCCAACACCTCCATGAAGACCGAAAGCATCACCGTCATCGCGATCGGCCACGGGTTGGGAGCGCCGTTCTGTTGGTTTCCAGCGTTCATAGGATCGGCTTGCAAGCTGGGCGCGGGCCAGGAGGCCCGCTTGAGAACACTACTCGGTGATGATGGTCGCGTCCACGTTCATGCCCGGCCGGAGCGCGGCTTGGTCGGGCGAAATAGGATCGAGCACGATCTTCACCGGAATCCTCTGCACGACTTTCACGAAGTTGCCGGTGGCGTTTTCCGGCGGCAGCAGGCTTAGCCGTGACCCGGTGGACCCGGAGATGGAATCGACGTGGCCGGCGAATGTCTTGCCGTACGTATCCACCTTCACCTCTGCCTTCTGGCCGGGACGGACTTTGGCCAGTTGGGTTTCCTTGAAGTTGGCGGTGACCCAGACTTCCTTGAGCGGAACCACCACCACCAGGGCCTGCCCGGCCTCGACCACCTGGCCCACTTCGACGGACTTCTTTGAGATTACGCCGTCGATGGGGGACGTAAGCGTGGTGTAACTGAGATCGAGTTCCGCCGCGTTGACATTGGCTTGGGCCTGGGCCACTCCGGCCTGGGCCGAGGCGGCACGGGCGGAGGTGATGTCCACTTCCTGGTGATTGGCTCGTGCCTGGCGTAGCGCGGCCTCGGCCTGACTCAGGTGCGCCTGGGCAGCTACCATGGTGGCCTTCGCCACATCGGCGGCTTTTTGCGCCGCCAGCCATCTTTCGTGGCCCGCTTGCAACTGGCTCGCCGCCACTCGCGCCGCCGCCCGATAGGCGTCATACTGCTGCTGGGATATTTCCGCTTTGTCCACCAGCGGCTTCATTCGCGCCAGATCCGCCTGGGCCTTCTCGGAATCGGCTTGTGCGGCGTCGACCATGGCCTGCGCGTAAGCCAAGTCGGCGCTGGTGGCCTCGTCGTAAGCTACCTTGGCCCGTTCAGCGTCGGCTTGGGCGGCAGCAACCGCGGCCTCGGCGGCCGAGGTCCCGCTAGAGGTCGTGTCGCGCGTCCAAGGCACGGTGACCTGCGCGGCGTCCGCCTGGCTCTTGGCCAGAGAGAGCGCGGCATGGGCTTGATCGGAACGCGCCTGGTAGTCTCGAGGGTCGATTTTCACCAGCACCTGGCCTGCTTTCACCACCTGGTTGTCACTCACCAAAACTTCGGCCACATTGCCGGAGACTTTAGGCGCCAGCATCACAATGTGTCCATCTACCTGCGCGTCGTCGGTCGACTGGCGGTTATGGTAGTAGGTCAGGGTCAGGAGGATTGTCAGCGCCAGCACCGCGCCGATCCCGGCCACCAATAGTCGAAATCTGGGGTTCGCCAATCGGCCATTGACTGGAGCTCGCCCTCCGTCATTTGACCCGGCACTTGGTCCGGCACCTGTTTCAGGGCTTCTTCCGGCATTGGAGTTTCCAGGGACTTCGTTCCGGCGGAACTCAGGCTGGGCTTCAACCTTCAGGCCGTGCTCTTGCTCTTCTACGTAGGTTGCCAAGGGCGTCCCTCCTCAGTTCTCGTTGGCCGCGCGTTTCGACACTTGCACCTGCTCTTCCACGGGTGCTTCCCGAGCCCGGACGCGGAATTATGACGTAACTTATTGAACTGAAGTGGATTGTATCGATCCCGAGGGTTGGCGTCAAAACGACCTTTAAGACTGGGAAGTACTCTGTGCCGAAATAGCGTCACATGCCGAGATATAGTCGGAAAGAGTCGGGAGGAGAGGACTGAGGAGACAGGAGCCAGGAGTCAGAATGAAGACGGTGATCCTGAGCCAGCTTCCGACTTCTGTCTCGTGGCTGCTTTGTTATCCTTACTTTCGACTCTCGGACTTTCGACACTCTCGACTTCTTCTCTCTACTCGGCCATCTTTGCAATATGGAGGTCGAAACCGGTGTCCGGGAGAAGCGATGTCAAGACGAAGGCCTCGAAGCCGTAGCCTTCGATCTCGGTGTGCCGATAGATGCCTGGTTCGCTCTCCACGTTCTCGCGGCGGGCTTTGAAGTCGTCCAGAAACGCCTGTGCCTCGCGGGTCGATGGCCTGAGCTTGTGGTCCACTGGCACCACTCGGGCCGTGACCGCTTCTGCTGCATAGGAGCGAATCAGCTTGGGCCAGTACCTTTCCAAAAGCGACGTGCTGGCGAAAGTGTCCGCCCAGATGATCTGATCGTTGACTGCCACCACGGCGCCGACGGCCTTCTGGGCCCGCAACTCGCCCAGAAGCCTGTCATACGATTGCTCGATCGGCTTGGCGAGGGCGTCCATCTTCTGCGCCACGGCCTGGCTTTGTACGGCCCCGGCGTAGGACGAACTCGACTCGATCTCCGGCGCCGCCGCCGGCGCGGCCCTCACCGCCAAGGCTCGCGACTGGGCAACCTGGTCCCATACGGCCTGCTGGTTCTTCTCCGCCATGGCCTTCCCCCGCACGCTCGGCTGAGCAAGAAGCCCAAGCGCAGCACCCCCGGCAACGCCAAACCGGTCCGAAGTTTCCACCCAGCGATGGGGCTCCACGCAGAAGACGTCGAGATCGATGGGATCGCTCTTAGGTGGTACGATCCGATCCTTGGCCACGACCCGGTCCTGTTTTCCTCCGGTGACGACTTCGCCCGCGAGCAGGATCAACGGCCGGTCGGACGCGTTCACCAGCACCAGCCGGTTCACTTGCGCTCCGCTGTAGCCGCCGGGGCCCGGATAATCAGGGTTTATCAACACCAGCAGTTCTGGTTGGCCCGGATGCGGGCGTGGGATCGGGCGGGGCCGCCGCAAGCCGGCGACCCGGCCTTCCTCCGTCACCACCACTTGGCCCGAACGCAACCCTTCGTCGAGGGTTAGGAAACTCCTAGTGTCATAAGTGGAGTCGGCGACAATTGGAAAGACGGTGAGGTTACCCTGGATAATGGGAGCGAGGACCCTGTAGCCCGGCCTGGTCTGCTTGGCTTGCCCGGAATCAAGGGCTAGAGCCAATAGGATTGCGATGAACAAAAGCATCGCCGGGGCCAAGCGGCCGCTAAGTTTCATTGCCACCGGTTTGGACTCGAGTGCTGTCTCCATGGTCGGTTTCCTCCGGTCGTCGATTGGGCAGCGAGGTCTTGTGCTGCCTGCAACTGGAGAACGCCGGCGGCGGGAGTTCTTGCAGTCTTTTTTTGAGAGGAACTAAAGACAGGACTCATGAGTCGGGAGTGAGGATAGGACTCAAGGACCGGTTGTTTCCCTTATCAGCAGGCCAAGAGTTGCCAGGGGTTCTCGGAGAATATCGTCAAGGAGAAAGCGGACTACTTCCTCTTGTTGGAGCACGACGGCGGTGTCGGAAACCGCTGGGCGGTTTCCAACAAGGACGGCAACGTGATCGCGACAGGCCAGTCCTTTCAAGATCGGGACGTCCGTAAATGACGCCTGCACGGCGATGGCCAAGGATTGGCAACAGCGCCCGGCATCGATGGGGAAGTAGGGCAAGAAACCGATTGGGGCTCGGTCGCGCGCTCCGAGCCGCCGTCCCCTACGGCTGCGACTGGGTCGTGGAGGGTACCCACGGTGATGGACCCGGTGTCCAGTGTCGCGTGAGGGGATCGGACAAAGTAAGGCCGATCAGCAGGACCAGCCAGAAGAATCCGGCTACCACCGCGACCTTGGTCAAGCGAGGGCTGTGGCGCAGATGCATAAAGAACAGAATCACCAGCAACATCTTGGTTACGGCGATGGTGAGCGCAGCGACGGTGTTGAGCGGACCCATGTCGATGAAGGCGACGCGCGTGGTAAGCGCGGTGAGCGCCAGCAGGCAGGCGAAGACCGTCAGGTAGATTCGCACGGGAACGGGGCCTTCCGACATCAGTAGCGTCCTCCAATCAGGTAAAGCAGCGGAAAAAGAAAGATCCAGACGATGTCCACGAAGTGCCAGTAGAGCCCGCTGATCTCCACCGGCGCGAAGTGGCCGGAGGTGAAGGCACCGGAGCGACCCTTGAGCAACAAGTAAGTCATGATGCCCAGGCCGACCACCATGTGCAGCGCATGCATTCCGGTCATGAAGAAATAGAAGCAGAAAAACAACTCCACCCTGGGCAGCACGGCGCCGGCGCGGCCCGCCACGTGTTCAACCACTTCCGCTGTGGGGACCCAGTGAAGGCCAGGCACCACGCCGTCCTTCCAATCCGGGATCCATTCATAGAAAAACTTGATGCCAAGAAAGGCGATGCCCAGCAGCATGGTGAGAACAACAAACATCATGAGCGCGTTGCGCTTGCGCGTTTGCGCGGCGCGAACCGCCAGCGCCATGGTCAAGCTGCTGGCCAGCAGCACAACCGTATTGGTGGCGCCGAACCTGATGTCCAGCAGCCGGCTCCCTGCTTCGAAGGAAGGCAAATACTGCGACCGGTAAACCGCATAGCCGCAGAAGAGCCCGCCAAAGAACATGATCTCGGTCAGCAGGAACACCCACATCCCCAGCGAGGCCGCGTCAAACTGCTGCTGGGCGTCGTCGAATTGGTGCGCATGTGTGAGCTCAGATGTAGCCAACTTCTTCTCCCGGGCGAAAGTTGACGATTACGGAACGAAATGATGAATGATGAACAAAGAGAAGAAGGGGTCGTCTTTGTCTTCAGTTCAGCATTCACTATTTCTTCCCTTCATCGTCAATCTGAAATCGTCAATCCTCCACCCCTTCTACCGATTACTCTCCGTAAGCGTAGGCTTCCTCGGTCACCACCGGTGTCTCCTCGAAGTTATCGGTGGGCGGCGGCGATGGCGTGTTCCACTCGAGACCCTTGGCCTTCCACGGATTCGGCCCGGCAACGGGACCGTAGCGCATCGACCAGATAAGATAGATCAGCGGGATCGCATAACCCACGGCGAGAACGGAGGCGCCCGCCGACGACATGACATTGAGCACCTGGAACTCCGGCGGATACACCGCATAACGGCGCGGCATCCCAAGGTAGCCCAGGATGAATTGCGGGAAGAAAGTCAGGTTAAAGCCCAGGAAGATCACCAGCGCCGCAAAGCGCGCCCATTTGTCCGGATAGAGTCGGCCGCTGATCTTGGGCCACCAGAAGTGTAGCCCTCCCAGGTACCCCATCAGCGCGCCGCCCACCATGATGTAATGAAAGTGAGCCACCACGAAGTAGGTGTCATGAATGTGGACATCCACCCCGAGGTTGGCGAGGAAAAGGCCGGTGAGTCCGCCCATGGTGAAGAGGCCAATGAAGCCGAGGGCGTAGAGCATAGGCGCGTCATACGAGATCGAGCCCTTGTAGATCGTAGCCATCCAGTTGAAGACCTTGATGGCCGAAGGAATCGCGACCAGGTAGCTCAAAATGGAGAAGACGAGCCCGGCATAGGTGGAGATGCCGGCAACGAACATGTGGTGCGCCCAAACCAGGAAGCCCAGCACCGCAATCGCCACGCTGGAGAAGGCGACGAACTCGTAGCCAAAGATCCTTTTTCGGCTGAAGCAGGTGATCAACTCGCTTACCACGCCCATCGAGGGCAGTACCATGATGTAGACCGCGGGATGAGAGTAGAACCAGAAAAGGTGCTGGAAGAGGAGGGGGTCACCGCCCAGTTTGGGGTCGAAGATCCCCACGTGGAGAAGCCGTTCGAGGGCAATGAGGACAATGGTAATAGCCACTACCGGCGTGCCGAGAACCTGGATGACGGCGGTGGCATAGTGAGCCCAGATAAAAAGGGGCAGACGAAACCAGGTGAGGCCCGGCGCCCGCATTTTGTGAATGGTCACGATGAAGTTGAGCCCGGTGAGAATGGAAGAAAACCCGCTGATGAAAACGCCTAGCGCGGTGGCGATAACGTGAGTGTTGGAATAGGTGCTGCTGTAAGGCGTGTAGAAGGTCCAGCCCGTGTCCACGCCACCGGCGAGGATGGCGTAGAGCGTGAAGAGCCCGCCCACCACGTAGATGTACCAGCTCAGCAGGTTGATGCGCGGAAAGGCGAGGTCGCGGGCGCCGATCATCAACGGCACGAGAAAGTTCCCCAGCACGGCGGGAATCGACGGAATCAGGAAGAAGAAGATCATGATCACGCCGTGCACTGAGAACAGCTTGTTATAGGTCTGTGGCTCCACCAATGCTCCCGTCGGGGAGATCAAGTGCAGACGAATCACTGTGGCGGCCATGCCGCCGATAAGGAAGAAAAAGGTGATGGAGATCAGGTAGAGCAGCGCGATGCGTTTGTGATCGGTGGTGAGCAGCCACGACTTCACGCCGTAACTCGCGTTTAGATAATTCACGCGAGATTCCACTCGCGGGGGCTCTGCGGCCAGCGTTGCCATTACTTCGTCATCCTTTCCGCCATCCGGAGAGACTTGACGTAGGCGATGAGCTGCAACAGTTGCTCCTCGCTCGCCTGTCCCTGAAAAGTGGGCATGATGGCCGGATAGCCTTTCACGATCTTGGCGTTGGGCGCGAGGATCGACTCGCGAATATAGGCTTCGTCCGCCATCACCGTTTCACCGCTTTCGAGTTGCACCGGTTTGCCGAAGACTCCGACCAGAGACGGCCCCCGGCCGGAACCGTCCGCGTGGTGGCAGTTGACGCAGCCGAACCGCGAAAAGAGTTTCTCCCCCGACGACTCCATGGACTCTCCACCTCCGCCGCTCAGCCACTTCTCGTAGTCGACCGGCTTCATCACGTAAACCCACCCGGTCATGGCCGAGTGCTGCGCGCCGCAGTACTGCGCGCAGAAAAGGTGGTAGCGGCCGATCTTGGTGGCCTGGAACCAGATGGTGGTGTAACGGCCGGGCACGACGTCCTTTTTGACCCGGAAAGCCGGGATGAAGAAGTCGTGGATCACGTCCTCCGACGTCATCGTCAGCTTCACCGGCCTTCCCACCGGGACGTGCAGCTCGTCGATTTCCCGCTGCCCTTCCGAATGCTGCAACTTCCACATCCACTGCTTGCCCACCACAAACACTTCCACCGCGTTCACCGGCGGGCGCGAATTGCGGACGTAGAGGGTGGCGCCCCAGCCAAACATGACGAACGTGATGAGAAGCGGAATCACGCTCCAGGCGATCTCCAACGTGTGCGAGCCCGCAATTGGCTTCGGCTTCTCATCCTCCGACCGGCGGCGGTACTTGACGGCAAAGACGAAGATCAGAACGAAGATGAGGAGGGAGAAAAAGCCCGCCACCAGGACCAAAAAGAAAAACAGCCGGTCCACGCCCCCGGCAATCGTGGAGGCCTGCTCCGGAAATAAAGGAAAACCCGCTGGTTCCATGTCTTTCGCAAGGGACTAGGGGTTAGGGGCTAGGGACTAGCACGACCGCCCCTAGCCCCTAACCCCTAGTCCCTAGTCCCTAGTTTGTAGTGTTCCCGCCTGAACATAATGAGCATGGCTCCGCCTAACAACACGACAGTGACGACCCCCGCCGCGCGGAGGACGCGAGTAATGGCGAACCCATACTTCCCTTGGCCGGGGTCGTAGTGGTAGCAGAACAAGAGCGCTTGGTCCACCGCGGTTCCGATCTTGTTGTGAGAAGCTTCCACCAGAGCCAGGCGTACGTCGCGCTCCGGGTACTCGATTCCGTAAAGGTATCGCGAGACCCTGCCCTGCGGCGTCAGGACCGCAATCATGGTGGGGTGCGCATACTGTCTGCTAGCGGAATCGTAATGGTAACGGAATCCCACCGCCTGGGTCAACCGTTCGATGGACCCTTCGTCGCCGGTGAGAAAGTGCCAGCCCCGCTCGGAGCCCTCACGGTTGTACAGTCCCAGGTAGACGTTCCTTTTCGACGCCGCCACCTCCGGAGTCTCGCTCGGATTAAAGCTCACCGTCAGTACATTGAAATCTCGCCCTGCCGTCCACGACACCTTCTGAAGGCTGACGAGCAACCCATGCATCGCCATCGGGCAGAGCATGGGGCATTCGAAATAGACCAGCGACAGGATCACCGGCTTGCCGTGGAAGTAGTCGCCCAGCCGCACGGTGCTTCCGGTTTCGTCGCGAAAGGTCACGTCGAGCGGTACCTGCTCGTTCAGCTTCTGGTCGATGCCCACGTCGCGCAGTGCTGCCGGTTTGGTGGAGGAGTTCTGGCCCAGAGCGTGCGCGGTCACCAGCAGCATCATGACCGGCAGCGGAACCAGCAAGCCAGCGCGGACGAATCGAGGGAGCGCGGGCTCGAAGAACAAGAACTTAACGCAGAATTCACAGAGCCGCAGAGGCGCGGAGAAAAAGGGGCTCTTTGCACCTCTGCGGTCTCTGCGTTGAGATCCTTCTTCGGCTGCGGCCAACGGCCGCGCTGCGATCTTCGCCATTCTTCTTTGCCTCAGTGACTCTCGGTGGAGGCCTCTGCAGGAGGCCGGGCGCCGCTCGGCCCTACGAGCCCGGCGCCTTGGATTTGGGCGGCTCGTTTGTCCCGCCGGGAATGCCGCGCACCAGGACTAGGTCCATGGCGCGCTCGATCGGAATGTGAGCGATGCCCCCGTCCTTGTCGACCCAGCCGTAAGTGCTAAGCTGCTTGTCCTCGTCGGCGACCACCTTGCCGAGGTCCTCCGCCTCGGAGACTTGCAGGCGAGGCTCGGGCGGAAGCCGGCGGCCGCTGGCGAGCGGCGAAGGCGGCGGCCCCGTCGGCGGCTGGTGTGCGTTCAGATAGGCAAACGTAATCCACATGGCGAAACAAGCAGCCAGGATAATAGCCGCCAGACCCACGCCGAACATCAGCACCTTCCGAAGGTCCGCGTCCGTGCGCTCGTGTCCTGGCCCTGCGTGATGGCCGGGAGCCGCAGTCGGGCCTTGTATTGGATCGTTCTCACTCACAGGTTTCAGGTCTCCGATATCTCAACTGAATAATTGCCGATTGGAACAAGGAAGCGGCGGTCAGCTCTCAGCTATCAGCAAGAACCGGTCTTCCGTGCTGAGCGCTGATAGCTGAAAGCTCTTTTCACCCGTCAATCGACAATCGTCAATATCTAATGCTCCGCCGGCTGCTCCATCATTGCTGCCAGGCTTGGATCGCCCGTCGGCAGCAGCGGCCTGCCCTTGAGTTGCCACACGAAAACCGCCACCCACAAGCCGCCGATTCCAATGGAGGCGAGCACGTCGAGGGGGCTGAGCTTGAACGTGCTCCCGGCGCCGGTAGGGGAAACTCTCTGGGCGAATCCTGGTGCCACCATCCAATAAATCGCCGCCCAGCGGACGATAATCAGGGTGACGGCGACTCTTGCCAGTCTGATCATATCGCGCTTGCGGCCGCGCGACAGCAGCAGCAAGAGGGGCAAGGCAAAGTGAAAGACGACCACGAGTAGGGCCAAGTACTGCCAGCCTCCGGTCATGCGCCGCAAATACCAGGGAATTTCCTCCGTCAGGTTTCCCGACCACATGATGAGGAACTGCGAGAACGAGACGTAAGCCCACAAGATCACGAAAGTCAGCAGCAGCTTGCCCAGGTCGTGGAAATGCGACGGCCGGACCACGTCGGAGAGGGGCGGGTGCTGCGCCAGCAACATCAGCAGCGCAATCACGAAGCACAGCGTCAAGAGCACCTGCCCGACCATGAAGATCAAGCCGTAGATGGTGGAAAACCAGTGGGGCTCGAGCGACATCACCCAGTCGATCGAAGCGAACGTGATGGTGAAGCCGTAGAGCACAAGTCCTGGTCCGCTCAGGGCTTCGAAACGCCGTTTGATCCTCGCCTCGTGCGTCTCGTCCTGCTCCCACGACCACTTGTTCAGGAAATAGACCAGAGTGAACCACGCGACAAAGTAGAAAACGAGCCGGACCACGAAGAACAGAGGGTTTAGATAAGCGCTCTTGTGCTGAAGGGCGGGATCGAGGCTCACCAATTGGGGGTCGGCCCAGATGTAAAGCTGCTTCATCCGGAAAAGGACCGGAATCATCAACACCGCCATCAGCGGGATGGTTCTTGTGGCGGCCTCGAGGATGCGGCGGATCACCAGTCCCCATTGGCCGCCCGTGAGGTGCTGAAGCATGAGAAGGGCGATGGAGCCTAGCGCGACCTCCAGCCAGAAGATGCAGGCGAGGAAATAAGAACGGAAGAACTGGTCGGGATTCCGAAAGGCCAAGACGACGCACAAGGCCAGCGCCACCGCCCCCACCAGCCGCGAGCGCTGCTGGATGCGATCGAGAACAGGGCGAATTGTGTCGGTGGCGCTCATGGAGTTTTCGATCCCTCGAGCATCTGCCGGTCCTTTTCCGGAAGGTCCGCGAACTTCGCCTGCTGGCTCAATTGTAAGGCGCGAATATAAGCGATGATCCGCCAGCGGTCTTCCACGGGAACGCGCGATGCATAGCTATACATAGCGCCGTAGCCGTTGGTGATGACGTCGAAAAAGTGGCCCAGCGGCGCGTCGCGCAGCCGGTCGATGTGGTAGGAAGGTGGGCGCCGCAACCCGCGCATCACGATCATCCCGTTACCGTCGCCCAGGCGTCCGTGGCAGGGCGTGCAGTAAATGTTGAAGCGCTCCTGGCCCCGCTCCAGATCCTGGCGCGTAATTGGAAACGGAAAGGTCGTGGCGGGCTGGCCATTGACCTTCCCCTCGTAGAGGTGCTCGTCGGTGCGCAGTTCGCCCTGGGCCACCGTGCCGGGGACCAGCGGTCGCGCCGAGCGCCCGTCCCCGAAGAACGTGCTGGCCCCGAGGGGATTATGGCGGGGCTGGACGTGCATATCCGTGCGGCAGCCGGCCAGGAAGAGAACGCCGAGAAGAACCAGGGTGCTGTAGCACCTAATTCTTAGCACCCCCTCACCCCCGGCCCCTCTCCCCCAAAGGGGAGAGGGGGGAGTGAACACACGGTATTTACGTGAGTCTTTTTCTCCCCTCGCCCCCTTGAAGGTGTGAAAAAATGCCATTAGCCCCGGAGGGGCGTCATAGAGTAGCCCAGGGCGTAAGCCCTGGGACAAACGAGCAAATATATTGTTTTGTTTGTCTTGTCGGCATCCTGTCCCAGGGCTCACGCCCTGGGCTACTCTTTGACGCCCCTCCGGGGCTAGAGCGCCAGTCGATTCTTTCACCGCTTCCTTGGGGGAGAGGGGCCGGGGGTGAGGGGGTGCCACTAGCCCGGCCTTGAATTGTCGATTGATCCCGCCCGGCGGGAACGGTTGACGATTTGAAGACATCTCCACCCAGTCGCCTTCTTCCGTCGGCAATCGGCAATCGGCAATCGGCAATTGCAACTCACCGCTCAACTTCAAAAACCCCCGTTTGTCCCCCCAAGCCTTGCAAGAATTCCTTCGTAGCCCGAAGGTCGAACTTCTTGTCGCGGGCCTCGATAGTGAGAAAGAACCTGTCCGTCGAAGCCATCTCGAAGCGCGGCACGTTAAACACCGGGTGATACGGTGTGGGGAGGCCGTTCATCGCCAGCATCCCGAAAACCGCAGAAAGCGCCGCGCACAGAATGGTCAACTCGAACGTGATGATTATGAAGGCGGGCCAACTGTTGTGGGGGCGTCCGCCGATGTTTAACGGGTAGTGGATGACGTTGGCAAACCACTGCATGAAGAATCCACCCGAGCCACCGACGATGCCGCCGATCAGGACCGCCAAAGGCAACAAGTTGCGCCGAAAACCGACCGCTTCGGCCAGCCCCTCAATGGGAAACGGCGAGTAAGCGTCCATGCGGCGATAGCCCTCCGCATGGGCGCGCTCAGCCGCCAAGATCAGTTGGTCCGGCGTGCTGAATTCGGCCATCAAGCCGTAAATGGGCGGTTTTGTCACTTAACTCTCAAGTTCTTCAGTTTCAAAGTCTTCGGTTCCCAGTTGTTTGCCGCCATGGTTCGCAGTCACTCATCTTGTTGAAAACAAGTCGTTAGCTCTGAATCGGCAATATAGAGCACCCTTCCACTCTCGCTAACTTGCCGAAAATGGGCCTTGAAATCCGCGTAATCTATTGAACATACATCAGTTAATGCCAATGGCTTCGTTCCTCTCATTTCACTCGCAACTTACTGATGATGCAAGCCTTGACCAAGTGGCTTCGATTGGCTTCGTTCGAGGCCTCCTTCTCCTGACTCAGCTTCCGCGTTTTCATTTTCCATCCCAATTCAGCAATCGATCGGACAAACGAACGAGTTTTTCGGACCAACCAGCATCTATCCTCAACATAACAAAGGTCCCGTCGCTGAATATTTCGATCGCCTCAAAATCACTCATCTTATTGAAAACAAGCAGCTTGTCGATTG
>Ga0335081_10002423_pt1 | contig 29388 bp, 23 predicted proteins | sample Lox_Sample_35_FD_206713 | JGI IMG/M metagenome (GOLD analysis project Ga0335081, IMG submission 206713) | Soil microbial communities from Loxahatchee National Wildlife Refuge, Florida, United States - Lox_Sample_3.5 | ecosystem: Environmental > Terrestrial > Soil > Wetlands | place: USA...
CACCTACAACAGCCGCGGCCTGGGCCGGACCGGGGGCTTCCTGACCGGCTGGATGATGGTCTTCGCGTACGCGCTGTACCTGCCCGCCGGTATCGCGCTGACCAGCGCGTACGCGTCGCAGCTGCTAGCCAGCACGCTGCATGTGACCGTCGCCGGCTGGGCGCTGTTCGTGGTCATCCTGGCCGCCGTGGCCAGCGTCGCCTACCTGGGCATCGGCACCTCGTCCTGGGTCGATCTGGCCCTGGTGGCCGGGGAAGTGGCCGTGATCGCGGCGCTGGCCATCAGCATCCTGGTCAAGATCGGGCCGGTGCACTACTCGGCCGCGGTCCTGTGGCCGGCCTCATCGCCGGACGGCCAGCTTACCGACATCACCAACGCGATGATCTACGGCATCACCGCGTTCGCCGGCTTCGAGACCGCCGCCGCGCTCGGCGAAGAGGCCAGGAACGCACGCCGTTCCATCCCCGCCAGCACGATCGGCATCGTGCTCGTGACGGGCCTGTTCTACCTGCTGGTCGTCAGCGCGGAGACGTTCGGCGTGGGACGGCACGACATCCTCAGCCTCACCCGGCAGCACAACCCGCTGGGCTATCTCACCAGCCGGTACTGGTCGCCGTCCGCGCTGTGGGTTATCGACCTGGTGGTCGTGCTCACCGGCCTTGGCTTCGTCACCGCCGTGGTCAACGCGATCATCCGGATCCTGTTCGCGATGGGACGCGAGCGGGTTCTCCCGCGGTCGCTCTCCCGGCTGTCCGGTCGTCATACCCCGGTCGTGGCCATCGGCTGCGTCGCCGCGCTCGCGCTCGCGCTCGGCCTGCCGTTGACCTGTGCCCGCGGCGGTGCCGCCACGTTCGGGTATCTGGCCGGGGCCGCGGGGCTTGCGGTGGTGCTCGTGTACCTCGCGGTGAACCTCTCGGCCATCCGCGCGTTCCGTACCCAGTTCCGGGACGAGTTCAGGTTCTGGCGTCATCTGCTCGTGCCGGCGGCGGCCGCCGTATTCTTCCTGTTCCCCCTCTGGGGGATCCTTCACCCGCGCGGCCGGGCGCTGATGGATCTGCTGCCGTTCGCGTCTGTCGGCTGGCTCTTCCTCGGCGTCATCGCCGCCAGCGTGCTGCGGGCCCGGCGACCGGCGAGCTTCGAGGCGCTGGGCCGTGTTTTCGGGCCGGCCGGCGATGACCAGCCGATGCTCGAGGGTGCTGAAAGCCACCAGGAAACCGGCGGATTCACCCCCGCAAGGGTGACGACATTCCACGGCGGCCCCGCAGGCTGGAGTCAAGATTCTGGCGATTCTGACCGGGAGGCCGAAACGACCTGACCGCCTAGCCGCCAGGCGGTCCGGGCATGGCGGATTCGGCGTCACCGCATTAACCGGAGGAAGCGATATGGCCAAGAAAAAGAAGAACAGGGATGACCGGCAGGACGCCGGATCCACGGTGCCGGCGGCCGTCGCGGAGGAGACCGAAGCCGGGCCGCCGCCGAAGATGAAGCGCAAGGAGTACGAGCACCAGATGCGAATCCTGCACGGTGAGCTCGTCGCCATGCAGGAGTGGGTGAAGGAGTCGGGTGCCAAGATCTGCATCGTGTTCGAGGGCCGGGACACTGCGGGGAAGGGAGGCACGATCAAGCGGATCACCGAGCGGGTGAGCCCGCGCGTGTTCCGGGTCGTGGCCCTGCCCACCCCCACCGAGCGGGAAAAGTCGCAGATGTACGTGCAGCGGTACATCCAGCATTTTCCGGCCGCCGGCGAGGTCGTCATCTTCGACCGCAGCTGGTACAACCGCGCGGGCGTCGAGCGGGTGATGGGCTTTTGCAAGCCGGAGGAGACCGAGCGGTTCCTCCAGCTGGTGCCGGCCTGGGAGAAGGCCATGGCCGACTCCGGGATCCTGCTGCTGAAGTACTGGCTGGAGGTCAGCCCCGGGGAGCAGACCCGGCGGCTGGAAAGCCGGATCAACGACCCCCGGAAGATCTGGAAGCTGTCGCCCATGGACCTGAAGTCCTACAGCCGCTGGTATGACTATTCCCGGGCCAGGGATGCGATGTTCGCCGCTTCCGACACCGTGTGGGCTCCCTGGTATATCGCGGACGCCGACGACAAGAAGCGCGCCCGGCTCAACATCATCAGCCACCTGCTCAGCCAGGTCCCGTACAAGCCGCTCGTCCACCGTGACATCACGCTGCCCAAACGACAGCAGTCCCGTGGCTATGTGCAGCCGGAGCTGGCCTTGCGATACATCCCGACACCGTTCTAGGAGACCGGCAGGCCCGCACGGGCAAGCGCCGATGGCATAAGGGGTGGGAGAATACTGAACGGCACGATACGGAGCCGCCAATGACGGTAATCGCGGACGGGGTGTGGGCCGAAGACGCGCTCCGGGCCAATGCCACCAGCCTGTATCCGGCGGCGCTCCGGATAACCGGCAATGCCCCGGATGCCGAGGACCTGCTGCAGGAGACATTCGCCAAGGCGCTCGCGGCTTCGGGCCGGTTCCGGCCGGGCACGAACCTGAACGCATGGCTGCGCCGCATCATGATCAACACATTCATCAGCGGCTACCGGAAAAGGCGAGCCGAACCGCAATTCGTCACCGGAGACGCCGTCGGCGCGCGGCTGCTCTGCGCCCAGTCACGCGACGGCTCGGCCGAAGACCAGGTGGTGGGGCGCCTGCTGGACGCCGATCTCACCGCGGCGCTGCGGGCACTGCCGGACCGGCACCGGACGGTTGTTTATCTCGCCGACCTCGAAGGGCTCGGCTACCAGCAGATCTCCGCCCTTACCGGCATCCCGCTCGGCAGCGTTTATTCATGCCTGCACCGGGCCGGGTACCGGCTCCGCGCCGTGCTCGGCGCTTATGCTTCTCAGGGCTAGGCCGGCGTGCCCGCAGCACACGCTGGCTCTGCTTTCGCCTGCCAGATAAACGGGAACGCTGTCGATCACGACGAAGAAGGGGGAGGCCCGTGAACATTTGGTGGGCAGGCATGGGATCGCCTGCCGTGCCCCGGTCGTTCGACCCTTTCCGCATCGCCGACCTGGAATACCGGATGTGGGTGGCCTACTACCGGCGCCGCTGGACCCAGGTGCTGACGGCCATGGTCGGGCTGCTCCAGCTCGGCTTCGGCACGGACTGGGCCCGGGCCCTGCAGGGCGCCTGGCTGATGCTGCGCGCCGCCCAGTTGTGGGCGCCGTTCCCCGACAACGACCCGGACGGGGCCAGGGCCTGCATGCGCGAGCTTTACGAGCTGGTCAGGCTCCGCTACGGCGAGCCCGCGGACCCGGCGCGAGCGGCCATCCTGGAGATCGACTGGTGGCGGGCGCACCGCAAGCGCCAGCATGCGCCCGATCCCGCGGAAACCGGCGACGAGCTGGTCGAATCGGTGACCCGCCTGTACTGCTACCTCTACGGCGAGACCGAGGCCGCGCTCAGGCCAGCCGCCGTGCACCGCGTGCAGGCGATGGATCTGTCCGATCAGTGGGTCCGGGAAGGCTGCCGGCCCGACAGCCCGCTGCTCCCCCGGGAGCGCGCCGCGCTGGTCCGCGCGTACGCCACGCTGCTCGCCGCCGTCCATCACGAGGAACGCCGATAAGGCCAGAGCCAGGACGATGGCGTGCAAGGCCAGTCCCACGCCTGCCCCCACCACCGTGCCGTTGATGCGGATGAACTGCAGATCGCGCCCGAGCAGCAGTTCCAGCTGGCTCGATGTCTCGGCGGCGTCCCACCGCTCGATGGTCCCCGTGACCAGGTCTGCGAGCTCGTCGTGGAACTGATCGGCGAGGGCCCTGGCTCCTGACTCGACCACACGTTCGAGGCTCTCCTGGAGGCGGCGGTCTGATCCGAGGCGCCGGCCGGCCACTGCCAGCGCATCGGCCAGCCGGCGGCGCAGCTCAGACTCCGGGTCGGCCGCCTGGGTCCGCAGCGTGTCCTTGGCCTTCTGCCACAGCGACGAGGACCAGTCCCGCAGCCCGGCGCTGCCCAGCACATCGCGCTTGAGGCGCTCCCCGCGCTCGCGCAGCTCCGGGGATGTCTCGAGGCGGTCGGGGAGCCCGGCGATCCACGCCTCGAACTGACGGCGGGCCTCGTCGCCGGGATCGGCGGCCATCGCCGCCAGCCGCTGGCGCAGGCGGGTGTACAGACGGTCGAAGACCCGCCGGTACACCGCCTCGGGCACCCAGCGGGGTGACTCGCCCGCGAACAGCTGGCGGAGCTCCAGGTAATGACCGCCGAGATAGCGGTCGGCGCCGGACACGATGGCGTTGAACAGCTCGGCGTGGTGGCCTCCCGCGATGACGACCCGCATGGCCCGCCCGGCCAGCGGCGCCAGCTCGACGGCGTCCACCGCCCGGGTCAGCTCGGCGGTGAGCACGCGCTGGACATCCTCATCGCGCAGCGTCTCGGTCACGGTGACCGCCAGATCAGCGGCATGACCGGCGAAACGGGCGGCGTTGGCCTCGTCGGCCAGCCAGGTGGCCAGCCGGGGAACGAGAGACGCGGACCGGATCCGGTCGGCGAGGACATCGGCATTGAGGAAGTTCTCCTGCACGAACTGGCCAAGCGTGGCGGCGAACTGGTCCTTGCGCTCGACGATCAGCGCGGTGTGCGGTATCGGCAGGCCCAGGGGACGGCGGAACAGGGCCGTCACCGCGAACCAGTCCGCGACGCCGCCGACCAGGGCGGCCTCGGCGCCGGCCTGCACGTAGCCCAGGAAGGTCCCGTGCACGCCGGCCGCGGTCACGGCGATGAACAGCGCCGCCACCCCCGCCAGCAGAGCGGTGGCCCGGCGCCGCGCGGCCGCCAGGCGGCGCGCCCGCACTGCCGCCGGCTCGCGCTCGACCGCGGGTGCCGGTGAAGCGGACATGGTCGCGGTAGGTTCCATCTGGCAGTCCCCGGTCAGTCCGCGGCGCAGGCGGAAATCCGCGGCCGCGTCGGTCGAGTGGTCCCATCAGCAGTCAGTCTGGCAGGATCCGCACGGCGGGCCGCCGGTGTCCGCGTGACCAGCGTGTCCAGAGATCGCGGTCTGCTAACGATCTTCGGGAGTGAACGCACGTGCTCGCTTGTACCCGTGTTACGGTCCAAAAGCAGTCTTACCGGCTGAAAATAACAAGGGTTTGGCCACGCCGGGGGGGTCTCGGCTGCCGCCAGGCAGGGACGCCGGGCGACGCCCGGCGGTGTACTGCCGCGGGCGGGCAGGCTCTCCCCCGTCCTTATCTCGTGTGAGGCGCAATGGCGTTTTTCCGGCGTCCCGTCCGCTCGCGGCCTTCGAGGCCCATCAGGCTGTTCCTGATCAGCATGTTCGCCGTGCCCCTGGTTTCCCTGGTGGCGCTGTGGGGTTTCGCGGCGAGCATCACGGTCAGCAATGCCATCAGCGACCACGAGTACAACGTGAGCACCGCGGCCATCAACTCTGGGGTCAGGGGGCTGACCATCGGGCTGCCCCAGGAGCGGGTGCAGTCCTACCTGTGGCTGATCAGCGGCCGGAAGACCTCCGAGGCGTCCGTGCTCGCCACGCGCGAACTGGTGAACAAGGGGATCCCGGTGGCGCGGACCGCCCTGTACGCCGAGCAGGGCCTGCTCTCCGCCGAATCCAGATCGGCGCTGAACACCCTGTTCGCGAAGCTGGGGCAGCTCGGCAAGATCCGGGCGGCCATCGACTCCGGCACCATCAGCCCGTCGGCCGCGTTCGGCGCCTACAGCGGCATCATCGATGAGCTGTTCCTGTACTTCGACTCCTCGATCCAGGACCGGGGGGCCTCGCTGACCGGGGTCTCGGTCGGCGCCTCGGACTCGGCGTACGCGTTCGAGATGACCACCCGGGAGGTCGCGCTGGTCGATGGCGCGCTGCTCGACCGCGGCGTGATGAGCCCGGACATCGGGCAGCAGTTCGCCAGCAGCGCGGCGAACCGGCGGCTGCTCATGAACGAGTCCCTCGCCCTGCTGACGCCCAGCCTGCGCGCCGGGTTCGCCAGCATCGAGAACTCCGCGGCCTACCAGCAGTTCCAGGCCATGGAGAACCAGATCCTGGCCAGCATAGGCAACATCGGGCCGCTCCCGGTGAGCCCCACCGCGTGGCAGTCGGCCACGGGGGCGGTGCTGGCCGCCATGGAGAAGGCCGAGACCGGCAACGGCGCGCTGCTGACGTCGATGAGCGCGTCGCAGAGCGACCGGCTGGTCACCGAGGCCGTCCTCGCCGGAGGCCTCGGGCTGGCCGCCGTCGTCGCCTCGGTCTTCCTGCTGGTGTGGTTCGGCCGCAAGGTCACCGGGGACCTGGGCCGGCTGAACGACAGCGTCCGCGGCATGGCCGAGGAACGGCTGCCGCGGGTCGTCGAGCGGCTCCGGAAGGGCGACGACGTGGACGTGCTCGCGGAGTCCCCGCCCCCGGGCACCAGCAGCATCCAGGAGATCTCCCAGGTCGCGGAGTCGTTCGGCACCGTGCAGGCGGCGGCCGTCGCCGCCGCCGTCGACCAGGCGAGGCTGCGTAAGGCGGTCAACCAGGTCTTCCTGAACATCTCCATGCGCAACCAGTCCCTGCTGCACCGGCAGCTGGGGATGCTGGACTCGATGGAGCGGCGGACCAGCGAGCCGGCGGCGCTCGCCGACCTCTTCCGCCTCGACCACCTCACCACCCGCATGCGCAGGCATGCCGAAGGCCTGATCATCTTGTCGGGCTCCACTCCCGGGCGCGGCTGGCGCGACCCGGTGCCCGTCGTCGACGTGCTGCGCGCCGCGGTCGCCGAGGTCGAGGACTACGTCCGAGTGGACGTGACCAGCGAATCAGACGAACTGGTCGCGGGGAACGCGGTCAACGACGTCATCCATCTCATCGCCGAGCTGGTGGAGAACGCCACGGTCTTCTCCCCGCCCAATACCCGGATCGAGGTCAGGGCCGAGCGGGTGGGCACGGGCCTCGTCGCGGAGGTGGAGGACCGCGGCCTGGGCCTGTCCGCCGGCGAACTCGCCGGCATCAACCAGCGCCTGGCCAGCACGCCGGAGTTCGACCTGGCCCACAGCGAGCAGCTCGGGCTGTTCGTCGTCAGCCAGCTGGCGGCCCGGCATGACATCAAGGTCTCGCTCCGCCGGTCCGTGTACGGCGGCACCACGGCCGTCGTCCTGCTGCCGTTCGGCGTGGTCGTGCGGAAAGAAGAGGCCAGCGCGCCGGGTGATCGAGACGACTGGCCGGCCGGCAACGATACCCACGGGCTGACCGGACGGCACCGGCTGCCCGCGGCCGCGTCCGGGCGTCGCATGGACGCCGGCGCGAATCCCCGTACCGGGGAGCAGGAATGGCTCCCGGCCCCCCGGACCACCCCGCGGGCGCCCTGGGAAATCGAGCCGCCTGCGCGGCCGGCCGAGGCCCAGGCCCCCCCGTCGCCTCCCGCGGCGTCCCCGGCCGCGAGGCCCCCCTGGGACATCGAGCCGGCCCCCTGGGCCCGGGCTTTCCAGCCCGGGGCAGCCCCGCGAGAGCCGGCCCGGCCGGACGGGCCGGAAGGCACGGCCCCGTCCCCCTCATTGCGTGAACCCGGCCGGGACGCCTCCGCCTCGTCCGGCCATCACCTCGGCATGCCCATCCGGGTTCCGCAGGCCAGCCTGGCCCCGCAACTGCGGGCTCGCCGCGACGCAGCGCCGCAGGCAGCGGAGCACGAGGCAGCCGAAGCCGCCACGCGATCGCCGGAGGCGACTCGCAACATGCTGATCCTGATGCAGCAGGGATGGCGGCGCGGGCGCGTGGACGATCTCGATAATCCCGAGGGTGCGCCGGGTAACGGAACTGACTGATAGCGAGGCTGGGTAATGACACAGACTGACACGACCGGACAGCTGAGCTGGCTGCTGGACAACCTCGTCAATCAGGTCGAGCATGTCCAGCAGGCGCTCATCCTGTCCCGGGACGGCCTGGTGGTGGCGGCGTCGCGGGGCCTGACCGCCGAGGACAGCGAGCATCTTTCGGCCCTGGCCGCCGGCATGCAGAGCCTGGCGCGGGGGACCGGCCGGCAATTCCGTGGCGGCGAGGTGCGGCAGACCATCATCGAGATGGAGCACGCCTTCCTGTTCGTCATCGCGGCCGGCAAGGGGACATGCCTGGCGGTGCTGACTTCCGCGGAGCCGAATGTGGGCCTCATCGCCTATGAGATGGCGATGCTCGTACGGCGCATGGGCAAGTATCTCGCCGCCGAGCCGAGATTTCCTGACCAGGAAATAGCCGCCGAGTGACCACCCACGACGGTTACGGGGACCGCTGGCTCGACCGGGAGGCCGGGCCGGTAGTGAGGCCCTACGCCCTGACCCAGGGACGGACCTTGCCGGCCGGCGGGGCGTCGTTCGGCCTGATCGACGTCGTGGTCGCGACCAGCGGACGGCCGTCGGAGCATTTCCGGCCCGGGCCCGAGCACCGGCGGATCCTGCGCCTGTGCCGCCGGCCCACTCCCGTCGTCGACCTGACCTCCGAAATCGATCTCCCTCTCGGAGTGGTACGCGTTCTGCTCGGCGACCTCGCCAGCGAGGGGATGCTCCGGGTCCTGTCCACTCAGAAGCAGCCAGTAACCGATCGGAGCCTACTGAGGATGGTGCTTGATGGACTTGAATCACTTTGACGGCGCCTCGGCTGGCGGAAGCGTGCCGCCAACCGCCAAGATCCTCATTTCCGGGGGCTTCGGCGTAGGGAAGACCACCCTGGTCGGCGCGATCAGCGAGATCAGGCCGCTGCGGACCGAGGAGCCGCTGAGCGACCGCAGCGTCGGCGTGGACGACACCCGGGGGGTGGGCGCCAAGACCACGACCACGGTGGCCATGGACTTCGGCCGGATCAGCTTCCCGTCAGGACTGGTGCTCTACCTGTTCGGTACGCCCGGCCAGGAGCGTTTCTGGTTCATGTGGGACGAGCTGGCCATCGGCTCCGTCGGCGCCGTGGTGATGGCCGATACGCGGCGCGTCGCTGACTGTTTCGCCTCGATCGACTACTTCGAGCGGAACAAGATGCCGTTCGTCGTCGCGGTCAACTGCTTCGACGGCGCCCAGCGATTCGAGCCGGACGACATCAGGATCGCCCTGAGCCTGGGGCCCGAGGTGCCCATCGTGCTGTGTGACGCACGGGAGCGCGACTCCGTGAAGAAGGTCCTGGTCAGCCTGGTCAGGTACGTCATGAGCACCGGCAGCCGGACCAGCCAGATCAGTATCGCCTGAGTTCAGGCACGCCGGGCACGGCCCCTGGCTACAGATCGGGGCGAGCCTGGTGGTCGATCTGCATCAGTTCGACCGGCGCCCCGCTGACCTCGATGAAGGCGACTATCACGCCACGGCTCGGGCTGTTGGGCTCGATGATGACCTGCTGACCCTCGATGGCGGCCGCTAGGTCGTCGACCTCGAAGGCGACATGAGGCACCGTCTTGACCAGCTCGGGATAGGGCGCGTCCTCCCAGTACCGCTGCCACTGAATACCGAACGGATTGCCCTGGTGATCACTGACAGTCATCTTCAGATGCGGCAACGGAATCTCGCCGTCGAATGAGCCCGCGGTCGGGATACCCACATGGTTGAACTTCACCTCAGGCTCATTACCCTCCACGCGGTGACCCCGTCAGCTTATTTCGGCGGCATTCCGGTGTCACGCTCCGGCGCGTGGTGCAGGGCAGGGTCAGCCTGGTCGAGTTCCGCGGCGATCTCCGCGATGCGCGCCCGGAGCCAGGCGTGTGCCGGGTCCACGGTGTGGCGCGGGTTCCACCACAGCATCTCGGTGATCGAGGGCAGGTGGAGGGGAGGCTCGAGGAAGCGGACAGCAGCCGTGCGCCGCAAGTGGCCGGCCGCGCGCTCGGGCACCACCGCCACCAGATCGGTGCCTTGCAGCAGGAACGGTGCCAGCAGGAAGCTCTCCACGGTGAACTCGATCCGGCGCGGCACCTTGGCCTGGGTCAGGTACGTGTCCACCATCGACACCGGATGCCCGCGCACGCCGGAGTAGACCAGGTGGCCGAGCCGCAGGTAGGTCTCCATCGTCATGTGGTCGCCGACCTCGGCATTACCCTCCCAGACACAGCAGAGCCAGCGGTCGGCGAACAGCCGCATGCTGGGCAGCGCGACATCCGGCATGATCTCCGCCGGTTCGATGACGAGATCGGCTTCGCCGTCGCGGAGCAGACGGACGGCATCGGGTGCCCGGGGGAGAACCTGGATCGTCAGGCCAGGAGCAGCGGCGGCCAGGCGCCGCACCAGCGGGCCGATGAGCATGAGCAGGCTGTAATCGGAGCAGCTCACCGTGAACGTCACATGGTCGCTGGCGGGGTCGAAGCCGGGCCGGTCGTCGAGGGCCTGCTGGATGAGGCTCAGCGCCTCGTGAATGGGCTGGCGGAGCGCTTCGGCGCGCGGGGTCGGTACCAGCGTCAGGCCCTCGCGCACCAGCAGCGGGTCGCCGAAGAGCTTGCGCAGCCGGGCGAGCGTGTTGCTCATGCCGGGCTGGCTCAGCCCGACCCGGTCTGCCGCCCGGGTGACGCTGCGTTCGGCGAGGAGCGCGTCGAGCGCCACGAGGAGGTTGAGGTCGACGCCCGCGAGGCCCATACCTCCCTTCTAGCAGTATTTATTGCTGGAATCAATATCCTACATTCACGGGTTCCGATTGCCGAATGATTGCTGTCTGCCTAGTGTCTTGTGCAAAAGTTCGCGTTACGCAAGAACCCGCTGAGGTTGCTGTCCGCGGCCTGTACCGGCCGCTCGCGCAGGCCCAGAAGGCCTGCACTCGCAGCCGGTCTTGCATAACGCTCCTAGCATCAGACGCATCATCACGGGACGTGCGAGAGGTTTCCGATGAACCGCGGAGCCAGCGAGGATGTGCCCGTACTGATCGTGGGTGGCAGCCTGGTCGGCCTGTCGGCTGCGTTGTTCCTGCGTTGGCACGGCATCGACGTGCTGGCGGTCGAGCGGCACGCGGGGACGGCGATCAACGCCCGGGCTGGTCACTTTCACCTGCGCACGGTCGAAATCCTGCGCTCGGCCGGGCTCGAGGACGCCGTCCGCCGCAAGTCCGGAGAACAGTACCCGCCGGACGGCGGGATCAACAACGTCGAGTCGCTGGCGGGCCGGGAGATCGCGAACTATTTCCCGAACCTCAACGCCGGGGTCGATGAGTTCAGCCCGACGGTGCGGCTGTTCATCAATCAGGACGCGCTGGAGCCGATACTCCGGGCCCGGGCCGCCGAACTCGGCGCCCGGCTGCGTTACCGCACCGAGTGCACGTCGCTGGAGCAGGACGCGAACGGGGTCACGGCCGTCATCCGCGACCTGCAGAGCGGGGCCGAGAGCAGGGTGCGGGCGAAGTACGTCGTCGCGGCCGACGGAAACCGCAGCCCGGCCCGCGAACGGCTCGGCATCGGCATGCACGGCCATGGCCTGCTCTCGCACAGCATCACCATCTACTTCCGCGCCCAGGCCGATCTCGGGCCGCTGCTGGCGGACCGGAACCAGGGCGTCCACTACGTGACGAACCCGCTGCTGCGGGGGTTCTTCCGGCTCGACCGGAGCGGCAACGCCGGCTTCCTGGTGGTCAATCTCGTCGGGGACACCTCCCGCCCGGAGATCATGGCCGCCTTCCCGTCCGCCCCCTGGGCCAGGGTCGCCGACGGGATCACCCGGCAGCGGGCGCTGGAGCTGCTGCGGGCCGCCATCGGCGTGCCGGACATCGGTGTGGTCATCGAGAACATCGCGACCTGGCGGGCCGAGGCGAACTGCGCGGACCGGTTCCGGGACGGACGGGTGTTCCTGGCCGGCGACGCCGCGCACGTGGTCCCGCCGAACGGCGGCTACGGCGGCAACACGGGCGTGCAAGACGCGCACAACCTTGCCTGGAAGCTGGCGCTCACCCTGACCGGCGTGGCCGGGCCCGGGCTGCTGGATACCTATGACACCGAACGGCGCCCGATCGGGGAGCTGACCGTCGAGCAGGCCTTCACCAGGTACGTCACGCGGGTGGCCCCCTACCTGGGGACGGAGAACACCCAGCCGATCGTCGACGACTTCTCGATGGAGATCGGGTACCGCTACGACTCCCCCGCCGTGCTGCTCGAGCCGGGCAGCCCGCCGCTGCACGAGCATCCCCGTGAGTCCAAAGGCCGGCCGGGCGCCCGGGCGCCGCACGTCTTCCTCGACCGTGACGGCACGCGGCTGTCCACGCTCGACCTGTTCGGCCGGAATTTCGTGCTGCTGGCCGGGCCGGAGGGCCGGGCATGGCCTGATGCGGCGCTCGCCGCGTCGCAAGAGCTCGGCGTGGCGTTGGATGCCCACGTGGTGGGGGACGCCAATCTGACCGCCGCCGGGGACGGTTTCCTCGAAGCGTTCAGGATCTCGCCGTCTGGTGCCGTGCTGGTGCGGCCGGACGGCTTCGTGGGCTGGCGGGCCATCGATGCGGCCGGCGCACCCGGAAAGGCTCTCCGGCAGGCGCTCCAGACGCTGCTGTGCCGGGGAGACGGAAAGCCGTGAAGTCCGGAAGACGAAGGAAGGTCCACTCATGGCACACGTGTATCGCGCGGACACCGTGGGGTCGCTGCTGCGCCCGCAGTACCTGAAGCTTGCCCGCGAGCAGTTCGAGGCCGGCCAGCTGGCCGCGGCGGCTTACAAGGAGACAGAGGACCGGGCCGTCGACCAGGCGATCGCCATGCAGGAGGCCGTGGGCCTGGACGTCGTCACCGACGGGGAGCTGCGGCGGCACACGTTCATCGACCAGCTCACCGAGGAGGTGGAAGGGCTGACACTCGATCCCGGTGACACCGGCCACATCCCTGTCCCGTTCCACGACGAGGCCGGAGCGGTGAAGTCCGTCTTCACGATCCCGCTGTCGATCACAGACAAGTTGCGCCGTCGCCGGATGATGACGGTGGAGGAGTACGCGTACGCCCGGGCCCGGGCCCGGCGCCCGGTCAAGGTGACGCTGCCGAGCCCGCTGATGCTGTTTCTCGTCTGGTCACCGGAACGCTCGCGCGACGCCTACAGCGACCCGTTCGAGCTGCAGGCGGGTGACCGGCCCGCTCTGGTGCGGGTCCGGACCATGGCATGGCGGCGAGGTCCTCCTACTGATTGCCCGCCCTGCTGCCCGGCTGGACGCTCGTGCCGCCGTCCGCCGTCACCAGCTGCCCGGTGTCCGGCTCCGCGAGCAGCCGCGCGATGGCCTTCTTGCGCCGGTTGACCACGCCGGCCATGTTGACGACGACCGGCAGCCATACGTAGCTCCAGGTCTGTGACGCCCACATGTCGACGCGGCATCCGCCCTCCGGCAGCGGCACGATGTCGATCGACATGGTGATGCCGTCGTGGTAGCCGCGGCGGCGCTTGTTGATGGTCCCTTCGCCCGACGCGTTCGTCCAGAGCACCGAGCGGGCCCCGCCGAACGCGCCGTTGATGACCTGCGCGGCCTGCTGCGGCGGGTAGCGCGTCAGCACCGACGACGTCGCCACTGCGTTCCTGGACTCGATGAACTGCCAGACGAGAAAGCCGACGATCGCGAGCACGACCAACACCGCGAAGAAACCGCCCACCGTGAACTCCTTACCGCATAGCCGGGGCGCCACGTGGAGCTTGATCCGTCCCGTGGGCAACACAACCGCTGTTCGCCAGGGGAGCTTAGGCGGGGATGGGATAAGACAGCGCGCAATTCTACGTAATACGGCTTGATACGAGAATTCGCGCGGCCGGGCGAGATTCTGCGGCTTTGGCCGCAACCGGATAATTCTGCCCCTTGTCCGACCCTGTCCGGGCAATGCCGTGAACGGCACGCCCGGGCCGCTGCGCTGCCGATACTGACCGGCATCCGGACGGACAGCCGAGCAACGGCCGAGCGGGACAACGGCAGCCAGAAGGGGTGGGGCATGCCATCTATCCGGCATGAGCTGGAGATCACGCGCACCGCGCGCTGGTACCTGACGGCGCGCGGAGCGCAGCGCGGCGGCGCCTGGGGGGAGCGGGTGCGCTGCTACGCCGCGCTTTCCGCGGTGCTCGCGGAACACGCCGCCCGTGACATCGCCGGGCGCCGCCGCCAGCCGCCCATCCAGCCGCGCGCCGTATTGACGAAGGTGGCGCGGCGCGCGCACTTCGCCTCGGCCGAGCCCGTGTACCGGCGCTGGCGCCACAAGCAGGACGGCCAGCCGATCGTCCGGTGGGCGGGCCGGGACCCAGCCGTCAAGCCGGGTGCCGCGCTGGTGGCCGAGGCGAAGATCACCGCCTTCTGGCCGTACCGGGAGGGCGTCATCAAGGTCGCCGACGCGTTCGACATGACCCCCGCCGAATGGGCGGCCGCCTACCTCAGAGCCCTCGCCGCCTGGGCCGGCGACGACCGCCCGCTGGCGGCGTGCCACCCGGCCGGCCCGCCGGAGTGCGTGATCGAGGACATGGCGGTGCTCGCGGCGAGCCCGGGCCGTGGTTACCGCGGCGGTGCGATGCCCGCCGCGGTACGCGCCGCTCGGCTGCGGGAACTGGCCGGCGACGTCGTCCGCCACGTCCTCGACGACGGCAGCATCACCCCGCTCGGTGCCTTCAACACCGTCCGCGACGAGGTCCACCAGTTGCTCGCCGAACCGCTCGCCTCACCGGCCGACCAGGTCGTCCGCTCCGTGGCGGAACTCTCCGACCGGATCCTTCACCATGGCGACGGTGAGAACGTCATCACCGCCGAGCAGGCCAGCCACATCCTGGGCCTGCTGGACGGCCTCAGCTCGCTGCTGGCCGGCTTCGCGATGCCCGGCCAGGATCCGCCACCCGGACCGGCCGGGAAAGGAGACCGGTGACTCCGGACGCCCTCGCCGCGGACGAGCAGGCGCGCGCGGCCGCCAGGCTGCGCGGCGCGGCCGAAGCGCTGAGCGTGCTGCAAAGACGCGCGCCCGCCGAACAGCAACGGGCGTGCCGGTTCGCGATGGACCTGCTTGCCGCGCAGGTCGCCGCGGCCGACTGGACGCCGGCGGGACTGCCGGGACCCGCTGAGCCGGCTCAGCGCGCCGGGTACCTGGTTCCGGCCAGTCACCAGGCGGTGCTGCGCCTGGCGCGATCCGCGATGATGCTCTACTGCGCCGAGCTGCGCATCGCCGACCGCCCGGGACACTGGGACCGCCTCGCGGAGTTCTTCGCCCGGCGGCTCCCCCCGTCCGACCCCGAGCTGGTCCGGCTGCGCGAGCGGGCCACGTGCGCGCGCGTGGACGCCGGTGACACCTCACCCGAGGTCCTCAACGACCTCCTCGGCGCACTGGGCTTCCACCGCGCCAGGGACGGAGAGGATGCCTACCTCACCGCCCTCGCCCGGGCGAACCTGCTGATGGCCTGCCGCCAGCGCCGCACCGGGGCGGATCTGGCCAGCTCCACGGTGCTCGCCGAGGAGGAGGTGGCCACCCGGACCAGCCGGTACGGGGCCGGCCATCCGGTGACCCTGGTGGCCCGCTCCCTGCTCACCCTGCACCTGCTGCTCCAGGCGGAGGCGAGCAGCGACGAGGCCGAACGGCTCGGCCTGGCCGGCCGGGCCCTGGCCGAGATCACCGGGGTCCGGGCGGCCCGCGACCGGCTGTTCGGCGTCACATCACCGAACGCCACCCGCAGCCGGCGTTACGAGGCCCGCGCCCTGCTGCTGCTCGGCCAGGGGGAAAGGGCGCGGCACTGCCTCGAGTACGCCCTCGCCTTCGAGAACGCCCACAACGACGGCCAGGAAACGCCGGGCACCGGGCAGACCCTCTACCAGCTGGCCCGGGTGAACCGCGCCCTCGGGGAGCCGGGGAAGGCTCTTGATCAGGCCAAGCGCGCGTACCGGATCTTCTCGCGGCACAACCCGGACGGCACTTCGGCTCGCCAGGCCCGGCAGCTCATCGGGGAACTCGGCGCGGACCAGGCTCTCAGCCTGGAGCCTGCGCAATAGCCGCACCCGTGACCTCCGCGGTTGCGCACGAGATCACCATTCGCCGGCATCAGGTCCGGCCAGGCCGGCGGAGAACTTCAGGGTCCAGGCCACCGTGTGCGCCACGAGGCTGTGACCGGGCAGTACGCGCGGTCCGCAGGAGCCGCTGCCGATGCCGTGCTGGGCGGCATCGAGATGAACGTAGGTGCGGCCGTCCGGCACCAGGTCCGGCGTGTGCCGGGCGGCGGTGAGCCGTTCCGGTGACCAGCGGCGGACGGCGAAGTCGAAGTGCGGGTCGCCGGTCACGCCGAGGCGGTGGCCCGCGCTGTCGGACAGGGACAGGCGGCGGGCGTGCATGCGGTTGCCGTTCTCCTGGGGCCGGATATACGGGGTGGCGAGCGCGCCGGCCGGGGCGCTGAACCGGCCGACGCGGGTGGCGAGATAGGTGTCCCGGTAGGCCTCTCCCGGGCCGCGGCCGAACCAGCTCACGTCTTCGATGACGGCGTCGAGCACGAGCCGCAGCCCGATCTTCGGCAGCGGGCAGGGCCAGGTGCCGTCGGGCGCGACGTGGATGGACAGCAGGCTGCCGGCCGCCTGCCGCGGATCGGCGGCCCAGGTGAGGGTGGCCAGGAAGCCGAAGTCGGCTCCCGCGGACGCCACCCTCAGCCGGGTGCGCAGTCCGCCCTCGCCGCGCTGGACCGCGATGATCCTGTGCTGCAGGCGGTCCAGGCCCGCCCGGCGCCACGCGCCGGCCACCGTCGGGCCGTCGTTGTCGGTCGGGGCGCGCCAGAAGTCCAGGGACGCCGAGTGCACGGCCAGCCGGCCCAGGCGGCGCAGCTCGCCGGTATCGCCGTCGAGGACGGCGCACCCCAGGGCGAGCTGACCGGGGCGCTCACCGTCCGCCGCCGCGGCCACGACCGGCGGGCCCGGCTTCTCCGCGGCCGGCTGGCCGGGCTGCGGCTGGCTGGGTTGCGGCTGGCCGAGCTGGGCCTGGGCGAAGGTGACCTCGTGGCCGGCCGCGGCCCAGGGAGCGTCCGCGGCCAGCGACGCGGTGACGGTCAGCCACCGCTCGTCTCCGGGTACGGACGCCATGCTATCGATCAGGGCCCGGGGGAACCCGACGCGAACGGTGCCGGCCGCGGGCACCTGCGGCACCTCCAGAACCCCTGCTGCGACGGGCATCCCGCCGTCCTCGACCGTCCACCTGAAGCCGTACGCCGCGGTGCTGGCGGTGTGCTGCCGGTTCTCCGCCGAGATGCTCCGGGTGCCGGGATCGATCGTGATCCTGACCGGCGAGAACACCGCCTTGGCCTCGAGCAGCCCCGGAGACGGGGTGCGGTCGGGAAAGACCAGGCCGTCGATGACGAAGTTGCCGTCGTGCACGGGCTCGCCGAAGTCGCCCCCGTAGGCGAAGTACCGTTCGCCCGCCGGGGTGACCTGGGTGATCCCGTGGTCGATCCATTCCCAGATGAACCCGCCGTGCAGGCGCGGGTGCCGGTCGAACAGGGCCTGGTATTCGGCCAGGCCGCCCGGCCCGTTGCCCATGGCGTGCCCGTATTCGCACAAGATCATGGGCAGGCGGCGACGGCGCGCGTCATGCTCGGGGTCCGCGGTGACGGCTTCCTGCCGCCGCCCGATCGCGTCGAGTTCCTCGTACCCGGCGTACATCCGGCTGTAGACGTCGGCGTAGAAGGAGCCGGGCTCGCCCTCGTAGTGGATCAGGCGGCTGGTATCGCGGCCGCGGATCCATTCGGCCATCTTCTCGAGATTGGCGCCGGTGCCTGACTCGTTGCCCAGCGACCACATGATCACGCTGGGGTGATTCTTGTCCCGCTCGACGGTGCGCTGGATACGGTCCAGGCAGGCCGGCCCCCACCGGGGATCGCCGCTGGGGTTGCCGCGCCAGTCCACCAGGGCGAAACCATGGGTCTCCAGGTCGCACTCGTCGATCACCAGCAGCCCGTACTCGTCGCACAGGTCGAGGAACCGCGGGTCCGGCGGATAGTGACTGGTCCGCACCGCGTTGATGTTGTGCCGTTTCATCAGGACGATGTCCGCCCGCATCGTGGCCTCGTCCAGGCTGCGGCCCGTCTCGGGATGCCACTCGTGACGGTTCACGCCGCGGAACTGCACCGGACGGCCGTTGAGCCGGATGCGCCCGTCCCGGACCTCGATGCGGCGGAACCCGACCCGGAAGCCGATCTCCCCGCCCGGGCCGGTCAGGACCGCGGAGTACAGGCGGGGATGTTCGTCCGACCAGGGTTCGGCGGCGACCTGGTGACCGGCGTTGGCCTGCGCGCCGGCGATCCCGAGTTCCGGTACCGACACCACCGCCGGGACGTCGGTATCGACCCGGAGCAGGCCGGCCCCGCGGCCGGCGTCGTAGTCGGCGTGGACGAAGAAGTCCCGGACCGCACCGGCCGGTGCGTTGATGACCGTCACGCTGCGGAAGATGCCGGACAGCCACCACATGTCCTGGTCCTCGAGATAGGACCCGGCGGACCACTGGTGCACGCGCACCGCGATGACGTTGTCACCGGGCCTGACCAGGGGCGTGATGTCGAACTCCCGGATCAGCCGGCTGCCCTTGCTGTGGCCGACGGCGGCCTCGTTGACGAACACGGCGAAGCACGAGTCCACCCCGTCGAAGCGGACGACGCTCGACCCGCTGAAATCCCATTCCGGCGGCAGCGTGAAGTGCCGCCGGTACTCACCGGTGGGGTTGCGGTCGGGAACGTGCGGCGGGTCGACCGGAAACGGATAGGTCAGGTTGGTGTACGCGGGCGGGCTGTACCGGGGCGGGCCGGGCAGGCCGGCCAGCTGCCACGCCGAAGGCACCGCGATGTCATCGAAATGAGCGTCGTCGAAGTCCGCGGCCTCGAATCCCGCCGTCAGGTCCCCCAGGCCCCGTGCGCAGCGGAACTTCCACGTCCCGTCCAGGCTGACCCGGACGCTGCCCATGACACCCGATGCGCGCGCCGGGGCATAGCCATGCCCGGGGATGAACGACTCGACATAGCTCAGGTCGCCAGGAAACGTCCGGTAGGTCATGGAAGTTATTCTCGCGGGTGCGAAAAGCCAGCCCGTTCGGCCGTCAAAGGGTCATTATCCCGAACGGACGGCGTTTCCCGCGGTCCCGCCCCATCGGGCCTGCCGGGGTTTGCGGCATCCGGCCGGCTAGCTGGCCGAGGCGGCTAGCTCGCGGGCACAGCGCGGATCCGGCGACTGGCTGGCGGGCAGGGTCAGCATGATCCGCAGGCCGCGCGGGACGGCGGGCGCGGCCTGGGCGGTGCCGCCGTGCGCGGCGGCGATCTCGGCGGCGATGGCGAGGCCGAGGCCGGAACCGGGGCGGGACGGCCGGGACCCGGCGTTCCCGGCCCGGTAGAAGCGCTCGAAGATGTGCGGCAGCTTGTCCGGCGGAACCCCGGGGCCGTCGTCGCTGACCTCGATGGCGACGTGACCGCCGGCCGCGGCCGCGGACGCGGTGATCGTGCCCACGGTGTCGCCGGGGGTGTGCACGAGCACGTTCATCAGGAGGTTGTCGACGGCGCGGCGCAGCAGTTCCTCGTCGCCGACCGTCGCCAGGCCGCCGGCGATCCGCACCCGCCAGCTCCGCGCGGGGTCGGCGATCCTGACCCGGTCCGCGCACCCGGTGACCACGGCGGTCACGTCCACCGGCTCGCGGGACTGGCCGGGATGCTGGCCGAGCCGGGCGAGGCGGAGCATGTCGTCCACCAGCCGGCTCATCCGCCGCGTCTCCAGCACGATCCGGTCCATCACCTCGTCGACCTCGTCGGGGCTGGACAGGGCGCCCTGCTGGTAGAGCTCGGCGTTGGCGCGCAGCGACGCCAGCGGGGTGCGCAGCTCGTGGCTGGCGTCGGCGAAGAACCGGCGCATCTGCTGCTGGCTGGCCTCACGTTCCTGCAGGCCGGCCTCGATCCGGGCCAGCATCCCGTTCAGCGCCGAGCCGAGCCTGCCCACCTCGCTTCGCGGACTGTGCGGGGTGACCCGGTCGGTGAGGTCGCCGGCGGTGATCCGGTCGGCCTGCCTGGCCATCGTCTCGATCGGGCGCAGGCCGCGGCGCAGCACGACGAAGACGCCGAGGCCGATGAGCAGCACCACGACGATGGAGCCGAACGCGACGATGACCTCGACCTGGTCGATGGTCCTGGCCACCTGGTCCAGGCTGGTGCCCGCGACCAGGGATCCGCCCATGGCGTGCAGCGACCAGACCCGGATCTGCGTCCGCCCGTTCGCGCCGACCAGGGTATGCGGGCCGGGCTTGACGGCAGCCCTGGCCGCGGTGGGCGACAGGATCCAGCTATAGCCGCCGGTACCGCCGTTCGCGGCCACCTGCAGCGTCACCTGCTTGCCGCGCAACGGCAGGAAGGCCAGGTCGAAGGCGCCGGGGAGGGCCTGGGCCTTGGCGCTGCCCGGCGGCCTGAACTGCGCGGGCACCGCACGCGCGTTCACCGGACGGTCGAGCGCGGCACTGTTGGCCAGGATGGCGGCCAGCCTGGGCAGGGTCAGGGTCAGCGCCCCGTGCAGGTTGCTGTCGGTCTGGCCGAGCAGGTAGCGGCGCATGGTGGTGACCGCGCCGACGTCGAACGCCACCAGCGCGACCAGCGTGACGACCACGACGCCGGCCATCACCTTGAGGCGCAGCTGGGCGCACAGCAGCCGCCGGAGCAGCGCCCCGGTGCGGGACGTTCGCCTATGACCCATCGGAACTCGCCTGGCTTTCATCCGGGACCGCCTCGTCGCCGGGATCGTTGTGGTCGCTGGGCCGCGGCAGGCGCAGGCTGTAGCCGACGGCCCGCTGAGTGTGGATCAGGGTCGGCCCGTCGCTGGCCAGCTTGCGTCGCAGGTAGGTGACGTAGGTGGACACGACCGTGCTGGATCCGCCGAAGTCATAGTCCCACACGTGGTCCAGGAGCTGGGCGCGGGTGAGCACCCGGCCGGGGTTGAGCATGAAGTAGCGGAGCAGCCGGAACTCGGTCGGCGACAGCTCGACGAGGCGGCCGCCCCGGCGGACCTCGTAGGTGTCCTGGTCGAGGGTGAGGTCCGCGAACGACAGCACCGGCTCGGCCGGCGCCGGGCGGGTGCGGCGCAGCACGGTGCGGACCCGGGCGGCCAGTTCCTCCAGCCCGAACGGCTTGGTTATGTAGTCGTCGCCGCCGATGGTGAGCCCGGTGACCTTGTCGTCCTGGGTGTCCTTCGCGGTCAGGAAGATCACCGGGACCTGCGATCCGTCCCGGCGCAGCCTGCGGACGATCTCGAACCCGTCCACGTCGGGCAGCATCACGTCCAGGATGACCAGGTCGAAGGAGTGGCCGCGGGCCAGGCGGAGCGCATCGGTCCCGTTCTCCGCGGCGGTCACCTCGAAGCCGAGGAAGCGCAGGGAAGCGGCGACGGCCTCCCTCAGGAAATGCTCGTCGTCCACCACGAGCAGGCTCCCGTGGTCGGATGGCATCACATCATCGCAGCATACGGCGGTGAACGTCGTGTACGAGAAATGTGCGAGTTTCGTGTGAGCGGCCCGCGCCCCGGTTGACACCGAACTCACACGGAGATCATCCAGCTTCTTTCAGAACCGCCGTAGAAGGTGAGGCTCACTACCCGGTCCGGGCGGTCCCGGCTTCGCCCGAAGCCCCGGACGGCACGTGAAGCAGCGGAGGATCTCGTGGCGCAACTTGGCTCCCCGGCCACGCAGGCCGGCCCCGACGACAGCGGCCGGCGGCCGGCGGTACGCGGATCACGGCTGGCCCGGCGGCGCCGCGTGCTGCTCGGCGCGGGCATCGCGGCGGCCCTGCTGGCCGTGGGCGGGCTGATCGGCGCGTCCTTCGTGAAGTCGCCGCAGCAGCTGGCCGCGGACACCGCGGCGCCGCCGCCCACGGTGACCACGGCCCCGGTCGTCTCCCAGATCCTCACCTCGTCGGTCGAGATGCGCGGCGTGGTGTACCCGGCCACGCAGTACGACGTGTACGCGAGCGCTCCGTCGTCTTCGGGGTCGTCTTCGGGGTCGTCTTCGGGGTCCGCCGGGTCCGCGGTGTACATATCGAAGCTGGACGTCGCCGCCGGCGGCACGATCACCAGCGGCGAGCAGCTCGCCGAGCTCGACGGCCAGCCGCTGTTCGCGCTGGCCGGCCCGGTGCCCGCGTGGCGGGACCTGACGCCCGGCGAGACCGGGCCGGACGTGACCGAGCTGCAGGACGCGCTGGCCTCGCTCGGGTACTACGACGATGGCGACACGCCCGGGTACTTCGGTCCGGCGACCGAGTACGCGGTCTACCTGTACTACGAGCACCTCGGCTACACCCCGCCGGTCTCCGGCGGGGTGCCGGCCGCGGACGTGGTCTTCCTGCCGTCGCTGCCCGCGACGGTGGTCGCGGTGAACGGCGCGACCGGCGAGCAGCCCGGCCAGCCGTTCCTCGAGCTCGCCGCCCGCGGGTCGCTGGCGCTGACCGGCGAGCTGCCGCCGGCCTACGCCGGCCAGGTGAAGGCCGGCCTGAAGGTGACGATCTACGACGAGGTGACCGGCATCCACGCGACGGGCACCGTCGCGGACCTGGGGACGCCGACCACCACGGTGCCGGCCGGCACGATCGTGGACATCGGGGGCGGCTCGGGCTCGGCGGGCTCTTCGGGGTCCGCCGGCTCCGGGTCTTCGGGGTCTTCTGGCTCCTCCGGCTCCTCCGGATCGAGCAGCTCGGGCAGCTCGGGCAGCTCGGCGTTCATCCCGCTGGCCGTGCATCCGTCCACCCCGCTGACTTCGGCGCTGAACGGCGAGAACGTCCTGGTCACCGTGGAGACCGGGCGGACCGAGGGCGCGGTGCTCACGGTACCGGTCGCCGCCATCGTCAGCACGGCGTCGGGCGCGAGCTACGTCACCGTGGTCGGCGCGCACGGGAAGCAGACCCAGGTCCCGGTGACGCCGGGGATCTCCGAGAACGGCTTCGTCCAGGTGACCCCGGTGACCTCCGGCGCGCTGGCCGCGGGCGACCGCGTGGTGGTGAGCGGGTGATGACAGTGCGCATCACTGGGCGGATCTCCGGGCCGGTGATCGAACTGCGCGGCCTGGCCCGCACCTATCCCGGCCCGCCGCCGGTGCCGGCGCTGCGCCCGGCCGACCTGGTGATCGAGGCGGGCGACTACGTGGCGGTCACCGGGCCGTCCGGCTCGGGCAAGTCGACGCTGCTGCACCTGCTCGGCCTGCTCGACTCGCCGACCGAGGGCAGCTACCTGCTGGACGGCCTGGACACGTCCGCGCTGAACGACCGGGACCGGTCGGCGCTGCGGGGCAGCCGGATCGGGTTCGTCTTCCAGGCGTTCCACCTGCTGCCCTACCGGACCGCGCTGGAGAACGTGCTGCTCGCCGAGCTCTACAACCAGACGCCCCGGGCCGGCCGGTTCCACGCGGCGGCCGGCGCGCTCGAAGCGGTCGGGCTGGGACACCGGCTCGACGCGCTGCCCACCACGCTGTCCGGCGGGGAGTGCCAGCGGGTCGCGATAGCGCGGGCGCTGGTGAACCGGCCGAGCCTGCTGCTGTGCGACGAGCCGACCGGGAACCTGGACTCGCGCAACGCGGCCGCGCTCATGGACCTGCTCGACCAGCTGAACGCGGCCGGTTTCACGATCGTGGTGATCACGCACGACGCCGGGGTGGCGGCCCACGCCGGCCGGGCGGTCGCCATCAGCGACGGGGTGCTGTCCGAGCCGATCGAGGTCGATCATGCGTAGGTCACCGGCCGGCCTGCCGGCCCCGCGGCTGACCGCACGGGACGCGGCCGCCGAGGCGGTCGCCGGGATCGTGCAGCGCCCCGGCCGGGCCGTGCTGACCATGCTCGGCACGGTTCTCGGCGTGGGCGCGTTCGTGGCCGTGCTCGGCATGACCGCCACCGGGGCGGGCCAGATCTCGCACCAGTTCACGGTCCTGGAGGACACCACGGTGACCGTGGAGGACAACGGCCCGGCCAACAACGTCGCCCCGCCGGACGCCAATCCCGCCATCGGCTTCCCGGCCGACGCGGACGCGATCGCCGGCCACGTCGACGGGGTTGTCGCCGCGGGCGTCTGGTGGCCGGTCTCCCTCCCGGACGGTACGGACTTCACCGGCTCGCTCGCGCTCGCCGCCACCGCCTCCCAGACGGTCAACCTGCTGGCCGCCTCGCCCGGTGCGGTGCGCGCGATGGGGCTCAGCATGACCGCGGGCTCGCCGCTGACCGCGTATGAGAACGACACCGGCCAGCACGTCGCGATGATCGACACCACCACGGCGAGCCTGCTCGGCATCTCCCCCGCGCGCCTGGCCAGCCATCCCGCGGTGTTCGTCGACGGCATGCCGTACACGGTGGTCGGCATCTACGGCTCCGCCCAGCGCGTAGTGACCGACGAGAGCGCGATGCTCATCCCGGAGAAGACGGCCCTGGCCGACTTCGGCAACCCGCAGCCGGGCATCGGGAACCAGGACGAAGCCCAGATGGTCATCGCGACCAGGATCGGCGCCGCGCAGGCGGTGGCGCGGCAGATCGCCGCCGCCGAGCGGCCGGCCGACCCGGGCCGGCTGGTCGTGACGTCGCCGCCCAGCCCGCAGAACCTGCAGAGCGAGGTGACCGGCGACCTGGCCGGGCTGTTCCTCATCCTCGCGCTGGTCAGCCTGCTGATCGGCGCGGTCGGGATCGCGAACACCACGCTGGTCGCCGTGCTCGAGCGCACCGAGGAGATCGGGCTGCGCCGCGCCGTCGGCGCCCGGCCGCGGCACATCGCCGCGCAGTTCCTCGCCGAGAGCACCGCGCTCGGGACGCTCGGCGGGCTGGCCGGCACCTGCATCGGCGTCGGCATCGTGGTGATCTTCGCCGCGGCCAAGGACTGGACCGCCGTGCTGAACCCCGCCTACACCCTGCCCGCGCCGCTGATCGGCAGTGTCGTCGGCCTGCTGGCCGGCACCTATCCCGCGCTGCGCGCCGCGCGGACCAGCCCGCTCGCGGCGCTGCGGCACGCGTGAGAGGAGCAACGATGCGCATCCGCACCGTCCCCTTGACCCCCTTGGTCCCCTTGAGCCTGCTGATCTGCTGCACTCTGCTGATCTGCGCGGGCCTGACCGCGTGCACCGCCGGCCCGCCCAAGGGACCGGACACCACCGTGAGCACGCCGGCCGTCGGCCGGCCGCAGCCGCCCACCTCGGTCCAGGCGGCGCTGTCCCGCGAGGCGTTCACCCCCTATGCCGCGCTCGGCCAGTCCGCCGACGACGGGCTGGCCCCCAACGAGTCGGGTTACGCGCTCTCCAGCGCGTGCATGACCGCCGCGGGCTACCCGGACAGCGCCAGCATCCCGTTCGCCATCCGCAGCGGACCCGCGAACCTGGCGGTCTCGCAGCCCTGGGGATCGTGGGGCTATCTCGGCGACGCCGAGGCGCAGCAGTACGGCTTCCGGGTTCCCCCCGGCTCCGCGCTGAGCGCACTGGGCATCGACACCGCGGGACCGGGCACGAACCCCGGCAGCCTCCCTCAGGCGGAGCAGACCGCGATCGGCAAGTGCGCCTCGATCGTGCAGGACTTCACCAACGCCACGGGCAACGGGGCGCTGGCCAGCATCGGGACGCTGGCCAGCGACATCTACAACGACGTCCTGCGCGACGCGGCGGTGAAGAACGCCACCCGGGCCTGGTCCGCCTGCATGGCCAGGAACGGCTACAACTTCAGCCAGCCGGAGGCCGTGTTCCGCCAGGAGATCCAGGACATGTTCGGCGACGTTCACCAGATAAACGCCGGCGCCACCGTGAACGCCGCCGCCAACCAGGCGCAGATCGCGACGGCCGTCACCGATGCCAGCTGCACCGACTCGGCAGACCTGGCCGGGATCTACTTCGCCGTCCAGGCCAGCTACGAGCAGCAGCTCGTCAACGCCAACGCCCAGGCGCTCACCGCCGCGGTCCAGCAGTACCGCGCCGCCTACGGCAGGGAACTGGCCAAGCTCCCGGCCCTGCTGAAGACGGCGAAGGCCAACCCGTTCCTCGCCCCGGTGCCGAAGCCGACCTCATCGTTACCGCCGGCCGGCTAGGCGCCCACGGTGTCGGGGAGCTTGCCCGTCGCCCCGAGCTTGTAGGCGATGATCATCGCCCGTTGGGCGCCTGAGGTCGGCGCGCCGGCTCCGGCGATGACGTAGTCGCCGTCCACGGCGACCGGCGCGTTGCTCCCGGCGGACATCGGCGTGTCCAGCAGGATCTTGCCGGTGGCCGTGTCGAGCGCGTACAGGTCGCCGTGGAACGTGGTGGTGAACACCAGGTCGTTGGTCACCGTGGCGGCGCCGTACGGCGAGGACGGCAGCGGGGTGTCCCAGTCGACGCTGCCGGTGTCCTGGCTGACCGCGACCATCTCGCCGGTGGCCTTCTCGACGGCCCCGAGGACGCTGGTCACCGAGCCGGTGAAGCCGGCCGGGGTGGCCGGCAGCGCGAGCTCGTTGACCGCGGCGAAGGTGGTGGAGCCGTTGCTGGCCAGCTGGGTCTCGACGCCGCCGAAAATGCTGGGCTGCAGGCAGTACCTGGCCGGCAGCGGGTCGTGTGACGTGGGCGTGGCGTGCTCGGTGAGCAGCCCGTCGTTCTCGTGGCCGCTGTGCACGCCGACCGGGCGCTGCCACAGCAGCTTGCCGGTCTGCGCGTCCAGCTCGATCACGATGCCGGCCTTGCCGCCGTCGATCACCACCGGCCGGCCGTTCGCGGTGCTGAGCACCGGCGGGTTCTGAAGGTCCCAGTCGTACAGGTCGTGCGGGGTGAGCTGGTAGTACCAGAGCAGCTTCCCGGCCGGGCTGAGCTTGACCACCGAGTCGGTGTACAGGTCGGGGCCGGGCCGGCTGGACCCCAGCGGATAGCTCTTGGTGCCGAAGATCGGGCCCGGATTGGCGATGCCGATGTACAGGTTGCCCTGGGCGTCGAACGACGGCGCGTACCACAGGCCGCCGCCGGAATTGACGGACGGGTTGCCCCACAGGTCCTGCACCTGGTCCCAGCTCCACTCCGGCGCGCCGGTCCGGGCGTTCAGCGCCCACAGGACCCCCTTGCCGCCGGCCAGGTACTCACCCACCTGCGGGTTGACCGGCACAGTCGACACGTACACGGTGCCGTGGTCGTAACCGGGGGTCATGTCGATGCCCTCGTGGTCGTTGCCGGTCAGCGTCCGGCTCCACAGCTGCGCTCCGGTCGCGGCGGACAGGGCGACCGCGGCGTGGTTGGTGGCCGCGTACACGACCCCGTCGGCCACGGTGACGCCGTCCGGGCCGCCGTTGGGCGAGTTGTAGTCATGCCGCCACCGCACCGTGCCGGTGGCCAGGCTGATCGCCATCACGTCGGACTGCAGGTCCTGGACGTACACCACCCCGTTCACCACCACCGGCGTGGTCGCGTAGGCGCCGTCGGTGTGAGCCGTGGAGTTCGTCAGCGGCACCGTCCACGCCACCCCGAGCCGCTTGACGTCGGCGCTGGTGATGGCGCTGGCCACGTCCCGGGTGTTGGCCAGGTCGGCGCCAGGCTGGGCCCAGCCCGCCGCGGGCCGGCCCGTCCCGGCCGGGGCGCTCCCGGTGACCGCCGTCGCGGGCTTGGAGGCACACGCCAGCGTGCTCGAGCTGCTGCTGCTGGTGCCCGAACAGCCGCCGGCGGCCAGCGCCGCCGCGACCATCAGGGCCACGCCCGCCGCCACGGACCGGCGGGGGCTGATCGTGCTGGCTGCACTGCTCATGGCGATGCCGCCCCGGCACCCAGGCCCTTGAACAGCTCGGCGTAGTCGTAGGCGGCCTCGGGGTTCGCGCGGACCCGGGCGTCGATCATGGTGGCGTCCTTGCCGACCAGGATCCGCCAGGTCCCGGCGCGCACCCCATCGAGGATGACGGTCGCCGCCTGGGCCGCGCTGAGCGGCGCCTTGTCCCGGAAGTCGTTGGTCATCCGGATCAGCATCTGGCGCAGGTCCTCGGCGGATGCGTCCTCGGCCAGCAGGCCCGCGGCGATCAGCCCGGCCCGCGCGGGGGCGGGGATCATCTCCTTCAGCTGGGCCTCGGTCATCTGCTCCGGTTCCTTGCCGTGGGCGCGGAGGCTGTTGCCGGCGATGTCGGTGCCCACGTGGCCTGGCATCACCACGGCCACCCGGACCTGGGGCGCGTTGGTGCGCAGGTCCTCGATGAGCGCCTCGGTGAAGCCCCGCACCGCGAACTTGGCCGTGCTGTAGGCGTGGTTCGGCATGCCGGGGCCCAGTGCCGCCCAGAAGCCGTTCACGCTGCTGGTGTTGACCAGCACCCCGTCGCCGCTGGCGATCAGCAGCGGCAGGAACGCGCGGGCACAGTAGTACACGCCCCAGAAATCCACGGCGAACGTGCGCTCCCACTCCTCCCGCGAGTCCTTGACGAAGCTGCCGGCCCCCCCGATGCCCGCGTTGGCGAATACCAGGTCGACATGATCGGCGGCGTGCCCGGCCAGCAGCTCGTCGCGGAACCGCAGTACCTGCGCCTCGTCGGAGACGTCGCAGGCGTGGCTGGTCACCGTGACGCCGGGCGGCGCGTCGGCCCGGGCCAGGGCCGCGGTCTCCGCGATGGCGCCGGCGTGCCAGTCGCAGGCCGCGACCGAGCATCCCTGCGCGGCCAGCTGGCGGGCCAGCTCGCGGCCCATGCCCGAGCCACCTCCGGTCACCACGGCGAGCTTGCCGGTGAACGAATCACTCTGCGTCATATCGCCATCCTCGCCCGGCGGGTCCCGCCCGCGACAGGGGTGGAATCACCCACGCCGCCGCGGAGCTGAGTAACACCAGGCCTGCGGCGAGGGCCAGCCGGGTGAGGTCGGCGCGGCGCCGGCAGCCGGTCTTGTCCCGGACCCGGTCCAGGTGCGAGCTGACCGTCCGCACGGTGATGTACAGCTGGGCCGCGATCTGCGCGTCGGTGCGGCCCTGGGCGACCAGGGTGACCAGTTCCCGTTCCCGGGGGCTGAGCCGGGCCAGGCCCGGGGTCGCGACCGCCGCTCTGTCCGCGGCCGCCCCGTCCGGGGCCGGCCGTTCCGGCACCGCGGCGGCGAGCATGAGGGCGTACTCGGCGGCGATAGCCAGGCTCATCGCCGCGCCGCGTTTCTCCGCCGCCCGGGTTCTGGCCGGCCCGAGCAGCCGCCGGGCCTTCCGCAGCGCCTCTTCCCGCGTGCCCGGGTTCCTGAACCCGTACAGCGCCGGCCAAGGTCGGCTGAGCCCGGACATCGCCGCCCACACCGTGACCGCCTCGGCCGGGCGCCCGGTGGCCGCGCACACATGACCGCAGCAGTCCAGGCCGGCCAGCAGGGCAGCCCGTTGCCCGGTCTCGGTGGCGATCTGGAGTTGCTCGCGCAGATGCACCGTCGCGTCGTCGACGCGGCCGGTGCGCAGGTCCAGGATCGCCCTGTTCCATAGGGCGCCGCTCAGGTTGGCCAGGTCGCCCAGTTCCCGGCACGAGGCCAGCCCGGCCGCGCAGACCTGCTCGGCGCCGGCCAGGTCGCCGGCCCCGATCAGGGCCATCGCCACGAACCCGCTGAGGCCCCGGTCAAGGCCG
>Ga0335081_10002424_pt1 | contig 29385 bp, 25 predicted proteins | sample Lox_Sample_35_FD_206713 | JGI IMG/M metagenome (GOLD analysis project Ga0335081, IMG submission 206713) | Soil microbial communities from Loxahatchee National Wildlife Refuge, Florida, United States - Lox_Sample_3.5 | ecosystem: Environmental > Terrestrial > Soil > Wetlands | place: USA...
TCGCAAGGCTACATCGCCTGGCAGGGCGATCACTGCAACGCCGCGCTTGGAGAGCGCGGTCTGCATGGCAATCTCGAGTACGCGCGGCATCTGCTCGGGCTGCGAAACCATCTCACAGTAATGGCTGCACTGCGCGAACAGATGCTCCGGATGCGTCTCCTGAAAATATCCGCTCCCGATTTCGCCGCTGGGTATTTGCGCGGCGATGGCCAGGACGGGTACGCGGCTGCGATGGCAATCATAGAGCCCGTTGATCAAATGCAGGTTGCCCGGGCCGCAGCTTCCGGCACAGACCGCCAATGTGCCCGTAAGGTGCGCTTCCGCTCCCGCGGCAAAGGCGGCCGTCTCTTCGTGCCTCATGCCAACCCACTGAACATCCCCTCTCGCGTGCATTGAGTTCGTGATCCCGTTCAGCGAGTCGCCAGAGACACCGTAAATCCTGCGTACGCCTGCGTCTGCAAGAACCTCCACCAGCAGATCCGCTACTGTCTTCCCAGCCATTGACCATCCCTCCGCATTTGAGAGTTACAAGAACGTCTGCTGGGCCGATACCGTCCGGCTCGGCATGCCCGAAATGAGGCAACTCTGATTCCAAAGGAATCATCACCTGCAACAGACGGAAACCTAAGTCGAAAGGACGCTTGCCGCGAGCGGAAAGAAGGGACCGCTAGAAGTAGGTGTCGCAATTTGCGGGTTGGTGTCGAAATTCCGACCACTCGCGCCGGGGCGGCCCGCAATCCACGCCCTATATCGCTGCGAAAAGAAGCCCGCCGCCCAAGGTCAACAACGAAATGGCCAATATGAAGTCCCCCGAGAAGACCAATTGAAGCGCGCCTTCGGGCTGTTCGGATGGAGGCGACCCCGTCGACAGGAGGAGACCCAACGGTACGAGGACGGAGCCGATCAGCACGCCAATTCGAACGAACCACGAGAGTGCCTGCGGCAGGTTAGTGGAGTCCACCAGGATCTGGCAGATCAGCGAGAGCAATAACAGTACACCGGCATGTGCATGCGCCGCGCGAGAAAGCGTCTGCCGCGCCGGATTGTCCCGAAAACGATCTTCGCGCAACAACAATACTCGGAGGAGGTATACACCTCCATACTCGATCACCGGCACGGCAATGAGCGAAATTCCGCAAATGATCTTGCTAGCGTTCGAGATCATGTTAGGTCGATCCGGCAAATTCCTTTGCGATCTGCTCCGAGAGAGAATGTGTCAGTACGTCTATCTGGCGGAACAAGGTGACGAACGATCGCACCTGCGCGATCGGCAATTCTCGGGATGCTTCGGCTTCCATATCGTGCAGCTTCTGTTTCAGAAGCTCATGCGGTCCTTCCGCGCCACTCGTGATCGCTGGCGCCCCGCCCTCGACTCGATCCGCCATTTCCTCCAGCATCCTGGCCGAGGCTTCATCGTACGCCTGTTGACGAAGACCAACCGTCTCCGGCAATTCGAACCCAGGCACCCGGAGACGGTATTTAAGGGAAGCAATCCGCATGACGAAGAGGGTTCGGAGTTCCGGCTGACATCGCCGAATATGAGCTCGGAATTCGAGATCACCGCGCCGGGAAGGGCCGAACTCAAAGAGCACGCCGTCAGCGAGTGAGCGCACCCGGTCGAAGTGAGCATTGATGGCTTCCCGAAGCACGTAGCTGGCCTCAATGGCTTCCCGAACGTCCTTTGAAACTGGTCCCCGTGCAAGCTGAGCAATCAGCCGCAAGGTGGAACTGAATGCCTTCTTCATCTCCACACCAGCCGGTCTGCTCCAGAGTTGATCGAAGAACAGCCACATCATGAACAGCCCAAGCAGTACGCCGATGACACGATCCCTTGCCACAGTGAGCGAGGTTTGAAAGGTGAATTCCTGCAAGTTGATCAGACAGAAGGCGACGGCAACCTGCACGCCAAGGTAGGAAAGACGCGGCGTCGAGGTTGAGATCCATGCCGCGGCGGCGATTGTGGCTATGAACACCACTGTGAACCCGGTGATCGAGTCGATGTAGGGAAGAATGAATACCTGCGTACCCATACCAATGCCGAAGCCGCCGATGAGGGCGCCCGCAAAGCGGAGGATCTGCTTCTGGCGGGATGCTCCAATCGTGGTTAGAGCAGTCAGGAAGCAAGTGGTGACCGCGGTCGAGATCTCCGGCCAAAACAGGGCATTGAAGGTGACATAAGAGGCGGTTGCCGCCAGACAGCCTCGCAGTGCGAACTTAAGGTGTTCCGAATCCAGCAATGCGCCGGTGAGGAATGATCTCGCCGGCGCTGTAGCGGCCTCCGGCGATGGCGCCAGTACGCGCAGAGATTGAGCCCCCGCAAAAGCCTCGGGAATCAGCCAGACGGTTTGTTCAATTTCGCCAAGCAGGGGAAGACTGGGCGGAGTGTCGCTTTCGCCTGCCGGTTCGGGAAGCTGCGGAACTGCGCCCTTGATGAGATCCTCGCGGATTTGTCTTATCCGTTTCGCGACTCTACCAATCCGCTCACCGTCGATCTCAGGGGCGCTGCTGGTGAAATGCGGCAGATTGGCGGCGAGATCCACCAGTCGGCCGGATAGCGCCACGACAGCGCCCATCCGTTCGGCGTACTGCGGGTCAAAGCCGGAGCGATGGAGCATTTGCCGCATCCTGGATGTGCCGGTCATAGCCAGTCGCGCCAACGTTGTATGGACGGGAGCGTTCAGCGGATCTCCGGTCAGGTAATGCGTCGCCAATTCTTCCACACAGGTTAGCCGTTCCGTGATGGCATCGATCAAACCATTGGATGGTCTGAAGGCCGCGAAGACGATCTCCACCAGTAGGGCGATGATGCTGGCGAGCGCGGTCACACCCACGGCCCAAAGGGTGTTCTCTACTTTCGACGCCTGCGAAATATGTCTGTCCCACAATGTGACGGTGATCGACATCAGATACCCGAAGCGGCCCGCCGCCGAATAATTTCGTAGTGCGCTCATCGCCCAGAAGCCAGCAAAAAAGCCTCCGGCGATCCAGAGAAACCGGAGCATCGGATCCGCCAGCGCCAGCGTCATTCCAAGCAGGATGAACGCACCCGCGATCACAAAGCCGATTACGACATGCCGAACGGCGTTCTCCGTTGCTTCCAGACTCTCCCGCGACAGTATCAGCGCGTAGATCGCGCCGAATGCGCCATAGGGAAGACGGAAAGTCATGCTCATGATCATGACCAGGGTCGCAGCGGTGACCATCCGCGCCACCAGAAGCGCTCTGCCGGGATAGGGGGTCAGTTCGCCTCTGAGCCACTCCCATAGCCACGCCAGCGAACGGTTTGAAGCCGGCAAGGTTTGAGCACTTGACGCCACCTCAGCGCCCCCCGAACCATTCCGAGTTCATTCGGCCTGCCACCTTCCGCCGGCAATCTCCGATGAGAGATACGTTGTCAAACCGTCTATGTCCCGGAGGAGCGTAACGAACGATTGCGCGCGGCCCGCGGGCAACTCTGACGTTGGTTCACCCTGGATTGCTTCTACCGTTCTCTTTAAGATCTCGTGAGAGTCTTCGACAGTATTGTTTGCGTAGGGCGTATTATGCTCGACCCGGCCGGCCATTTCCTCCAGCATCCGAGCGGAATGCTCATCGTACGCCTGCTGTCTAAGACGAACCAGATCCGGCAATTCGAAGCCCGGCAACTGAAGACGGTACTTCAGGAACGCAATCCGCAGCACGAAAAGCGTGCGCAGTTGCGGTTGCCACCGGCGGATGTAGCTCCTGATTTCCAGATCCCTGCGCCGTGAGGGGCCGAACTCGAAAAGTACCAGATCGGCAAGCGCCCTGGCACGGTCCAAACTTGCGTTGATCGTCTCGCGAAGAGCAAGGCTTCGGCCGAGCGCAACTTTCAGGTCCGCTGAAAGCGGTTGCCGTGCAAACTCCGCCATTAGCCTCAGATTGGAAACGAATGCTCGCTTCATCTCAACGGAGGCGGGTGAGGTCCATAACCGATCGAAGACCAACCACATCATGAAGAGACCGAGCAGAATGCCAACCACGCGATCCCGGGCAACTGTGAGCGAGGTCTGTATTTTGAATTCCTGTACGTGGATCAGGTAAAACGCGATCGCGATCTGAAACCCGAAGTATGACAGGCGGGGACTGGCTGTCATGACCCAGGAAGACAGAGCCGTGACGAGGGCGAAAAGTACGACAAACCCGCCAATGGAATCGATATGGGGCAGAATAAAAAGCTGTGCGCCCATGCCGACGACAAAGCCGCCAGTGATGGCGCCTGCGATGCGCAAAGTCTGCTTCTGGTGAGATGCGCCGACCGTGGACAAGGCCGTAAGGAGGCACGTAGTCACGGCTGTACTGATGCCCGGCCACGCGAGCGCGTCATAGACCGCGTAGTTGATACCCGCTGCCAGGCACCCTTTGAGCGCGAATAGCAGGTGCTGCGGGTTAGTAAACGCATCTCGCGAAAGCAGCGGCGATTGCGGCACATCGTGCGCTGACGGCACGTATTCGCGACCCCGATAGGAATCCGCAAACGCTTGGGGAATCAGAGTAACTGTGTGCTCTATTTCGTCTACCAATGGAACCGCAGCCCCCGATTCACCCTCGGCACCGAAATGCACGGCATCGGGAACTCGATTGTCGATGAGGTCGTTGCGAATCTCGGCAACCGTCGAGGCCAGCTTCCGGAATCGCCTTTGGCTAACCGCCGTATGTTCGAAACGGAGTGGCGTAAGAGTAGCCGCCAGATCGACCAGCCTGCCAACGAGGACCACGATGCTGGCGATGGCTGGGGAGTATTCGGTCGACACGTTGGAGCGGCCCAGAATCCGCCGCAACATGGATGTACCAAGTATCGCGAGGCGCGTGACTTTCTGTTCGGTTGCGGGATCCGGAGCGTGGCCGTCCGCGTAGTGAGTCAGGACATTCTCGACTGTCGACAACCGCTCCGTCATTAGCGATAGAACTTCATCTCGCGGCCGGAATTGCGCAAACGCCAACTCCACTCCGGCAGTAATCACAGCGGCGATTAACACCGCCAGGCAGAGCCACAGTGTATCTTCCACATTGGTTTCGGCTGACACATGGCGGTCCCACAAAGGCATAGCGATCGCAATCATAATCGCGAAAATGACCGATGCAGCGTAGACGGCTATGGCACTGATGACATAAAAGGCCAGGAAAAAGGAGAAGATAATCCAGACAAAATGAAGGACGGAAACATTGATGACAAACGGAACCAGCAACAGAATATATGCTGCGCCGATTCCGGTAACAACGCATATGATGGTCGCCGATTGCAACGTGGCTCGGGGGCTGTCACGGGAAATCATCAGCGCATATATGCAGCCTTGGAAAGTGAAGGGTATGCGGAAAGTCATGCCGGCGATCATGACCAGCGTCGCCGCGGTGACCATCCGCGCAACCAAAAACCCCCTGCCAGGATATGGCGTCAGCTCTTCTCTGAGCCATTCCCAGAGCCACGCGAGTGGGCGATTCGAAACGGGAAACGATTGTGCGATTGACGCCATCTTAGTGTCCGCGAATCACCACCACCGCCGACTCGCTCACTCGAAACAGATCTTGCGTGGGATTTTCAACGCGCACTCGAACCGGATAGCGGGACGCCAGATGCACCCAATTCAGCGTCCTCTGCACATCCGGCAGGCCTTGTTGGAAATGGCCAATCACGTCCTCGTCCGGAGTCACGCCAAATCCGATGCTGTCTACCACGCCCGAAAAGCGGACGTTTGGTTTGGACAGGACATAAACATCGGCCCGCATTCCGGGGACGATACGTTCCAGTTGTCCTTCCCGGAAATTCGCGACCGCCCACCACGTGCGCGCGTCAATCAGCGTGAACATCTGCTGTCCGGTGTGCGCGTAAGCTCCTTCCGAAATCGTGAGGTTCGTGACCCGGGCGTCGAACGGAGCGTAGACCCGGCAATTGTTGAGGTTGTAGCGCGCGGTCTCTACGATCGATGTCCTCGCGCCTCGTTGGTTGATGAGCGGCTCCAGCGTCGTGACTGCATTCTGGGTCTGCTCGTGCTGTGCCTTGCTTTGGGCGAGCATCGCCTTTGAGCGCTCTAACTGCGCGATTGTGGACTGCAGCGACGCCTGCGCCTGCTGCAGTTGAGATTCCGCCTGTTTGAGTGCTTGCGCCTGCGCGACCTCGGAAGTCCGCGCCCGATCCACCTGGTCGAAGGTGACAAACTGCTTCACCAGCAGAGGCTCGATACGATGCAGATTGTTGCTCGCATACAGCCACTCGGCGTTGACGCGGGTGACACCCTGCTCCGCGCTGGATACTTCTGCCCGGGACTGCTCCACTGCCGCGGCCCATCGGTTGACATCGGCTTCCGTGCTTTGGATATTGGCCGCCGCAACGGAGACGGCGCTTACCTGAGCGGCGATTCTTCTGCGCTCGTCCGAGACCTGTCCTTCGAGGGTTGCCTGGTCGGAGATCGCTTTCTCCAGGGCATACCGGTACGGCCTCTCGTCGATTTCGAAAAGGAGATCTCCCTTCTTCACAGACTGGTTGTCGTGGACATTCAGCCGGATGAGAGGACCTTCCACCTGCGGCGCGATTCCGATGAAGTTGGCGAGGATCGCGGAATCGTCAGTTCGCGGGTAATAATTCGCGTGATAAACCACCACGAGCCCTAATACGATTGCGCCCGTCACGATGAGGGCGCTGAGGATGCGGCCGGCTAGTGTTCCCGTCGTGCTCTTGCTGTTGGACCCCATGATTTCTCCCTTATCGAAAAAAGGACAGCCAGAGCGCGAATGTCAGCAGAGCGGTCAGGCTCGGATAGGTCAATACCGGAATCGCGAGTACAACACGAACGCGCAAAAACAGCCACCGCGCCGCCACCGTGAGCAGCAGGCCCAAGGCCAGGCAGACGAGCCATGCCGGGAAGAAGGAACCGAGAATGTCAAACGATGGGGCTCGACTGCAACCGGTCGAAGACACTGCCGCGACTAACAACCCGAAGGTTGACGGCCGCCGGAACTCATTCGTGACGATCATGGGCGAGTCCTCCTGGCGTTCGGTTGAATCGCATCGCCCGTGCGGAACGCCACATCCGCGAGCGCCGCCAGCACTTGAGTACGCGCCAGGATGTCCGTGGAGCGGGCCTGTGCCAGAACCTTCTGAGCGTTGGTGACGTCCAGCAAGTTGCGTACACCGAAGTTGTAGGATTCCAGCGCGGCGCTGTAAGACTGCGTCGCGGCGGCAAGGAGTGCGGTTGCGGCCTCCCGTTGTCGGAAAGCCGTATTTAAGTTCGAATACGCGGTCCAGACCTGGTCTTCAATCCGGTCGCGCGCGGCGGCGACTCGCGCCTCCGCCCCTCGGATCCGAGCCTCTGCCTCCGCCAGCCGGCTTCGCCGCGCGCCTCCGTCAAGAACCGTCCAGTTCAGGCTCAGAGTAGCGCTCCCGGTTAGGTCGGCGGTATGTCCCCATGGGAAAGTCTGCTGGAGGGTGTAGAGCGCTTGTGCCTGCGGGGTGACGCTAGCACTCAGGCTGGGATAGAAAGCGGCCCTCGCCTGTTGCCGCTCTGCTTGCCCCAAGCGGACCTCGGCGGCCTGCGCTTGAAGATCGGGACGCTGTTCCAGCGCGCGATGGATCGCCTCCTCGACGGTGTCTGCCACGGATTCAGGCGTTGGCACCTCGCTCAGCGGTTGCACGCGAATGCGCGTGGTGGCGGACGTTCCCAGGGCAGTTGCCAGATCGCCTCGGGCGATTTCCTCCGTTCCCAAAACGGCCTGTAGATTGTATTGCGCCTGGGCAGTCGCGCTGCGTGCTTCGAGAACATCGGGCAATGTCGCCAGCCCGTTACGGAGACGCTCTTCGGCCGCCTGTTGCACGGCTTGCGCATTCACCAGGCTCGCTCCCGCGGCCTCTTCCTGACCCGCCGCATTCAGCAGGCGGTAATAGGCCTGCGAAACCTCATAAATGAGCTGGCGGTGAACATCGTTGAACCCGAGGTTCGAACCTAGGAGACGTGCGCTTTCGGCATTGATCCGGCCTCGTCGCGCGCCGAAGTCAAAAATCGTATAGTTCAGGTTCAGCGCGAGCTGAAAATCTGGGATAGTCTTCCGATAAAACCGCGGACCCAACGGCGCCTCTTGGCGCTCCACACCTGCCAAGGCAACGGCAGCCAGCGTGGGAAACAACTCGCCGCGAGCGATTCCGAGGGCAGCGGCTTGGGCGCGGGCGCCTTCCCACGCGACACGCGTTTCCGGGTTATTTGCTTCCGCCAGATCGATCAACTCTGCCAGCGAATAGACTCTGTCGGACTCGATGCGCAGCGCCGTCAAGCGAACGCTCCGACCTTCCGTGATGATTTGCCGCTCCTCGAACGAATGCCAAGGGCGATCGGGCGAGGGGGGCGAAGACTGAGCGAAGATCGGGACGATCCCTATCAAGAGTACGATCGTTATGGCTGTTCGCGTCAGCCGCCGGACATCCGCGGGCGATTGGGTCATACACGTGATTTCTCGAGTCACCTGCTGTCCACCTTGCCGGAAAAATGCCTGCCACGGCCGCGCCGCGTGCGGGCGCTCCCTACCGTCATGCACCTGGCACACCAAACCCAAGTCCAAGCTTTCAAATGCTGCCGGGGCCGTCCTCGGTGTCGGACCATCGGCACGATGTTGCAATAACCGGCAGTGCCTGCTACCGAATTGATGATTCCCCGGCGATTTGCCCGTTTGCTCTCTCGAACGGCAACTCGGTGTGACCGATGCGGCTCTGTGGGTGCTGGCATTCATTCAGCGGTGCGGTCGCTAAAGGACCCGAGCCAGTACGATGAGTCGGCTCCTCTTTAGACGCGTTTGCCGACACGACTGTTGTGTATACCGACTCAAGCCTGAGCGGCTATACCTCACGGTGCGGATAGTATGCCCGACCAGCTTATAGGGGCGCGCCGTAGAGCGGGACCCGTAATGAAGATTGTCGTGGAACCGCCGCGATCGCATGGCCCGGAGGTGCACAACGGGTCTGGCAACACATGTGCAGTTGAGGGAGCATCAGCGCGAAGGGAGCTGAAACGATGACACGGCTTAATATTCCGTTAGATCCAGCAAGAAGAGGTCAAGAGGCTGAATCACTCGCGTCGCATTTGCGAAAGTGCATCGTGGGTCAGGACGAGGCGATTGAGCAAATCGTCAACATCTACCAAAGGCATCTGACGGGCATCAGTTCCCCGGATCGTCCGATCGGCAGTTTGCTTTTCCTGGGACCGACCGGTTCGGGTAAAACGCGAATGGTCGAAGCGACTGCCGAGGCGCTGGTCGGAAATCCACGCGCGGTGATTAAGATCGACTGCGCGGAGTTCCAGCACAGTCACGAGATCGCCAAGCTGGTTGGCTCGCCTCCCGGCTACCTGGGGCACCGCGAAACCCATCCTCTACTCAGCCAGGACGCGCTGAACCAGCACCATACCGAGAAGTGCAAGGTGAGCTTTGTGCTTTTCGATGAAATCGAGAAGGCGAGCGATTCACTTTGGAACCTCTTGCTAGGCATTCTGGACAAGGCGACACTCACACTCGGCGACAATCGCCGGGTCGACTTCTCGCGCGCCCTCATTTTCATGACGAGCAACTTGGGCGCGAGAGAAATGACCAACGTCATCGCTCCGAAGCTGGGTTTTAGGGCCGATGCCCCCCCACAATGTATCTCCTCGGACGGCCGCCTCAAAACGAAGATCGCAAACGCTGGTGTCGAGGCGGCACGCAGGAAGTTCACGCCGGAGTTCATCAACCGGCTCGACAGGATTTCAGTCTTTAAGCCTCTCGGCGATACGGAACTTCGCAAGATCCTGGATATCGAACTGAGGAAGGTGCAACAGCGAATCCTGGCTACCGCCGGGAACCCATTCATATTTGCGTGCAGTTCTGCGGCCAGGGATTTCTTCCTTTCGGAAGGGACGGATATGAGATATGGCGCCAGGCACCTGAAGCGGGCCATCGAGCACCATCTCGTGCAGCCATTGTCCAACCTGATGGCTACCGATCAGATCTTCGCCGGGGACTCGCTCCGGGTGGATTACGACTTGCCGTCCGGACGCATGGTCTTCGTGAGGGACGGCGAGGACATCCCGCCATACGTCATGGCCGAGGTGGCCCAAGAGGTCGTTCCGTTTCCTGCGATGGCTCAGGCAAGTAGTGCGGGTGGCAACCAGAAGTGGGGCGGACGGCGCAAAGCTTCATAGCTGCTCCTCCGACGACTGACGGGCAATCGCGGCGCCTTATACTAGCCGAGGTGTTTCAAGGCTCGTTCCGGATGGCACGATAGACGAGCGCACTGCTGGAGATCCGGTGATGGTGCGCGCAACGATTACTGCGGAGGCGACGGCGACTGCAAGCGGGCAACGCGCTCGATTCCGTCTTCGCCGTGGTTTGCTGCGGCTGGCGGGACTTCGCCTGGTTGCCACCACGGTACTCTTTCATTTCGCCTCGCCCGGTATCGCCGCTCACCGGAATCGCTCATCTGCCGTGCCTACCTGGGCGCGGGAGAACTCAGCGACGCGTTCGCCGACCTGCTTGACGCATCGGTAGACGTGGGTATAGTCCGGCGCCGGGCGCCAGTTCCTAGCGGCGCGGGCTCCCCGTATAACACACTGCGCACACTGCGCACGATGTCGAGCTGACCTTCGCATCCGGTATGAGAGCGCCTCGTAGACGGTCTGATGCAGTCGGGCTAAGCGGGGCTTAAGCGGCCTTACCATCTAAGGCGACATTGTTCAGGCCGGCTGCGGGGTGAGCACCTCGTTCCGCCACTTGAAACGCGCGCTGTGTGAGAACAATTCCCTGGTGCGAGTAGTGCAGAAGGCCTTGGCGCCGGAATTCCTTCATATAGTGCGCCACGCTTTCCTTGGAAGTTCCGGTGTACTCGGCAAGCTGCTGATGGGTCATAGGCATAAGGTGGACCCAAAGGGCGTCCATCGCGGCACCGGACCGTTCGGAAAAGCGAACCAGGGATCGCAACAAGCGTCCGGCGGACTTCTCTCCGAGGCAGTCTTGCAGCCTTGCTCCCAAATCGATCGTGCGCCGCGCCAGGGTTTGCATGAGTGCCACGCCCAGTAGAGGCCGATCCAGTACTAGTTGCTCAATCTCCCTTTTCGTCCATCGCATGACCTCGGTATTTTCCAGCGCCACGGCTTCCTCGGGCAGACGCTCCAAGCCCAACAACGCGCACTCGCCAAAAAAATCCTCAGGCCCGTACACGTCAACAACGATAGAACGGTCCGCCTCCCGTCGGCTCACCTTGACTCTTCCGCTGACAATCAGGTGAAGGTGACTCGCACGCTTTGATTCAGAATAGAGAATTGTACCCCCTTCGTATTTAACGGGGACTGTTGCGGTGAGGAGAGCAAGTGGGTCTTCCTGCCCCCGAAGATTTCGAACCGATCTTGGTGTCACGTAGACCTCCGTGGAATCGCCGATCATCAGTGCAACTGCTTGGCCGTGTGGAATTGCACAGGGGTGTTCTGATTGTGACGACCATCGCTTCTGCCGTCATCGTTCCTTAAGGCCATCACTTCAATCTGTTGCAATCGGTAGAGTCACACGGTCTCAATAGAGACGCTTATGCGACCTGCTTCTGAAGACTTGGCTCAGGGTGTCGGGGCGCCGTCACCGGCTGTGCAGCAGACCGTCGCACGATGCGGACGGTCGCGCCGGCCTGGCTATGTGCAGGATCACGAAAGGACCAATTCTCAGCGTGAAGTTCAGCTCCGATCCGATCGCCATCGTCAGATGAGCCACCTGGGTCTCGAACCCGGCAGCAGATGCGGATACATCGTAATTCGTCCGGCGCCGTGCGGGTAGCCGTGTAGAATCAAATCCTTCGGAATTGGCCTTCGCAACGCGGACTCCTTGCGCAGCGCTCCGTTTCAGCATGACCACCGCCCCCGGGATTGCGGCGCCGGAAGGATCGCTCACCACACCGGAAATGTTGCCTCCAGCTTGCGCAAAGAGGGTGGCGTCCGCCATTCCTAAGCCCAGCTGCAAACCGGAAAAACGCTTCATCACGTCGTCCTGCCAGATGGGAGGAAACTGTTTCCTTTTCCGCTCAGTCTACCGCCGCCGATCACAGCGTCGCCATCGCCATGAAGCAGCAACCCCCAACGATCCCATCTTAAATTGCCCGGCGCAACATCTCACGCGAAAGGCCGCGTGTGCGCATTTTGTCGATCAATGTTGTCCGTGCCACACCCAGACGCGCCGCAGCGCCTGACTTGCCGCCCACGACCCAATTGCTCTCCTCTAGCGCCTTCAGGATGTGGTCCCGTTCCACGTCTTTTAATGTCACGGGCTCTATTCTGTTCGTCGTTCGGGTTGGCAGCGGTGGGATCTGTAACACGTCGCCCTTCGTAACGATCACTGCGCGTTCGATGAAGTTCTGCAACTCTCGAATATTTCCAGGCCACGGGTAGCGCATCAGAGTGTCCATCGCGTGCTGCGAAATCTTCGAGATCTGCTTCGACATGCGTTCGCCGAACTTCTGAACGAAATGCGCCACCAGCATCGGAATGTCATCGCAGCGCTGGCGGAGCGGCGGAAGGGCAATCGGAAAGACGTTCAACCGGTAGTACAGATCCATCCGGAACTGCTTCTCGGCGACCATGCCGGGAAGATCCTGATTGGTGGCAGCCACGATGCGGACATCCACGTGATGAGTGTGCGTACTTCCTAGACGCTCGAACTCCTGCTCTTGCAGGACTCGCAGCAGTTTTGCCTGCAACTCCAGGGGAATGTCGCCGATTTCATCCAGGAACAGCGTGCCGCCGTTCGCCGCCTCGAAGCGGCCGATTCTCTGGGTAACGGCCCCGGTGAACGCGCCCCTCTCGTGACCGAAGAGTTCGCTTTCCAGCAGGTCTAGCGGGATGGCCGCACAATTCAGCTTGACGAAGGGGCGGCCCTGCCGGTGGCTTTGCAGGTGGATGGCCTTCGCGATGAGTTCCTTGCCGGTGCCGGTTTCGCCTTCGATCAGAACGGTAGAGCCCGTAGGAGCCACCGTCCGGACTTGATCCAACACGCCACGGAGCGCCGGGCTCGACCCGATGATGCCGTCAAATCCGTCCGGGCCGTTGCTCTGCGGAGCCTGCAATATTTCATCAAGATAGAGGAACGGGCCGCATTCTGGCTCCATTTCGACTCTCTGCAGGCGCGCGCACGCTGGGGCCGAACTCCCCACGAGGAATATTCCCAGGTTTATCGTGAGAACATCCGGATTAGAGATCTTCGGCGTCATGCTCCCCTCCTTCTTGCCGGGCCCGTGCTTGAGTTCTCTCGGCTGGCAAAGTTGCAAATCCTCTGGCTGGGAACCCAGCGGCTTTCCGAAACTGACCACTCCAGAATTCTCCATGTGGCAAGGTTCGCTCAAGATCCGGATGCCTGCAATGTTCGGAACAGTATTGTCGAGCGTCTGTGCGATGTTTGTCGGAGGGCGGACCACGTTAGGAGCACGTTTGCCGGTGTAACAGCTTTACATTATGGGGTTTATGGACAAAACGGGCGATCCCGTTTGCAGCCCGTTACAAGCCGCGTTATCATAAGGTGATACGACCCTGGGTCCAGACGCATAGAGCTTACAATGTCTGCGGGGAATTCCTCGACCGCGCCTAACCAAGACCTTAGCCCTGAGCGCATCGGTTTAGCCCGCCGTCACCTCCAAAGAGTGCTCGAAAGCAGAGCTTTTGCAGGGAGCAGGCGCTCCCAGGACTTTCTTCGTCTGATTCTGGAGCACACCCTCGCCGGGCGTCCGGATAATCTTCGGGAGCGTATGATCGGTGCCGAGATGTTCGGCCGCCCCATAGATTACGACACGGCGAACGATGCCGTAGTTCGCGTCAAAGCGAATGAAGTTCGTAGGCGTCTGGCGCAGTACTACGCCGAAGAGGGAACCGAGCAGGATGCGGTCTGGTTCGATCTGCCAACCGGGACCTATGTTCCGGAGTTTCACTGGGAACCAATTCGGAAGCCGACCGGACCCGATACTTCTACTGACGCCCCGGTTCTCCCCGCGGCGGTCGAGCAAACGCCAGACCGTCGTTGGATCTGGGTCTCGGCAGTTCTAGCTATGGCTCTTCTGGCCGTTGCTGTACGTTCCTTAACAAGTGCGGCTAGCCTGCCTCCGCCCCTCCCGGGGGACTTAACCCGTCTGACCTTCGATTCCGGTTACACCACCGACGGGGAGATCTCCACCGACGGACGGCTGATCGCCTACGCCAGCGATCGCGGTAACGGCGAGAATCTGGACATCTACGTTCAGGACGCTAAGCGCGGTGGCATTGCCCGTTTCACAAACGACCCCGCCGATGACTACGATCCGGCATTCTCTCCAGACGGCACGCAGGTGGCATTCCGGTCGGAACGCAACGGCGGCGGAATCTACCAAGTGTCGTCTTTGCGCGGCGATGCGCACCTGGTTGTCCCTGGCGGCAGGCGTCCCCGTTTTTCACCGGACGGCCGTTACCTCTTGTACTGGCAGGGAGCAGGGGGGTTTTACTCAAGATGGGGCGGCTTGAGTGCGAACTTATTTACGGTGGAAGTGGCGGGAGGATCTCCCGTTCAGATTACACGCAATTGCAGTTGGGTGAACACCGGAGCTGTCTGGTCGCCGGATAGCAAGCGGGTTCTTTTTGCAGGCATTTGTAAGGGCCAGTCTGGCCACTGGCTGGCGTCGCCGGACGGCAGAATCCTGGAACCCAGTGAACTCTACACCTTCTGGAAGAAGCTAGACCTCAAGTCCTTGGAACGGAACACGGCCGCTGTCTTTGACCAGTGGCTCGACAGACCTTCTCGCCTGTTTCTGCCTTTGGCGGCAAGCGAAGATATCTCATATGAAGCAAGCCTGCCGGTGGCGCCTGACGGCACCCGGTCGAGCGGACCTGTTCAGCCGCTCGTCTTTGGGCCTTCGAAAATCACTCATGCCTCGGCCTCGCGAGAGGGACGAATTATCCTGTCTGCCAAGGAGCAAAGCTCAAATGTTTGGATGCTGAAAGTGGACTCCTCCGGACATGCAACCGGCAACCCGGTTCCGCTAAAGACCGGATCTCTTGTCAACTATGAACCGGCACTCTCCAAAGACGGGAGGAATGTTGTCTTTGTCGCGCGAGAGTCCGGGGCCTGGGAACTTCAACTGATCAACCTGGCGAGTGGTGCACTGACTCCCTTGTCCGTGAGGCTTCCGTACCTTGGCGCTCCGGTTTTCAACTCGAAAGGCGACAGAGTCTATTATTCGGGCCAATTGCCGGACGTTGACAGGAAATCGGATTACGAACTGCCGCTCGATAGCGCCGTACCCCAGACGATCTTGGAGAAATCACTCGGAGGCCTATGGGACGAGTCTCCGGACGGCCATTGGCTCATCACGCATAGCCAAAAACAAGTCTCCGCTCCGCTAGGAGTGAGTTATGACGACAATCGTGCCGTACGGGATACCCTGGCCCTGGTGGACCGCAACGCTCGTCAGGTGACCCCGTTCCTCTTCGATCCGGATGGTAACCTTTATCAGGCGCACTTCTCGCACGACGGCGCCTGGGTAACCTTTCTGTCAGTTCGAAATCACTCCCAAATATACGTGGCGCCATTCAGCGCGCAGGAGGTTCCAATCAAAAATTGGATTCCCGTAACCGATGGGAGCACCTGGGATGATAAACCGAACTTTTCTTTTGACGACAAGCTGATCTTCTTCACTTCGGATCGGGATGGGTTTCGATGCATCTGGGCTCAGCGGCTCACCAGCGACATGCATCCCTCGGGTAGCCCGTTCGCGGTCTACCATTTTCATTCCCAGCGGCGTTCTCTTGCGAATCTTCCCATCGGACAGATGAGCCTTGCCGCCGGTCCCGGAATCCTCGTGTTTAACCAGGGAGAGTACACCGGAAATCTCTGGTTACACGAGCGCAGATAGTGCGGTCAGAAATAGAGCTTTGCCGCGATCTGCAGAATCCTCTGGCTGTTGGACCGCACAGTAGTTAGTGCTCCGAAGCCGAATCTCCCGCCACTACCGCCCAAAGCCGACGGCAGGTTGGTGATCTGTCCTACCGTGTTGAACACTGCGTTCACGTTCACACCTCCCCACTCCGTGTGGTTGAAGGCGTTGAACGTTTCCAGGCGGAGTTGGAGGTAGCGCGACTCTTCCTTCGCCCAATGAAATTTCTTGAATACCGATATGTCCCAATTGTTGTAGCCGGGGCCTCGCAAACGATTCCATCCGGAATCTACCCCCACGCTGCCCTTCGGGGCTGGCGCGAAGCATGCGGCATTAAAGAAGGCCTGTGAACTACCGCCGCCGCTTTGGGGGTCGCAGGTGAAAGCGTAACGAGGCGCCACGTCTTCGCTGCCTGTGACCTGCCGGTTGAGTTGCGCTCCACTGATGGTGCCGGTGCCGGTTGAAACGCTGTATATCGGGCTGGTGCTATTACCGGCGGTCGGAGAAATGGGCGCGCCGCTGCTGAACGCGGTAATGCCCGAAAGCTGCCATCCGTTCAGGATTTCGCGTCCCACAACGCTGTTCAGCCAACGAGACTTGGAAGCAAATTCGGGAAGATCGAACAGATAGTTGATGGTCAGCATCTGCGTGCGATCAAAGTCGAGCGGCCCGTACATGCCCTTGCGCCAATCGACCGTGGCCGGCAGCGCGCCATTCGTCGTCGTGCTGCTTTGGACGCCCAGAGCTTTCGACCAGGTGTAAGCAACGCCAAACTGCAGGCGCCCGGTCAAGCGCCGGTTGAGCGCGACATGCAGAGAGTTGTAGTTGGCCGTTCCGCCAAATTCGTAGAGCGCGCCTTGTGCGCTGCCAGCCGGGCCGTTATACCCGATATACGGTCGATAGAAGCTGACCGGAAGGGCATTGTCGCCGTTCAGGTTGCAGGCGGCGATGACCGGGCACTTCGTGGGGTCCTGGTTCTGCGGCAGCCAGGCACTGCCGAAGGCGGAGTCATTGAAGGGCACGAGTTCGGTCTGATGGCGCGAAAGCGATCCGACGTAAGCCACATCCAGCAGCATATTGAGCGGCAAGATCCGCTGCACGCCAAAGTTATAGTTATAAACGGTGGGCAGATGTCCATCCCCGGCCACACCGCCGGCGTAAACAGGGAAGTTAGTGGCCTGGCTGTTCGCAATGTTATCGATATTGCCGTACCAGAGCTGGCTTTCACGAAGCACCGGCGGGTTGGTGATCTGGTAGTAGAGATAGTTTCCCTGGATGCGCTCGAAGAAGACACCGCCTCCCATGCGGACGACCGTCTTGCCGGCGCTGCCGCCCGGAGTCCACGCCAAACCGAAGCGGGGTCCGACCTGTGGTCCGCGGCTCTTGGTCAAACCGCTAGGCTCGCCGTTAACGCCCTGTTGCATCATGCCGTTATTGATGTTGCCCACGCCCGGCACGATTGCGCCGATGAAGCCGCCGGGGAGAGTCGCTCCGGTCAGCGGATTCACTGCGACGCGGTTCGCGCCCGTGCAAGGGCCGGAACTCAGGCAGCCCGGCCGGTAGAGCACAACTGCCTGTCCCGGATCGTATGCCGAAGGAACGAAGCTGGAAACCAGGTTATTCTCTTCATCGAGCGGCTTCATGATCGAAAACCGGACGCCGTAATTGAGCGTCAGATTCGACCGTACCTTCCAGGTATCCTGCCCGTACCACTCCACCTGGCTATAACGGTATTTCGCCACCTCGTAATTGCTGATCTGCGTGAAGGCCCGGTAATTGCCGAGCAGTGCATTCGCATACGCCCAGCCCGTATCGCCGGGGTTCTGAGAATCCTGATCGAAGATCAGCGAACCGCCTACGTCGGCGTACGGACTCTGCGTCTTGGTGGCCGTCTCGATGAAAATTCCCGCTTTGACCGTGTGGGTGCCGACGACTTTCGTCAGGTTATCGGTGTAGTTGATGGTCGGATTCTCGTTGGCGGCCGGCAAACCGTACCATTGCGAGTAGGCGCTGCTGTTGCCGATCGTCGAAGCGAGAAGCCCGGTGCCGCTCGGAACGCCTCCAAAGGCCAGGTTCGGAACCATGCCGGCCGGGTCCGCCTTCGGATACAGCAGCGGAATCGCCATCCCGGGTGTATTGGCGCGGAGGTATGGGCTGTTGCTTTCCGGAGGGTCTACCGGAAGGTAATTTCTGGTGTTTCCATAAACGAATTCGTTCGTCAAAGTGGGGCTAATGATGGTTGACAGGCGCGACATCACACCCCAAGCTCCAGTCGGCGAGGGTGTCGCCGCGCCGTAGAGGTTACTGGAAGCCAGCGCAGAGTAGGGATTCAGGACCGTCGAGTGGTTCCGGGTGAGCCGGAAAGTGAATCGCCACTTATCGGAAACGTCATAGTCTGCCCGGTAAACCTCGTCGAACTGAGGCGCCCGTTGGGGAACTTGTGAAATCCAGTTGTAGGTCGCGGTTGGAACGGTGTTCGGCTGCGGCAACCAGTTGAGGATTGCCGCCCCGTACTTGTTCCAGCGGTCCCGCGGAACGGTCTGATTCGGGAAGGGATTGCCCGTGGTGGGATCTTTGATGATCTGCAGAACGCCGCCGCTGTCCTTCGCATCCGTGAAGACGCCCTGCCGCTGGAGCGCCGTAGGCATCGTCAGTTCCTGCAATGCGGCCGGGGCGAGCGAATGGTTCCACTCCTGCTGCGCGAAGAAGAAGATCTTGTCCCGGTGTCTGTTCAGCAGATGGGGAATATAGAACGGGCCGCCCAGGTTCCAACCGGCAGTCATAAAGCGGTAAATGGGCCGCGAGATGCCGTTCAGGTTGTTGGTATAAGAGTTGGCATTGAAGCTCTCATCGCGGTGGAACCAATACCCCGTCCCGTGGAATTGCCGTCCACCGCTCTTGGAAACGATCGTAATCTGCGGCCCGGCACTGTGTCCAAACTCGGCGGGCAGCGCGTTGGTGCCAACACTGATTTCGTCGATTGCGTCCACACTATAGCGAAATGCGAAACAGCCGCACCCGGAGTCTTGCATGGTTACACCGTCCAGGGTGTAGGTGTACTGGTCGTTTCGCTGCCCGACAATGGCTTGGCCAAATACAGAGTTGGTGTCGTTCTCGACTCCCGGCAGGATCCTCAGGACTGCCCCGATACTTCGGCCGTTCATCGCCAGGTTGTTGACTTGTGATTGGTCCACCACACCGCTGCGGGCCGGGGAGATCGTCTCCAGCGCCACAGCGCGCCCATCGACTGTCACGGTTTCACTGGCCGAGCCGATTTCCAGAACAATCGGCGGCAGTTCGAGACGCTGGTTCGCGTCCAATGGCATCTCGATTCTGGAGTATTTCTTGAAACCGTCCGCCTCGACCTTCACCGTGTAGGTGCCTGGCACTAACGGCGTGAACACGAATGTTCCTTCCTGGCTGGTGTTCACCGCCATTGCCGTCACACCCTGGGTCTGGTGAATCAAGGTTGCCTTCGCGGCCTGCACGACGGCCCCTTGAGCGTCCAGGACCACTCCGCTGATGGACCCCGAGATCTGTTGTGCCTTGAGCATACCTGCGAGAGAAAGCAGTGACAGCGCCGCCGGCAGAGCAATAACAATCGAGCGGTTGGACGTCATAAAACACCTCCGTGGGTGATGAAATCGGGCTATTTCGACTTGGACGTTACCCTCGTGACGAGCGAGTGGGGTTGGCTTCAGGTTGCAGACCAGCCCTGGGCTATGTCACGGGAAAGCCCGCGTGTGCGCATTTTGTCGATCAATGTTGTCCGTGCCACACCCAGACGCGCCGCAGCGCCTGACTTGCCGCCCACGACCCAATTGCTCTCCTCCAGCGCCTTCAGGATATGGTCCCGTTCCACGTCTTTTAATGTCACGGGCTCTGTTCTACTGATCGTTCGGGTTGGCAGCGGTGGGATCTGCAACACGTCGCCTTTCGTAACGATCACTGCGCGTTCGATGAAGTTCTGCAACTCTCGAATATTTCCAGGCCACGGGTAGCGCATCAGAGCGTCCATCGCGCGCTGCGAAATCTTCGAGATCTGCTTCGACATGCGTTCGCCGAACTTCTGAACGAAATGCGCCACCAGCATCGGAATGTCATCGCAGCGCTGGCGGAGCGGCGGAAGGGCAATCGGAAAGACGTTCAACCGGTAGTACAGATCCATCCGGAACTGCTTCTCGGCGACCATGCGGGCAAGATCCTGATTGGTGGCAGCCACGATGCGGACATCCACGTGATGAGTGTGCGTACTGCCCAGACGCTCGAATTCCTGCTCTTGCAGGACTCGCAGCAGTTTTGCCTGCAACTCCAGGGGAATGTCGCCAATTTCATCCAGGAACAGCGTGCCGCCGTTGGCCGCCTCGAAGCGGCCGATTCTCTGGGTAACGGCCCCGGTGAACGCGCCCCTCTCATGACCGAAGAGTTCACTCTCCAGCAGGTCTAGCGGGATGGCCGCGCAATTCAGCTTGACGAAGGGGCGGCCCCGCCGGTGGCTTTGCAGGTGGATGGCCTTCGCGATGAGTTCCTTGCCGGTGCCGGTTTCGCCTTCGATCAGAACGGTAGAGCCCGTAGGAGCGACCGTCCGGACTTGATCCAACACGCCACGGAGCGCCTGGCTTGACCCGATGATGCCGTCAAATTCGTTCCAGGTATTTCCATTGCGCGACGCTTCGAGTTGCTCCTCGACGTCTATGCGTAGGCCGCATCGCGTCTCGGGCCTGGATTGGGTTGTGCAACTCTTGTGCTCGAGATGACTTGCCAGCGTTTCCCGTTCCGCTCGCGGAAGAGGAGAGAATAAGTTGTCAAGCGTATAAGCAACTGATGCCACGATGCCCATCCTTTTCTGGAGGAACGCTCATTCTTTTGGACCGCTCCTCTTTTTTCTCTTCCCCTGATTCTGCGCTGGGCGCGGCCTTACAACAACCCCGAATCGGGTCGTCCCATTGACTGAATAGTTGAGAAGGGTTCACTCTTTCGAGGGAAGTGATTCTATGCGAGGAACGGGTACCGGAGTACCCGTTGGTGCACCAGGAATCATAAACTTACACGTGAAAACGGGTACTTCAGCTCCCGTTTGGCGGCGGATCATCCGGTGCCGCGCCCATGCCGCATCGGTCCGGTCAAGAAAGTTTGAGCATTGCATCTGGCGCCCGGCAGATCTGGAATCGCGGATTGAATGCCCGCGCAGCACATGGCGCTGGATTACTACTGCTGGCCCCTTGCTGCGGCGTTGCGGTGTGACACACCCATGAACCGCAAAAACGACCGGTGATTCTGCCCGCAGCCGCCGGAAGACTATGGGTTGCCCGCGACCGCGGGCGCTCTACTCCCTTAACGGCGGACGGGTGTTTCCACATTACCGCGCGTGGTGCAAAACAGGCATCCCGCGCTCCCGCTATTAACATGTTCAACTCTTTAGATTCCAAAAACTTGCAGATAATCTGATGGCGCCATAAGTCATAACGCGATAGCATGGTTGTCGAATGCCGGAAGCGGGTCGATCCGAGGGACCGGGCGTGCTCAGCGATGAGCAGGTTCAGTTAATCCGCAACGAGCTAGAGGCGATCGTCTCAAGCAGCGCATTTGTCGGCAGCAAGCGTGGACAGGAATTTCTCCGTCTGGTCGTCAATCATGCTCTGGCGGGCCGCATCGACAGTCTTCGCGAGCGGATGATCGGCGTGGAAATGTTTGGCCGTAAGGTCGACTACGACACATCCAACGATTCCGTCGTCCGCGTGAGAGCGTCGGAGGTGCGAAGAAGGCTGAATGAATACTACTCGGGACTCCACAGCCGGCCGCCAGTGCGCCTCGATCTTCCCCCAGGATCCTATGTTCCGATCTTTCATTGGGAACAGCCGGAAACCGTTGCCCCGTCACCGGAAGAGCCCCGTCCCCCGATTTCGACCCAAGACAGCACCACTGCAACGCCTGCCGGGACCGGAAAAAAGACTTTCCGCGTCGACTGGCGCGTTCTCACCGGTCTGGCGGTCGCGGCTCTTACCCTTATGGCAATCGCAACCTATGTTACAGCGCTGCGACGCGTGCCGTCACCGGGCAACATTCGCTCCGTTGCCGTCCTACCGCTCACGAACCTTTCAGGCGACCCGAAGGAGGAATATCTTGCCGATGCCATGACCGAAGAACTGACGACATCTCTAGGCCATATATCTGCCTTGCGCGTCATATCCCGCACCTCAACATCGTCTTACAAGCATACGAACAAGGTACTGCCCGAGATCGCACGGGAGTTGGGGGTGGACGCCGTCGTGGAAGGGTCGGTGTTCCGCGAGGGGAACCAGGCGAGAATTACGGCTCAATTGATCGATGCTAGAACCGACCGCCACATCTGGGCCGCGTCTTATGATCGCCACTTGAGCAGCGTCCTCGCGCTTTTGGGTGAAGTGGCGCAGGAGATTGCTGATGCAGTTCGGATAGCACTGACGCCAGAGGAGAGGACCCGGCTAGCGCGCGGGCGTCCGGTGGATTTGCAAGCCCAGGACCTGTACCTCATGGGGCAGCACCTGATGGATTCAGGGAAACCTCAGGATGCGCTGCCCTATTTCCAGAAGGCCGTCGCTCAGGATCCCGATTTTGCCCGAGCGCACGCTGGCCTGGCCGATACCTACGGGTTGCTGGGTCGCTCGGGGCTCATGGCCTATTCCGAATCATTCCGGAACCAGCAGGCCGAGGCCCAAAGGGCAATTGCGCTCGATGAAGCTCTCGACGAGGCGCATGTGCAATTGGGTATTGCAGCGGAGAACCTGAATTGGGATTGGGGAGCGGAGGAAACGCAGTTCAAACGAGCCCTGGAGCTTAATCCGAGTTCGGCGTCAGGGCATTGGGCTTACTGCCTTTTGCTCGAGAAAGTTGGCCGTATTGACGAGGCGCTGGGTCAGACGAAAATCGCGTTGGCGCTCGAACCGGTTTCAGCCCGGCCCTACCTCAATGCGGCGGATGCTTTTTACTACGCCCGCGAGTACGACCGAGCGTTGGTGCACATCAAGCAACTCCCCGAAACGATCCGTCAACGTAATTTCCTGGAGGGCGTCATCTACAGAGAGAAAGGCGCGTATGATCAGGCCATCAACGCGTTTCTAAAGCTGAAAGATGATCCTCACGGGTTGGGCCACCTGGGGAATGCTTACGCCCGCGCAGGCCGATTCGCTGACGCGCGCGTGACCATACAGAGATTGCAGGAGCACATGCAAAAGGACGGTATCGGAGCGTACGAGGTCGCAGCCGTCTACGCTGGCCTGGGCGACAAGGAGCAGGCTTTCGCCTGGCTGGAAAAGGCCTACTCGGAACGAAACAAGGGGATGACTTACCTGAAGCTCGACCCCTGTCTCGACCCTCTCCGATCGGACTCGCGGTTTGCGAGCCTCCTCCGCCGGGTGGGTCTTCCGCTGTAAAGCGTGATCCTTAGCCGTCGGCAGGGTTTCTTAAGAAAGGCTTGGTGCTGGGGATCTTTTGCTCCCCGCGAAGGCATTACTCGCCATTCCCAAGCGGCTCGATTTGAGTTTGTCGATGTGCGCAGGGCGTTCATAACGGGTCTAAACGGGGTCGCTCGCCCTTCACCGTAAATTCCTGTCAGTGAGTCGGTTACGTTCGACGGGCGGATTCCTAACGTTGTTTGAGTTCGCTCGACACTGTTCCGAGCATTCCCGAGATTCGAGTCTTCGGCGAAACTGTGTGCGTGGCGAATGCAACGGCAAACTCGGGAACGCAGGAGCGGCAAGTTTCCCGGAATTCCGCACTGGTTCGCGAGGGGCCAGCGTAACCAGGGGCTCGAAAGTAGGAGCGGATTATGTTGGCGAACACCTCTAGTTCGGATCTAGCCCTAAAAGAACTGATGACGTCGATAAGCTCTGATCTACATCAAATCCTCTGGGAATTGAACGCAGAGTTAGAGAAGCGCATGTGCACGGCTTGCGAAGTCCATGACACGCTTGTGCAGAGCTTCCATCGGTTGTTTCAATCGGCCCATAATCTGCTTTCGGGACCCTTCGCGGCTGCCATAGACCCGATGGAAAGGGCGGCCTCTGACGGCCCTCAAGCGATCACGCAGGCGCGCGACGCCATTCAAGGCCTCCATTCGTCCACGGTCGTCACCAGCGGCCTGGAGAACGCCCTTGAAATTCTGGCCGGGGAACTGGCCGCACACCAGAGAGCTGCGCATGGGGACGCGGCCGCTTTTTCCATGGTCATAGAGGGTACGTCTCAAGAACTGAATCCGGCCCTGCGGGGTGATATCTACCAGATTGCGGGGGAAGCGTTGCGTAACGCGTTCCGCCACGCGCGGGCGCGGCGAATCGAAATGGAAATCCGGTATGGTGCGCGGCAGCTTCGCGTCCGGGTGCGCGATGATGGGATCGGCATCGATGCGGGTGTTCTCAGCCGGTTAGGGCACGCCGGACATCGGAGTTTGAGGGGCATGTGCGAGACCGCGAAGCGTGCGGGCGCGCGATTGGAGTTCTGGAGCGAGCACGGGGCTGGCACGGAGGTCGAAGTGACCATTCCCTCTTCGATCGCTCACTCAAGTCATTCCAGCCGTTGTTTTCGTCTATTTAAGGGCAACGTGCGGGAGAATTCATGAGCGCCGATGCGTCTCCCATTCGCGTCCTGGCGGTCGACGATCATCAGTTGATTCGCGCAGGTATGGCAACGCTCCTTCTTCCCGAATCGGATATGCTGCCGGTGGGTAAAGTGTACAATGGACGTGAGGCGTCTGCAAAACTCCGGCGATCCACGCCGGACATCACGCTGATGGATTTACAGTTGCCAGTGACGGGCGCTTTCGATGAGGCCCTTGCAATCCGCGATGAATCCCGAAGCTGATGGGTGGTCATCTGGATATGTGGAGCGAACTGGAATCCGGCACAGAGGTTGAATTAACGATTCCCGTGTCCATTGCCTACGCGGAATCTCAACCTCCCCGACGCTACCGGTTATTCGCCAGCAGAACGGAAGCAAAATCGTGAGTAACGCCTCCGGCCCTATTCGGATTCTGGCGGTAGACGACCACCCGGTCCTCCGCGAGGGCATCGCCGGCCTGGTCGCCGACCAGTCGGACTTGGTTTTGGCCGCCGAAGCGTCTAACGGACGCGAGGCGATCGAGCGCTTCCGCTTGCACCGTCCCGATGTCACCCTGATGGACTTGCAGATGCCGGAGATGAACGGTCTGGATGCGATGATCGCGATCCGGGGTGAATTTCCCGAGGCGCGAATCGTCGTACTGACCACCTACACCGGTGACGTCCAGGTGGTGCGGGCCCTCAAGGCCGGCGCTCAGGCCTACCTGCTCAAGAATCTCTTGTACAGGGAACTCCTGGACACAATCCGCGCCGTCCACGCCGGGAAAAAGATTCTCTCCCCCGAGATCTCCAGCCAACTTGCCGAACACGCCATCGATGACGCCCTCACCCAAGACGAAATTGCCGTCCTGCGGCTGATTACGGCCGGATGCGCCAACAAAGAAATCGGTGCTCGGATGGCCGTCAGCGAGGAATGCGTCAAGAGCCGAGTCAGGAACATCCTCGCCAAGCTGGACGCTAAAGACCGCACCCATGCCGTTACCATCGGAGTAAAGCGCGGAATCATCGAATTGTAGCGTCACCCGAAAGAGTGAACAGATTTCACTCTTCTCGGGCTGTTAGATCCCATCGTGAATCACATAGCATCATGTGGGACCCTTTGCGACGGCTATTCTCAACATTCCCCAGCGGTTGGCCTGGCGCCGGTCTGCTTCTCATGCGGTTGGTTGGGGGCGCCGGTTTACTCTATCGTGGAATCACGGGACTGTGGGAAAGCCCTCCGCTCGGACGGACCCTCCTCGAATTGCTCGTCGCCGGCGCCGGAATGCTCCTGTTGGCAGGTTTGTGGACGCCCATCGTTGGCTCTCTGGTCGCGCTCGTTGAGTTATGGAACTGCTTCTCCCTAGCTGGGGATCCCTGGCCTCATCTCCTGTTGGGAGCCCTGGGCGCTGCCTTGGCCATGCTCGGACCTGGCGCCTGGTCAGCCGACGCGCGCCTCTTTGGATGGAGGCGCATCGTCATTCCCGATCGTGAGAGTTGAGGGCGGATTCACCGTTAGAGGCACGTGAGCAACGCGGCTACGGCTACAGAACCAGGCGCTTTCTTCCGAACACGCGGGCATCGATCGACCAAGCTCCAGGCCCGAGGAGTGCCAGTGCGACGCCCATTGTGGCCAACAGGATTTGGGACCAGGGATCGCCGTTTGCAGAGAATAGGGACCAGACTAGAACAGCAGCCAAAAGCGCACCCGCGACGGGTGTCCACAACCCGGCACACAGGAGCACGCCGGCAATTCCCTCAATCACCGCCGCAAACAACGGTTGCCCTGCAGCCAATCCGGCTGCGGCATAATGAAAAGCGGCGAGTGCGGCAGTCAGGCGGAGCCACACCAAGCCCATCCCCGGGCAGCCACGGGCAAAAGTGGAGTATAAACGTTGCAAAACAAGTTACCTGTTAATTATTGTACGAAGCGCGATCAGGTGCGGAAACCCCAATGGCAGGCTGGAAATTCACTCTTTCGAGGGATTACAATTCAATGATTCCGCGCTTTAATCCGATGCTGACGGCATGTGTCCGGTCATTGGCGCCGAGTTTTTCTAAGATGTTCTTAACACGGCTCTTTACCGTTTCTTCCGTAACCGAGAGCTGCGCAGCGATTTCCTTGTTCGCATTGCCGGTGGCGATCAGCCGCAGCACCTCGATTTCCTTCGGCGTCAGGACTTCTTCGCCGGTGTGTTCGGCAAGCCGGGCGGCGACATCGGGAGCCATGGCCTTGCGCCCGGCATGAACCGACCGTATGGTTTGCAGCAGCTCCTTGTGCAGAAGGTTTTTTAGCAAGTAGCCCTGAGCGCCTGCTTTCATCGCGCGCACCGCCTGCACGTCGCCGGCGTAAGTCGTCAGGACAACGATTCGCGCTTCGGGGAACTCATCGCGGATCGCGATAATCGCGTCAAAGCCATTCATTTCAGGCATTTGCAGGTCCATCAGCGTGACATCCGGACGGCATTCCCGGAATTTGACAACGGCTTCACGGCCGTTGGACGCTTCAGCCACCAATTTCATGTCCGGTTCCGGAAGAAGAAGCGTCGCGATGCCTACGCGAATCAGTTGATGATCGTCCACTGCCAGGACGCGAATCGGAGACGGATCGGTGCTCACAGATTTGCCTCTACCTTCCCCGTAAACAGGCGAAAACGCCTGCCAGGATGACTTCCGTAAGCCACCGAAGCCGGGATCGTCAACTGCACCTCCGTGCCGGCCCCGTGCTCGCTCCAAACCTCCAGTTGTCCGCCGATAGCCTTCGCGCCCTCGCGCATGCCCCTAAGGCCGAAATGTCCCAAGCGGCCTTCCTGACGAATCACATCTGCGGGAATGCCGATCCCATCATCCCGCACCCGGACGCGAAGCTGCCGCGTATCATACCGGATTTCCACTTCGACTCGCCGCGCCCGCGCGTGGTGGAACGCGTTGCGCAACGCTTCGCCCGCTATCCGGTAGATCTCGTCCCGCAGGATCGGATTCAGGTCTTGTGGCGCGCCCTCCACTTCCAGGGAAAAAAGAGGCGGCTTTCCGTTGGTATCTCCCTGGTGCGCGGCCAGTTCCTGACGCACGGCCTCAACAGCCTTCGCCAGGTAACACTCGATAACCGCGGACGACCGAAGATCCGGACCCGCGTCGCCTGCTTCCGTGATGAGACGCCCCAGGAGCAGGTAGGCCGTTTGAAAGCGCATCCAATCACTCCCTCCCAAGGGACGAATCATCGTGCTCGCCGTCACCCCTGTCTGATCGAGGCCGGGCCACGTCAGGCGAAAGGCCGCGTCTCCGCATTTTGTCGACCAATGTTGTCCGTGCCATACCCAGACGCGCCGCGGCGCCGTGCTTGCCACCCACGATCCAATTACTCTCCTCCAGGATTTTCAGGATGTGATCCCGTTCCGCTTCGTCCAAAGTCACGGGCTCTCTCTTATTCAGCAGGCGTGATGAAAGCGGTGGTATGTGCAGTACATCGCCATTCGTCAGGATCACCGCGCGCTCAATGAAATTCTGCAACTCCCGAATGTTTCCAGGCCATGGGTAACCAACCAGAGCGTCCATCCCATCCTTCGAAACCGTCGGGATCTGTTTCGACATTCGGGCGGCATACTTCTCGACAAAATGCGCGACCAGCAGCGGAATGTCTTCCGTGCGCCGGCGTAGCGGGGGGAGCGCGATCGGAAAGACGTTGAGCCGGTAATAGAGATCCATTCGGAACTGCTTCTCGGCGGCCAGAGCGGCAAGGTCCTGATTCGTGGCAGCCACCACGCGAACATTCACGCGCTGGGTGTGAGTACTGCCCAAGCGCTCGAACTCCTGTTCCTGCAGGACGCGCAGCAACTTCGCCTGCAACTTCAGGGGAATGTCGCCGATTTCATCGAGGAACAGAGTGCCGCCGTTCGCCGCCTCGAAACGCCCAATCCGTTGAGCGATCGCTCCCGTGAACGCGCCTCTCTCATGGCCAAACAGCTCACTTTCCAGCAGGTTCAAGGGAATCGCCGCGCAATTCAGTTTGATGAACGGGCGTCCACAGCGCGAGCTCACGTTGTGAACCGCACGCGCGATCAGTTCCTTGCCGGTACCCGTCTCTCCAACGATCAAAACCGTGGAGTCGGTGGGACCGACGAGTTCGACCTGTTCGAGCACGTATTGCAGAGCCGGACTGTCGCCGATGATCTGCTGGAACCGGCGACTCTCCATCTCCTGCCGTCCAAAATCGGATGTACCCATACTCGCCATCTGTTCCTCACGTTCCCAACGCTGCCCGGATGCTATCGAGGAGGACTTCATCGTCGAAGGGCTTTGCCAGGAACTCGACCGCGCCGGCTCGCATTGCCTGCAATCGCATCTTGGCGTCGCCGTGTGCCGTAATGAAGATGGTCGGTATCCGGCAGGCCCTGGCGTTTAGCGTCTGCTGCAGTTCCAGCCCCGACATGCCCGGCATGCGGATGTCCGCAATCAAACATCCCGTCTGGCCGGGCAGTCCGGAATTCAAGAAGTCCTCCGCCGATGCGAAAGTCCGCGCCTCAATCCCCGCTTCCTTCATAAGGCCCTCCAGGGCGCCTCTGACCGATTCATCGTCATCTACGATGGCGACGAACTGCGCGTTACCCATACGAATAATTTAGACAGGGTATGCCCCCTGCACCAGCTATACCTTGGTATAGGGCCGCCGGACGGTCACCGCCCGAAGAGTTTGAGGCGTTCCGCCATCCTCACCAAATCGGCCAGGGACCCTGCTCGCATTTTCCGCATGATGTGGCCGCGATGCACCTTGATGTTGATCTCGCTGGTCCCGAGTTCGAAAGCAATCTGCTTGTTCAGCAGGCCCGCGACCACGTGTCGCATCACCTCGCGCTCGCGCGCGGTGAGAGTCTCGGCACGCTGCTGCCAGTCGATCAGTTCGCCCTGCTG